>OGMW01000034.1_pt1 | contig 123413 bp, 119 predicted proteins | sample 1573281 | NCBI WGS metagenome assembly OGMW01 (sample SAMEA2581907, study PRJEB24529) | metagenome | biome: Human gut stool | place: China | collected 2011 | reverse complement strand
CTGCCTGAGGGGGGCCCATGGAAACAACTGTTACTGTGCCGCCCAGCTGTTCTTTCAGCTGCAGAGCTGCTTCGATACCTGTTTTGTCATCGTGGTTGATAATAGAAGGAACACCATCACGGATCAGTGTGCCTGTCTTAGGATCGATTTTAACTTCTACTGTATCGGGTACCTGTTTAATACATACAACGATTTTCATTATAGTTTGTTCTCCTTCCAAATTTTAGTAATAAGCTTTTTCAAAATGAACTCTTAACTCTCAAATCAAACCTTCATGGAGCCAGCAACGATCATTCTCATAGCTTCGTTTGTACCTTCGTAGATTTCTGTAATCTTAGCGTCTCTCATAGCTCTTTCTACGGGGTACTCACGGCAGTAACCGTAGCCACCGAACAGCTGTACAGCCATTCTTGTTACTTCGTTTGCAGTTTCGGAAGCAAACATTTTGCACATTGCAGCGTAAGGAGCGTAGTTGCCATGCAGATCCTTTTCTGTAGCTGCTCTCCATACCATCAGTCTAGCAGCATCTGTCTTTGTCTGCATTTCAGCCAGTTTGAACTGTGTGTTCTGGTATTTGCCGATGGGTTTGCCACCCTGTTTTCTTTCCTTAACATATTTCAGTGTTTCGTCAATAGCGCCCTGAGCGATACCTACGGACTGAGCACCGATACCGATACGACCGCCGCCCAGTGCTGTCATAGCGATCTTGTAGCCCTGGCCTTCTTTGCCCAGCAGGTTTTCAGCGGGAACCTTAACGTTTTCATAAATAACTTCGCAGTTGGATGCTGCTCTGATACCCATACGTTCGATGTTGGGACCAACGGACAGACCTTCAAATTCTCTTTCTACGATGAAAGCAGACATACCTTTAGGGCCTTTGGATTTATCTGTCAGAGCGAATACGATGAATGTATCAGCGAAACCGGAGTTTGTTGTGAACATCTTTGTACCGTTCAGAACATAGTACTTGCCGTCTTCTGTCTTGTCAGCTGTTGTCTTAACGCCTGCAGCATCTGTACCAGCGCCGGGCTCTGTCAGACCGAAGCAGCCGATTTTGGAACCATCAACCAGAGGTCTCAGATATTTCTGTTTCTGTTCTTCTGTACCAAACTCATTGATGCAAGGGCAGCAAAGAGATGTATGTACGGACAGTGTAATACCTGTGGAAGCATCTACTTTAGACATTTCTTCCATGCACAGTGTGTATGTCAGAACGTCTGCACCCTGGCCGCCGTATTCTCTGCTGTAAGGAATACCAAAAGCACCGATTTTCTGCAGTTTCTGAAGCAGCTCTCTATCGTAATCTTCTGCTTCGTCCATGTCTTTAGCGATTGGTTTAATTTCTGTTTCAGCAAATTTTCTGAACAACTCTTGCTGAAGCATCTGAGTTTTTGTTAATTTGAAATCCATTCTAATATTCCTCCTATTTTTTAAAAATTTTGAAACATCCGCGATGAGGCCACATCGTGGTATTTCATTAAAAAACAACCTACTTCCTTACGACGCTGCCGTATGGACGCAGTTTATCAGCTTCTCATTTCTACTTACGCATTTCAATAAGAAGCTATAATGCCTCCACAATGAATATACCATTTTTGTTTAAAATTTGTCAACATCTTTGTCGATAAATATTACATAAAAAACGGCTGCGTTTGTTGGTAATACCGACATATTTTCCACTGTCGGCGAATGGAAAAAAACCTACAAAAAAACAGACCGAAAATCTCCTGCCGGATCGCTATTCCCACAGGAAATTCTTCCCACCTTTCGTCTGTTTGCCTTTTTGTGAAAGAGCAATCTCCTTCGCCGCCAGCTCCTGCGGCATGCAGTGTAATTTTGTATACAATACATCTCTTTTCAAAAAGGGATTCTGACGCTGTTTGTGCGTATTTCTCCGTTTTTTTGCCTATCTCTACTTTACACCATTGTCTTTTCTCTGTCAATATATTTCGCATGAAAACTATTTTCTCTACGTTTTAATTGTCAGACATCTACTCGTAATATTATACAATAAAAACTGCATCTTTTTCTGTTTTATGTCTCCTTTTGGAAGTTCACACCTTCCTTTTTCACGTTTTCATTCTCTATGAGATAATTTTTCGCAAAAAGAATCTCTTTCCGCGAAGTTCGTAAACAGAGCTTCTGCTGTCTCTCTCATATCAACCATTTTTCCGCATAAACATAATATAAAAAAGAGAGCATCCTTACGGATACTCTCTTGATGAATCAATATTCTGATTTCGTCGAAATTACTCAATGATTTCTACTACGGAACCAGCGCCTACTGTTCTACCACCTTCACGGATAGCGAATCTCAGACCCTGAGCCATAGCTACGGGTGTGATCAGTTCGATTGTCATTTCAACGTTGTCGCCAGGCATGCACATTTCTGTACCTTCGGGCAGGCTGATAACGCCTGTTACGTCTGTTGTTCTGAAGTAGAACTGAGGTCTGTAGTTGTTGAAGAAAGGAGTATGACGGCCACCTTCTTCTTTGGACAGAACGTAAACCTGAGCTTTGAATTTTGTATGAGGTGTGATGGAACCGGGTTTAGCCAGAACCTGACCTCTTTCGATTTCATTTCTCTGAACGCCTCTCAGCAGAACACCGATGTTGTCACCAGCTTCAGCCTGATCCAGCAGCTTACGGAACATTTCAACGCCTGTTACAACTACTTTTCTGATTTCGTCTGTCAAACCAACGATTTCAACTTCATCCTGTACTTTAACTACGCCGGATTCTACTCTACCTGTAGCTACTGTACCACGACCTGTGATGGAGAATACGTCTTCGACGGGCATCAGGAAAGGTTTGTCTGTTGCACGTTCGGGTGTAGGAATGTAATCTTCGATAGCTTCGAACAGTTCCAGAATCTTGTCGCCCCAAGGACCGTTGGGATCCTGCAGAGCCTGGAATGCGGAACCTCTGATGATGGGAATATCATCACCGGGGAATTCATATTCGTTCAGCAGTTCTCTGATTTCCATTTCAACCAGATCCAGCAGTTCTTCGTCTTCAACCATGTCGCATTTGTTCATGAATACAACAATGTAAGGAACGCCTACCTGTCTGGACAGCAGGATGTGTTCTCTTGTCTGAGCCATAGGGCCGTCTGTTGCAGCTACTACCAGGATAGCACCATCCATCTGAGCAGCACCTGTGATCATGTTTTTAACATAGTCAGCATGGCCGGGGCAGTCAACGTGAGCGTAGTGTCTGTTGGGTGTTTCGTATTCAACGTGAGCTGTGGAAATTGTGATACCACGTTCTCTTTCTTCGGGAGCCTTATCGATGTTTTCGAAATCTACAGCTTCACCGATATGGTATCTTTCGTGCAGTGTCTTTGTGATTGCTGCAGTCAGAGTTGTTTTACCATGGTCAACGTGACCGATAGTACCAATATTCATATGAGGTTTGGTTCTTTCAAATTTTACCTTTGCCATTTTAAAATATCCTCCTTGTAAAATTGTGGAATCTTAATTTATGAGTTTGACACACTTTAAAATACAGCGCGTCCATCAACTCTAATTATATTAGAATTCTTATCTTTTTGCAATACCAAAAATCCAATTAAACGCAGTATTTTTGGCATTTCATTTCTGTTTTTCCGTCGAAAAATTACTTTCTGCCTTCCAGTACTTTTTCCTGAACAGATTTGGGGCAGGGTTCGTAATGGTCAACTTCCATTACATAGTTACCACGGCCCTGTGTTCTGGAACGCAGGTCTGTGGAATAACCGAACATTTCAGCCAGAGGAACGAAGGAGTGAATTACCTGTGCGTTGCTTCTTGCTTCCATACCTTCGATACGACCACGTCTGGAGTTGATATCGCCGATAACGTCGCCCATATAATCCTCAGGTACTGTTACAGTTACCTTCATGATGGGTTCAAGCAGAACTGCGTCACCCTTTCTCATAGCTTCCTTGAAAGCCATGGAACCGGCAATCTGGTAAGCGGATTCGGAGGAGTCAACGTCATGGTAGGAACCATCGTAAACTTCTGCCTTAACGCCCAGTACGGGATAGCCGCCCAAGATACCGCTCTGCATAGCCTGCTGGATACCTTTATCGATAGCGGGGATGTATTCCTTAGGAATAGAACCGCCGACTGTCGCATTTACGAATTCGTAGTTGTTTTCCGCATCTGTGGGAATAGGATAGAAACGTACTTTACAGTGACCATACTGACCACGACCACCGGACTGACGTACGAATTTACCTTCTACGTCAACTGCCTTACGGAATGTTTCCTTGTAAGCAACCTGAGGTGCGCCTACGTTTGCTTCTACCTTGAATTCTCTCAGCAGACGGTCAACGATGATTTCCAGATGCAGCTCACCCATACCGGAGATGATTGTGTCGCCTGTCTCCTGGTCTGTGTAGGTCTTGAATGTGGGATCTTCTTCTGCCAGCTTTGCCAGAGCGATGCCCATTTTGTCACGGCCTGCTTTTGTCTTGGGTTCGATTGCAACGGAGATAACGGGTTCGGGGAATACCATGGATTCCAGAATAACTTCGTGATCTTCGTTACAGATTGTGTCACCTGTTGTGGAAATCTTGAAGCCTACTGCTGCCGCAATATCACCGGAGTAAACTCTGTCGATTTCTTCTCTGTGGTTTGCGTGCATCTGCAGGATACGGCCAACACGTTCCTTCTTGCCACCCTTTGTGGAGTTGTAAACGTATGTGCCGGAGTCCAGTGTACCGGAGTACACACGGAAGAACGCCAGCTTACCAACGAAGGGGTCATTCATTACTTTGAATACCAGAGCAGAGAAGGGCTCTTCGTCGGATGCGTGTCTTTCTGTTTCTTCGCCTGTTGCAGGGTCAATACCCTTGATTGCGGGAATGTCTGTAGGTGCGGGCATATATTCAACAACGCCGTCCAGCAGCTTCTGAACGCCTTTGTTTCTGTATGCGGAACCACACATTACGGGCATCAGTTCGCAGGCGATACATGCCTTACGCAGTGCTGTTTTCAGTTCTGCTTCTGTGATTTCTTCTTCAGCAAAGAATTTTTCCATCAGCGCATCATCTGTTTCAGCGATTGCTTCGATCATGATCTGTCTGTATTCTTCAGCCTGTTCTACATATTCTGCGGGAATTTCTTCTTCGTCTACTTCTGTACCTGTTGCGTTTTCATAGAAGTAAGCTTTCATCTTCATCAGGTCGATGATGCCCTTGAAATCACTTTCTGCACCGATAGGCAGAGTTACAGCTACGGGATGGCAGCCCAGTCTGTCTACGATGGATTTCATGGAACCGAAGAAGTCTGCACCCATGATATCCATTTTGTTTACGAAAATCATACGGGGTACATTATAGTTGTCAGCCTGTCTCCAAACTGTTTCTGTCTGAGGTTCAACACCGCCCTTTGCGTCCAGTACGCAAACAGCGCCATCCAGTACACGCAGAGAACGTTCTACTTCAACTGTGAAGTCAACGTGTCCGGGTGTGTCGATGATGTTGATTCTGTTGTCGTTCCAATGACATGTTGTCGCAGCGGATGTGATAGTGATACCTCTTTCCTGCTCCTGCTCCATCCAGTCCATTGTTGCTGTACCTTCGTGTGTATCGCCGATTTTATAGTTACGGCCTGTATAGAACAGAATACGTTCTGTCAGAGTTGTCTTACCCGCGTCAATGTGCGCCATAATACCAATGTTTCTGGTTCTTTCCAGAGGGTATTCTCTGTTTGCCACTGTGGGATCCTCCTTTTTGTAATCATAATCAGGTTTATGGAAAGACTATGAAATAGCCTTTCCATATTTCCCAAATTCCATTCGTTTTTCTCTAAAAACCAACTGCCCTGCGGCAGCCTTCTGTAAGGCAAAGCCTCACAAAAACGGTAATTCTTACCATTTGAAGTGGGAGAAAGCTTTGTTTGCTTCTGCCATCTTGTGCATTTCGTCTTTTCTCTTGCAAGCGCCGCCTGCATTGTTCAGTGCGTCCAGAATTTCGCCTGCCAGACGATCAACCATTGTCTTTTCGCCGCGTTTTCTGGAATACAGTGTGATCCATCTCAGGCCCAGTGTCTGTCTTCTTTCAGGTCTGATTTCCATGGGTACCTGGTAGGTTGCACCGCCGACACGGCGAGCCTTAACCTCCAGTACAGGCATAATGTTGCCCAGAGCTTCTTCGAAAACTTCCAGAGCTTCTCTACCTGTTTTTTCTGCTACTTTATCGAATGCACCGTAAACGATCTTTTCCGCTACACCCTTTTTACCATCCAGCATGATGCTGTTGATGAGCTTTGTCACCAGCTTGCTGTTGTAAATAGGATCGGCCAAGACCTCTCTTTTTGCTACATGTCCTTTTCTAGGCACGATTCTTCCCTCCTTGATGAATAAATGCTATTCTCGGTACTTCACGGGGATGCTTCCCTCGTGTTTTCATGCCTTATCCTCTTTCAACGTATATCTCGTCTAAGCAATCGCAGATTGTATTGATTGATATAAGGCATTTCTACTAATAGATTTGTCTTTGTCTGAAATTGTTCCTCTAAGAAATTCTAAAAAAATTACTTCTTAGCAGCTTTAGGACGCTTTGCGCCGTATTTGGAACGAGCCTGCATTCTGTTTGCAACGCCGGCTGTATCCAGTGTACCTCTGACAATGTGGTAACGTACACCGGGAAGGTCTTTTACTCTACCGCCTCTGATCAGAACAACGGAGTGTTCCTGCAGGTTGTGGCCTTCACCGGGGATATATGCTGTAACTTCGATACCGTTGGACAGACGAACTCTGGCAATCTTTCTCAGCGCAGAGTTAGGCTTCTTAGGTGTGGAAGTTTTTACCGCTGTACATACGCCTCTCTTCTGGGGAGAAGATACGTCTGTAGCTTTCTTCTGCAGGGAGTTCAAACCTTTCTGCAGAGCGGGTGCTGTAGATTTTTTCTCAACAGTTTTTCTGCCTTTTCTTACTAACTGGTTAAACGTAGGCATTAACTGCACCTCCTTATAAAAATAATACATCTGCTAAATTGCAATAATTCTGATTTTGTTTCCGTTTTACGGACTCGCTTAGAAAAGCCCCTAAAATCGGACACTAGAAAATTTTATCATCGCCAACAACAAAAGTCAAGGATTTTCTTTGGAAATTCAGCTTTTTTCCGCACTTTTTCCCATTCCCGCACCCTCTGCCTTTGTAAACGCATTTCGGCAAAGAGAAAGCCCTCTGCTTTTCACAGAGAGCGTGCCTTATTTTCGAAAATCCTTTCTGATGTTGTCCCGCAGCTCCGTCAGGCTCTGCACCGGTTCATCCACAAGCTCCGTCAGCACCTCATCCAGCGCCTGTTCCCTGTCCTTCCCCTTCCTGCAAGCCCTGCGCCAGCGTATCAGAATAAAGCAGGTCAGAATCCCTGCCACAATAAGCAAGAGAAGAATCTCCATCAGGATGGCTGCTTTCCTCGGTTGTTCCATCCATAAATCCAAGTACCAATCCATACGCTCCTCCTCCTTATCGCTTTTCATAAAAGAACTGTTTTCTTATCCTTATTTTATCATATTTCCCCCTGTACCCAAAGCGTTATTTCCTATTTCATTTCTTTCCATACAAAAAGGGTACTGCTTCGCAGTACCCCTCTTTTTCTTAAATCATTTCGTCTTCATCAATATATACGGTTTCCTCCGCAGGTGCTTCTGTTTCTTCCTCAGCGCCTTCGGGAACGATTTCGATATTTCTGTATCTTGTCATACCCGTACCGGCAGGAATCAGCTTACCGATGATAACGTTTTCCTTCAGACCGATCAGCGGATCAATCTTACCCTTGATTGCTGCTTCTGTCAGCACACGGGTTGTTTCCTGGAAGGATGCGGCAGACAGGAAGGAATCTGTTGCCAGGGAAGCCTTTGTGATACCAAGCAGAACTCTCGTACCCTTTGCAGGCTCTTTGCCCTCTGCTTCCAGTGCAGCGTTTGTATTTTCAAAGGTCAGCCAGTCAACCAGAGAGCCGGGCAGGAATTCTGTATCCCCGTTTTCCTCGATTTTTACTCGCTTCAGCATCTGACGTACAATAACCTCGATATGCTTATCGCTGATTTCTACACCCTGCAGGCGGTAAACTCTCTGTACCTCCTGAATCATGTAGTCCTGTACGCCTCTCAGACCCTTGATTTTCAGAATATCGTGAGGGTTTACGCTACCTTCGGTGATTTCGTCACCGGCTTCGATTAAATCACCGTCATAAACCTTGATTCTGGAGCCGTAAGGAATCAGATAATCCTTTGTTTCTCCTGTTTCGGGGTTTGTGATGATAACCTCACGCTTTTTCTTTGTATCGTTCAGTGTCACGCGTCCGCCGAATTCCGCAATGATAGCCAGACCCTTAGGCTTTCTTGCTTCAAACAATTCCTCGACACGGGGAAGACCCTGTGTGATATCGTTACCTGCGATACCGCCTGTATGGAACGTACGCATGGTCAGCTGTGTGCCGGGTTCACCGATGGACTGCGCCGCAATAATACCTACAGATTCGCCAATGCGTACATATCTGCCGGATGCCATGTTTGCGCCGTAGCACTTCGCACAGATACCAACCTCGGAACGGCAGGTCAGAACGGTTCTGATCCAAACCTTCTTAATGCCGGCTTTTTCCACTGCCTCCGCCTGATCTACGGTAATCATAGTATCCGCAGGAACAATGATTTCGCCTGTTTCGGGATGGATGATATCGTAAGCAGACCATCTGCCGCGGATACGATCCTGCAAGCCTTCAATGACTTCGTTGCCGTCCATGAATGCAGAAATTTCCATGCAGGGTGTTTCAATATTTCTGCCGTCGCAGCAATCCCATTCCCTTACAATAATATCCTGAGATACGTCTACCAGACGACGTGTCAGATAACCGGAGTCGGCTGTCTTCAGCGCTGTATCGGTCAGACCTTTACGCGCACCGTGTGCGGAAATGAAGTATTCCAGTACGGACAGACCTTCACGGAAGTTTGCCTTGATAGGCAGTTCGATGATACCGCCGTTAGGGGATGCCATCAGACCACGCATACCTGCCAGCTGTTTGATCTGTCTGTTGGAACCACGGGCACCGGAGTTTGCCATCATATAAATGTTGTTATATTTCCCCAGACCCGCCAGCAGTGCTGCCGTAATCTTATCATCGGCAATGTTCCATGCCTCGATAACCTTCTGATGACGTTCCTCGTCCGTCATCAGACCACGTCTGAATTTCTTTGTAATCATATCAACCTTGGATTCTGCTTCCTCCAGATATTCTGCCTTCTCCTTAGGAATTTCCATATCGGAAACGGATACGGTCATTGCCGCTCTTGTGGAGAATTTGTAACCCAGAGATTTGATTTTATCCAGTACGGATGCTGTTTCTGTTGCACCGCAGCGGTTGATGCACTTATTGATAACCTTACCAATCGCCTTCTTATCTACCAAGAAGCTGATTTCGTAATCGAATTTTGTTTCCTCGTTTGTTCTGTCAACGTAGCCCAAATTCTGAGGGATTGCTTCATTAAAGATAATACGACCAACGGTTGTCTGTACCATTCTTGTTTCGGGTACGCCGTCAAATTCCAGCGTTCTTCTTACCCGAATGATTTCCTGCAGGCTTACCTCGTGGTTATCGTATGCCAGTATTGCTTCCTTTTCATCCTTGAAGGGACGAATCACCAGATCGCCTGCTTTTTTGATTACATTGCCTTCCGCATCCAGAATATCCTCTGTGTATCTCCGGTTCAGATCGTCTCTTTCCAGAGTCAGGTAATACATACCCAGAATCATATCCTGAGAGGGTACGGTTACAGGCGCACCATCGGAGGGCTTCAGCAGGTTGTTGGGAGAAAGCAGCAGGAATCTGCATTCTGCCTGTGCTTCTACGCTCAGAGGAACGTGAACCGCCATCTGGTCACCGTCGAAGTCGGCGTTGAATGCGGTACATACCAGAGGATGCAGCTTAATCGCACGGCCTTCTACCAGAACGGGTTCAAATGCCTGAATCCCCAGTCTGTGCAGTGTCGGCGCACGGTTCAGCATAACGGGATGCTCTCTGATAACCTCCTCCAGAATATCCCATACCTCTGTCTGCAATCTTTCTACCATTCTCTTAGCAGATTTGATGTTGTGCGCCAGACCATCCTCTACCAGCTTCTTCATTACAAAGGGCTTAAACAGCTCGATCGCCATTTCCTTCGGCAGACCGCACTGATAAATCTTCAGCTCGGGGCCTACAACGATAACGGAACGGCCGGAGTAGTCAACACGCTTACCCAGCAGGTTCTGACGGAAACGGCCCTGTTTCCCCTTCAGCATATCGGAAAGGGATTTCAGCGCACGGTTGCCGGGGCCCGTTACGGGACGACCGCGGCGACCATTATCAATCAGTGCGTCAACTGCTTCCTGCAGCATTCTCTTTTCGTTTCTCACAATAATATCGGGCGCACCCAAGTCCAGCAGTCTTTTCAGACGGTTGTTTCTGTTGATAACCCTTCTATACAGGTCATTCAGGTCGCTTGTTGCGAAACGGCCGCCGTCCAGCTGTACCATAGGACGAATTTCGGGCGGAATTACCGGAATCGCATCCAGAATCATCCATTCGGGCTTATTGCCGGAAAGACGGAAGCTTTCGATTACCTCCAGCTTCTTGATGATACGCACGCGCTTCTGCCCCGTGGTGTCCTGCAGCTGTGCCTTCAGCTCTACGGATTCCTTTTCCAGATCAATGTCCTGCAAAAGCTTCTTAATCGCTTCTGCGCCCATTGCCGCCTCAAAGGTATTGCCGTATTTATCATAAGCCTCTCTGTATTCTCTTTCTGTCAGAAGCTGTTTGTACTGCAGCTCTGTATCCCCTGCATCCAGTACAATGTAGGATGCAAAGTACAGAACCTTTTCCAATGCTCTGGGGCTCATGGAAAGGATCAGACCCATTCTGGAGGGAATCCCCTTGAAATACCAGATATGGGAAACGGGAGCGGCCAGCTCAATATGGCCCATTCTCTCACGTCTTACCTTTGCTTTTGTTACCTCAACGCCGCAACGGTCGCAGACAACGCCTTTGTAACGGATTCTTTTATATTTACCACAATGACATTCCCAGTCTTTTGTGGGCCCGAAAATTCTTTCGCAGAACAGACCGTCCTTTTCAGGTTTCAGTGTTCTATAGTTAATGGTTTCAGGTTTTTTGACTTCACCTCTGGACCATTCATGGATTTTTTCGGGAGATGCCAAACCAATCTTGATGGAATCAAACACGATTCCCTGATCTGTATTCTGTGTGCTCATGGGTTTGTTCTCCTTTCTTATTCTTCATCCTCGTAATCGAAATCATCAGCGGAATCGCCGGAGTAATCATCGGAAAGCAGGTCGCTGTTGTCCGCCTCCACGCCGGTTTCATCGTCAAAGAGGAATTCTCTCATCAGCTCCTCCTCTGCTGTCATGGTACGAGGCTGACGGTATTCATCCTCCTCATAGCCGTCGATGTTTACATTCAGATCATCCACATCTTCGATACATTCCTTAATTTCAACCTCTGTCTGATCCTCACGCAGCACGCGGATATCCAGCGCCAGAGACTGCAGCTCCTTCAGCAGTACCTTAAAGGATTCGGGAACGCCGGGTTCAGGGATATTTTCACCCTTTACGATTGCTTCGTATGTTTTTACACGGCCAACGATATCGTCGGATTTTACTGTCAGAATTTCCTGCAGGGTATAGGCTGCACCGTATGCCTCCAGTGCCCAAACCTCCATTTCACCGAAACGCTGACCGCCGAACTGTGCCTTACCGCCCAGAGGCTGCTGGGTAACCAGAGAGTAAGGGCCTGTGGAACGTGCGTGAATCTTTTCGTCAACCAGATGGTGCAGCTTCAAGTAGTGCATGAAGCCGATGGTTACACGGTTGTCAAACGGCTCGCCGCTGCGGCCGTCTCTCAGCTGAACCTTACCGTCTCTGCCAAGCGCAACGCCCTTCCATTCTTCTCTGTGGTCTCTGTTTGCATACAGCTCATCATAAATGTCACCATTCAGCAGGGGCTTCCATTTTTCGGAGAATTCCTCCCAGCTTGTGTTGACATAATCGTTTGCCATTTCCAGTGTATCCATGATGTCGATTTCGTTCGCACCATCGAATACGGGTGTGCTGATTTTCCAGCCCAGTGCCTTTGCCGCCAAGGAAAGGTGGGTTTCCAATACCTGCCCGATATTCATACGGGAAGGAATACCCAGAGGGTTCAGCACGATATCCAGAGGACGGCCGTTCGGCAGGAAGGGCATATCCTCTACAGGCAGTACACGGGAAACAACACCCTTGTTGCCGTGACGGCCCGCCATCTTGTCACCAACGGAGATTTTACGCTTCTGCGCAATGTAAACACGAACCAACTGATTTACGCCGGGGCCTACATCATCGCCATTTTCTCTTGTGAATACCTTTACGTCTACAATGATACCTGTTTCGCCGTGAGGTACACGCAGGGAGGTATCTCTAACCTCTCTTGCCTTTTCGCCGAAGATGGCACGCAGCAGTCTTTCCTCTGCTGTCAGCTCTGTTTCGCCCTTCGGTGTTACCTTACCCACCAGAATATCATTGGGGCGTACCTCAGCACCGATGCGGATAATACCTCTGTCATCCAGATCCTTCAGCGCATCCTCGCCCACGTTGGGAATGTCTCTTGTGATTTCTTCAGGCCCAAGCTTCGTGTCTCTTGCGTCTGCCTCAAATTCACTGATATGAACGGAGGTATAAACGTCCTCCTGTACCAGCTTTTCGCTCAGCAGAACGGCATCCTCGTAGTTGTAGCCTTCCCAAGTCATGAAGCCGATCAGAGGGTTCTTGCCCAGTGCCAGCTCGCCCTTGCAGGTGGAAGCACCGTCTGCGATAATCTGGTCTGCCTCTACTCTCTGTCCCAGGTCTACAATAGGCTTCTGGTTCAGACAGGTGCTCTGGTTGGATCTCTGATATTTAATCAGCTTATATACGTCTCTCTGAGAGTTATCATTTCTAACCACGATTTCATCTGCGGAAACTCTTTCCACAACACCGGGGTTCTTTGCAATAATGCAGATACCGGAGTCCTTCGCAGTCTTATATTCCATACCTGTGCCGACAACAGGGGAATCTGTTACCAGCAGGGGTACTGCCTGACGCTGCATGTTGGAGCCCATCAGCGCACGGTTCGCGTCATCGTTTTCCAGGAAGGGAATCAATGCAGTCGCAACGGATACCATCTGCTTGGGCGAAACGTCCATCAGCTGTACCTGTTTTCTGTCTACCTCAATGATTTCCTCTTTGCGTCTACCGGAAACCTTCTTATGCACAAAATGTCCTTCTTCATCCAGAGGCTCATTCGCCTGTGCTACGTTGTAGATTTCTTCCTCATCCGCTGTCACATAAATGAATTCATCTGTAACAACGGGCTCCTCGCCGCTCTGGTCAACCTTTCTGTAGGGTGCCTCAATGAAGCCGTATTCATTGATGCGTGCGAAGGTTGCCAATGTGTTAATCAAGCCGATGTTCGGGCCTTCCGGTGTCTCAATGGGGCACATTCTGCCGTAATGAGAATGGTGAACGTCTCGCACCTCGAAGCCGGCTCTGTCTCTGGACAGACCGCCGGGGCCCAGTGCGGAAAGTCTTCTCTTGTGCGTCAGCTCGGACAGAGGGTTGTTCTGGTCCATGAACTGAGACAGCTGAGAGCTGCCGAAGAATTCCTTGATTGCCGCTGTAACAGGGCGCACGTTAATCAGTGCCTGCGGTGTTACCACAGCCAGATCCTGTGTTGTCATTCTTTCGCGCACCACACGTTCCATTCTGGACAGACCGATGCGGAACTGGTTCTGCAGCAGCTCGCCAACGGAACGGATACGTCTGTTGCCCAGATGGTCGATATCGTCCACATTGCCGTAGCCGTAATCCAGATGGATCACATAGTTAATGGATGCAAAAATATCCTCTAATGTAATATGCTTGGGCAGCAGCTCGTGGATGTTTTCCTTGATTGCCGCCTTCATTTCCTCTGCGGTTGCGTTTTCCTCCAGCAGCTTTGCCAGCATAGGATAGTAAACTCTTTCCTTGATGCCGAATTCCTCTGCTGTCAGCCCGAACTCCTCCAGATAGCCATCAATCTTAACGGTCTGGTTGCTCAGGATTTTTACCTTCTTTTCTTCCGCCATGATATACAGATAGCCTGCACCGCTGTCCTGAATCCGGTCGCACAGCTCCAATGTCAGAACTGCACCTTCCTCTGCAATAACCTCGCCTGTCATGGGGTCAACCACGTTTTCTGCCAGAACTGCATCACGGATACGGTTTCTCAGTGCCAGCTTTTTGTTGAATTTATAACGGCCCACCTTCGCCAGGTCATATCTCTTGGGATCAAAGAGCATGCCGTTCAGCAGGGAAGCGGAGCTTTCTACTGTAGGGGGCTCGCCGGGACGCAGCTTTTTATAAATCTCAATCAGACCTTCTTCATAGGATTTTGCAACGTCCTTTTCCAGTGTTGCCAGAATCTTGGGTTCTTCGCCAAACAATTCAATGATTTCCGCATCGGAGCCAACGCCCATCGCACGAATCAGAACAGATACAGGCACCTTTCTGGTTCTGTCAACTCTTACATAAAATACGTCGTTGGAATCTGTTTCATATTCCAGCCATGCACCTCTGTTGGGGATGACTGTGGAGGAAAGCAGCTTCTTGCCGACCTTATCAAATTCAGATGCGTAATAGATGCCGGGAGAACGAACCAACTGGCTGACAATAACACGCTCCGCACCATTGATGATGAAGGTACCTGTTTCTGTCATCAGAGGAAAATCACCCATAAAGATTTCCTGTTCTTTCAATTCATCCAGCTCTCTATTGTAAAGTCTTGCCTTCACACGCAGGGAAGCGGCATAGGTCGCATCTCTTTCTCTGCATTCTTCAATAGAGTATTTGGGTTCGGAATCCAAAGAAAAATCAATAAATTCCAGTATCAGATTGCCGCTGAAGTCTGTAATGGGGGAGATATCCTCAAATACTTCCTTCAGCCCTTCGTCCAAAAACCACTGATAGCTGTTCTTCTGCACCTCAATCAGGTTCGGCATTTCCAGAACTTCGTTGATTTTGGAATAACTGATTCTGGTTGTGTCGCCCGAACGGAGCGCACGAATTCTGTTTTTTTCCATCTTGTCACCTCTCGTAATCTAAACTGCACCGACAAAATCGCCGCCGTAAAGCGGAGCAAAGAGACCGTTTCGTCTCTTCATTTCTTTTTTTACCCATAAAAACGGTTCATCTGCATCCTTTTACACAAAAATTTAGAATTTCTCAAACAAAGCAAGACCTTTGCCTGCCCTTCCTTTGATCAGAAGTCATGACAAAAGCCTGTTTTATTCAAAAAATTCTATTCCTACCGTTGCAAAATTCACACCGAAGTGCGCCGCTTTTATATAACCTGAACAAAAACCACATCCTTTTCCGCATTTTACAAGGCATTTTGCCTGTAAAAGCTGCCAATTTCAAAACTTTCTGTTGAAATTTGTTTCCCCCTGTGCTATACTCAATAGCAACATGGGTTGATGTGCGTATCTGCTAATGTGGAAATTATTTTACCACGCTTAGTGCCGCCTGTCAAGCCTTTTTTTGTGCCTTTCCCCTTGGAATCAGGGCTTTCCCCCTTCTCGCCCTCCCTTGGGGCATCCCCCTTTCGGGAAGAAATTCCCTCCTCTCTACAGGCAGTTTTTCCTCTCGTTTTCCCTCTTTTCAGTGATGTTTGACACTTGATTTTCTGTCGAAATTCCAATTTCACCAAAACAGACATAGCTTTTGCATAAAATTTCATAAGATATTTTTTGTTTTTCCATTTCAAATTTTTGCATTTTTGTGAATTATTTTTGTACTTTTTTTAGTGCAATCAAACCTTCCTTTACTTCTCCCCCTTTTCCTGTTAAACTGAAGGATATGATTTTCTACAGAAAGAAGGAGATTTCTTGAAACAGAATTACCAACTCGTGCTGGAGAAAACCCTCAAGGCTCTGCAAGCAGAGGACAAACGCCCGTCTCTGCTGCTGCATAGCTGCTGCGGGCCATGCTCCTCCTATGTCATGGAATATCTGGCACAGTATTTTGATATCACCATCTTCTATTATAATCCCAACATTTCCCCTGCGGCGGAATTTCAGTTTCGCGCAGAGGAGCAGCAGCGTCTAATTCGGGAAATGGATCTCGGCGTGTCCTTCCTCCTCGGAAAATATGAGCCGGAACGCTTCTTTTCCTTGGCAAAGGGACACGAAGCGGAACCGGAGGGCGGCGAACGCTGCTTCAAGTGCTATCGTCTGCGTCTGGAGGAAACCGCAAAGGCAGCAAAGGCAGGCGGCTTTTCTTACTTTACCACCACCCTCTCCATCAGTCCCCACAAAAACGCGCAGGTCTTAAATGAATTGGGAAAGGAAATTTCCGATGCCTTCGGCGTTCCCTATCTTTATTCCGATTTCAAAAAGAAAAACGGCTATCGTCGCTCCTGCGAATTATCCACAGAATATCATCTTTATCGACAGGATTACTGCGGCTGTCCCTTCTCCAAAGCAGAGGCAGAGGAACGCAAACGCCGCGCGCAAGCCTGAGCCACTCATACAAAAGAAAGGAAGTCTTGAAATGTCACAAAAAAATAAAGGGGTCTGCTGTATCCTGCTTTCCTCCTTCTCCTTTGCGCTGATGAATTTATTCGTCCACCTTTCCGGAGATTTGCCCTCTATCCAGAAAAGCTTTTTCCGTAATTTCGTTGCAATGCTTTTCGCCCTGTTTATCCTCCTGAAGGAACGCCCCACAATCAGGCTGGATGGAAATTCCAAGAAATATCTTTTCCTCCGCTCCTTCTGCGGTACAGTCGGCATCCTGTGCAATTTCTACGCGGTCGATCATCTCGTTCTCGCGGATGCGTCCATGCTGAATAAGATGTCCCCGTTTTTCGCCATCCTTTTCGGCATCCTTATCTTAAAGGAAAGAATCAATCTCTTTCAGGGGCTTTGTGTGGTTGCCGCTTTTATCGGTACGCTGTTCGTCATCAAGCCTACCCCCTCTAATCTGGCATGCTTCCCTGCATTGATTGGTCTGCTCGGCGGCTTGGGTGCCGGCATTGCCTATACCTGTGTACGCGCCTTGGGCACGAAGGGGGTAAAAGGATCGTTCATCGTGTTCTTTTTCTCCGCATTTTCCTGCGTTGTCACCCTGCCCTATCTCATTTTCCGCTATCACCCCATGACATTGCAGCAGTTCGGTATTCTCCTGCTTGCAGGACTTGCGGCGGCAGGCGGTCAGTTCACCATCACCGCAGCCTATACCTACGCCCCCGCCAGAGAAATTTCCGTATATGACTATAGCCAAATTGTCTTTTCGGCAATTCTCGGCTATTTCATCTTCGGTCAGGTTTCCGATGTCCTCAGCTGGATTGGCTACATCATCATCACCTCCACCGCAGTCGCAATGTTCCTGCGCAATAACCGTCATCATCCCTGTAAAAGCTAAAAAAGGAGACTCTTTATGCTATTGGAAAAGGTTTCTCAAACCCTCAACCGAATCGGAAACGAACGCCTGCAGCTCCCGATTTTCTACGAAAGCCCCATAGCCCTGCGCTTTGAAACAGGCGATCCCTCTCTGGATATTTTTCTGGATAAAACCCACCTCAATCCGAAGTATCTGCGGAGTGCCTTCTGGCGCGTTTCCTTTTTATATGAAAAAATCGCACCGTTTGATACGCTCCTCTGGGTACTGTATCGCACGCCGGATTTAGAAACAGATGTCACTGCCATCATCGACCGCTTCTGCACGCTGACGCATCTGCCCTCTCCCGCCGAGGTCTATCAGCAGGAGGTCGCAACCTCGGATGAGGAACCCATGACGCGCATTTTCCTTCTTTGGGATATGAGGCAAACGCCTCCCCTCATTGCCCCCTTGCTGAAAGGCATTTTGTCTGCCGATTTCAAGGGCTTTCGGGAGCTTTCCTCTGCCGTTTTCTTTTTCGATACCGAAAGGCATCTTCTCTTTCATCCCTATGATGACAGGGGCGCAGATGTCGTTGCGGCACAAACCGAAACCATCCGCTTTCTCTATCAGGATTGCAAAAATTGGCTTTTGTCCTATGATTTTGAACGTATGAAAGCCATCTTTGAAGCATAAAAAGGAGCGAACTCCATGCTTTCGGGCTTTGGAGCTCGCTCTTTTCTCATTTCTCTGCCATGTCAATCAATTCCTGCAAGGTATATATCTTCGTTTCATTCCCAAAATCAATTTTGATGTTATATTCCTCCGCCGCAGGCATTTTGCCGTCCGCAATCATCATCGCAACGGCCTCGTCCCCTTCTTCAAACATAATCACGCCGCTTGTTTTTTCATTTCCGTTTTGTATCGTCACAGTGTTCTCCTTCGACACCTCAACCTCCGCTAAGCCGCCGTTCTTCAGCTCCACATTCATCCTCTCTCCACTGCCGATTTTCAGCATATTCAAATTCATTCCCCAGCAATACTCCTTCGATGCCTGCTCCTCTGCGGGCAGTTGCCAAACATTTCGCAGCGAAATTGATGCAACCTCGGAATCATAAAAAGAGCCAACATTCGTCAAACCGCCCTTCTCCACCGAAAAATTCAGATAAAGCATATCTCCCTCCAGCTTCGGCTCCATCGTAATCTCCTGTGGGTTGATGGCAAACCCCCTCGCAAACGCCTTGTATCCAAAGCCGCCCACGCCAATGCAAACTGCAACCGCAACCGCGACCGCACTCATCATTCTGCGGTTAAATTTCCGAAACGGGTTGATTTTCCGTTTTTCCTTCGGTGCCTTCTCCTGCACCTCCTCCTGCATTTGCTCCAAAATTTCCTTGCAGGGCGCACATTCCGCAACGTGTGCCGTAATCTCCCGATTGCTTTCCTCGCTCGTCAAGCCGTCCACATAGCTTGGCAGTAAGTCTCTGATAATTTCACATTTCATCTCTGCCGACCTCCTTTATAATTCTCTGCTTTGCACGGTAAAAGGTAACTCTCGCCCAGTTTTCATTTCTGCCGCAAATTTCCCCAATCTCCTTAAAGGAAAATCCTCCCGTAATGCGCAAGAGAAAAACCTCCTTCCCGTTCTCCTCCAAAATATGTACCGCCTTCATCACTTCCAGCGTCTGCTCCCTTCTGCAATAACTACTCTCCACGCCGTCCTCAGCGCCGCTCTCCTGCAAAGGCTCCGTTTTTCTTCTTTTCCGTTTGTCCAATTCCTGATACCAGATGTGCTTCGCAATTTGGCAAAGCCATGTGGAAACCTTGCAACTTCCGTCAAATTTCCCCGAAGAACGAATTGCCCGATAAAAGGTTTCCTGCGTCAATTCCTCTGCAAGGTCTGCATTGCCGCAAAGGCTCATCAAATATTTGAATACAAACGTGCTATATTCTTCAAAATCCTTTTCGGGCTGAAACATCCACTCGCCTCCCTTCTCATCATTTACCTATATATCCGTTTGCAGCAGATTTCGTTACACACATTTCCCGATTTTTTTAAAATAAAAAGAACCTCAGCCCCCTCAATACATGATGCAAGCTGAGATTCCTGGGATTCTTTTTATTCCAAAAACAGGAAAAGGGACGGATTCCTCCGTCCCTTCCGAGTATTTTGCTTATCGTCTTTGTGTAATCGAACGCAAATTTTTCAAATTAGGTTAAATTATACCAGACCCTGAGCCATCATTGCAGCTGCAACTTTCTTGAAGCCTGCGATGTTAGCACCGGCTACCAGGTTGTAGCCCAGACCAGCGCCTTCTGCTGCTTCTACAGAAATCTTGTGGATGTTCTTCATGATACCAACCAGTTTAGCGTCAACTTCTGCGCCATCCCAGCTATATCTCATGGAGTTCTGAGCCATTTCCAGAGCGGAAACTGCTACACCACCAGCGTTAACTGCTTTAGAAGGAGCAACGATCATGCCGGGTTCTGCCATAGCACGAGCCAGACCTTCGTTTGTTGTAGGCATGTTAGCTACTTCGATGTAGTATTTTGTGCCGTTAGCGATGATCTGTTCGATTTCGGGAACGTCCAGTTCGTTCTGGTAAGCTGCGGGCATGCAGATATCTACTTTCTGGCCCCAAGGTTTCTGTTTAGGGAAGAATTCGCAACCGAACTTGTCAGCGTAGTCCTGAGCACGGTTTCTGCCGGAGCTTCTCATTTCCAGCATGTAGTTGAATTTTTCTTCTGTTGTGATACCTTCGGGATCGTAGCAGTAGCCGTCGGGACCGGACAGAGTAACAACCTTACCACCCAGCTGAGCAACCTTCATAGCAATACCCCATGCTACGTTACCGAAACCGGACATAGCAACTGTCTTGCCTTCGAATGTGTCGCCGCAGTGTGTCAGAACTTCGTTTGTATAGTATGTAGCGCCGTAGCCTGTTGCTTCGGGTCTGAACAGGGAACCGCCGTATTCCAGACCTTTACCTGTCAGTACGCCATTTTCCCAGCAGCCTTTGATTCTCTTGTACTGGCCATACAGGAAGCCGATTTCTCTGCCGCCTACGCCGATGTCACCAGCGGGAACGTCAACGTCGGGACCGATGTGTCTGTAAAGTTCTGTCATGAATGCCTGGCAGAATCTCATGATTTCCATATCGGATTTGCCGTTAGGGTCGAAGTCGGAACCACCCTTACCGCCGCCGATAGGCAGACCTGTCAGGGAGTTTTTGAAGATCTGTTCAAAGCCCAGGAATTTAACAACGCCGGAGTATACGTTGGGAGCGAAACGCAGACCGCCCTTGTAAGGCCCGATTGCAGAGCTGAACTGTACTCTGAAACCTCTGTTTACGTTTACCTTACCAGCATCGTCTACCCATGTAACTCTGAAGGATACCTGTCTTTCAGGTTCTACCAGTCTTTCCAGCAGACCCATTTTTTCATATTCGGGGTGCAGTTCTACTTCTTTTTCGATAGAAGCGAAAACTTCTTCTACTGTCTGGATGAATTCAGGTTCATGTGCGTCACGTCTTTTAACCTGTTCGATTACGCGTTCAATATAAGCGTTCATAACTCTTTGACCTCCTATTGTTTATACAATAACAATTAGTATTTTTCCGCACGGTTAAAATGCGGTTCTGCCCCATGCGGTTAGGGCAAAATGAAGAGAAAGCTCCGAGGAAAACTGCTGCTTTTGTGTAGCATAACAAATCCTCTTGCCTCTTTCCGAAAATATTATAACACATATTTTAAACTTGTGTAGTATTTTTTTCAATTTTTGGGATAATTTTTACACAAATTTTGACCCAAAAAATTATGCAAAAAAACGTTTCTTTTATTTTTCCGTCATATATTCCAACGAATTTCCATTATTTCACCTTTCTTTTCAGCAGTTCGCACCGATTTCACAAAAAAACTGCATTTTCATCCATACAACACCAGCTTTTTGTCATGCTCCGCCCCATAAGAAATTGTTATTTATCTGTCACGATTGTACTTTATTTCAGTCATAGCAGCCCTTCTCTAAAAGAAAAACACCTGCCTTTCAACAGGTGTTTGATGGTATCCGTAAAGTTAATGCTCGTGTCGAAATCCTGATTTCGCCTTAAGATTCCGTTTTCTTTCTGAACAGTCCGCCGATGTCAAATCCGTGTTTTTCCTTCTGCTCCTCATCGCCGCCTTCAGAAATAAATTCGATATAACGGCCCGTGCCGATGGCAACGCAGCTAACCGCATCCTCCGCAACCATCGCGTGGATGCCCGTTCTGCTCTGAATCAGCTTATCCAGACCATACAGCAGGCTGCCGCCGCCCGTCATAACAATCCCTCTTTCGTAGATATCCGCCGCCAGCTCAGGGGGTGTTTTCTCCAGAACGCCATGCACCGCCTCCGCGATTGCCGCAACGGATTCCTGCAATGCCTCCAGCATTTCGTCCGAGGTTACGGTAAAATTCTTCGGCAGTCCCGTAATCAGGTTCCTGCCGCGCACATCCATGCTTACCGGAATGGTACGCTCAAATGCCGTACCGATTTTAATTTTCAGATCCTCCGCCGTTCTTTCGCCAATCAGCACATTGTGCTTCTTTCTGATGTAGCGAATGATGGCATCGTCAAAATTATCCCCCGCAATCTTCAGGGAATAGCTGACTACCGTTCCCCCAAGGGAAATCACCGCAATATCCGTTGTGCCGCCGCCGATGTCTACCACCATACTGCCGCACGCACGGGAAATATCAATCCCTGAACCAATCGCCGCCGCAATCGGTTCTTCAATAATATGCACCCTTCTTGCGCCTGCCTGTCGGGTTGCATCCTCAACGGCTCTTTTTTCCACCTCTGTTACGCTGCTTGGTACGCAAACCGCAATGGTCGGCTTCACGAAGGAACGCTTTCCCATCGCCTTTTCAATAAAATACTGCAGCATTTTTTCCGTTACCTCATAATTGGAAATAACGCCTTCACGCAAAGGACGAATCGCAACGATATTGCCGGGAGTTCTCCCCAGCATACGTCTCGCTTCCTCACCCACAGCTAAAATCGTATTGGTGTCTTTATCGATGGCAACCACAGAGGGTTCCCGAATCACGATGCCCTGCCCCTTAATATATACCAGAACAGTGGCAGTACCCAGGTCAATGCCGATATTCTCGCCAAAACTCATAAAATTAAACATACCGCCGCTCCTTTGTTCTTTCCGTCAAAAATTTTTTCTATGTCTTTTCAGTATACTGGAATCTTGCGCTCTTGAAAAGCCCCGTTTATAGAAAAAACAACATTTTTCTTCTATATGAATCGGAATCTGCGTTATTTTTCCTTATTTCAGCTGTTCTTCCATCACCTGCAGACCCTTTTGCAGCTGCGTATCCTGCTCTGCGGGGATCTCTGTCAGCGGTGTGCCGCTGTATGCTTCGGGCAGCTCCACCTTTTCATCCGGTTCAATGCCAACCCCATGGATGGAGGTGCCGTTCGGCGTATAGTATTTCTGTACCGTCACATTCAGACCGGAGCCGTCCGGCAAAACAAACAGCCGCTGCACCAGGCCCTTGCCGAAGGTCTGGTTGCCCACCAGTGTGCCGCGCCCCGTATCCTTCACCGCGCCTGCGAAAATCTCCGACGCACTGGCGCTGTTTTCATTCACCAGCACTACCAGCGGAATATCCAGATATTTCTCATCACATTTCAAATCATTTCTGTTTTGCTTTTTGTCCAGAGTATAAACCATCGTGCCCTCCGGCAGCAGCTCATCCCCGATTTCATATACAGAACGCACCAGACCACCCGGGTTATCCCGCAAATCCAGAATCAGCCCCTTCATGCCGTCCTTCTGCAGTGCCGTCAGTGCCTCCTTGAATTGGCTGTAAGTGTTTTCCTTAAAACCGCTGATGGAAATATACCCGATTTTGTTCTCCATCATACGGGAGGAAACGCTTTCCACCTCAACCGTTGCACGTTCCATGGTAAATTCCTTCTCCTCATCGCCGCGCTGCACCCGAATCGTAACCGCAGTGCCCTTCTCGCCGTGAATCCTTGCCGCAACATCCGAAAGCAGCTTCCCCTTCATATCCTCGCCGTCTACGCCGATAATCACGTCGCCCGCCTGCAAACCTGCCGTTTCCGCCGGCTGTCCCGGCATCACGCTGCTGATGACAACCTCGCCGTTCTGCGTAGTATGAATTTCAATCCCCACGCCGTCAAAGTTCCCGTTGGTGTTGGTAAGATATTGCCGCAGGTTTTCCTTCGGCATATAATATGTATACTTATCTCCCACGCCGGCAAGCATCCCTGCAAAAAGCGTATCCTCCAGCTTGCCTTGGTCTATGTCTTCCACATAATATTTATCCAGATAGCTCTGTATCATATCCACCTTTGCATCCTTGCTCATGCTGATTTCAAAGGGAAGAACATGCCATGGAATTGCGCGGCAGATGGGTTTCCATGCCAAATTCAGCACCACAATCAACGCCAGTGCCACACCAAAGCCCTTCCAAAAGTCTTTTCTTTTCATTGTATCACCTCTTTTTCAACCTTTCTTTATCCTATGTTTCCCCAAAGGGAATTATCCTATAAGAAAGGGGAAGCATTCTCCAAAACACTTCCCCTCTTTTTTCATTGTTATTTTGTTTTTCCGACTGCTTATACCCGCAGATGCTTACGAATCGAGGATACGCTGCCGATAACCCCCAGTGCCACACCAAAAATGATGCCGAAGGGGAACAGGAATCCAAATACATCCCCCGTCAGACGGAACTGGATAAATTTAATTACAGGCAGATAATCGAAAATCGCACTCGTCACCTTCGTATAAATCGGAAGTCCCAGCACCAGCGGCACCAACGCACCGATGATACCGATGATAATCCCTTCCACAATGAAGGGCCACCGGATAAACCAGTCTGTCGCCCCAACATATTTCATGATGTTGATTTCCACCCGTCGGTTCATCACAGAAATACGAATGGTGTTAATGATAATCATAATGGAAATCACACCCAGCAGCAGCATAACCAGTATGCTCCCGACATTAAACACACGGCTCGCCTTCAGCAATACCTCTGTCTCTGTCTGCCCATGCCGAATGTTGTCAATCCCGTCAATTTTTTCCAATGCAGTCAGCACTGCATCCTGATTTTCAATGTTGTCCAAGGAAATCGAAAAGGAATGGGACAAAGGATTGTTCTCCCCATCCAGACCCACAAAGATATCCTCATCCGCGCCCCAGTCCTTTTTCAGCTCCACCAGAGCATCCGAAGGGGAAATATATTCCACACTCTGCACATGGTCTATCTTTGCAATTTCATCTTTCATATTTTCAATCTGTTCCCCGCTTAGGTCTCCCTTCAGGAAAACGGAAATGCCAATGGAATCCTCCATCTGCCCCAGCATATACCGCAGATTGCTCCCTACGCAGTAGGAAAAGGATAAAATAGAGATACAGGCTGCAACAGCGACAATGGAAGCCATGGTCATTAGCATATTCATCTTCAGTCCGCTGAGACCCTCTCTTATAAAATATCTAATCGTACTAGGCTTCATCGCTATAACCACCTTTTTCAATATCTCTTATAATGTGACCCTTCTGCAGCGTAACCACGCGCTTTTGCATCGCATCCACAATATCTCTCGCATGGGTTGCCATAACGATGGTTGTCCCGCGCTTGTTGATGTCATCCAGCAGCTTCATAATGCCGTATGCTGTTTCGGGGTCAAGGTTCCCTGTCGGCTCGTCGCAAATTAAGATAGGGGGATTATTCGCAATGGCTCTTGCCAGTGCCGTTCTCTGCTGCTCCCCGCCGGAAAGCTGATTGGGATAGCTTCTGCCCTTCTGCCCCAGCCCAACCAGAGAAAGCACGGCAGGCACGTTTCTGCGGATAATGCGTCCGGGTGCCTCTATGACACGCATCGCAAACGCCACATTTTCATATACCGTTTTATTGGGAAGCAGACGGAAGTCCTGAAATACCACCCCCAGATTACGCCGCAGATAAGGAATCTGCCTTCTGTTCAGTTCATTTGTTTTTACTTTATTGATGATAATATCCCCTTCGGTCGGGTCAAGCTCCTTCAAAAGCAGCTTCATCAGCGTGGATTTCCCCGAACCGCTCGAACCAACGATGAATACAAACTCACCCTTGTTGATGTGCAGGTTGATGTTTTCCACACCCGTAGAACCGTTGGGATATACCTTTGTTACGTTATTCATGTGAATCATAACGTATCTCCCTCTTTCTGAAAAAGTTTTATTCTAAAAAACGACGGATGTTCCCATATTTCGTCTTTACACAGTACTTGATTATACCATAAATAAAAAACGGGAACAAGAGGAATACCTTTGGTAAAATAGCCGATTTTCTTAAAATCCTCTTAATTTTTCCGTTTTCCACAAAAAAGAGGGAGCAAAGCTGCCCCCTCAGTTTTTCCGTTTTGCTTAATATGCCATTTTATCCATGTAAATCATGTATTTGCTTACCATCAGCGTAATCTTGAAGATAATCGCATCATCAAAATTCCGCAAATCCAGCCCCGTCATCTTCTGCAGCTTATCCAGTCTGTATACCAGTGTATTTCTGTGGATATACAGCTGACGGCTTGTTTCGGATACGTTCAGGTTGTTTTCAAAGAATTTATTTACCGTTGCCAGTGTTTCATCATCGAAATCATCCATCGTCAGTCCATGCAGAACCTCCTTGATGAACATCCGGCACAGCGGCAGAGGCAGCTGATAAATCAAGCGGCCGATGCCCAGCTTTTCATAGTTCACGATATATTTATCCGTCTCGAAGATTTTGCCAACCTCCAGCGCCATCTTCGCTTCCTTATAGGAACGGGAAACATCCTTCAAATCGCTTACAATCGTACCGCTGGAAATATAAACACGGCTGTTTGTTTCCGCATCCAGTGTTTCCTCGATGGTCTTCGCAATGCGGTCGATTTCGTCCGCGGTTTCCTTCTCGCGCAGCTCCTTCACCAGAATAATGCTGTGCTCATCCACCGCCGTTACAAAATCCTTTGTTTTCGCAGGGAAAATGCTCCGTACAATTTCCACCACATTCATTTCCTTATCAATGTTCGTTTCAATTAAATACACGATACGATGTACGTTATTTTCAATATGCAGCTTTTTCGCGCGGCTGTAAATATCCACCAGCAGCAGGTTATCCAGCAGCAGATTCTTGATAAAGTTATCCTTATCATATCTTTCCTTATAGGCAACCAGAAGGCTCTGAATCTGGAATGCAGCAATCTTGCCGATCTGATAGCCGGATTCGTCCTCCCCCTTCACCTGAATCACATACTCAGGCACACCGTTGTCATAAATCTTAAAATACTGATAGCCCAGAATTAACTGACTCTCCGCAGGGGAACTGATAAAATTCTCCACCGCATCAATCTGACGGCCGATCATATTTTCCTCTGTGGTGGCAATCACCTTGCCTTCCTTTTCCACAACGCTCAGTTCTTTTCTCGTAATACTTTTCAGTCCGTCGATGGTACTCTGCAAAATCTGATTTGAAATCATCGCTTTCACCTCAATACTTTTCTCTGCATCTGAAATGCAGCTATTCTGTTTTTGCTTCTCTGTATAAATTGCCTAAAAACCTCTCTGCGCAGAGGTATCAAATTCGCCTATGCTCATTTTATAACAAAATGACAAAAAAAGAAAGAGGAAAGTATAAAAAAACAGTAAAAATCTCTTTCCGCTTGATTTTTACATAAAAATAGGGTCTGTTTTTTATTAAAACTGACCCTTGCTTTTCAGAATACTACGGTAAAACCTCATTTTTTCGTTCTCTTTACGCTGTCATTTTTTACTTATCCCCGACCGCGTTTCTCAAAACTTCCCGAATATCCGTCAAACGAAAAAAGGCATTTCGGTCGATATTCATAATAATCCTTTTTCCGAAATGCACTTCTTTCTTTGAAAAAACACAAAAGAATGTTTCCTGCCCTTCACCGGCATACTTTTCCGTTGTCGGAACTGCCGCTTTCCCCTGCACAATTCCGACAAAAGTCCTGCCGTATTCTCCTCTTTTTTGTCCAAAATGATTCGCGCCGCGCGGGGCATTTTCGCTTAACGTCCCCTTGTTCTGAGAACCGTCAGCGCAAATTTCGGCAGACGCATCATCCGCCGCCATCTCGTCGGCTGTGTAATCAGGCGGTGGAACCATTCCAGTCCCAGTCTGCGGAAAATCTTCGGTGCCCGCTTCACATTGCCTGCCATCACGTCAAAGCTGCCGCCAACGCCAATGGCTACCTTCGCTCCAACCAAACGGATGTTGTCATAAATCCATTTTTCCTGCTTGGGCGCACCCAGTCCTACCAGCAGTATGGACGGAGCCTTCTTTTTTATGTCCTGAATGATTTTCTTTTCCTCTTTTTCGTCGAAGTAGCCGTTATGCACGCCCACAATCTTCAGTCCGGGATATTTCTTCATCATTTTTCTTGCCGCCGTTGCCGCAACTCCGGGCGCGCCGCCGAAGAAATAAAAGGTTTCCTCGCTCGCCGCAAGGTCTGCCATCAGGTTCTGCGTCAGGTCGTAGCCTGCCACGCGCTCCTGCAAGCGAATCTCGCTGTATTTGGATGCCCATACAACACCGATTCCGTCCGGCACAACCAAGTCCGCCTCCCGCAGAATGCTCATCAGCTCTGCGTCCTTTCTTGCCTCCATCACAATTTCCGGATTAGGGGTACAGATGAAATGCTGCCCTTTTTCCTTGAGCAGTCCTTCTGCCCGTGCTACAGCCTCGTCCATCGTCACAACATCGAAGGGCACCCCTAATATGTGTGTTTTCCTGTTCATACTACGCTCCCCCTTATTTTTTTCTGCGCTCCAGCAGCTTTTCCAGATATCTTTCGTTCTTGTGTGCCATTTTCTCCAGTTCCTTTTCCTTCTGCGCAAGCTTCGCCACATAGCTTTCCTTGTTTTGGATAACATCCTCCACCAGAGCCAGTGTTTTCTCCTTGTCAAATTCCTTCAGCTTGCCGCCGCTGGGCATATCCAGCTTCTCCAGATAATATTCGATCTTAGGGTCATAAATAAAGCCAATCAGCGGCACTCTCTGTCTTGCCGCAAAAATCAGCGTATGCAGACGCATGCTCAGAATGAAATCCGCCTGAGAAATAATCCCCATTACCTCATAGGGAGAGTAGCTGCTCTTTAAAATATAAGCGTTCTGCTTCATTTTTTTGCGTACCTTTTCGCTCACCGTCACGTCATGCGGCATCTGCATGCTCAAAAATACGATGTTCCGCTGATATTTTTCCACAATGATATCACATAATTCCGCAAATTGCCCGATGAATTTGTCCATATCCTTCCAGTTGCGGACAGAAACCACAACCATCGGCTTATCTGTCGGAATCCCTTCTTCTCTGAGGATTTCCTGTGTTTTCTCCTCGCTCACGCCGTCCATTGTAAATACAGGGTCAGCCGTCACAAAGCATTTCTTCGGGTTTACCCCCATAGAAAGCAGCTCCTCGTAGGAGTTTTCCTCTCGCAGTGTAATCAAATCCGCCTTATTCACCACCTGCTTCACCAGTCTGCGGTTGCGCTTGCCGGAAACAGGCCCGATGCCGTTTGCGTAAAGCATCACCTTTTTGCGCATCAGCTTTGCCGCCGCCGTAATCGAAAGGTAATACATCAGAGAACGGGTAGAGGTGCTGTCCTGCAGCAAGGAGCCGCCGCCCGAAAGCAGCACGTCACACCTGTGAATTGCACGGAACACATCCATGAATCCAAAGCGGTATACCGCCTCAATCCCGTATTTCTCCTTTGTTTCCTTCGGCTTGTTGGAAAGCACGGTAATATGGTAATTCTCGCCCATCTGCTGAATATTCTTGTGCATGGAAAGCATGATTGCCTCGTCGCCCGTGTTGTTAAAGCCGTAATAGCCGCTCATCACCACGTTGTACTGCTTTTCATGGCTTTCCTTCCATGCCGCATTATATGCACACACGCAGTCGCCCGCCATCTTCGTTACGGAATAATATTGGAAGATGACCTCTCTGCCGTATGCGCCCATTTTCTGCCGCTGTTCATCCGTCAGGTCATTGAATGTATGCACCACATCCCGATACAGCAGATTTTCGTTGGAAAGCTCGCACCCACGACAGCAGAAGTTGTTTTCCTGTGCCAGCTCCAGCTTATCCTCCCCGAACAGCCCGATGTAGCCTTCATTCCCTGCAACGATAACAGGCTTTTCTGCCGCCATTGCCTCCAGAGCCGCGCGGCTTACGCCAACAAAAACATCTGCCACCGCTACCAGCTCATTGATATCCGTTCTGCCGCCCGTCATGGTGATACATTCTCTGCCGATTTGCACATTCACTCTTTTGGATTCCGCCAAAAGCTCGTCAAACACATCCCCGCCGCCGACAATCAGCATTCGCAGTCCGGGGATTGCCTGCGCCAGCTTCGGCGCAATCGCAATCAGCTGTCTTGCCACCAGTGCGCGGCTTTCGTCCATGCGGCTGACATAAACCAGTGTCGGCTCCTCCGCCTGCAAGCCAAATTCCGCCCGCACCTTCGCGCCGTCCGTCTCAGGAGAAAATTTTTCGGTATCAATCCCGTTGATGGTCACAAAAATATCCTCATACCGCACCTTATAATTTTCCATCAGATACTCGCGAATATCGTCGCTGACCGCAATCACCTTCTGCCCCCAGTTGGAGATGTATTTCAGCCCCATCCCCGTATAAAATACCCAATGCGCGGAGGTCACAAAGGTAAAGCTGTTTTTCATTCTTTCCTTCAGAAGTCCGCAGACAAAGCTTGGAATTCTCGCATGCGAATGAACAATATCTACCTTTTCCTTTTTGATAATTTTTTTCAAAATGAAATAGGAGCGCGCCATTTTCAGCACATTTCTCTGGTTCAGCGGCACATGGTAATGGCGAATCCCTGCCTCTGCCAGCTCCTTTTCGTAAACGCCGCCGTTGGAGGCAACAATAATATCATAGCCCTGCTTTTTCAGCTCCTTGGAAAGCTCCACCACATGGGTTTCCGCCCCGCCGATTTCCAGCCCCATCAGAGCCATCAGAATTTTATACTTTTTCATGTCTTAACCCCCACTCATTCGCTGATGCTTGTGATTTTCATTACGGGTTTCGCATATTTTGTCGCTACATTCATTTCGGAATTTGCCTTCATTTCCACAACACCGTCCACGAAATAGCCCTCGTCCTTCTCCACCACAGGGCCGTCAATCGTCAGCGTCACGCTGTAATAATCGGGAAATTCCACAGGCTGAATCGTGCCGTCATTCAGCAGTACATTTTTCAGAAACGGCTCGTGCTTCACTGCCGTAATCGTCCCTAAGCAGATGCCTGTTTTCTCGTCATAGATTTTATCCCCCTCATGCAGCGCATTGACCGTTGCCATCCGCACCTCGTCAATCAGTGCCGTATAGGTTCTCTGCTCCTCGGAGTCGTCCACCCCTGCGGATTCCTTCTGATTCACCACGCCGAATTTGAACACCGCCACCGCGCAGAGCGCAACCACAACTACGATAATGAGGATATCCACAATGTTCGGTTTTCTCTTTGCCATATCACTCACCATCCCTTACTTCTACAACAATGCCCTTAAAGGCATAGCCCTTGCCCTTGACATTCAGCTCCATCCCGACCTTCACGGTCGTTCCTTCCACGGTAATATCCTTTTCCGTTTCCGTTCCGCTTCCTTCAATCGTCACATAAATATTGCTGTAGCCGTCCACAGGCACCTTTTCATATTTCCCCGTGGTACGGTTGAACATCGTTTCCGTAAACGGCTCTGTTTTCACATCCTTCACCGTACCCAGATAGGTCGAGGTGGAGCTTTCATAGGCATTGCCGCCCACAACGGGGAAATTCGCCGTTTCCGCGACAACCTCCTCGCCCATCACCACATAGGAATAGGTCTTTGTATCCGCGCCGCCCTCTGCCGCGCTTCTGCCGCCCAAAAGCATCCTTCCGCCGACAATGCCGACAATTATTACAATCAGAATCAGCAAAATATCCACGATATTGAAAATACCGAATACCTTCTTACTTTTCATTTTCCTGCCTCCAGATAGAGTTTTTCGATTTTTCTTGTCATCTGCTCTGCCAAAAAGGTCGCCTCGGCATCCCTCTTTGCCTGTGCGCCAAAGGCGCTTCGCTTCGCGTCATCCGCAAGCAGCTCGTCCAGTCTCTCCGCCAGTGCGTCGCTGTCCCCGACAGGAATCAGAAAGCCATTTTCGCCATGGCGAATCACCTCTGCCACGCCGCCGCTGTCCGTCCCGACCGCCGGAATCCCTGCAATCATGCTTTCCAGAATAGAAAGGCACAATGCCTCCGCCTTCGATGTAATCACCGCAATATCAAGCGCCGCCTCTATTTTTTCCACATCCTGCAAAAAGCCTGTAAACGTCACATGTTCACGAATGCCAAGCGCCGCCGCCTTCTGTTCCAGCTGCTTGCGCAGACTGCCGTCTCCGACAATGTAAAACCGCACATCCTTCCGCTTTTCCAGAAGCCTTTTCGCGCCAAGCAAAAAGGTTTCATGATCCTTCACTTCCTCCAGACGCGCGACCATGCCGACCGCCTTCTCCCCTGCCTTGCCGCCAAAGGAGGAAAGCAGTGCCGCCTTTTCCTCTGCGCTCGGAATGGGAATCCGCTCAATGCCGTTATAAACCACCGCAATTTCCTGCGGCTTTGTGCCGCCTGCAATCATGCTTCTGCGTACCGCCTTGCTGACCGCAATGATTTTATCACTGAACACCGCATTGATTTCTCTGCGGAGAATCTTCTTTGCCAGTCCGCCCGGCGCGCCCTCCATGCAGTGCTTTGTATTGAAGATATATGGCACTCTCGCCCGTCTTGCCGCCATGCGCGCCGTCATGCTCGCATGCGTATGCACAATATCCGGCCTTTCCGCGCGGAAAATTTTCGCCAACGCCTTGAATGCCTTCCTGTCGAAAGATTTGTCCTCCATCTCCTCCATCGCAAGCACAGGCACATCCAATGCCTGCACCGCCGCCACCAGAAGGCTGTCATGCGGCAGAACCACCTGCACCGCAAATTTTTCTCTGTTATGATATTTCAGATAATACAATAGCCAACGCCCTGCGCCGCCAATATTTCTGTCTGTCAGAACATGGAGGATTTTCATTCTTTTTTCCGTCATTTCATTTCCTCCGTTTCTCTTTCGCCCTTCTTTTCTGCCACACGCACCGTTGCCATGCCGATGCCGATGAAGCACCAGAAGAACAGCACAATGCGGTAATCAAACCAGAGGTGATCCGTCAGCCCCTGCAATAAAAGCCCTGCAAAGCCGCCGAAGATTGCCCCCAGCAGAAAACGGAACCGCTTCGGTGCCGTCCGCATACCGCTGTAAAGCCTCTGGAAGAAGAACAAAAGCAGCAGCAGCAGTACAGCAAAGCCGACAATCCCCAGTTCGATGAATTCCTGTAAGAACAGATTATGCGCGTGGTACGCATTCGCCGCCTCAAAGGAGAACAGCGGATAAATCTGATTAAATGCACCGATTCCGATGCCCGTCACCCAATAATGGCGAATGATATCCAACGCCGCCGTATAAATCGACACACGGTACAGCGAGGAGGAGTCGCTCATCGTAACGGAGCTTGCAATTCTCGCCCACAGACCTGCCGGCAGAATAAACGGCATCAGCAAAAGCAGCACCACCCCAAGGGGAATCAGCCGCTTTTCGGAAAGCAGCACGAAAAGTCCTGCCGAGAACATCAGCCCAAGCATTGCCCCACGAGAGCCCGTTGCCACAAGGCCCAGACAAATCACACCGAAGCAGCCTGTATAATATAATCTGCCGCACCAGTTTTTCATCTTCCAGATCATCCCTGCCGCCAGAGAACCGACCAGAATCAGGTATTCCCCCAGAACATTCGGGTTGCTGAAGGTTGCATACGCGCGCGTGGTGATGTCAAAGCTTTCCTCATCCACCCATGCGGCATCCATTTCCACCCCAATGATATATTGATATACCGCGTAAAGCGCAATCAGCGCCCCTACGGTAATCAGTACCCAAAGCACAAAATTCAGCTTTTCTTCTGTATCAATGGCATCCTTTGCCACAAAGAATACCGCCATCAGAATCAGGAACAGGCTCATTGCCAGCAGTGCCGAAGGGAAGGCATAGCTTGTCACCCCTGCATAAAGGATACAAACCCCGAAGCAGCCCAGAAGCACGCTCACCATGCTCGTCCGCTGCATCCGGATTCTTCCCAGAAAAAGCTGAATGAAATACAGCACAAAGGTTCCCAGAACCAGAACCGCCAGAAGCATCGTCGGCAGAACGGGAATCGCCGCCACAATCCCTGCCAAACAGAAAATCAGGAAATTCTGATTAAATACGCGCAGGAAAAAGCTTTCGCCCATTGCCGCCGCAAGGCCGTTGCTTTCTCTGCGCACCGCCATGCCGCTCCAATGCACCAGATTATGCCAGAACCGCGGCAAAATCCCCTGCCTTGTATTGAGCCTTCTATCCCAGTTTGCACGCAAAAAGTCAAGAATCGCGCTGTTTTCAAACGCATTTTTGAATCCCCTGCAAATTGCCGCATAAATGCTGTACGCAATGCTGTTCATCCAGACAGAGCGCAGCAGCGTGCAGATTGCCGCAAGCAGGCGGAAACAAAAGCTGTCTTCAATTATCGCAGAAATTTTTTCTGTCATCGTATACGTTCTCCGTTTTTTCCTCTTACGGGGTGCGCCTTGCGCCGTTTCCCCGCCTCCTCTGTGCCGCAGCCTTTTCAGCATGCCAAACACAAACTCACCTTCCTCAATTTTCAGAAGCCTTGCAAAAAGCATGTAGGCAGCCACGCCAACGCCGCCGCAGATGCAAAGCAGCAGAATCTGCCCAAGCACGCGTCCGCCCAGTCTCGGCAGCAGCAGCCATTTGCACCCAAGCACCGGCACGAGCATCCCTGCCGCCGCCAGAAGCATCCGCCCAATCTGGAGTACAAAGCCCTTATCCAGAATATCGGGATACTGCTTCACCGCCGGAATCAGAAGCACTGCCGCCGCCGCTGTGGAGGAAACCGCCGCAGAAAGCGCCAGACCGCCAATCCCCATCGGCTTCAGCAAAAGCCAACACAAAACCGCATTGATAACGATAGAAACCAGTCCCGAATAAAACGGGGTTTTCCCGTCCTGATTCGCATAAAAGGCGCGGCTCAGAATATTCTGCACGCCGTAGCCAACCATGCCCAATGCAAAGAAGAATAGCGCCGCCGCCGTCAGCTGTGTTGCCGTTTCGTCAAAGGCCCCTCTCTGGTAAATCAGCGAAACCACAGGCTGTGCCAGAGCCATCAGTCCCACCGTCATGGGAATCAGCAGGAAAATCATCGATTTCAGCGTCCCTCTGACCGCCAGTCCGAATTCCTTTTTATCCTCCGTCATACGGGAAAATTTCGGAAACACCATATTTGCAATCGCAAGCACGAAAACGCCCACGATAATCGTATACAGGTTATTCGCATATTCCAATGCAGAAACGCCCAGCTCCCCGTTCACCGCACTGCCCTCCGAAAGCTGCGAAGCAAAGCGCGTATTTACCATAAAGTTAATCGGCTGAATCCATGTGCTGACCATAACCGGCAGCATCAGCCTCCCGATTTTTCTCAGCCCGTCATCCTTAAAATGAAAATCCGGGCGATAATGATAGCCCTTCCTCCAAAGGGACGGAATCTGGATTACCGCCTGCATCGCCCAGCCAATCAGAAACGCCGCCGTCAGCCCCAGAATCCCGAATTTCTCGTTAAAGAAAATATAATACAGAATCAATACGCCGTTGGAAACCACGCTCAGTGCCGCAGGCACATTAAATTCCTCCAACGACTGCAAAATCCCCACAAAGGAAAAGGCAACCGCCGTAAAGAGCATCGTCGGGAAAAGCATCCGCAGAAGTCCCACGCAAAGCGTCACCGTTTCCACATCATAGCCGGGCGCAATCAGAAGCGTCAGCGGCTTTGCAAACGCCATCCCCAGAAGCATCATCAAAAGCGTAACGGTCGAAATCATCGTAATAAAGCGGTTCGCAAGCGAAAACGCCTCCTGCCGCCCCTTTTTCTGCAAGTATTCCACAAAAACAGGGATGAAGCTTGCAGAAATTGCCGATGCAAAAATCACATCAAAAAAGGTACGGGGAATCCGGCTTGCCAGCAAAAATGCCGCCGCCTGCATATCCGTTCCGTAGTTTGCCGCCAGAAGCTGCTCGCGCACCATTCCCAGTATTTTCCCAAAAAGGGTAATTAACATCATAAAGCTGACGGTTTTCACCGCCTGATTGCCTTTTTCTGACATAATAAACTCCTAAAATCCATTGAAAATTTGTTTTCTGTCAATCGGTAAAAATACTCCTTGTAATCCACCTTATATAGTACCTTATTCTCCCTTTTTTTACAACCAAAAGCGAAGAATCCAAAAAAAATGTTTTCGGGAGAAGCTCCCCCGAAAACATCTGCATTTTTATTTGATATGAACTGCTTCGTATGTCACAGCGCCATCCTTCACACGGAAGCGCAGCATTTTATAATTCGGGTTTACCGTCCCGTCTGCCTTCCAGAGATCGGGCAGGTTGATGTAGCGCACGCCGTCCTTTGTGGAGGTCCAGTAAGACGTACTGCCGCAGGAGATGACAAAGACCTTCTTGCCCTGCTCCACATACTTGCTCAGAATCGCGCGGAAATAATTGGTTTCCGCCGCAGAGCTGAATGCAGAAGGGGTCTTGTCCATCACCAAAACAACGGTGCTGTTGTTTGCCGCATCAATGTCTCTTGTGAAGCTTGCCCACTGAGAGGGGTTTGTTGCGGTAATGCCGCCCTTTGCCGCAGAAAGCATTGCCACACTCACGCCGCCCCTGTTCAGGAAGCGATAGCTGCCGTTCCATGTCAGAGAATCCACCTTGTTTGCCGTCTGCAAATCATTTTTGCCGCCGTAAATTGCCACGCTTGCGTTTGCATCCACATAGGCCTTCGCCTTTTCTCTTGCGGAAGTATAGGCTGCCGCATCAATCTTATTTGTGCCTGTGTATGCAAGCTTGCCCGCTACGTTGAAATAATGCGCCCCGTCATTTGCCACTGTTACCGTCTGGTTCAGTGCATCCTGCGCCGTCGCTGCCGCAGGTGCCTTGACTGCCGCCGCATTGCCAACCGTTACGGTAATGTATGCAATCGCGCCGTCCTTTTCACATTTGATATAGGTAGAGCCTTCCTTTTTCGCCGTGAAGTGATTGCCGGAAACAGTACCGACGCTTTCATCCGCCACGCTGTAATTTGTGCTTGTGGATGCCCAGTAGGAGAACCCATCCTGATCGTATGCGTTCATGGCAATCGTTGCCGTTTCGCCCGCCTTGTTCAGCTTAATGCTTGCATTTGTGGGGCTGAGTCTTGCCACCTTGCCGCTCACCACATTCTGCTGGTATGCCACCAGATTGTTGTAGGTTGCAATGACAGTAAATGTGCCGCTTGTCTTGGGTGTGAAGCTGTAGCCGCTCCATGTCCCTTCCACGCCGACAGCATCCAGTGTCACCTGCTCTGCCGGAATCTCAATGCGGTTGTAATGTTCATCCAGACCATACACCGTAAAGGTAATAGGCTTGCCTGTCAGTGTTCTTGTCATAGAGGGCTGCATCCGGATTTCCTGCACCGCACCCTTTTCCGCCGTCTGGAAAATGCCGACTGCGTTGATTACCCTACGTTCAGAGCCTTCGGAAACCTTGTTTACCACGTTCACAGAGGAATCCTCTGTTGTTTTCACTGCCATGGTAGAGGAGCCGCCGCCGTCTAGGTGCATTGCCTCATACGCACCGTATTCCTGCATCAGCACGCCCATTTCCCAGTGTGTTGCGCCAATGCTGTCCCCTCTGCCGTCCACAACCATGAAAATTGCAGTCTTGCCATCCTTGGAAACACCGAATGCCGTTCTGGGCTGTCTGCCCTTTGCAACAATGGAGTTGGCCTCTACGATTTTCCCGTCAACCAGCAGCTTGCCGCCGCCGCCGAAGGCGGTTTCCATCCCGTCCAGGTTCACAGAGGAATTGATATCCAATGTCATTTGGTCGCCCACCTCGAACATATATGCCGCCTTATCGCGATAATCGCCGCTCATCACGATTAAGTAGCCATCCTCCGGAACCGCTACGGTTTCGCCCTTTTCGGAAATCTGCGTAATCGTATCATTCTGCACCACAAATTTCACAAGGTTCTGGAAACGGTTATCCAGACCGGAGGTATTTGTCATTGCATTTCTGTCCAGATAAATCGGGAATACCATGGAGGTTACCTTATTCAGAGATGCAAGCTCCATCATCTTTTTCTCGTTGCCGCATTTCGCCGTCATGGTGAAATAATCGAAGAAGGGGTTGCCGTTCTCGTCCATGAAGAACGCCGCATACTGCCCCTCTCCCTTGTTTATGCTTGTCCCTGCGGAAATCACCTCGCCGTCTCGCACAATCGGACCAAATGCCGCAGAATAGGAGCCGCTCAAGCCGAAGAAGTCAGAGTTTACCCCTGCAACCGCGCCGTTATCCGTCAAAAGCTTCTTCACGGTTTCCTTCAGACCATAGTCCGTCTTGCTTTCCACTTCCTTGAATTGCAGCGTGCTTTCCGTCAGGTCAACCTTCAGTACATGTATATTCTGAATACCTGCATCCGTCATACGGCTGCTCTTTTCGTATGTCACCCCGCGGGTTACGGTTTTCTCCGTTTTCTGGTTATAATAGGTCGTTGCCGCATACGCCGTTTCCGCCCCCAGATAGCTCAGGGGGGAAAGCAGCAGCACTGCGGCGAGCGCCATCCCCATGGCACGCTTTGCCGTTTTCTTGTTTCTGTTCATTCCCTCATCTCCTTTGATCAACGCATCCTAAACACACTTTTTATTCAGACGGAAACCATTCGGAAAAGTTCCCGCATTTTTCTGATTCTGTCAAATATCATATCACAATGCAATGCGTTTTTGTTCCTTTTTCGGAAAACTTAAAGAAATTGTAAAACTTTTCGGCACAAAAAAAAGAGTGCCGTTCCCTGCACTCTCTTTTCATTCCTTCACAACCTCGATTTTTTCTATGCCATACGCCCGAAAAAGCGGCAGCAGCTCTGCTGTGATTTCCTCTCCGCTTGCCGCAATCGGAATCGCAGGTGGGCAGGAAACACAGGGGCTTGCACAAATCCGCCCCACCGCTTCTTCGCAGGAAATCTCCTCCCATCTGCCGAAAATCGCCTCCCGAATCCGCATTTTTTGCTTCGGCAAAATTTGCGGCATCTGTGAGGGTTCGATTTTTTCCTTCTGTGGCAAACGCTCCAGTGCTTTTTCAATGCGCTGAAAATCCCGTTCCGTATTTTCGGGGGTTGCCATCAGCACCACCGCATCCAAATCGGCAAATTCACATTCGACTTCATGCGCACGCAAAATTTCTGCGACCTCTCTGCCGCGATAGCCCTTTTCGCCCGTAAAAATTGTCAGCTTCAGGGGGTCGCTGTCCATCATGACTGTCCACCCCTGCTTTTTTAGCTGTCCTCTCAGGTGTCCAATCTGTCCAATCGTCCACTGTAATTTTTCCCGATAGCCCTCCGCCAGATAGCGGTTGCACAAATCCAGAGACTGCAAAATCAGATAGGAGGGGCTTGTCGAGCCGAACAGCTCCATGGCTTTTTTCGCCTGTCTGCCAACCCTTTCCGCCCATTCCTCCGACAAATGCAGATACGCACCGCCCGTCAGCACAGGCAAGGTTTTGTGCGCGGAATCGCAGCTCATCGCCGCCCCCAGATCCAAGGGATGCTTGGATGGGTGCAGAAATTTCAGATATGCTCCATGCGCATTATCCACCAGAAGCGGCACACCCGCCGCCCTGCAAGCCGCCGCAATTTCCTTGATATCCGGGGAACCTCCCAGATAATCCGGCGCGGTAATATAAACGGCGAAAGCACTTGATTTTTTCAGCCCTTCGGCTACCTGCTCCGCCGTAATAGGGCAGGCGCAGAGGGATTTTGCTCCTTCCGGAAACAGCCATTCCACATCCACATCCAGCAGGGCACAGCTATACAAAAATGCCTTATGGGCATTGCGCGCCGCCAGAATCACAGGGCGTTCCGTGCGGTTCTTCCTCTCCTGCAGCGCAAGAAACAGCATGGTACGGATGCACTGCGAGGAGCCCTCCGTCCCATAAATCGTCCTGCCAAAGCCAAAAAGCGCGTTCGCATTTTTCTCGCTTGCCGCAATAATGCCCTCCGCCTCGTAAAGCTCATCCGCGCCGCAAATCTCCGTAATATCTCGATTTTCGCACCCCAAAAAGGGCACGCCCTTGTGCCCCGGCATGTGGAGACGGGAGGTGCCCTTCGCTTCGTATTCCTTTATGAAATCACAAATCGGTGTATCCATAAAATCTTCCTTTTTATCATTACGCAGGCATGTGTCATCAGCCTATCATGCAAGCATGCGGCTGCGCCACTTTACTCGCTTGCCTCGCTTACCTTCATCATAATGGCACATTCGATTCTCTTTTTGAACAGCTCACAGCCATATTCATAAATGCCGGTTATGCTGCCGGTTGCATGGTAGGCATTTGCCGCACAGCCGCCGGAGCAATACAGCTTTGCCCAGCAATCCTTACAGCCCTCTCTGGCGTAGGCGTTGCAGCACTTGAATTCATCCTGCACCTCTTTATTGGTAACGCCCTTCCAGATATCGCCCATGCTGTATTTTTCATCCCCGACAAACTGATGGCAGGGATACAGCTCGCCCCAAGGGGTCACTGCCATATATTCCGTGCCGCTGCCGCAGCCGGAAATTCTCTTATAGATGCAGGGACCATGCTCCAAATCAAGCATATAATGATAGAAGGTCAGCGGTCTGCCCTCTTTTTTGCGCTTCAGCATTTCCTTCGCCAGCAGCTCATACTGCTCGAACAAAATGGGCTTATCCTCTTCTGTCAGCGCATACGGGTCCTCGGGCGCGCAGACAACAGGCTCCATGCTCAGCTCCGTAAAGCCCAAATCTGCCATGTGGAACAGGTCATTCGTAAAATCTACATTATTATGGGTAAAGGTACCACGCATATAGTAGTTCTTATCCCCACGCTTTTTCACAAATTCCTGAAATTTCGGCACAATGCGGTCATAGCTGCCGTTGCCCGCATAATCCTTGCGCAGATGGTCATGCACTTCCCTTCTGCCGTCCAGAGAAAGCACAACATTGTGCATTTCCTTATTTGCAAACTCGATAACCTCATCATCAATCAGCATCCCGTTTGTGGTCAGCGTAAAACGGAAGTTTTTATTATGCAGCTTTTCCTGCTCTCTTGCATACGCAACCACCTGCTTTACCACATCCCAGTTCATCAGGGGCTCGCCGCCGAAGAAGTCCACCTCAAGGTTTCTTCTTGTGCCGGAATTTTCAATCAGAAAATCAATCGCACGCTTACCGACCTCAAATGTCATGAGCGCACGTTCCCCCTGATATTTGCCCTGACTGGCGAAGCAATAGGAGCAGTTCAGATTGCAGGTATGCGCAACATGCAGGCACAACGCCTTAATCACCGTATTTCTCGCCTTGAAATCATACGCCAGATATTCATAATTATCGGGCGTAAACAGCTTGCCTGCCCGTCTGAGTGCCACCACATCGTCAATACATTCCTGCACATCCTCCGCTGTGACATCATCATATTTTTCGAGCATGGCATCAATGATATCCCCCTGCGTATACTCGCGAATCATGCCGATAACATCATACGCCAGATCATCTACGCTATGGATGGAGCCACTGCAGGTGTCCAGCACGATGTTGTAACCATTCAATTTATATTGATGTACCATTTTTCTACCTCATCACTCTGTTAAAATCTATTTACATTCAAAAAAGGGCTGTTTGCTACAGCCCCTTTCCGATTTTGTCTCATGTTTGATTTGCGATTACTGTTTTTCGCAAGGCTGGTTTGCTACGCCGCAGGATGTTTTGCAAGCGGACTGGCAAGATGTCTGGCATTCGCCGCAGCCACCGTTCTGTACGGATTTGTTCAAATCGCGTGTTGCGATAGTTTTAATTCTGCTCATATTTTCTACCTCCCTAAAAGTCAAAAAATTCTTATCTACTATAAGTTCCTAACCATTATACCCTAACGAAGGGGAATAATCAAGTAAAACATCTTGCGGTAAAAGCAGACTGTCCGCTTTCGCAAAAGGATACCGCTAAATTAGAAGTTGTACTTATGCACAGGCAATCAAGCGTCCCGTTTAATCAAAGCGGCATCGGAGTTCGGGCAATCACAATGACTGCCAAAACAGCGCCCGCAAACGCTGCTGCGCCGATAACTGCCGCCGTTTTTTTGCTGAGGTTCTTCTTTACTGCCTTACAGATTAGCATGGTACAAACCACGCAAACAGCAGCAGCCGCAAGCGCAATGACCAGCGTCACCCATAACCATGAAAGTTCGTATAATATTCTCATTCGCTCACCATACCTTTCTCTGGCAAATTGGAATTTATCCGGTTGATGCCACAATCATCGAGACAGAACATCATCAATGATATTCATATCGTAGTCAAATATGGCTCGATAAGACGCGCAATGGCTATCTTCATCATCGTTAATAGCAATGATACAGGTTATTGTATCTAATGGCGGCTCAAACTCAAAGTTTTTGTTGAATGATACCATCCTGTCATGAAAGTGGTATTTTTCCATAACCGTATCAAAATCCGCCCTCAGGAGTCGATTTGTCAAGGGGATATTTCGCATTGCAATACGGCTTTGTAAAAACAGAGGGGTGTCAACCCCTCTTGGCTGCATAGTGCTACCTGCCGAAGAAGGCAACCGTCCCCCCCCTCGGAGAGCGCACGACTGCCGCAGGCAGTAGCACCGCCCACTTTTGAGTGGTGAGTAAGTGCGCCCTTAGACGGATTAAATTGACTATCCTTTTGAATATTGATATAATGTGAGCGTAAGCTAAATCAAAAATTTCTTAACAGACAAATTTAAGAAAGAGTGATTCAGATGAAAAAGAAAACTAAGACTGTAATTGGTGTTATCCTTGCAGTAGCTCTGGTAGCTGTCTTGGTAGTTGTAGGATTTATGACTTACCTGGGAATTACCTGGACAAACAATCATGAATTCGGAGAATATGTCAGCAAGGAAGGTCCTTGGGGAATGACTGCTACATGGGTATCTGAGGATAGCAGCAGTTATCTCGTTTGCAAAAAGGAGAATGATGAACCATTTGCCAAGGTTACAGCCTATTTTCAGGGGGTGGATGGTTGGCAAGCCTATGAACTGCATGGCAGAGACCGGATTGCTTATCTGAATACTGTGGAAAACGATACAACCATTGATAGCACCAGCGGAAATATGAAATTTGATGGAACTACATTTACCATTACAGATTTAGATAAAGAAATCTTCGGCACAAATGAATTTAATTATGTTATCACTGATAAGGAGTTCAGCCCCGATTAAAGTGCCAGAACTATTCCGATACGGTGGAAACATAACCGATGGAAAAGCGGAAACAGTGTATGCTATTACGTTGAGAACACCCGAAAGCCGAGAAACCAAATAATCGTTACTCTACCAATGGTTTATGTCCATATCGAAAAGGTTGATGTGAGAATAGAATAATTCTGTTCGACTTATTCCGATTATTCTAACAGATTTGCTCAGCACAAGGAACCCTGCGTGGGGGCAGATATATTTGCAAAGGATTTTACATAAAAAGCTGCTGAACAATCCAGAAAAGGAGAGTTTCAGCAGCTTTTTCATACTCTGTACTGTGTGCCCATCAAGAAAATACTGGATTCTATTGATTGACCACCGCCTTTCGGCTGCATACATTCACCACAAATGAGCCGCCAGCCGTTATGTATTCAGGTGGCAGAAACCACCCTTTACAGAGTACATCACATATCATCAAGGAATTGCTCTCTCTCATCATTGTACCAGCTTTCCAAACATTGTGCCATAGCAACCCGTGTTAATCCAAAGATATTTGAGTGGCGAATAAATTTACTAAAAGCAATTCTATCTATCGGATAATCCATATACATACCTCCCAAGTTTCGATTGTTCTCTCACTTCTCTCATGCAAATGATACCATATCTCCCCAAGCAACGTCAAAGCCTATTTTACCGCAAGGTGCAAAAACTCCGCCCTCCGCGACTATTCCGCCGACAAAAATCATAAATTGAAGGGAACCCAATTTGAAAGGAAAAAGACCATGAAACGATTTTTCTCACTTTTTCTTTCCTTCGTTCTGCTTTTTGCCGTCTGTGCATGCAGTCGGGAGAAAAACCTGACGGAGCTGGAGGAAATCCAACAGCAGCTTGCCGAAATGGAGGGCTATGCCTGCACGGCAACGCTCATCCGCCAAACGGAAAACGGCGAAAAGATCTATGAGACCAAGCAATACTACAAATCCACGGGGGAATACCGCTTGGAACTGACCGCACCGGAGACCGTTGCCGGCAACTACACCGTTTTTGACGGCGACCGCATCTGTCAGTACAACCCCAGAGTGAATGACTGCATCATCCGAGATGTGCCCGAATCACAGCACCGCAGTGAGCTGTTTCTGGGGCAGTTTATCAGAAACTACATGCAATCGGAGGGGGTCAGCGTGGAAACGGCTTCGTTTGATTCCTCCAAGTGCATCGTGCTGGAGGCTGTCATTCCCGGCAATGATGACGGACTTGCCACAGAAAAGCTCTGGATTGACCGTGAAAGCCTGCTGCCTGTCCGTTTTGTCATTTCTGATGCAAACGACAAGGAACGTTACCGAATGGACTATCACGAATTTACCTTCCATCCGCAATTCGATGCCGATACCTTCCGAATCGCGGAATAAACACCCCTGTTTTTGTCCATACTGAAAACAGTCAGCAGGAAGGGCATCCACTTACATATTATTCTTCCGCCGCTGACCAGACCAAACAGCGGAGTGTGAGAACATGATTGTCAGACGAGGAGATATATTTTTTGCAGACCTCAGCCCTGTGGTGGGCAGCGAGCAGGGCGGCATCCGTCCCGTTTTAATCGTGCAGAATGATATCGGGAACAAATACAGCCCGACAGTAATCTGCGCCGCCATCACCTCTCAGATGAACAAGGCGAAGCTGCCGACGCACATCGCGCTTTCCTCCGCGGTATATGCACTGCCGAAGGATTCCGTTGTGCTGCTGGAGCAGATTCGCACGATTGACAAGCAGCGCCTGCGGGAAAAGCTTTGCTGTCTGGATGATGCTATGATGCGGCGAGTTGACCGCAGCCTTCTCATCAGCCTTGGGCTGAAATGACTTTAAGTCGATTTGAGCCAAAATGAGATTTTGACTTGCTTAAACAAAAAACCGAGGATTGGACAGAATTCCTTTCCTCGGTTCTTCTTATTATCTATTCTTTTTACTTACCAGAACCAGCCACAGGAAATACAACAGGATAAAGACCACTGTAAATGTAACAACCTGTCTGAGGCTGATTGCCATGCCCGTAATCAGCATAAATCCATGATAAAGCACACTGCACAGGCAGCCTGATTTTATCGCACGGATAAAAAGCATTTTATAATCCATATTGATTCTCCTATTCTTTCCGCAGCCTCTTACTGCTCATTGGTGCCAAGGACAATGCGGATATCTGCACTGCCGACTGCATTCGGCAGAACCTCCACTCTGGCATCCTTAAAATAGCTGACCAAATCCTGCCCAACGCCCTCATTCTTTACCAGAATACGGGTATAGCTGAGCTTTTCGCCGGTATAGTTCGTCGGCTCTGTCACAGTATAGCCTTCGTTCTTCAAAAGCTCCGTGAACCGTGCTGCCAGACCTGCTACCGTGCCGCCGTTGGAAACCTCAATGGTCAGATCCTTGCTGTTGCTGCTGTCGCTATCTGTATTGCCGGCAGGGGCTACATTATAGAACAGGCGATCCACCACCTCTGTCGTTTCGGCAGGGTCATGGATAAAGTAGGACACACCGCTGATATACTGACCGACACCGGGCAGGGTTTCCATTGTCATTTTGCTCATATCAATCTTGGTGATATAGTTTGCATACTTCAGTGCATCGGAAAGGCTTACATCCGTATCTACATATTTATACATCACCTTGATATAGTCCCCAAGGTTTTTCACAATGCTTTCCGTACTCAGCACCTTTGTTGCCAACGCCTTTAAGAACATCTGCTGCACCTGAATACGCCCGACATCACCGTTGGCATAGCCCTTACGGAAACGAACCAGCTGCAATGCCTTATTGCCATCCAGCGTTTGCAGACCTTTTTTCAGGTCAATCTTGATATCGCCGGTATCGCTCATGTCCCATTTCATATCCCGCGGCACATCTACCTCAACGCCGCCAACGGCATCGACGATTTCTACCAGTGCGTTAAAATCAACCTTTACATAATGATCAATCTTAATCCCCAGCATATCCTCCAACTGAAGCACTGCCGCCTGCGGACCATATTCCTTGCCGCCGATGGCATGCACTGCGTTAAACTTCATGACACCGTATCTTTTGCCCAGAAGCTGCTCTACATCGGTGCAGACATCCACACGCGTATCTCTCGGAATAGAAAGCAGGCTCAGGCTTTCCTGAGAGCTGTCATAATGCACAACAAAGGCAACGTCCGTTCTGGTGCCGTCCGCATCTACGCCGAACACTGCCACATTCAGCTTCATATTTCTGCCCAAAAGGGCATCCAGCATACTGGTTTCATCTGCATCCTTGGCAATCGTGTCACCGCCAAAGGGCCACTCTCCCGTTACCTTATGATAGGCGAAGCAGGCACCGCCTGCCAAAACCACGAATACCATTACGATAGAAAGCATCACCTTGAAAAAGGTTTTCACCGGATTGAATGGCTTTCTTCTTTTCGGGTGTTTTCTTGTTCTGCTCATGGAATCCCTCACTCGTCTGTCTTTTATACGTCCTCATTCAGCTGATTGCCTTCTTGATTGCTTTCGTTGAACTGATTTTCTTCCTGCTCCTCCGTGCTGCTTTGGGGTGCAATGCCGTAAATACGCTCATTCACCAATTCCTTAATACCATCCTCATCCAGCTCGACATATCTTCCGGGATTACCCAGATAGGGAACGGTATCACTGGTAATCTTTGCAGGGTCTAAGGCCTTCACATATTTCACATACTTCAGCGCTTCGGACACGGAAATATTACTTTCGGTGCAATCCAGCGCAACCTTTACCAGATCGTTCAGATTCCGCATCAGGGTATCCGAGCTGCATACCTTTTCAATCAATGCCTGAATGAACTGCTGCTGCACCTCGATACGCTTCAAATCCTTCTGCACATAGCCGTCTCTGAAACGAACCAGCTGCTCTGCCTTATCCCCATCCAAATGCTGCATTCCGGGGTACAGGTCGATATACAAATCCTGATAAGGGTCTACATAATACAATCTTTCTTCTACATTAAAATCCACGCCGCCGACGGCATCGACAATCTGGCGGAAGGCAGACAAATCAACCTTCACATAATAATCCATCTTCATGCCGAGGATTTCCTCCAGCATGGCAACGGAGAATGCACAGCGGTTATTTTCGCCTGCATAGGCATGCAGCTCTGTCAGCTTGCACTGCCCGTAAACGCCGTTCTGTTCGGGGACATAGGCATTTTTGCTTTCCAGATAATCGGTCATTTCCTTTGTCATGATGACCTTGGAATCTCTGGGAACAGAGATAAAATGCAGCTCCTTCGTGCCGGTATTAAAGCTTGCGACCATATTTACATCCGCGCGGACACCATCCTCATCCGTACCAAAAACGGCAACATTGATGATTTCATCCTCCTCTGGGTCGGTCGTATCCGATGTTGTAAAATCGGATTTTTCCGCTTTATTTTCCCATTGCTGCACCGCAACCCAGATTTTCGCGCCGGCATACGCCGCTACCAGAAGCAGCAGCAGCAAAATCACTACCAGAATATTTCTGCGCCGCCGTTTCTTCCGCTCTGCCTTTCTGCGGGACATTCTTCTGCCCTGCGCCACCCGACGCGGGTCGATATACGGCTGCTCCTCCTGCACACTTCTGTGCCTGCGCGGCTGTCTGTGTGGCTCCTGCGTCTGCCTGCGGCGTACCTGCCGCTGCTGCAGCTCCATCTCCTCGGGAGGTCTGCGCCGTCTTCTGTATTCTCTCTTTTCACCCATGGTTTTTATTCTCCTCTTTTTCAGAGTTCTTTTCGCATGAAATTTTTCATAACCCTATAATTATAGCAAATCTGCCAAGTTCTGACAATATAGAAAAGCCGAATCTCTGATGTTTTTCAGGAAATTTCCTGTTTTTTCCGATACTTGAAACAATACTATTTTTATTATACACCATTTCTCTGCCCTGAAAAGAGACAATTTTCTTAATTTTTCAACGGATTTTGTACTGCCGAAAAAACACAACGAGCCGCTTTCCTTTACATTTTCGACATTTTCTCGTATAATCCGTATTTATAGGGATAAAAAGATACAGGAACAAAAAGGAGGTATCCGCATGAAGGACCCCGAAAGGACTTCTTACCTTAATAAGGCAAAAAAATTTCTTTCCACGCCCGCCGGCATTGCGCTCACACTTCTCTGCGCCGCCGTTTTCATCACGGGCATTGTTTATCTCATCACCACAACGAAGATTTTATATGTCGGCTGGAACATTCTGCATGCGCCCACAATGCTGCTGCTGAATATTCTGCCGGTGCTGCTGGCATTACTGCTGTTTTTCTTTCTGACCAGAAAAATCGGCTTTTCATGCAGTCTGGTCGGGATTGTGCTGATATTCTTTGCGGTTGTTGACCGTGTGAAGGTTTCCATGCGGCAGGAGCCGCTTCTGCCGACGGATCTGACCTTGGCAAAGGAGGTCATCGCCATTCTGAAAACCTTCCCCGTTTATCAGCTAGTGCTGATTGGGGTCATGCTGATTGTATTCGCGGCGCTTCCGGTATGTAGCTTTCTGAAATCGAAGGCTATTGTACTGCCACCTCTGCCGCGGATTCTAGGACTTGTGCTTGTGCTTGCCTGCGGCTTTGGGGCAAATCACCTCTGGTATGCGAATCAAACGCTGTATGACAGCTATCCGACTGTGGACAATCCTTATTTTCAGGTGAACCAATACAACACACGCGGCATGATTTATTCCTTCCTGCATCAGTTCAACATCATGCAGGTTCAAGCACCCGAAGGATATACTGCGGCGGACATACGGACACTGGAGGACACCGATTGGACACCCTCTGTCAGCACAGAAAAGCGTCCGCACATCATTATGATTATGGGCGAAGCATTTTCCGACCTGAGCGAAAATGCGCATCTGGATTTTACGGGCTACCGCGACCCGATGAAAAACTGGAAGGAAATCTGCGCGGAGGAAGGCACCATCAGCGGGCATATCGTTGTGCCGAACTTCGGCGGCGGCACCTCCAATACGGAATATGATGTGCTGACAGGCTGTGCAACACGATATCTCGGCAGCTCTTTGCCCTCCTACAGCTTTATCCACAGCGATTTTGACGGCATGCCCCGCCAGCTGCAAAAGCTTGGCTACGAAACGCTTTCCATTCACCCCGGCTATGCATGGTTTTATAACCGCCAGAATGTATATCCCGATCTGGGGTTTGCAGCCTCTTATTTCTTAGAGGATTCCTTCGACCTTGCGACGCAGGGCTATGGCGGCTATGTGAACGAAACGGCAACAATGGATAAAATCATCGAAACACTGGATACGCACATCAAGGAAACGGATACACCGCTGTTTTCCTTTACGGTAACAATTCAGAACCACGGACCTTATGAGAAAAAATACGGCACACTGGAGCAGAACTTCTCCAGCGATATTGAGCTGAACGAAACGCAGACAGACCTGCTGACGCAGTATTTCCAAGGAATTGGGGATGCGGATGAGCAAATCGGGCGTTTGAAGGAATATGCAGAAGGCTCCGATGAGCCCATTGTTCTGGTTTATTTCGGCGACCACCTGCCCGGTTTTTCCAACGGGATGGAGTTTTTCGACCTGCTGGATTACCCCATTGATGCCAACGGCTCGCCGGAGGAACAGCTTGCCGTTTACGAAACACCCTACCTCATCTGGCAAAACGAAAGCGCAAAAGCACTCGAAAATACAAAAACGGTAGCGGAAATCGGCCTGCCGGAGGACGGACTCATCAGCTCGCAGTTCCTCGGCTCTGCTGTGCTGGAGCTATTCTTGTCTGACTATGAATCCCCTTTGCAGCATGAAAATAATCAGTTACGCAGAGAATTGCCTGTTTGTGCAAAAAATATCTATGTTGATGCAAACGGAATCTACAAAACAGAAATTTCCGAAGAACAGCAGAAAACGCTGCAACGCTTGATAAACTGGCAATATTACAAGCTTTTTGACGAAAAGAACCCTTAACAGCATACCGAAATCTGTTTCACACCAAGAGAATTTCTCTTGGTGTGTTTCTTTTTATGAGGTGTTTTTACTCTGACATGTGACAAGAATGTGACAGTTTCCTCTCTTTCCGCCACCTAATTATTTCCATTTATAGTATAAACTTCTTGTTAATATTTTCCATTTTATGTAAAAAATCGTTAGTAAATACACTCCATCTTTTTCATGATTTTTTCGTTTCTTAGCATTGTATTTATTTTAATACAAACATTTCAACAAAAAATATTGTATTTTTTTAATTTTTTTATTGAAATTAAGCAAATTATACGGTAGAATAAGGTTACTACAAATCACCGCAGTAATTTTTATTTCCAATGTCTTTTTTTACAGACAAGGAAATCGGAGGGAGGGAATTACGGCGGCAGAAAAGTTTCTCGGAAGGAAATTTTTCACAACAGGAGGTTTTTTCTACTCCAGCTATCATTCATTATTTTCTTAACGTAAGGAGGAATACTTATGTCTACAACTGAAAATCGCGGTCAATTTGGTTCAAAGCTAGGCTTTATCCTGTCCGCAGCAGGTTCTGCTGTAGGTCTGGGTAACATCTGGAAGTTCCCCGGCAAAGCGTATAATTGCGGCGGCGGTGCTTTCCTGTTGGTTTACATCATCATGGTTGCTCTGATCGGTACCACAGTTATGATGGCAGAATTTACGGTAGGTCGTAACGCACACAAAAATGCACTCGGTTCCTTCCGCGCCATCAGCCAGAAATGGGGCTTTGCAGGCGGTCTCGGCGTTCTGACAGGCTTCATCATCCTTTGTTACTATTGTCAGGTTGGCGGCTGGACTATGAAATACATCTACGCTTACATTGCAGAAGCAAAGATGGTATACGCTGATCCTACGGCTTACTTCCTTGGCATGCTGGGCGCAAACGGCTTCCCTCTGCAGGGTGCTGTTATTTTCCCTCTGATTTTCCTGTTCCTGACAGCCTTCATTCTGAGTCACGGTACAGCAGGTATCGAAAAGATGTCCAAGGTTCTGATGCCCTTACTGTTTGTACTGCTGATTGGTCTGATGATTCGCTCCTGCACACTGCCCGGCGCTGACGCAGGTCTGAAATACATGCTGAATGTTGATTTCTCTACTATCAACAGCAACGCTATTCTGGTTGCTCTGGGTCAGGCATTCTTCTCGCTCTCTCTTGGTATGGGTATCATGGTTACATACGCTTCCTATCTGTCTGATGAAGATAACCTGATTTCCAACACCGGTATCGTTTGCGTACTGGATACTCTGGTTGCTCTGTTCGCAGGCTTCATGATTATCCCCGCTGTATTCGCTACAGGCATCGACCCCGGTATGGGCGGCGGCTTCGCATTCGCAACACTGGCAGGCGTATTTGAAGCAATCCCCGGCGGTACACTGTTCGGTCTCTTGTTCTACTTCCTGCTGTTCTTCGCAGCAGTAACCTCCTCTACTTCCATCATGGAAGGTACGATTGCATTCCTGATTGAGGAAAAAGGTCTTAAGAGAAACCATGCACTGCTTGGTACATCCGTTGTTGTATTCATCATCGGCGTATTCTACACACTGTCTCAGGTTTACATGAACATCAAGGGTATCTGGGTTTCCAAGAACGGTATCGAATACCCCATCTTCGGCGACTTCCTGGAATACCTGACAGACAGACTGCTGCTGCCTCTGGGCGCACTGTTCTCCGTAATTTGTGTTGGTTGGGTTTGGAGCCCTGAAAAATCCGTAGAGGAAGCTACTTCTCACGGCAGATTCAAATTCTCCCTGGCACCTGTTTACAAATTCATGGTAAAAATCGTTGACCCTATCGCAATCGGTGTTATCATCGTTGCAGGTCTGGTATTCGGTATGTCTATTTCCTAATTCAAAAATTTCTCAAAAAGAAAATATTTCTTAAAAAGAAACATAAAAGCATACTGTTGCATAAACGATATGATAAAAAGGACGAAGGCTCCCCCTTCGTCCTCTTTTTTTGCCCATAATTTAGCATTTTTATAGGTGAAACGCCATTATGTATACTGTCCTTTTATTCATACTATACAATCACATTTCATTTTTGCCATTGACATTAAGAGAAACACGCCTAAATCTTAACGGTTTTTTTATGGAAATTTACATGATTTTCCGCTATTCTAGCCTTAGGATAAATTTGTAAGATATTGGAACTGCATACATTTTCTTCTTTATCAGGAAAGATTCCCTATCAGACATCATACAACTTAGAAGAGGGACTGAGAAAAGGATGTCTGGAAAGAAGGCCATTATATGTATCCATTATGCGTTTTATGTCGTTTCAGTATTCTTGCATCTCATCCAGCGAAACAATAGGGCTTCAAATCTATCGTTTATCTGTAAAGGAGGAATACTTATGTCTACATCAGCTGAAAATCGTGGTCAATTTGGTTCGAAGCTAGGCTTCATCCTATCTGCAGCAGGCTCTGCTGTAGGTCTGGGCAACATCTGGAAATTCCCCGGTAAGGCTTATTTCTGCGGCGGTGGTGCCTTCTTGATTATCTATCTGATTATCGTTGCTCTGGTTGGTACAACCGTTATGATGGCAGAATTTACGGTTGGACGTAAAACACACAAAAATGCAGTTGGCGCTATGCGTGAATTAAACGCAAAATGGTCCTGGGTTGGCGGCCTTGGCGTTCTGACAGGCTTCATCATCCTTTGCTACTACTGTCAGGTTGGCGGCTGGGCGATGAAATATATCGTTGCCTACATAGTAGATGTAAAAACCATCTGGGCTGACCCTACAGCTTACTTCCTGAATAATCTGCTGGGCGCAGACGGCACATTCCCTTTGCAGGGCGCTGTCATCTTCCCCTTCATCTTCTTGTTCTTAACGGCATATATCATCAGCCACGGCACAGCCGGTATCGAAAAGATGTCTAAGCTTCTGATGCCCCTGCTGTTCATCATGCTGATCGCTCTGATGATTCGTTCCTGTACCCTTCCCGGTGCAGATGATGGTCTGAAATACATGCTGAATGTTGATTTCTCCACTATCAACGGCGTTGCAATCCTGACCGCTCTGGGGCAGGCATTCTTCTCCCTCTCCCTTGGCATGGGCGTTATGATGACATACGCTTCCTACCTCTCCAATGAAGATAACCTGATTTCCAACACGGCTATCGTTTGTACATTGGACACTCTGGTTGCTCTGTTTGCAGGCTTCATGATTATCCCCGCTGTATTTGCGACAGGTATTGCTCCCGGTATGGGCGGCGGCTTTGGGTTTGCTACACTGGCAGGCGTATTCATGGCTATTCCCGGCGGCCAGCTGATTGGTACCGTATTCTATTTCCTGCTGTTCTTCGCTGCAATCACTTCTTCCACCTCCATTCTGGAAGGTACGATTGCTTTCCTGGTAGAAGAAAAGGGATTCGAACGAAAGAAAGCACTGCTCGGTGCATCCATCGTTATCTTTATCATTGGTGTTATGTATACACTTTCTCAGGCATACATGAACCTGAAGGGTATCTGGATCTCCGGCGACGGTATCAGCTATCCTATCTTTGGTGACTTCCTGGAATACCTGACAGACAGACTGCTGCTGCCTCTGGGTGCATTCTTTACAACTGTATTCGTTGGCTGGATTTGGGGTACAGACAATTCCGTAGAGGAAGCTACCTCCTATGGCAAGTTCAAATTCACCCTTGCACCTGTATACAAATTCATCGTTAAAATCCTTGACCCTATCGCAATCGGTGCTATCATCATTGCAGGTCTTGTATTCGGTATGTCTATTTCCTAATAGAACTCAAAAAAATGAAAATCGGCTGAGGCGGAAGCTCTCCCTTCCTTGCTTCCCCTCTCCGTCATTTAGATTATTACGCGGCAATGACAGAGGACTCGAAAGAGCCCTTTGTCATTGCCATTTTTCTTTTTCGGAAATCCCTTCGCACCATAATCGACTTTTTCCATAGTATAAATATTGTAAATGCCAAAAGGAGGAAACACGCATGAGAGAAATGTGCAGAAACTTCGCCTGTAATCAGCATTGCAGACAAAACAACACAGAGACCGCTTCCGCCACGCTGACACCGGCTACCATGATAGGAAATTGCAACGCCTGCGTGCTGGAGCAAATTGGGCCGGCGCAGGCTATGGTGCCCTTCCAGCCCTATGAAGCACCGATGGAGGCTGAGCAAAGCCTTATCTGCGGCACGGTCTTTGCCGATCTGGCTATCCCCTATTGCTCCGGCTGGAATCTTTATCGTTTCGGAAGGGGGGCAGAGGTATGAATCAGGAGGAATTATTGAAATCCTTGATGGAGCTTGACTTTATTGCTGTAGACTTGGGGCTTTTTCTGAATACGCACCCCGATGACAGCGATGCCATTGCAGCATACAATCAGGTCATCACTGCCGCTGACACGGTTCGTATGAAATACGAGGAGACATTTGGGCCTCTTTGCTCCTTCCGCAGCTATGCCGCCAATACACAGGCTTGGCAGTGGATGGAAAATCCATGGCCTTGGCAGAACGATGCCAATTTTTCTCTGGCAGGAAAGGAGTGTAAATAAATGTGGATTTATGAAAAGAAATTGGAATTTCCTGTGAAGATTACAAAACCCGATGCGAGACTTGCGAAAATCATGATTGAACAATATGGGGGTGCAGATGGCGAGCTGGGTGCATCCCTGCGGTATCTCAGCCAGAAATTTACGATGGTAACGCCCGAGGCAAAAGCAACGCTGAATGACATTGCTACAGAGGAATACGAGTGTCACATCTATCAACTATCCCCTTCATACAGCAGAATCACAAACTAAAAGCCCCATCCTTGATGGGGCTTTTAGTTTTCATTTTCCCCATGAAAAATTGCAACTACACTTCGCATTTTCTCCCCAACTTATCACAAATCAGCTTTTTCTGATAACTTCCCCCAAAAAAATAAGGAGTAGCGCATCAGATGCACCACTCCCTGCAAAACCTTTCGGTTTTCAATCTCTCGCCCCGCAATGCCGCATCGGGGCATATTCAGCTTATCAGTTTAAAGGAGATAGGATTTCTTCGCAGCTGCCGGAATCGAACCGACGCACTCGCTTGTGCCCATTCTCTATGCTGCGTTAGTGCCGGGTTGCCCCGGCAAGGGGAAAAAATGCTGCTCTACAGCTTAATGAGAAAGAAACCTGACAACTTTCTGTCTCGGCACTGCTATTATAGCATGTCTTGCAGAAGGGGGTGTAAAGAAAAACCCCCTTTTCTGCAAATTTTCTTTTCATTTTGTTGCGGTCAACAAAATGGTGGTATAGAAAATTACCCCTTGTATTTCTTCGGGTGCATCCCCCAGAAAATAAACTGCTCTTTGATTACACTTTGCTCCTGCCAGCTAAAGCCTTCCTCCTGCAACCATTGTCTCATTCTGGCTTCTGCATCCTTATAGTCATATATCTGCCCATATTTCATTCTGATTTTCAGATAATCATTCATCCCAATGCCGGCCTCTCGCAACGCTCGAATCCTGCTCTGTTCTTTTTCCTTGCTTTTATCCTGCACAAATTTTTCCATGTAGATGTATTCCTTCTCATCGTCCGAAATCTTCGCATCCTGCAAAGCAGCCTTTTTGGCCGCATTGTCCTTATAGTCCGCTGCTCGCATCAGGTAGTCCGCAACCTCGCCCATGCTGTTTGTCCATTTGAAGTAGTCCAGAATTTCCTTGTCCTTCTGCTTGTCACTCAGAATACTTCTGTAAAGGATTGCCTTCTGATCCGCGCTCAGTGGTGCGCTGCGAATCGCTCTGCGCTTGTCTCTCCCCTTGTCCTCTCGGTTCATTTTGTTAATGCTTTCAAAGGCTGTGGTGTTCTTTGCCCCTGCCTGCCGCAGCTTTTCATAGGTTTCCGTACTTTTTTCGCTCAATGTCCGGTTCTTCTCCATGTGCGCCTGTGCCTCCGGCACTGCCCATTTCCCGAAAAGTGCCGCCTGCGCCCAGTTCGTTTTCTTGTCTTGGTCAACCGCAAACTGTAGCTTTTCCCCCTTGTTCGTCTGGGTGTAGCTGCCGCCCTCTCGCATCAGATCTAAACCCTTCACAGTTTTTCTTACCTGTCCGCCTGCAATCGGCATCCCCAGATACCAAAGCGGCTTTTCCAATTCCTGCTTAATGGTCTGCCGCGCCTTTTCCTTTGTGTCATCGCCGCTTGCCGCATCCCCGAAAGCTCCTGCAATCGTTGTCACACTCGGAAGTGCCGACTGCACAGGAATACGTCCCCCGTCAAAGAGTAACCCGCCGACAAAGGGCATATTTCCGCCAATATCTCCCAGCACATTTTCCAGTGCCTCGGAAGGCTTTTTCTGCTCTACGCGCTCCGTCAGCTGCACACCGTTTCCTTTTGCCGCATCCTCCAGAATATCCAGCGTATTGCGTACCTGTGTCCCCGTCAGGTCGCCGATTGCCTGATTGGCTGTGCTGAATGGGTCTAATGCGGAACGTCTCCCCGTCAGCTTTTCGTAAACATCATTGTAGATGTAAGCCCCGATAATAAGCCCACCGTATGCCTTCATCATTTTTGCAACGCTGCCCTGTGCCTCCTTCGGGATATCCTTCATCAGATAGCTGATCTGGTTGTTCACCTCAAGCTGAAACATCGTCAGCGGTTTCAGGGTCTTGCTGGAAAACATCGTAGGCATCGCGCCCTTGCTTCTCCCTGCAAAAAGTCCTCTTGCAAAATCGTCAGCATTTTGGATTGCCGCCGTTTCCTCCATGCCTTTTTTTAGATTGTCATAATAACGGCTGCGCCAGACTGCCTGCGTGGTGAATTTGTCCGCCGCCTCCATCCATTGCAAAGGGTTCCAGTTCCCGCCTGCCTCGCTGATTTTCTGCATGGTGCTTTTGTAAAGCTGCTCCGAACCCTCTCTTGTCGCAAGAAAGGTGCTTTTTTTCGTCAGCTCGTCCATCTCTCCCTTTGTCATATTTATAAGGGATTCCTTTAGTCCGCGCAGATTGCTGCCAATGCTCATGTTGCTCATGCCCTGCGTGATGGGGATGAAATTTGTCAGTGCGGATCCGATATTTCCGGCTACCATGTTTCCGGCAACTCTGTTTTCTATCGCGTTTACTGCCTTGTAAACCTTTCTGCCGAATACCTCCGTTTCCAGAATACGGTCAACCTTGTGCTTCTTTCCGGCAAGCAGGTCTGTGTATGCACGGATGTTGCTTACATAGTTCTGCAAGCTGTGATTCTGCACCCCTTCGTAAATTTCATCAATCCGCTTTTCTTTCTCCGCAGCAGTCAAGTCCATGTTATTCTTCACCGCATCAACCCTTGCCCGGATGCCCTCATCCGAAAGCGTATATCTCATGTAGTCCTCATAGGAGCGCAGCCGCTTAATATCATCCGTATGGTAGATGACATCCGAAATGTTGTCAATGTATTGGTCGAAGGCACGCAGCGCATCGTAGTCCGTTTCTGTTCCGGTTCTCGTCAGCAGGTTTCCTGCCCATTTCTTCCCCGGGCGGAAGGTTTCCGTTCTTCCGGCAATGTCCATCGGCAGCTCCTTGGAGGAAAAATCAAAGCCCAGCTTTTTTGCCATCGCCTCTACCACGTTGTTCGGGTCATCAAAATTCATGTGAGGGAAGTACCCTTCAATATACCCAACAGGCTCATATCCGTTGCGAATCAGTGCCTCATTGATTTTCGGGTGGATTTCCTTGTAGATTTCCGTAAATTCTGCAATCCCGTTGTCAATCCGCTGCAGCTGCTCCCTGCTCAGGCTCCTTTCGATGTGCTCAATCTGTCTGCGCAGCTCCTGCTCGTTTGCAATTTCCTCTACTGTCGCTCTGCCCTTTTTGCGCTCCATCTGCCGCAGCTGGTATCTGTTTTCTCCCAGCCACTGCACCAGGGCACTCTCGCTTGTTTTCACATTTTCACCGTTCGGCAGCTTGATGGGAATATTATTCTTTGTGCTGATGTCCGTCTGTTTCAGCCTGTCGATAAATGCATTCTTGAAAAGCGTCCTGTCTCTCTCATTTGCATGAATCGGGTCAAATAAGGTCTGCTTTAACCGCCCTGCCTGCTCCTTCGTCGGGGCAATCATGTCAAGGATTCTTTCCTGTGTTTCACGCATCAGCCGTAAAGGGGAAAGGTCGCGCCAGCCCTTTTTCCCTTCGCTCTGAATGGGAATATCCCCCATAATGTCAGAAAAATCCCCGTCAAATCTGCTGTTTGCCTGCTTTTTATATTCCCGAATCATCTGATTTGTGGCATAAAGCGGCTTCTCCGCATTGTAAACCTCAATCAGGTCGTCACCGTTCAGCCCTGCATATTTTTTTGCCGTTTCTGCATCCAGTTCCCCCCGATGCAGCTTGTCCAGAAGTGCCTTGTCCCCCTCTGTCAGGTTTTTTCTGCTGCGCACCTTGTCTGCGGCTTTTTTGTATTGATACCTCTGGTTATATAGTTCCTTCATTTCCTTGGTTGACATTTTGTTATAGTCCACCTGCAAAGGGATTCCCTCCTGCATCAGCTTTCTTTTCTGCACTGCCGCCCTGTCATTGGTGTAAGCGGTCAGCTTCTGCAGCTCCGTCTGCAGCCTGTCCATGGCAGAATCAAATTCCGCTTTCAATCCATCCCTTGCGCCGCTGTCAATGGTTTCCGCCAAGGGGATCTCTCTGTAGGTCATCTCATCCGCAACCTCTTTGATTTTCAAAAGCTGCTCCGCAGGGTTCGTAATTTCATCAGAAAATAGCTGCGGCCACTTTTCATGCAGCTCCATCCACACGGAATCAATGTTTCCTTTTTCTCCTACGCCTACACTGCGGATTTTCCCAAATGTCCCCTTTCGCCACTGCTTGAAATCGGGGATGTTGCTTGCATCCTGTCTGGAAATTTTCAGCGTTAGCCCTTTCAAGTGGTTTTTCAAGTCCTTGTCAATATCCGCCCTGTTGCTGATGTGTCCCCTGTCAAAGAGTTCATTGAAAATTCTTTCTCTGGTCTGCTCGCTGATTTTTCCTGTTCTGCCTTCCAGAACTGCGGTCTGCAGCAGCTTCTTTGTTTCCTCTGTTTCTCCCTTTCCGGAAAGAGAAAGAATTTTCTTCATTTCCTTTACTGCTCCTGTCTGAATCTTTTTCTCTGTATCCTTTACCCTTTGCGTGCGGATGCCAAGCATATCTTCCAGTTCCTGCATGCGTCCTGTAATCTTCTTCACTTCCGCATCAAACTGTTGGCTGTCACCGCTGTATTTCTCGCTGATTTCGCGCAGCTTTTCCCCCATGTAGTCGGGGTTGTTCCAGTTTTCATATTCCTGTCGGATTTTCTCCGGAATTTCATCCGCAGAAAGAAGTTTCTTCTCGGATAGCCCCGTATTCTTGACACCCTCTGCCGTCTTTGGTACAGTATTAGCAGAGAATTGTGCAGTTGCGTTTTCAGGCGTAACGGAGGGGCTTGTTACATCTCCGGGCAGCACGTTCTCTTTTTTTATTTTTTCTCCTGCCTTGCCGATTCCCTTTTTCTGCAACGCCTTCTCCCGCCGCATCGCAAGTCTTGGCTCCAGCACCTGTCCTGCCTTCTTCGCCCCGGCTCCCAGTGCCGCAAGCCCCACGTTAAACGCTGCATCCATTGCCTCCTGCTTTCCAACATCCTTCGCAATCTCCTTGCGGCTTTTTCCGTCTGCCATCCCGGCCGCAATCGTCATCGGCGTGTTCACCATTGTGTCCGCCGCCTGCTGTCCCAGAAGCCCTGCCGCCACTCTCGCCGCCTTCGCGTTTTTCGGGTTCAGCAGAATTTTCGCCGCCGCCTTCTGTGCAATGTCCGGTGCTGTGCTTGCCGTCATCCTCCTGCCAAGCGCGCCCATGCCCTTCAATGCCGCTTCCTCCGCCGCCTTGCCGATGGTCATGTAGCCTGCGCCTGCCTTCGCAAATTCTCCGGTCAGCCTGCCTGCCGCCGCCATGCCCTTGTGGTTGCTCTGCGTCTGCTTGAAAAGCTCCTGCATCGCCTCGTTCTGCTTCGTCAAAGCATCATTCCCGATTAGCTTTACCGCCGCATCCTTGCTGTTGCCGCCCATGCCTTCCAATAGTCCTGCCGTAAAGGCTGCACCGGGCAGTTTTTTCTGCAGCTCTGCCTGCTTCTGTGCCCCCCTCCGGTATGCCGCAAGGTCTGTGCTTTTGTTCTTGCGCAAATCCTGCCCGATGCTCTGCATCTCTTTTCTGATTGCCCTGCTCTTTTTGTGCTTTTCCAGCAGATTCTTCACTGCGTCTTTCGCTCCGGTGTCTCGCACCACCTCCACAGGCTGCCCCCCGGAACGCAAAGAGGCGGCGGATTTCTCCGCCTGCCCCATCTTTTTTAATTCCTTTTTCGCATCATATTTTTTCAGTTCCTCTAAGGATAACCAAGCCATTCGCCGCACCTCCGCCTGTTATTTCATCGTTTTCAGGAAAGCATTGTAGGTAGCCTCGTTGATTGTTCCGTTTTTCAGCATATTTTGAATTGCAGTGTTTACAAGCGGATTGCTCTTTGTCCCGTAGTAATTCACAAGGTTCTGCAATTTCATCAAGCCTGCTGCACTGACATCCGTTGTCCCTTTCCCTGTTCCGCTACTACTGCTACCGCCGTTTCCGCCGCCCTTGCCGCTGTTGCCTTTGCCGCCTTTACTGCTTCTTGTCCCTCCGCCGCTCCCTCGTGTCACACTGCTGTTCACCTTAGCGATGTTCGCCCTTGTCAGCATTGCATCCAGTGCAAGCTGCTCCAGCTCCGCATCCTGCATCCGCTTCAAATAGCTAACGTCATAGCCCATTGCCGCCAGCTTTTTGTAGTCGCCCATCTGCAAGGCAAGGTCAATCTGCTGCTGCCGCAGTGTGTCCGCATATTGTTTGCTTGCCAGATTCTCCTGATAGGTCTGGCTGTTCAGGCTGTCGCTGTATTCCCGCAGTCCCTGCTTGTAGTTCGCCGCCCACTGGTTCCAGCTGTTTCGGTTCGCCGCCTCGCTCTGCCATGCGTTCATCGCCTGCTGCGTTGCGTCCGCATAATAGCCGCTGATGTCGCTGTCCGCCTGTGTCCGCGCCTGCAATGCCTGCAAAGCATAGTCTCTTAATGCCTGCTGCCTTGCCTGCTCGTTGCTTGCAAGGCTGTTTTCATAGTTCGCCGCAAGCGCAAGGTTCGCGCTCTCGCTGCTGCCTCCGCTGATGCCCAGTGCCGCCAGCTGCTGCGGCAGTGCGTTTTCGTTTTGCCGCTTCAGGATGTATGCCTGCCTTGCCAGCTCGTCATAATTGCCGTTTGCCTTCTCCTGCTCCGTCCGGTTCTGCGCCAGTGCGGCGGAAAGCAGTGCCTTCCTCTGCTCCGCAAGGCTCTCTGCCATCTCGTTGTAGCCGCCGAAAAGCTCCTCCTTCGTCATGCCGTTGTATTCGGGCAAGGGCTCTCTCTCTCCGAAAAGATTGTCATAATTGCTGTAAATTTGGTTGGTGTAGCCCTTGTTCGTCCCGTTCGCGTTCAGCCAGTTCAGCTTGTTCTGCCGCTCCTTCTCCAGCTGCACCATCTCCTGCGTGTTGCTTGCGTTCTTCATCGCCGCCGCATAGTCCTTGTTCGGGTCGAAGTAGCCGAATTGCCCGTAAATAGAATTCGCCGCCGCGTCCTGTCCTGTGCCGTAGCCTGCCGCTGCCAGTGGCGTGCCGCTTGCCGCCATGCCGCTGTTTCCGCCGCCGGATGCTGTTTTCAGAGCCGTTCCGTTCGGCGCAGTGTAAAGCCCGATGCCGTTGTTCCCCTCCGTAATGCCGCCGCCGTATTTCGCCAGCAGCTCCGCATTGGAAAGCTTCACGTCATTCGGGTCGGAAAGCCGGAAGGCAAAGGTGTTGTTTTCCTTTCCTGCTAATTTCTCGTTCACTCTCTGCATCTCCTTTGCAACCCGTGCATCGTGTCCGGCAATGTCCCCTCCGGTGTATCGGTTCACAAAATTGCCGTCCTTGTCATAGGTCGTTTGTGTAAAGGTACCCCTGTTGTATTGGTCTACAATCTTGTTCCCCAGCTCGTCACCGCGCACCACCAAATCTCGTACCCAGCCGATGTCGTTCTCGCCTAAGCCGTAGCCGTTGCTGTGCGCTAAGGGATAATATCTGTAGTTGTCCCTCAGCTTCTCTGCCGCGCTGTGCGCCGCTGTCATGCCGCCTTGGTCGCCTGCCGCCTTCGCTTCGTTGTATTTCTGCTGATAGCTTTTTAAAAGCCCCTGGTCGGGAAGGCTCATGCTCCCGTCCCCGTTGTAGGTTCCCTCGCCGCTCTCCGCCTTCTGGTGGGCGTATTGTCTTGTAATGTAAGCCTGTAGGGCTGCCCGCTGCGCCGCGTCCGTGCTCCCGAAGGAGGTCGGCGCGGTCGGGTTTTCCGCCTCTGCCGCCGCCTCTGTCTGGGTCTGCGTGGTCGCTGTCGGCTGTATTGCCGCCTTGTTCGTGTTGTTCAGTGCCGCCTCCGTGCTGCGGTATTGCCCCTGCGGTGCGCTTGCCTGCGGCATCCCGCCGTAAATGTCGTTTGTGTAGCCCTTCGTGTTCGTTCCGCTCGCGTTCATCCAATTCAGTTTGTTCTGTCGCTCCGCAATCAGCTGCGCCTGCTTCACGGGGTTCTTCTCGTTCCGGATGGCTGCCGCATAGTCCAGATTTTTGTCAAAATAGCCGCCGCTGCTATTTCCCTTTCCGTCTCCGCCGGAGGAAGAGTTTCCCTTTCCGGAAGAGCTATAAGAGCCGCCGTAAATGCTGTTGGTGTAGCCCTTTTTGTTCGTCCCCGCGGCGTTCATGGCATCAATCTTGTTCTGTCTCTCTGCCTTTAGCTGCTCCTTCTTTGCAGGGTTTTTTTCCGACTTGATGGCTGCCGCGTAGTCCTTTTTCGGGTTATAATAGCCTGCCAAGATCTCACCTCCTTATTTTTTGCACGAAAAAAGCGACTTTGCAAAGCCTGCATTGTCGCTTTTCCTTATGCCGCTGTTATTTATGTCAGTTTTTCAAAATCGTAATCTTTCTCCTCTTTCCGTCCCAGAGCACCGCATGCCCCATCGTCTCTGCAATGAAGCGCAGGGGCACAAGCGTCCGCCCCGTTCTCTCGTCAAGGATGGGTGCCTGCTCCATCAGCCGCTTGCCGCCGTCCACCAGTGCCGTCTGGCTGCCAATCGCAAGCTCAATGTCGTGCGCCCTGCTGCGGATGATAATGCGGCGGCTCTTTGCCAGCCATTCCACCCTGCATCCAAGGCTCTCGCCCACAAAGCGCAGGGGCACCAAGGTTCGCCCCGTCTTTTCGTCTACAATGGGCGGCTGGTCAAGGGAAATCTCCTTCCCGTCGTCAAATGCCTTGTCCTTCCCGATGAAAAGCTCCACCGCCGTCCCCTGCAAATCCTCCCTTGCAAGGTCAATCGCGGTATACATGTCCATCACAAACCCCATCCCTAGGTCCTTCGTGCGGTAGGTGATGTATTCGTAGGGAATCCAGAAAAAGCCATGGTCTGCGTAGTCCTCGCCCCAGCTGTTCTGGCATTCCAGAAAGCCCTTGTAGTGTCTGCCGTGAATCGTCCGCTCCTTCGTGTCGTCATAGCCGATAATCAGCACGGCATGCCCCCCGATCAGAAATGTCCCTAAAGGCAGTCCGATACATCCTTCTGTGGGCGAATAGATTTCCTCCGAACAGGTCATCCCTAAAAGCACGGGATTCTGATTGGCCAGAGCGCGCTTCACTTCCTCAAGCGTGTCCACCCTCGCATAGTTTTTGCAGTAGTATTTCGGAAGGTGCGCCTCCTCCTCCGCCGATACTGCCATCGGGGGAAAGGTCAGCTTGCCTGTTTTCTTGAAACTCTCTTGGTCGTAGCTTGCAAAGGGGTAAAATACCTCGTCAAACACCCCATCACTGCATAATGCCTTGCAAACGTCTAAAAGCGTGCTGCCCTCTGTGAAGGCAATGCCGTCTCTCGCCTTCACCGCTCTGGCAAGCCCCAGAGGGGAAAAGTTGTATTTCCGCTCGCCCCAGTCCTGCGTTTCCTGCAAATTTTTCAGCGCAGTCCCTGCAAAGCTGTGGCAAAAGCCGCTCTTGCCCTGTCTGCGAATCGGTCCGCAGCTCTGCCGCAGGCTCACCCTCGTCGGCAGCTCTCCCCCTGCGCATACGATTCTGCCGTAATGCCAGTCCCTCTCGTCTCTGGGGCTTTTCAGTAATGTTAAAGGTTCGTTCATTTCCTTCCCTCCCTTGCTTTTAAAAGCCTGTCTGTCAGTGCCATTGTCCGCAGCATGTCCTCGCTCAGGTGCAGTCGGTGCGGATCTGCAAAGCATCCTCTTGTAAGCATCTCCTGCACCAGTTCCCTTGCCCAGCTCGGCACCTCTGCAAGCGTTTCGTATCGCTTTTCCATCTCTGTCTCCCTCTTTTCCTTCCAGTCGCTCGTTACCTCAAAATGGGAACGGTCGGGCGTGTCCCATCTGCCGCCCCATGTAATTCCCAGCCGCGCCGCAATCCTTCCGCATCTGTCGAAAAATGCCGCATCGGCGTATTCCTGCCCCTTTACGTTCTTGCAGATATCCCACGCCAGCCGTCCGGTGTGGCGGCTTTTTCTCGTCCATGTCACAATCGTGCCGGCTCTCGTCCTGCCCTGTGCGTAAAGGTAGTCCTGCCGCTCCTGCGTGCGGTAGGTCTCCGTAATCAAAACGGGCAGTCCCTCCTTTTCGCATTCTCTGAGAAACGCCCTGCACGCCGCCTGCGCCGCAGGCAAAAGCGCGCCGATGTCTCTGCATGCCTTCGTCTCATTTGCCATCGTCCTCGCCCCCGATGCTTGCCGCAGCGTCAATCCGCTCCGCTGCAATCTTCAGTCCCTTAATCAGCATAGGCGGCACGTTTACGCCCATTTCCACCAAGTTCTCTAAAATGCTTCTGATTTCGTTTACCAGATAGTTCGCCAGCACAAACCACCCGATAAACTGCATAAATCCAAGCCCTACGCCGATGGTCTCGCCCATCTGCGCAAAGGAATAGCCGATGTAAAAGGCGATGGCGATTACCACCCAGTACCAGACCTTCTTCATCGCGCCGATCGCGCCTACCTTGCTGCAGCTTTCCCCCTTCATGCGGCTTTTTGCCCAGCCTGTCAGCCAGTCGATGAGGTTGAACGCCAGAAAGCCGGCAAAGAGAAACCAGTATTTCCCCAATGCCGCCGCCATCGCCGCCAAAAGCGCGCCGCCAATCATGTTTACCTTGCAAAATGCACCTGTCATGCGCCTGTCTCCCTTCATCCCATCATGCCGACCAGTTCCTGATACTGCTCCTCTGTGATGCGGTTTGCCATCAGGAATACATCCAGCTTGTTCAGCATATCCTCTTTTTCGTATGCGCCTCTTTCAATCAGCTTTTTCAGTCTTGCGTATGTCATAATGCAATCTCTCCTTTCAAATCTCCAATTCCTTCATGCAGACCAAATAGTCTACATTGATTGCCGTCTCCAAAATCGCCTGCTCCTGCTCCGTCAGCGTCTCCGGCACAGGCTCCGGCTCCTTCGGCGGCTCTCCCCTTAAAAATCGTACCGTAGCACCGTTTTTATAGTGCCGCTCCACGCTGCCTGCGTGCGCTTCTTCCTTCTGCATCCGCTCCACCTCATTTCTCGTCTAATTGATAGGCAATGTCCACGCTCCCACGGCACTGCCGCCCCTCCGGCAATGTCTCCGATGGATTCGCAAAAAGAAAAGCCATCTGTATCTCCAAAGAACGTTGAAAAGGAAGGTATCCGATAAACGGAATCACATTCATGTAACCATCCTTCCGGTCGGTTGCGGAACTGCTGAAACCCTTTCCTTCCGTAATCTTTTCCGCCAGAATATTGACCCAACTGTTTCCTACCTGCAAATTTCCGAAAAGATCCCGCTGGTAGATCGTATTTCTCCCTTCCAAGCTCGGCAAAAGGTAGGTAAAGTCCGTTGCAAGCAGATGTCCAACCATGCCATAATTAGTACTGGCTACAGCCATCCGCACATCGGCAAATATCTCTCCGTCTATCAGAATACGCATATCCCAAGCACCTTCGCCAATATTCGCACCTGAAGAATTGTATGGAATACACCCAAACAAATCCGCCTGCAGCAGCTTTCCCGTTCCGCTGATTACCGCCATGGTATGCCATTTGTTCGGCGTGAGGGTAACCTCCCCCGTGCGCACTGTCTCAAAGCCGCCTGCGGCATTGCCCTCCTGCAATTCCTTCAAAAATCCTTTCATGCTCCTTCACCCCCTTTATTTCACAGTAAATTTCTGCACTGCCAGCCAACCATCGCCATTTTCGGTAAATGTGGACGGTGCCATCGTGATGGCGTTCACGTTCGTGCTTGTTACGCTGCCCGGCTGTCTTGTGCCCGTCTTGTTCTGTGCAATCGCCGTCCCGTTGTATGTCACATCCACGCTCGCGCCGCCTGAGTTGTAATAACCGCACGCACACGCCAAAAAGGCATTGGGTGCTGCGGAAGTGGTTGCCCATTTGTTCGCATCCGCAACACTATCCTGTCCGCCCAGCTGTGCTGTGCCAAAAAGTGCAGTTGCGTTCGTCAGTGTGTTATAAATGCGCTTGATCAGCGTATCCGAAGCATTCACCGCCTTCAGGAATTGCAGCATATTTGCAGTATTCTTGTATGCCTGTGCAATCGCCTTCAGCGCAACACCGGAGGCAGCAACTGCGGTCATGGCTGTGCTGCTCGCAGCAACTGCGGTCATGGCTGTGCTGCTCGCAGCAACTGCGGTCATGGCTGTCGAATCTGCCGCCATTCCGGCGCAGCCGGAATAGCCTGCAGATTCGAGGTTTGCAAAGCCAACCACCAGTTTCGCAATCGCCATGTCGTTCTCCTTGATGTAGCTGTTGTAGTAGGGCGAAGCCTGCACTGCGTCTCTCGCAATCCGGCTTCTGCCGATGGCATCCATCGCCCCCCTGTTGTTTGCGACCCTCTGCATGGCTGTCTGGCTGTTTGCAATCCGCTGCATGGCTGTTTCGCTGTTTGCGATGGCGTGCATCAAAAGCGCATTGTCTGCAATCGCCCCCATGGCTGTGCCGTTTGCCGCAATCGCCGCCATGGTTGCAAGCCCCTCCAGTGCCGCCGCGTCCATCCCGTAAACCAGAAGCATCCATTTCCCTGTGTGCTCTGCGGAAAATGTCGTCAGCATTTCCTCCAATGCCTCTGCGTGCATGTCCCTGTCGTTTGCCGCCGCACGGCTCATGCAGAGCTTCTTCCAGATTCCCTTGTCCTGAAAGGTGTAGCTTTCCTCCCCGAAAAGCTTGTACTGCGCCAGCCAGTGTGCCGGCAGAATCTCCTGCTCCAGCGTGTCCTGCCGCGCAATAAAAATCGGTTCGCTCATGCCTTCTCCTCCTTCCTGTAATATAAGCCGCCGCCCGAAACCCCAAGCCGGTATTTCTCCCCGGTCACATCGTCAATGATGTATGCCGCATCCGCCGCGACCTTTGCCATTTCCTTTCGCAGGGCCGCCGCTGTCGTGTCTATCTCCCCGAAGATGTCCGCCTGCCTGTTCTGTGGGTCGTAGATCCGCGCCTGCATGTCTGCCGCCCCAATCGCAACCACCCTGTCCAGAACAAATCGCACCGTAGCCGGCTGATATTCGCCCCTCGGCTCGTAAGGCTCCGTGTTGTCCTTCGTCAGCACGTTTGCCCCGTTCCAGTTGTCAATGTCCGTCTTCGTCAGCCCGTCCAAAAGTGACTTGTTCGCATGCTCGTGCAGTGCCGCAAAGGCTGCCGCAAGCTGCTTCGCCGCCTCATCCGTAAAGTTGTTGTCCGTCAGCACCTTGTAAAGCGTCTCGCTCCCGGTTCGCTTCTCCCTGTCCTGCTTTTTGTCAAGGGCGGTCTGCATCGCGGCGGAAATCGGCTTGTCGCTGTCCTTCGTCATGTCAATCATCCCCAGCTGCGCCGCCATGAAAAGCACAAAGCGGTTGAAGGCAGGAATGATGATGTCCTTGGAAAGCTCATCAAAAACCGCCTTCGCCTCGTCCTCCGGCTTCTCCATGGGGTTTGTCTGGGCGGAAACGCCCTTCCCGTTCAGCGCGCTGTCCAAAATGACGTATGCCGCCGCATCCTCTCTTTTCGTATCTGCCATAATAACCCCCTTATCCTTTATAATTTCCATTCTCTGTGTATTCCATGGCTAAAGAATAAATCCCGAATGGCTCGTTCAGCTGCTCGTTGCGCAAACTGAATGCAACCTTGTCCACCTTCTTGATTTTTATCTTGCCGCCAATCGTTCTTGGCGTGTCGTCTGTCGAAAAATTGATTCTCTCCCAGTTGATGTGCGTAAAATCGAAGTACATCGCCCGCGCGCCGCTGTCGAAAATCTCACTCCAGACCCCCTTCACCTGTGCAAATACCTTCGCCCCCGTTGCAATCGCAGGCGCAAGCACAAAGTCAAGCCGGCGGAAGTTTTTGTTCTTGTAGAAAAGCTTTCCGGAAAGCTCTGCCGTGTCCCATCTGGCAGAAATCGCCCTGCCGTTGTCGTTGTAGCTTTTCTGGTTCGTCACATCGTCAAAAAATCGGAAGAGGTTTCCCTCTGCATCCCCAAAGCAAAGCCGCCCCTCCTTGTCCTCCCAGAAAACCCTTGCCGGCACATTCTCCCAAACATAGCATTCGTATTGAAAGCTGCTGTAGGGGTTGTCCCTCTCGTAGCTTTTCTGTAAGCCGTCCAGAAGGTAAACCCTGCCCCCTCCGGTGCTGATGAGGTAAAAATCACGCCAGATATATGCGTACGCATCCGCAAGTCCCTTTTCCGCCGTCAGCGCATTGTCAATGTAGTAGCTTCTGGATTGGCTGTATTTCTCCCCCGTCAAGTCCGCCGCCGTAATTGCCATAATGCCGATGTCCGTCAGGAATAAAGGCTCGCTCCCAAGGTATCCGAAGGTGTGGCTGCCTAAAGCCCCTCTGCCCGTCAGCGTCCCGATGATGGGGAAGGTCGCGTCCTTCTCGCCCATTTCCCCCTTGCGCAGGATGACGTTTCGCCCCTCCTCTGCGTCGCTCTTGTGCGCCGCAAGCCTGTCGTTGATGATGCTGTAGCCAACAATCGCGCTGCCGTCCTGCCCCAGCGTGCTGTACCAGAGGTCGCCCCAGAAAAACCCGTCCGCCATCTTGCAGTACCAGTCTCGGTTCGGAAAGTCCGGGTTGCCGGAAAGAAACATCCTGTCCATTGCCCCGTTCACGCCAAAAAGCGAAATGATTTTGCATTTGTTGATTTTGTCCGCATATCCCTTTCTCGTCTTTGCCGCTGTGATTTCCACGTTGTCATATCCCACCACAGGGCTTGCCCCCGGCGCGGTCGTAAAGGTCACAGTTCCCTTCTTTCTGTCCACCGTGAAATCTGTGCCTTCCTTCTTCTCTGTCCATTCGCCTTCCTTCGTCATGATGCGCACCGTAACCTTGTCTGCATCCAAATCCTTCGCCGTCAGCTGGTAAACCTTCGCCGTCCCGTCAGAAAGAAAGCTTTCCTTCCATTTTCGCCCGATGAGGTTTAGTGGCTCTAAGGTTGTGCCGCCGCCTGTCGGCTTTCGGCTGATAATCACTGTCGGGATGTATGCCGCATCCTCTAAGGATTTCACCATGAACGCCTTTGGCTTTTCCTCCTTGTCCGTCTCTGTCTCGGCTGCGGCTGTTTCCTCTGTTTCAAATTCGCCGTAGCAAAGTGCCTTTTTCCCGTCAAAAATGAATAGCTTGCCGTAGAACTGCCGCCCCACGCTTCTCTCGTCCGCCATGGCGGTGTAAATCGCCTTCCCCTCCAGATAAAGGCTGTCTCCTGCATGAATTAGAACCTTCTCCTCGTTCTTCTCTGCGCTTCTGAGAATGTGAACCCCGTTGATGCGCTTGCCGGAAAATTGTGCAATCCGTTCATAGCCCTGCCGCTTGCGCACCTTCCCCGGCACATCTCGCATCATGTTCGGCGCGTTGGGGCTTCGGGTAATCTCCACATTGCTGGGGCTGCTGTTGAGGTCAACCCCCTTGAAGGTCTCAATCTTCACCACATTTCGGGCAGGCGAGGAAGGTACACTGAATCTCCCCATATCCTATGCCCCCTCCCTAATAGTAATTTTTTACACTCGTCCAGCCGCCGCTGCCGGCGTTCCTGCCGTCTGCCTTTCGTCCGCTTTCCGCAAGCCGCTCCATCCATTCAAAGAATTCGTTCATGTAAATCTGTGCAATGCTGATGTCGTCATGCTTGTATAGCTGCCCTGCCATGTAGTGCGCCACATAATGCGCCGCCTCCTCGTGCAGGTCAATGGGAAAGTCTGCCGCCGTTTCCGCCGTAATCCGCGTGGGGTATGCGTTGTACCAAATGCGGAACGTCCCTTCGTCCTCTGCCGGCAGCAGCAGCACATGGTCACCCTCCATCAAATAGCCTGAATAGGTGCCGTACTCTGTGCCGCTTGCCCGCTTGATTTTGTCAATGCAGTAAAAGCCCTCCGCCAGCTGCCGCAGGTCGTAGGCAAGAAAACCGCCCAAAGGCTCTCCCTCTGTGGCGGTCTCTCCCTCTCCCTGTGTGATTGTCAGCAGCTTCTTCCAGTATCTCCCGTTCGTTGCCAAAAGCATCAGGGCTTCATTGGCGGCGGCAGGCATACCGTAAAGGTATGCCGCGTTGTTGCTGTCCTTCGTCAGAGCCACCCCGTCCAAGCTGTCCATCTTCCGCAGGCACGTTTCCTGTAATTCCTTCCAAGTAATGCTCATTCGCCCGTGCCTCCTTCCTCTGTTCCACAAGTCAAAATCCTGATTTTGACTTAGGCGTTCAGTGCCGTCAGGTCTGTGCCTCCGGTTAAACCTTCGCCACAGAGTGCCGCACCTCTCCAGTTGTTGAAGCCTGCCGCAAATCTGCTTCTGCCCTTGAATACATTGGCATCTGTGTTGTGGTCAATGTAGCTGTCCACCTTCAGCTTGATTCTGTCCAGCCAAGGCATGCATTCGTACTGCTGCATGTAGTCGCTGTCCATCAGAATGAAGTAAGGCTCGCCGCCGATGGTCTTAGGCAGTTCCGCCCACACCAGCACGTTCCACAAGCCGCACTGGAAGTTCCAAGCGTTGTTGTTGTTTCTGGGGTCAAGCTCACTGCCGACCGCCGCCAGAACCGCTCTTTTCAAGGGGCCGCTGTTGGGAATAATGATGGTGTCGGGCTTCACGTTCAAAAGGTTCCCCTTGTCATCCTTGAAGTCCTGCATTGCCTCCTGCACCGCGTCCAGTGTCAGCACGCTGAATGCCCCTTTGAACAGGTTGCTCTGCTTCAGCGAAACGCCGTCCACCTTGCTGGGGTGCTCCTTGAAGAAGAAGGGCTTGCCGTCCGCACAGGTAATGCTGTATTCCTTTTTGCCCCATTTCATTTTTGCATTGTGTCCGTTGGAAAGCAGTGCTGCGCCGAACTGCTCTCTCGTTCTGCCGTAGCTTGTGGTAAAACGCTTCGCCGCATTGCTGATATCGCCGATTTTGTTGTCCTCCATCATTTCCGCAGTGATGGAAAAGCCCAGCTTCCATGTGCTGGGTTCAATCACCTTGCAGAAGCCCTCCTGAAAGCTGTCCTGTGGTGTCGCGCCGTTCTCGCCCACATCCTGAAAGTTGCCAAGAGAGGTCATGGTTGCATATTTCTCCGCAAAGTTCTTTGTCTTGTCCATGTAGAAAATCTTGCTCAGCAAGCTGGTTTCCTCAAAACTTTCTACGCCGGCCGTAATCATGCTTTTAATAGGCTCCTGACTCTTGCCGAAAACGCTGTCGTTCAGGCCGCTCGCCTGAGAAAAAATAATTCCGCTCATGTAGTTCACTCCTTTTTTTTGCAATAAAAAAGCAGTCATCCTCTGACTGCATCCGTTATGTTTAATTTAGCGGCTCAGCCGCTTACTGTCGGTAGGTTTTCCTCGTTGCACTTCGGAAACCACTATATTTCGCCGTCCATTCCTCGCCTCACCCAACCTGTCGGTCAGACGTTCGCTCGTCATAACCGGACGGCTCAACCGTTACCTGAAATAGCCGCAAGCTGTTCCGTTTGCTTCGTCCACATCTGTGATAGTAAATACGCCGCTTGTCGTGGTCGCTGTCACGCTCAGCCCTGCCGTCCCCAGCGTCACCGCTGTCCCTGCCGTAGGCTTTGCGTCATAGGGCACTTCAAATCTTGTGGTCGCAAGCACAGGCATCACCGGAACCACGTTTCCGTCCCCGGGGCCCATGCAAATGTGTGTAGGCTTCGCCGTTGCCGCGCATTTTGTCACCTTGTCCGTATAGGTCAGTGCCTCGCCCAGGGCGTAGACCTCGCCGCTTTTCGCAGGCAAAAACTCAAAAGGCTCTACACAGCTGTTCTGTCTGTCTTTTACTTTAAACATGTTCTCTCACTCCTTTTCATTCCGTTGCTTTTTGATTTTTCCAATACATTTCCGCAATTTCCTCATGCGTTGCATTGGGGAAATATTTTTCGTACTCCGCCGCAATCTCTGCCGGCACATCTCCCTTTGCGTTGCTTCCCTTCGTCTGGCGCAGGTGTCCCTTGCTGTTCATTTCATTCATGGCAGCCTGCTTTGCCGCTGCGCTCTGCTTCTTGCTGATTTCCCTTCTGTGCGTTGCCGCGTAGGCATCCGCAAGCGTAATGCCGGGTGCGTTTGCCCACATCTGCAGGGCGCGTCTGCCTGCTTCTGTCTCGTTCAGCTGCTGGGGGCTTTCCAGTCCGCAGTCCGGAAACTCCTTCTTCATCGCTTCAAATTCCTTCGCCATAAAGTCGTTCGCCGCCTGCTGCTCCTGCTGGTGGATCACCTGCTGTGCCTGCTGCATGGCAGGGTGGTTCTGAATGTAGCTGTCCAAAACCTCCTTGGAAACGCCCATTTCCTCCAGCTGCTGTCTCTGCTCCTCTGCCGCAAATGCACTGCGGTAAGCAGTCAGGTCTGCCTCTGTCAAAATCGGCTTGTTTGTGTAGGGGTTCAAAATCCCCTCAAACTGCCTTGCAATGCTCGCATCCACACGCTTTTGCGTTTCCGCCTCAATGCGTGCCAAAAGCTCAGGGCTGAACCCCTCGTCATCGTCCGCAGGCTCTCCGCCCTCGCCGCCTGCATTGTCGGTCAGTTTTCCTTGCTCCGCTTCGGAAACCGCTAACACGTTGCCCTCATTCGTCGCCTCACCCAACCTTCGGTCAGACGTTCGCTCCTCATGGTCGAGGCCAACGTCCGCTACTATGCCTTCCGTGCCTTCCTCTCCCTCTGTCGCGCCTTCTTCGCCTTCCAAGAAGTCCTCGCCCCAGAAATCTTCGTCATATCCTGCCATTCTGCTTTCCTCCTTTTCGCCGTCTACGGGGTGCAGGGGTGTCCCCGCATCCATTCCGCAGGCGGAATTTATTTCCGCCGAGGAGAACAGGCAGTTTCAAGCTTGCGCCGGAACTGCTCTGTTCCTTCCTCTGTCTCCCAACTTGAAATCCTGATTTCAAGTTAGCGCTTAGCGCTTATTACCTCTCAGGTCGCCGCCTGTCTGCTTCTTGGGTGCCTTTGTGCTTTCAGCCCCCTTTGTTGCCTTCACTTCCATCGTGCCGGCTCTACCAACTTCCAGCCCGTTTCCATGCTTTCTCATATCGTTCACCCCCTTCCGTCATTCCTCGCTTTTTCATCCACTCGCTCCATTTCTACGCATTTTGGTTTCCCTACGCTGCGCATGGCGGTAATATAAAAAGCCGGTCGCTTTCGCTGCCAGCCTTTCATCAATCGTCAATATAAACCTTTTCCTCGTGAACCTCCTTGTCATAGTTCACGCATGCAGGGTTTCTGCATTTGAATTTGAAGATATAGTAAGCCCTTGTCGGCATGTCTGCCCTGTCGTCATTTTCAAACAGCAGCTTCCCCCTGTCGCTGATCATCAGCTCTACGCCACATTCTTTACATTCCACCTGTCAAACCTCCCATCATTTCCATCGTGCTACCTCCGGCATCCTCCACCGCCATGTCCGGCACGCCCATAGGCTCTGCCCCCTGCGGCATCTGTGCCTGTGTCTCCGGCGGAAGCATCTGCTGCATCTGCATCTGCGCCAGCTGCTCCTGTCTCTTTTTCTCCAGTCTCTCCCGAATCTCTGCCGCGCCGGGGTAGTGCTGCCCTGCCATCATTTCCCAGAATAGAATCAGCGTCTCAGGGTCTGCCGGGTCGCCGAATGCCCCCGTCTGCAAATTCATGCGGATCTCCTGCCACATAGATTCTCTGTTCCCTGCAAGGCTTGAGGTGTTGTCCACGCTGAATAGGAAATCGTCCAGCCAGTACCATTCCCCGGCCGCATCCTGCGCCAGATAGTCGTATTTGTTGAATTCGCTGTAGGTTGTGCTGCCGTCAATGTTGTTGTGCCGCACGCTCCTCGGCTCGTCGCTGTAAGCCAAAAGAAAACGAAACATCACAGCATATAAATCCGCATACATTGCGTTTTTCATAATGCGCTTGCTTTCCAGTCTCCCTGCACTCTGCGCCACCGCAATCTGCTTTGCCGTGCCGCTGGTTGCCGTGCGGTCGGGTCTGCCCTGAAAGCTGTCTGTGATTCCCAATGTGCGCCGCGCCTGCTCGTAGTTCGCTTCTGCAATGGCTTGGTCTTGGCTCGTGTCCACCTGTAAATTATGTATCCCGAAAAGGTTCGCCTCGTCCGCCCCCTGAAAAATAACCTCTCTCAGCTGTTCGTCCGTCTTGGAAACCTCCGTCTTTTCGCTTCTGGTGAAAATACTGCCGCCCTTGTCCAGCTTCTCCTGAATCCGGCTGTCGCATTTCTTAATCATGTTCTGCTGGTCCATGATTTTGTCAATGTCGCTGTCGCCCAGTGCCTTCCCCCAGCTGCTCACGTTCTTGCGTATCACAATAGGGTAAATGTCCGGCTTATATCTCGGAATCCTTGTCGGCACCTCAACCGTCATCGGCTCAGCCTCGTAAGCGTTCCCGAATTCGTCCATCATCAAGCCGTTCTCGCTCACGCCTCGGAAGTTTTCTCCGAAAACCAGCTTCGCTGCTTCTTGAAGTTCCGGAGGAAAAGTCTCTGCCTCAGTCATCATGGGAATCACGCCGTTCCTTGTCTCAATGTCCTCGAAAAGCTCCATCTCGTCGCTGTCGTATTCCTCCGCCTGCGTGCTGCCGCAGTGCTGACAGCTGTCCAAGCCTGTCATGTCCGCCCCGCATTTCGTGCAGCGTTTCATCTTCCTTGCTTGGTAGTCCTCCAAGTCCTCCAGCTCCATGTCATTCACCCATGTGTATCGCCCGATGCCGCCCTTTTCGTTTCTAAAATACCCGAAATTGACGGTCACAACGTCCTCAGCCGTGCTTCTGCCGCCTCTGCTCTGGGGGTCGCTCTCCGTCTCGTCATCCACGTTTACGCCGTATTTTTCCTTTACATGCTTCTTTGACATTCCCATCTGCACAATGATAAAGTCCATGTCGTTGATTTCGTTTACCCCGTCCTGAAAAATCACTTGCCTCGGGTGCAGCAGGCTCACGCAAAGCTCCCCTCTCGTCTCGTGGGTGTGTCTGTTGCTGTCCCATTCCACAAGGAAAATGTCTCCCCCCTGTATGGGTGTGATTCTCTCGTCCATGTCGTTCAGCATTTCAAATGGCAGGCGGTCTGTTTCGTTCCGCAGGAAGTCCTCCAGCGTTTTCGCCAGCTCCTCATGCTCCTGCCTTCTTGCCGTCACCTTCGGCATGGGAAAGCTGCTGTCAACCTGTGCCTCCATCAGCTCCGCCACAATGTTTCGCACGCCGCTTGCCTGTGCTGTGCCTTGGCTTTTCGCGTTTGGCACCTTGTCAATCTCTCGCGTCCCGTTGTAAAGGGCGGTTCTCTTGTCCATCTGCGCAAATTCCTCTCGCATCGCTGCGCTGTTTCTGCGTAGTCTCTCCTGCCACAGCGGCAGTTTTCCCTGCGCTTTCTTCTTCCCGTCCAAGCTGTCCCCTCCTTTCCAAATTCAAAAATTAAAAATGTAATCCGTTGATTGCCTTTTCCTTCTTCTGCTGGTCAATCCCGATGTATCTTCTCGTAATGCTCGGGTCGCTGTGTCCCAGCACCTCCTGCACCATCACAATGTCTCCGCCTGTGTCCATGTATAGCCAGTAGGCGAATGTCTTTCTAAGCGTGTGGCAGCTCAGGCTTTCCTTGTAGCCCACCGCATCCGCCGCCTCGTTCAGAATCTGCCATACCCGTATTCTGGAAATCGGCGTATTCTGCTTGCTCCTGCTGTTGCGGAACGCAAATTCATAGTCCTTCTTTCCCTTGAAAAAATCCCTGTATATTTTTTGCAAGTGTGGGTTGATGGGTAATAGGATTGTCTCCCCTGTTTTCTGCTCCGCAATGGCAATGCGGTCTTTTCCTCTCAGATCTCGTACCCTGTATTGCAAAATGTCGCTGATTCTGCGCCCAAGGTAGACCCCCGTCATAAAAAGCACATAGTCTCTCTCGTTCCGCTCCCTGAGATAGTCCCCAATCACGCCCACCATCTTCCTGTCCTCAATGGGCATCACATATTTCAATCCATCACCCCCTTTTCACCTCAACCGCTACCATGGCAGGTTTTCCTTGCTTCGCTTCGGAAACCGCTATATTTCGGCGTTCATTCGTCACCTCACCCAACCTATCGGTCAGACGTTCGTTCCTCATAAACAAACGCCTCAACCGCTACCATAGCTACCATGGCGTACCCCATTTCTCTTTCAGGTATTCCTTCTCCTTCGCTCCGGCGTTTCTGTAGTCCTCCCACATGTCCGCCGTCCATTTCGCTTTCTTCTCCCTCTTTTCTTCCGGCACATCCATCCGCTGCTGTCCGCTCGCTCTTGCCATCAATGCAATCCCGTAAGCCATCACAAGGTCGTCATGCTCGCCCTGCTCCGCCTCCGCTCTCCCCTTTTCGTTGCGGATGAAGCAAAGCATTTCCTGCAGGGTGTCCCTGTCATGTACCAGATGTAAGTTGCTCCGCATGAACTCCTGCATCGTTGCCACCAGCACAGGGCGCGTCAGCCCGTTCGTTTGGAAGCCAAAACTTTTCCGAAGCCTGCCCTCGTAGTTGTCGTAGATCTCCCGCACATAAAGCTTCGGGTAGTGTAAGTATTCCAACACCTTTTGTGGGTGCGTGGAAAAGTTCGTCTCCACCGCCGCCAGTGCGTCATTGTAGTACCTGCCAAGGCAGTAGACCTGCTTTGCATAGGTGTCCTCGTCGCAGCGTTGCCATTTCAGCCGCGCCATCTGCTCCCCTGTAATGTTGTCAATCACCTGCACCGTAAAGGAATCGCTCCCTTCTCCTGCCGTGTCTCCGCCCAGCGTGTAGGGTCTGCCCTGCTCCGGCTCCTTGAAAAGAAGAATCTCCCCCTTTTCGTCCTCGGTAAAACGCCGCTCCTTTAAAAGAATACGGTCAAGCCTCTCCTGTGCCTCTGTGTAGGTGAAGCGTCCCCTTCTGGGTGTCTCCTCCATCGTTCGCAGCCGTATGATAATCGCCCTGTTGTCAAATACCCCTGCCCCCGTTGCAATAAATGCCTCCTCCGGTGTCGACGGGTATTCCTGATGAAATAAGTCTATGTCGTTGTTGCAGTTGTTCCGGATGCACCACCTGCGCCACATGATCTGCTCGTTGTCCAGTCCGAAGGCAGCCTTGAGTGCTTCTTCCTCCTCCGTCAGCTGCTCCCCGTGCCATTCCCTGCGGTATTCGTCCATTTCAAACCATGCCGCAAAGAAGGGAATGTAGTCATTCCTGCCGGCTACCGCGTCATCCCACATGCTTTTGAAGAAGTTGAATCCGTTCGCCGTGCTTTCGATAATAACCATGCTGTCCCTTGTCGCAGGCACCGCCTGCATCAGTCCGGCGTAGGTCTCCGCAATCTCCCCCGGCCAGAACGCCAGCTCCGAGGCATGCACATTCGTTAAGGTGTCGCTTCGCCCAACACCCTTGCCCCCGGCTGTCGCACATTTTATCTTGCTTTTCAGTCCGGGAAGCCGCTCTTTTTCGCGCGGGTTCTTCGTGGGGTTTTCAAAAATCAATTCCTTGGCGTTGCTGTTCTTTAAAAGCGGTCTCGCAGGGTTTCTCTCCTGAAATAGCTTGCTCATGTTGAAAAGGTTCGTGGTCGCATCGTCCTTGTGCGTGATGATGAAGCTGTTCACGTTGCTTCTGGTCGCCGTTTTGTAATAAATCAACGCCTCCGTCAGCGTGGAAAAGCCCATCTGCCTGCTTTTCAAAATGATAATGCGGATCGGCTTGCCCTCTGCCTGCTGTTCCTTGATGCAGTCATAAAGCCGCTTTTGCGCAGAGTTCAAACGAAACGGAACAATCTTGCTTTCCTTTGTCTTGATGCAAAGAAAGGCTTCAATGTATTTCTTCGCATCTCGTAAAACGTCATACCTCGGCATCTGCACCACCGCTTTCCGCTTCCTCCAAGATTTCCTCTATCGTCTTTCCGCTCACGCTGCCGCCGCTTGCCGCCTGTTCCGCCAGCTTCGTGCGCTTCGTGTCGTTGGCAACGCGCTTTTTCTCCAGCTCCAGCCTGTCGGGGTTCTCCTTCCATTTGTCCTTTGCTTTGTTCAAAAGATAAAATTTGATTGCCCCTACGTCCGCAGGAACGTGCTGCTGCTCCGTCACTTCCTCCAGCACTTCCTCGGTGATGACCTTCCCGTTCGCGTCCGTCAAAACCTCGCCGCCTGTCCCCAGCATCGGCTTTTTCACCTTCATGTGCTTCTTGATGTCCGCGTTGTAGCCCAGGCATCGGTTCAAAAGCGAAACCTCCACCTTCTCAACTTCCTTCTTCTGCTCCGCTTTCAAAAAATCGGCACTGTTTTTTAAGAGTGCCGAAAGTGCCGGAATTTTCTTTCGCAGATCCCGAAATGTAGAATATGCCATTCCCAGCATTTCCGCCATTTCCTTTTGCGAAAGTCCCGCAAACGCCCATTCTTCAAGGCTTTCCATGTTTTCGTATATCTTTTTTTCGTTGCTGCTCGCCACCTTTTCACCCCCTTTTTTTTCGGCACTTTGCTGTTTTCGGTGCCGATTTTTTTCTGCATAAATTTCCGTGCGTATATCGCCGCATAAATGCAAAAGAGCCAAGAAAGCCCGAAATTTCAATACTTTTCGCCGCTTTCCTCGCTCTTTTTTTATTTAACATAACACCATATTGTGTTAAATATTTCTTTTTCTCCCCCTTATTAGGAAGAAATCCATTTTTCGCCGCTTCTGCTTAACACTTCCCCAAAGAGTTAAATAATCCCCGAAAAAGCCCCTTCCGGCGCATTTTATGCAGCCCCTCCCCCTGTTTATGCAGGGAAGGCAGCTGAAAAACTGCCTTCCGCTAACGGTAGGTAAGTTTTTCTCGCTTACGCTCAAAAACCGCTAACACGTTGTCCTTATTCCTCGCCTCACCCAACCTGCCGGTCAGTCGTTCGCTCGTCATAAGCAAGGACAACGTCCGCTACTAAGGAGGAAACAAGAAAGGAGAACCCTCGCGAGCTCTCCTGTATACCACTATATCATATCAATCGTACCAAATCGTACAAAATCGTACAAAATCGTTCCAAATCGTCCCAAATCGTCCCAAATCGTACATTTTTTCGCAGAAAATAAAAAAAACGCTGCACTAGTAGCGGTTGAGGCGTTCGCTTATGACGAGCGAACGTATAGCGAATGCTGTGTGAGGCGAGGAATGAACGCCGAAATATAGCGGTTTCCGAAGCAAAGCGAGGAAAACTGACCACCTCGCAGCGCTTTTCTCTCACTCCTCCGCCGTTTTCGGCACCCATTCCGTTCAATATCTGTTGTAAATTTCTCCTCTGTTCCCTGCATCAATTACCAGTACAATCAATTCTCCGTTGTCTACCGTATAAACCACACGATAATCACCCACACGCAGCCGCATCAGGTCGTCATGCCCTTTCATTTTCTTGATGTCGCTGCCGTTCGGTAATTCTTCAATGGCTGTTACAAGGCGGAGCTTCTCCTGCTTTGGCAGCTTGTCAATGAATTTCTTCGCCCTCTTTTTGATGATGATTCTGTACATCAATCAAGCCCCCATTCCTTTTTGCACTCCTCTAAAGAATAGGTAACATCCTTCTCCGGATCGGGATCATTCCGATAGCTTTCGTACATCCTTTCGCAAAAAGCATCATCCGCAGCCTCGTCCGCTGTTATCCCTTGCAAATATGCCAATACATAGCCCATCTTGTAATCAGGAACTCTTTCCAGTAAGCTTGCCGCCATTTCTCTTTCGCTCATTCCATCCACTCCCTTCAATCCTTCACATATTCCAGTATATCCCCCGGCTGGCAGTCCAGAAACCCACATAAGGCACCCAGACTCTTTGTGTCAATGTTTCCGCCCTCCTGAATCTTCTTCCAGGTTGCCTGCCCGATGATTTTTTCTTTTTTCATCGTGTAGCTTGTGATACCCCTTTCTTGAAATAGCTTCAACATTTTGTCATAGCTGATACCCATTTTATGCACCTCCTTCTTTCGTATTCTTATCATAACAAAAGCATATCACTATTTCAAGTGACAATATGCACAAACTGCTATCACTAACTTTAGTGATAATGTCAATAGACTGTCTCACCAAAAAAGCAAGGACACCTCAGTCCTTGCCTTTTTCATTTTCTTCTTAACTTCACTTTAGATTTACAAGACTTTGCAACCAAGGAAGCAGTGCTACATCATATATAATATGAATCACAATACTAATTACTCCCCTTAAAATATAATATTCCTTTCTCTTTCCTTCTGTCCAATTCGCAACCCGTTCCTGAAATCCTTCCGGATTTTCAAGCTGTTCTTTAAAAGCCTCTGCAAATTCCTCCGAAGAAATATGCTCTATCTCTTCTTCGCTGAAAGATATTTCTTCTTGAATGACAGAACAATCAAACTCTTTCCCTACTGATTCGAGATAATCTGCCACCGCATTCGGGTTATGGAGAGCCACTTCTTGCATCGTATCCAGTGCACCCTTCCAGTATTTTTGCAAAGCTGCACCCGGTTTTGCAATTTCCTCCATTTTCTTAATCAAAGCACTATATTCAGGACTTTCAAAAAAATTATTTGTCTTGAATGTCTCTATTGTCTTTTCCAATGATTGAAAATCTATATTTTCTCTCCATAAACGCATTACTTTTGATATTTCCTCTAGGTTATCCTTTAATTTCGGATCAATCAAATCTCTTTTTATTCCCAAATCGGCAAAATTCATTTTATATTTTGTTGCTAGCGCACTCAATTCTGCTAACTCCGGACAACTGAAAGAACCTAGCATCTTCTGTATCTCTTTCATGTCGCATCTTTCTTGCATATTCTTCACCTCCATAATATAACTCCGTTTATTGTTTCATTTTACCATAAAATAAAAATCCGCCTCAATAAAAAAATGTCTCACCAAAAAAGCAAGGACACCTCAGGTGTCCTTGCTTTTTTCTTTTTCCTTCTCATCCCAAGCCCTGCAAAGCTTCTCCATCCCCTCCGCCTCCTTCCGAAAGCAGGCAGTTCTGGAAAGTCTCGCCTTCCTCGCCACCCGCTCCCATGCCAGATGCTCCGCATGCTTCCCCCAGATGATCGTCCGCTCCTCCGCCGTCAGTGCCTCCGCCATCACAAGGCTTAAGTCAGAATGTAGGCGCAGCCTGTCTCGAATCGCTCTTTCGTTGGTGCGGATCCGCTCCTCTGTCTCCGCTCGCTTCAAAACCTTCTCGGCTGTGCTGTCCCCGTGTCCGCTCCGCCCGCCCACTGCGTCATATTGCACTGCGGAAAGCGAAATGTCCCGCAAACTTCTGCGCATTGCCTCGTTCCGCTCCCGCAGCCACTGCGTTGTTTCCGGCGTGTCTGCCATCTGCGCAATCAGCCGCGCCATCTCTTTCTTGCTCGTCACCTGCACCCCTCCCTCAGCTTTTCATATCTTCGCTTTATCCCTCTCTCCATCTGCTGCAGCTCCCCCCAATGCCTGCGGATTGCCTTCTCTGCGCCGCCCTTCTCCTCTCTCTCCTTCAGCTCCGCATATTGCAGCACCCGGCTGTAAAAGTCCGCCTTCTCCCCTTTTTCGATTAGCGCAAGCGTTCGCAGGAAAAGCGTCTGCTTGTCCGCCTCCGCCTCCGCGCGTGCCGCATCTAGGGCATCCGCCTCCGCCAAAAGCCGCTCTGTGCTGTTTTCCGCCACAAAGGCGCGAAGCCCTCGCAGCCAGAGAATCTCTGCCGCCGGGCTTTCCTGCTTCTCGTTTTTCATGTTATCACCTCGTCCGCCTTGAAATCAAAGATGTTCCTGTACCCATTCCTTTGGCGGTGCTTCCTTCGTCTCATGGAACCCTGCCGCGCTGCGGAAGGTCGTGCTTCTCGGCATCCATGTCAGCGCAATCGTTCCTGTCGGACCGTTCCTCTGCTTCGCAATGTTCAGCTCCGCCGTGTTCTTCTTCTCCGTGTCCGGGTAGTAATATTCGTCACGGTAAAGAAAAAGAATCACGTCCGCATCTTGCTCAATGTCGCCGCTGTCACGCAAATCCGAAAGAATCGGTCTGTGGTCGGCGCGCCCTTCCGGTCCTCGGCTTAGCTGGGAAAGTGCCAAAACCGGGCAGTCCCAGTCCTTCGCCATTTGCTTTAAGCCGCGGCTGATGTTCCCAACCTCACGCACCCTGTCCTGCCCCTTGCTCACAATCAGCTGTAAATAGTCCACCACGATGAACCGCGGGCGGATTCCCTGTCCCTGTAAGCCGTGCAGAAACGCGCTCATTTTTTCCACCGTCTGCCCCGTCTCGTCTCGGATGATCAGCCGCCCTGCGCCGCTTTCGTAGTCCGCGCGGTTTTCCGCCACCCCTCGCAGCGTCTCCTGCCATGCCGCATCATTCGCCCCCACCGCAAAACGGTCGTTGTCAATCAGAAATTCCGATGTGTAGCCGCGGTTTCCGAGGCTCTTGTCCGGCATTTCCAGTGAGAAGAAAACCACCCTGTCCGCTTGCTCCGTCATGCTTTTCTGCGCGTGCTTCGCAATGTCTAAGGCAAGCGCACTCTTGCCCATGCTCGGTCTTGCCGCCAGAATGCAGAAATCCCCGTTCCGCAGTCCCCCAAGCATCAGGTCAAGGTCAGTGAAGCCCGTCGGCAAGCCGACGATTTTCTTGCCGCTTTCCCGTAACGCCGCAATCTCGCGAATGTGCTTTTCCGTGGCATCCGCCAGCGTCACAATCTCCGCGCTGCCCCAGCCGTCCCCGCGCATGGCTGCCATGCTCCGGTCAATGCCGCCAATGTCCTGCCTGTATGCCGCCTGCGCCATCTCCTGCGCCGTCCGCACCACCCGCCGCAGGTAAGCAAGCCGCTTGAGGTCGTCTATGTAGCTGCGTAGGTAAACGCTCGTGGATATTTCGTGCGTAATCCCCGCAATCCGGTCAATCCCGATCCTCTCAGCCTCGCCCCTGCGCGCCAGCTCGTTCATCACCGTCACCGCGTCGATCTCCTCTACCCCCTGCATCGCCTCGAAAATCACCCGATACATCGGCGTGTAGAAGTCCTCCGCCAGCAGCATCGTTTTCCCCAGTGCTGCCGCGCTCCTGTCCAGAAACATGCACCCCAAAGCCGCGCGCTCCGTCTCCTCGCTGTGTAAATCCTTGAACGCGTCCATCCTGCTTCACGCTCCTTCCCCTTAGCCGCCGACCAGCCCTCTGCGGCTTGCAAGGGCATCGTTGCCGGGCGTTGTAGGCGGCGGTGTTGGCCGCTCCGGCGCAAGCGGTCGGTATTCGTTCTCCCAACCCTCCGCATTCAGCCACGTTGAGGGATAGGGGATGTATTTTCCCCCTCTCTCCGCCCACTCCATGCTGTGCTTCGCCTTGGCAAGCCCCGCCATGATTTTCTCGTAAAGCCCTGCCGTCACGCGCAGGCTGTCCCAACGCTTCACGGCAACAGCCTTGTTTTTCTTGTTCGGGTATGCCTCCCAGAAGGCAGCAAACGCTTCGGAATCGCTCTTGAGGATTTTTTCTTTTTCTTTTTTCTTTTCTCCTTCTCCTTCTCCTTCTCCTTCTCCGCCTTGATTGTTCCCGTTTGTTCCCGTTTGTTCCCGATTGTTCCCTTCGTTCGCTGTTTTTGCTGAAATCTCGGCATTTTCGGCTTTATCATTTTCTTCGGAAACTTTATCATTTTCGCCTTCCTTCGTAAAAATGCCGCTTTTTTCTAACTGCGTGTTTATTTTGAATTTTATCATTTCGGAGCGGATCTCCTTCAAATCGGCTTTCATGGCGCGCAGTGTTGCTGTCTGGCGGTTCCAATTCGTCTTGCCCCAGTGCAGAAGGAAAACTTCTCTCGTTGTCGCATCGTAAAGAATCATGCCACGCTGGATCATGATGTCCAGCAGCTTCTCCAGCGTGTCCTTGTTGTATCCTGTCTCGTCCACAGCCTTTCGCATCCGGAAGGCATAGCACCCCAGAGTGTTCACGTTCGCATTGGTCTGTAAGTACATCCAGAAGTATTTCTCCTCCGGTGTCAGTTCCCTTGCCTCGTCCGTCTCCCAAAAGCTTCTTTCAATCTTGCTGTAGGTCATTCCCATTCTCCGTCTCTCCTTTCAGCCGCATTGCCCATCTGTCCAGCTTCTGCTCCATTTTGCACCCAATTCCCGCAAGCTGCCACTGCCGCAGGATGCCGCTCATCGCCGCAAGCAGACCTCCGACGAACACGCTCAAAAACTCCTCCGCCTGCTCCTGTCTCCAGTCTGTCGGGTTCTCCTTGTTTCCAATCCTCCGCCTCTTGAATGCAACGTACCGCACAATGCCGCTAAGCGCAATCAACTCCCGCAGTCTCTTCTTCAGTTCCCCTGCACTCCGTGCCGGCTTCGCATGGCTGTCGCTGTAGTCAAGCACTTTGTAAATCGTCTCCCCGTCAAAGGTGCAAAGCATCACCGCCAAAACGTCTGCAATTTCCTCCTCCACTTCCTCACTTGCATATCTGCCGCAGGCGAATTTCCGCCCCCTCCTCCTGCTCTCCGTTATGCTCTCCAGCAGCAGCTGCGCCGCATCCGCAAGCTCAGCTGTCTCCTCGGCAAGCATCGCCATTCTCTCGCCCATGCTGACCCTCTCGCAAATCAGCTTGATGTTTTCCTGCATTTTCTTGTAGTCCGCCATCCTTCTCCGCCTTTCTCTTTTGGTAGTCCTCTTTTTTCTTCTCCAGCACACGCTCCCTGTGCCTCCGATAATATCTCGCCTGCCGCGTCAATGTCTCATCGTTGATGCAGTCCGGATGCACGCAATGCAGGCAATCCATGTTGCAGATTTCTTCTTTCCTCATTGCTCCGCCCTCTCTCCTGCTCCTTTGTATGTATCCTCTGCCCTTGCGAAGCAATGATAGGGCAAGTTTTCCTCGCTTCGCTTCGGAAACCGCTATATTTCGCCGTCCATTCGTCACCTCACCCAACCTGTCGGTCAGACGTTCGTTCCTCATAACCGAACGGCTCAACCGCTACTAAAGCCATGCTATGCCCTGCGATGCCTTCGCCCTGCTATGCAGTGCCCTTCCTTGCTATGCCTTTGCCTTGCGCCGCATTGCTCCTCCAAGCCATGCCTTTGCTGTGCTTTGCTCCTCAAGGCTATGCCTTTGCTATGCTAATCTTTGCTATGCCTTACCCTGCCACGCCATGCCATCGCCATGCGTTGCTTTGCTATGCCTTTGCTTTGCGACGCAGATCTTTGCGCTTCGGTGCCTGGCCTTGCCCTCGCTGTGCTTTTCTGTCCTTTGCCTTGCCTAGCCTTTGCTATGCTTGTCCGTGCGCAGCTATGCAATGCCCTTGCTATGCCTTTCTTTGCAATGCAACGCCATTGCTGTGCTTTTCTGAGCCATGCAATACAATGCCATTGCTGTGCTTTCGCCATGCTTTTCTTAGCTCCGCTGTGCCTTCGCTATGCCAAGCAGTGCCTCTCCTTGCTTAGCCCTTGCTCAGTCTAAGATGTCCGAAAACTCCGCCGCCCGTTCCTCCAGAATCTCACAAAGGAATCTTCCCTTGCCGCTGTTGCGCCATTGTCCCAGCCCCCGCAGCTTTCCGTAGCTCAGCCACTCCTTCACCGCCGGCACCAAATCGTCAGACATCACCAGTATGGAAAACTCCAGCACAGCTCCTGCCGCAATCTCCTCGCTGTTTGCAAGGCCCTCTCTCTCCCCCTGCGGCGTGTTGGCACGCAAGGGTCTCTGGCAGCTTGTAAGCTCCTCCGCCGTCTGCACCAAAATCTGCCGCTCCTGCACAAAAATAAGCCCGTCAATTTCCTTCTTGTAAGCCTTGATTTTGCTGCTCTTTGTGCCCTTCACCTTCCGCAGCACACCGCAGGCATCCTTGAAAAACCCTTTGATTTGGTAGTCCCACAGGATAGGCCGCCCGTCCTCGTTTCTCGAGAACACCGTTGTCCCCTTCTCAATCACCTCATCCACACCCACCGCCGCAATTTCTTCCTCACGGCTCGGCGCATCGGGCGCATGGCTCGCAATAAATTCGCTGTGCAACGCTTTATTGTTGCTCGCCGTGCCTAAAAGTGCCTCAATCGTTGTCAGTTTGCATTGCAAAATTCTCATTTTCCTTCTCCTTCTCTTTCCTTCTTGGCTTATTCTTCCTCCAATGGCGTATTCCAGCATTCTTTACAGTAATCCTCAACATTCGGATGTGGACATTCACGCAAATAGCCCACTTTGGCCGCACACACTTCGGGAATGCCATCACTTAATTTTTTCGCATGAGGGAATTTTTCAAAAAAATCATCTTTCCTTGTTTCCCTTGGGTGTTCCTTCACCCATTTTTCTATAATGTTAACCGTCTGCTCGGGAAATAGGTCCTGAAATTGCAAGCACTGAAATATACCACGCTCCTTGTAAAGAGGGCATCCGTGGCAGGAAGTGTCTCCGGAAAAATGACACATCCGTTTTCTTTCTTTCAAAAACTTCACCGCATCCATGCTTATTCCTCCTCAATCGGCGTGTTCCAGCAGATAACACAATCATCGTCGCAATCATCTATATCCATTAGCCCCAAATCAGTTGTGCAAATGTAGACAGGTATACCGTCATCATTTAACGGCGTGTTTGGGTAATTCTTCAAAAGCCGCGTCAATCTTGTTTCCTTCGGATGTTTCGCAGACCACTCTTTTACAATGTCAACCGCCTTTTCCGGATGTTTTTCACAAAACTGAAAGCACCGCAGTTCATGCGACTTTATGTGAATCATACATCCGGTACAGCCTTCCCCAAGGCTTTTGCACATCCTCTCTTTCTCCTTGAAAAACTTTACCGCATCCATGCTCATTCCTCCTCCAACAGCTTTTCATATTCCTCTTCGGAATAATTCACAACCGTGCGGATAATCCGTAAAATTGACCGCAGACACTCCTCGTTTCCGCTTTTGCTTCCAAAATAATAGGTGTCATGAAATGGCATAAATCCTTCGTCAAAGCAGTGCTCCATAAATTCAATGCAGAGAAAGTCCTTTCTGTCCGGGAAATCGTCTTGCTCGTCCATGATATGCTCCACACGCTTGCATACAAGCCTTCTGACATGCTCGTCAGTGCTCCCTGCGTGCAGACTTTTCCGCAGATTGTCTAAATAGCGCAGCTTGTCCTCGAATTCGTACACCTTCGCCGTTCCTTCCGTAAAATTGTGAAAGCTCTTCATCACATAAAATTCTAAGTTTTCCGGCGGCTCATCCAGCCGCAAATTCCCAACCCAGGGTAACCAAACAGTGATTTCATTCATTTTTCTTCTTCCTCCTTCTCCTTTTCAACTCTCTCTCCAGCTCCTTCACACTGCAAAGAGAAAGCTGCTCCTTCCGCTCCACATATTCCTTCGGCGGTCGGTGTTCTTTCCTTCTCCCTCTGAAATCCGTCTCCTTCAGGTCAAATAAATCAAAACAAGCCACATTTCTCACTTTCCCATCCGCCAGCAGAACCCACCACATGTTGTTGATATTGTGGTATACCTTTCCCCGCAGCAGATAACCGCTCCAGTCGCGAAAATATTTCGTTTCTCCATTTCGCAATGTATTTCCGTCCCTGTCTGTACCGTTAATTTCATATTTGGCAGTCTGCCCGTCCACAGCCTTCAGAAAAAACCAATTTTCCTGCGGATGATGCCAACTGCGGATATAATCATGAACAATAAATGCGGCACCCTTGCAGGTGTTCTTCCCAAATTCTATGGAATACCCGCATTTTTCAAAATAGTTCAGAAGCTTTTCCATCGTCCAGTCATACCGCTTCTGTATCAAATATGGCATTTTTCCATATTTATCAAAATCATAAAACCCACCATGCGGATTTTCATGAAATACATCCTGATAAAATTCAATTTTAAAAATATTGGGTGCATACCGCGCTTTAAATCGCAAATCATCAAATCCACCTACTCTGTTTGTCTCGCTCAAAGAAGGGAACTTCTTTTTCATCTCTTTGTCCTCGCTCACATAAAACCCAATCGAACCAAGAAAACACATCAGGGCTTTAAAATTCTCCCAATGAGGGTTCCCCTCTCTTTGGAAACTGTACGGCAGGTCTCCTCTGCCTACACAAAATTTCGTGTCATAAATCGTTACCTTCGGCATTTCCTTCTTCCTCCTTCAGCCCAATCAGCCAGTCCACCGAACACCCCGTTTTCGCTGCAATCCGAAACAACATGTCCGCCCCCGGCACTGTTTTCTCCCTCTCGTAGTTGTATAGCGTGATGTAAGCGATCCCGGTAAAAGCGGCAAAATCCTTTTTTGTCATGCCGCTTTCCTTCCGCAGTAGTCGGATTCTTTCCCGGAATATCTCCCCGTCAAATTCTCCGGTCTGCTTGCGGCGGCTTGCCTTCTTCTCCGGCGGCGCGTCCTTCGTTCGGGGCGCGTCCTCCTCTACCTCAACCACAATGTATCCGGGACGCTTGATCTTTCCCGTCCTCCCTCTGGAAATTAAGGATCGTATGGTTTCCACCTTCACCCCTCGCAGCTCCGCCAGCTCCGCCGCACTGTCTGCCACCGCAAGCGGAAGGGAAAGCGCATCCTTCGTCACTGCCATGTAAATCTTCCTTTTGGGCAACACTCCCCCTCCCTTCCGGTTCACACCGCCTTTATTCCTCCCTCATTTCTTCAAAAACAATAAAGGCATAATAAATCCCATGATTTCCGTCTATCACCGATAATGCAGAAATCTTGCAGTTTGAAAAATCCTCCCTCCATATTCTCCCAATTTCGTCATATAAGGAATTCAAATAAACCGCACCGCATTTTACCATGTACTGCCCGTTTGGGCCGCTTGTTCTGAGCTCCATCCTTTTCCTCCTTAACCGTCAGAACGGCAAATCCTCATCTTCCACACCTTCGTTTATGGGATAGAACCCGTCCGCCGGGGCCTGTCCGTTCTCCTTGGCCGCCTTGCCTTCTCCGGTGTCCTTCCTTCCTTGTTCCGCCGCCGCAGGCTGACTGTTTTTGCTTTCCGCAAAGTGCTGCTCCTCAATGATAACCTCCGTTGTGTATCGCCGCTCGCCGTCCTTGTCCCAGCTCCGCACCTGCAAACGCCCCGTCACGGCAACCATCTGCCCTTTTCTGAAATATTTTTCCGCAAATTCGCCGCTCTTGCCGAAGGCAACGCAAGGGATGAAGTCCGCCTCCTGCTCGCCGTTCCCGTTCTTTTTCATCCTGCGGTTGACCGCTAAGGTATAACGGGCCACCGCTAAGGGCTCCGCCCCCTGCGAATATCTCACCTCAGGGCTTCTCGTCAGCCGCCCCATTAAAACAACTTTGTTCATCCTTGCGTATCCTCTCTTTCTCTTTTACAGAATCAGAACAACCGCACCGCTTTCCACTTCCTTGTCCAGCTGCTCCTTCAAGTAGTTGTAAATGTTCTTCTTTGCCGCCAGCTTCCATGCGCCGCCGTCTGCCTCAAAAATGGCACATCTGCCGCCCTCTCTCATGCGGAAAATAAATCTGCTTTCCGGCTGATCCACCTCAATGAACGTGCGGAACGGGCGCAGCGTTACAGGGTTCGGCACCTTCACATCTGCCACTGTCGCAACCCCTGTGCGCACCGCCGTTACTTGGCTCACGCCGTCGTCCGTCATTGTCCGCACAGCGTCCTCCTTTAGATTGCCGACCACCTGCAAAATGGTTGCCTTGTCCTCTGTGTCAAGAAATTTGCTCTGCAAAGCAATGTTGAAGCTCTCCGCATCGTAGAAGTCGCCGTAGTTAAATCTCGGCACCTCCGCCGTGGCAAGCACCATGCAGTCCCTCTTGCCCTCTGCTATGTTTGCAATGTCCTTCAGCGTCACGCAGCGTTCGCTTTCAATATGTATAATCGTAGGCGTTGGCTCGCCAAATTGCTCTCTTTCGTCGTCAATCCCCTTTAGGTATCTCACAACGCTTTCCAGTGTATTCATTTCCAGTGTCGGAAAATCCGGTCTTTTCATCTGATATAAGGGCTTGTCCGAATATGTTCCGCCACCGTAGCTCTCAATGCTCGGTGCTTTCAGTCCGTTGATGTATTCCAGTGCTGCTTTAATCATTCCTTATTCCACCTTTCTTTTCTGCGCCTGCAAATCAATCACGCCGCCGCTTGTCTCCTGTGTCTCCGCTTCCTCCCGGTCAATCTCCATCTGTCCCTTCATGGTCTCTCTGTTCCATTCTGCCCCCAAAACATTGCCCCTGCCGTCGCTTTCCACAATCATTCTGCTCATGATTGCCTTCTGTGGCTGCAGGTTTGTCTTGACGATAGCTGTCACGTCCACGTCCGTTCTGTCGTTTTTGTCCGGCTTAAAGGTCAGCTCAATCGTCAGCTTCCTCGCCTTTTCTGCCTCCATGTTCGGGTTGGCAATGTTTTCGTAGACCTCCTGTATTGCACAGCGGATTCTCTCCGCCACTGCCCCTCCGGCAAAGTCCTCAAGTAAAAATTTGTTCATGGTTACATCCTCCTTTTTTCTCTGTATAGCCGCGCCGCCTCCTGCGCGCAGTAGTCGTCATGGCAGCGCGCCTTCCTGCGCTGCTCCGCCTCCCGCTCCCGCTGCTCCGCCTGCTTCATCTTCCTTTCCCATACCCAGCATACCGCCGCCATCTCAAGCAAAACCGCTGCGGCGCTTAAAAGTAAAAATGCCTGATCGCTGTACATCCCTATCTCACCCCCTTAATCTCTATCCAGCTTCCTTCTCTCCTCTGCAGCATGCTGTAGGCAAAGCATTCCTTCCACTTTGCCCCTGTCCATGTAATGCGGAAAAGGTGCGCGTAAAGGTCTGTTACGGTTCCCTTCCGCCTTTTCCGTATTTTCCGCAATTTTTCTTCCCCCGTCCCAATCACTGTGTAGTGAAAGATAACCTCGCAGCCCGGAGTAAGTCCCAATTCCTCCGCGGTCGCTTTCGTTATCTGGGGTATCATCGGTTTCCTCCGGCATCTTGTCCCTGCCGTATAAGCCGAATTTTCCTTTGTCATTGAAATCAACTCTTTCTCCTTGTTGCCGTCAGCTGCTCCTCAGCTTCTTCCTTCTGCTTCAGCAGCGCATAGTATTTTTCCGGATTCGCCCGAATGGCAGCCAGAACAATCGCGTCCACTCGTTTCAGTATCCTTGCGTCTCTCTCCTTCTGATCCGGCGCACTGCAGAAGTCATCCATAATTTTGATTTTTGCATTTCCGCTGGTGTATTCCATCGCCAGTGCCATTCGCTCCACCTCCTTCTTCAATCTATGCGCCGCTCTTTGTCCGTTTTTCTGTATATATAAAGAAACAGGGCGAAATCATTGAAAATGTATGTATTAAGGGGGAATCCATCGGTCTCTGTTCGCGCCGCCCTGCTTCTTCATATCGTTTATAAATAAATTAGCAGTATCACTGTCAAAGTGATTAGTGCCATTCCCATGCACCGCCACCGTCTCAGCTTGCGCCGCAGTCGCTGAATCTGCATATCCCTTGTCTGAATCATCGCCTGCAGCGTCTTGTCTCTTTTAATCGCTTCCGTCCGCCGCAGCTCCTCCTCTGCAAATTTTGATACTTCCATCACACCACCTCCTTTTTAAACCACTGCCTTTTCTTCCTCCTCATCAAATAAATACACAAAATCACATTCAAACAGCCTGCATAAAACCAATGCCTCTCTCGCGTAAAACCGCCCGTTTCTCAGCTTTGCTTCATAATTCCCCCTGCTCATGCCAAGGAATTGTGCCATCTGCTCATTTGTGTATCCTTTTCTTGCCTGTTCTGCTTCTAAATTTTTAAATTTTGTAGCCATCCTTGCCAAAATAAGCCCACCCCTCTATAATGAAATTGTCACATTTTACGAATAGAAAGGGGGTATTTCCATTTGACCGGTTTTGTCCTTAATGTTCTAAATTCCAATTTTGCAGTAGCCATCTGCACCCTGCTGGGTACTCTCGTTGGTGCGCATCTTTCCGCCCGTTACATTCGCAGGGAAGAAAAACGCCGCACCATCGCCATCCATTACAGTGAATTTGTTTCTGCCTATACGGATTTTGTTTCTGATATCCGAAATCCCGACTATGTAAGAATTCTTATTGCCGCCATTGAAAAGCTTCGCCTTTTCTGTAACAAAGAGGATGATGTGTATTTCTCCGTATTGTTCCATTTTGTAACCGAAAAAACTCCCAATCCGGAAGGCTGTAAAATAGCCTATGAGAATATTCAGAAAGCCGTTAGAAAACTGGCAAATAAGTAATGGCTACATATCCCAGAAGGTCAATCGCAACCAGAAACAGGAATACAAGAAGCAGCACAATCACCCATTGCAGGAATCTGATAGAAATCTCCTTCACACGAGAGGGTTTCTTTAGATTCCATATTTTTTTGTATGCCCATCCTTCCATCGCGCAGCCAATCAGAACGCCGACAATGAACCCTGTTATCCTTTTTACGATTTCCAACACCGCCGCCATCGCACCACCTCCTTCACCCTGTAAAGCCGCCGCTTGGCGGCTTTGCCTTTTTAGCTTGCATTTTCCTGTTTCCGAACCAAAACCATACCCTCACTTAAACCAAGCAAATATTTTTTATTGCTTTCATCTAACATCGGAAATACTGCTACAATGTTTTTGATAATCTGCTTTTCCTGTTGGTTCATATTTTCACCTCTCTTTCCGCCATCCATAACTTATTTATAACATAACATAACTAGTTTATCTTGTCAACATTTTTATAACTCATTTATATTTTTTATTGATTTTTATAACAACCCATGATAATATGACTTTAAAGGAGGTGATTTAATGGACGCATTTGGCGAAAGAATAGAAAATTTAATTAAACAATTAGGTATTACAAAAACAAAATTTGCTGAAAAGCTCTCTGTATCTCAACCTTATATCTCAAAAATCATAATTTCTGGATATGTTCCAAGCGATAGACTGATTGAAGATATCTGCGAAAAATTTAATGCAAATGAAAAATGGCTCCGAACTGGAGAAGGAGAAATGTTCATCAGAAAAACTAGAAGTGAAACCATTGCAGATTTTATGGTAGATATGCTAAATGAAGAAGAACCTTCATACAAAAGGCGGCTTATCGAAGCACTGGCAGAACTATCTACAGATGAATGGAAATTACTTGAAAATATTACTTTAAAATTGGCAGAAAAAAAGGACTAGTGTTTTACTCTAGTCCTAAATATCTTTTTACGATTCTATAAATAATTTTTAGCTTTTCCTGATTCTGAGTCTTATCAATGAGTTTTTTTATTTCCTCTCTATAATCCATAACATCCCATCCCCTCTGTTCCCTTTTTCACGCAAAATAAGAACATTTGTTCGTTCATATATCATATCATTCACCGTTCAAAAAATCAATCAATTTTTATGTAAAATTATTCTGTCAAATTTTGTATGTTTTCCACAATTCCCATACCCCCCTCCCCTGTGTTATGATGCGTGAAGATATTGTTTCGTTTCATGAAGAAATAGGGGGAAATAAATATGAAAAAATTATCTACGCGAGAAGTATCCACAGCACTTTTTCTTTCTTCGTATAAAACTGCTAAACTGGTGACAGAAAATGAGGATATCTTTCCAAAACCTGCAACGATGGAAGATTATGAAAAGCTAATGCTTTATGCCCTTGCTATGTTCATAGTTCATGATGAAGTTCATGATAAATTGCTGAATGATAAAATAATTTATGATGCCACAATGGATATATATACTTCCATGCTGAAAAATGAGGTACTTCCTCCGGATGAAGTTTATGATTTGGCAAAAGATTCAAATGCTGTTCTTAATGACTTTTTAAAAGAACATTGGATTTTCATGCATAACAGCAACGGTTCAGATGATTTGATTAAATATGTTTCGACCATCCTGTCTAAAATTCCATCCTGCAAGGACTACAATGGCTATACTCTTGCCGGCGTAACATTTGCATCCTTGCTGCCGCAAATCATTGATGCAGTAGCACAATATTATGATGAAATTATTTCCGCTTGGGATAAATCTCTGGATGAGCATGAAGAACCCCCCGCAGATACGCAGGAGGCAGCTGCCGAACCCTCTCAGCCAACCCCTCCGCCGGCCGCGCAGCCAACCTCGGAGGTGCAACCCGAAAAAAAGAGTACACCCTCTCGCTCTTTCATAATCTGCATCCTTGTTGCATGCGTAAGCCTTTGTGCAAATGCTTATCTGGCTTATCAATGCTCCACCCTGAAAACAGAAGTTTCAGATAAGGAATTTCTTCTGACGCAGGCAGAGTATAGAGAACGCAGAAAGCTCGAAGAAATAAAACGCTACCAAAATAATTTAGGTGCAATCTCGGATGAGTATCACTTTTATCATGATCATGCTGTTATCGTTACCGAAAGCGGCTCTCGCTACCATAGCTACGGTTGTTACCATCTGAATTATGATTCTTTTTGGATATATAATGTTGAAGCTGCCAAAGTCGAAGGCTATACTCCTTGCAAAGATTGCAACCCTCCCCAATAATCATCCCCTGCACCCCCTTCGGGTGCTTTTTTAATTTGGAAATTTTCTGTGTTCGCTTTTTTCTTCCCTCGTTCTGTGCTATCATGCAGGCAAGGGAAAATCATGAGAAAGGAGTAAACCTATGCCGTATTGCATTTATTTGAGAAAATCAAGAGCAGATGCAGAGGCGGAGCTGCTGGGCGAAGGCGAAACCCTTGCCCGCCACGAAAAAACTCTGCTTGCCTTGGCAAAAAAATTAAAATTACCAATTACTAAAATCTATAAAGAAATCCTCTCCGGCGAAACCATCGCCGGCCGCCCCGTCATGCAGCAGCTCCTTCAGGATGTGGAAGCCGGCATCTGGCAGGGCGTTCTTGTCATGGAGGTGGAGCGTCTCGGTCGTGGCAATACTCTGGATCAGGGCATTATTTTAAATGCCTTCAAGTATAGCTCCACAAAAATTATCACTCCCATGAAGTCTTATGACCCAAATGATGAATTTGATGAGGAATATTTTGAATTTTCCCAGTTTATGTCCCGTCGGGAATATAAAACCATCCTCCGCCGCATGCAGCGTGGGCGTGAGGCATCCGTAAAAGAGGGAAAGTTTGCAGGCTCTATTGCCCCCTTCGGCTATCGTCGGGTAAAGCTGCCGCAGGAAAAAGGCTTCACTCTGGAAATAGAAGACGCTGAAGCCGCAGCAGTAAGGCTGGCTTATGAATTGTACGCCTATGGAGACCCGCAGCCGGATGGTACCTTTGCCGATATTGGCCGCGCCACCATTGCTAAGCGTCTGGATCAGATGGGCATCCGCAATCGTAAAGGCGGCACATGGGCAACCGCATCCGTCACCCGTATGCTGCAAAATCCTGTATATATCGGGAAAGTCCATTGGAATCGCCGCCCCGAAAAAAAACATACGGAAAATGGAAAAATCAAAAAAACGCGTCCTCTGGCAGAAAATTATTTGCTCGTTGATGGTCTGCATGAACCCATCATCTCAGAAGAACTTTGGAATCTTGCACAGGCGAAAATGAGGCAGCATTATAGACCAACAGGTGTAAATGGAGTCATGCAAAATCCTTTGGCAGGTCTTGTCCATTGCTCCTATTGCGGAAATGCCATGCAGCGCCGCCCTTATCTCAAAACAGGACAACCTGCATCCCTTATCTGCCACACGCATTTTTGCCCGCAGATTTCTTCCCCCCTTTATATGGTGGAAGGAAAAATTCTGGAAGCCCTCTCCTTGTGGATGAAGCAGCATGAACCGACATGGGAAGATGAATCCTCTATAAATGTATTCTCCACAAAAATCATGGCACTGGAGCACACCATTGCAGATATGGAACAGGAACTGCAAGGTCTGCAATTCCAGTTTGAAAAGATTTTTGAATTTCTGGAAACGGGAATTTATACCCCCGAAGTATTCACCGCCAGAAATAAAACTCTGTCTGAAAAAATGGCAGAAATCAGATCCGCAATCGAAGAAACACAGGCAGAGCTTTCCAATCTGAAAGCAGCAAGAAAAAATCAAGTTTCCATGATTCCTAAAATCAAAAATATTCTGGATACCTATGAAACGCTTACCCCTGCCGAAAAGAATAAGCTTTTAAAAGAGGTGCTGGATCACGTTGAATATCATAAAAAAATAAAAGGGAAAAAGAATGTGTCTGCCGACAATTTTGAAATCATCCTCTTCCCCAAAATATCACCCGAAAACTAACCCCAAATTACCGATAGATATAACACCCTGACGAATTCGCCCATTTGGAGATGATGGGCACCATCGTGCATCAGCTGACACAGGGGCTAACGAAGGACGAAATTCTTGCCGCCGGCTTAGATCCCTATTATGTGAACCATGGCTTAGGCGTATACCCCTCCTCCGCCGCGGGTGTCCCCTTCACTGCTGCGTATCTGCAATCCAAGGGAGACCCCATTACCGATTTGTATGAGGATATGGCAGCAGAGGGTGCGTTTATGAAAGCACAACCTTTTTCTTCTTTTCCATTCAGAAACAAATCTGTCTCTCCCCTTCCGTTTTCTCTCCATTTTTTCTAAACATTCTCCTTTTGGAGACAAAAGTCTCTTTTTGATTTTCATTTAGAAAAAACAAGAAAATTTTTCCGAATGTAGAAAAATCCCGAAAAATCAATGCTTTTCTGCCTTTTACAAAAAAATATTCTACAGAATTCCAACTTTGGCACACTTCTTGCTCTTATATAGGGCAGAAAGAAAAAAATAAAACCACCTGCCCAAAGCAAAAAAGGAAGGCGGCAGTCTTTGGAAAGGGAAATCCCCCCCCTTTCCGGAAAAAGCCTTAGAAATCAAGGAAAACTGCGACTTTTCACCGACCTGCTTTGGACGAAAATCAACATTTTTTCCGAAAAATAAAACGGATTTACCCTCCGTAGCAACGGAAAAGGGGGCAAAATGCTTCTTTCTACAGAAAAAGACATTTGTTTTTTCAAGCAAAGACTTTGTCTCTATTTAGAGACTATGTCTCCAAAAGAAGAAATGTGTTTCCGATCGGAGAGTCTTGTTTCCAAACAGAGAACACCGTCTCTAAAAAGAGAATTAAGTCTCTAAAAGAAGAATCCAGTCCCCAAACAGAGAATTTCAATAGAACCGCAAAAAAGCGTGCTAAAATAAAAAGAAAGGAGGAGAGAGCATAACAGAAATAAATCAAGACAAACGATACAAATACATCTTTGACGAGATACTGACGCTGACCGATGACGGCTTCGTCGTTGTCGATAACCATGATGTGATTACAGATATAAACGAGCAATACTGCCAATACCTGAAAACCACCAGAGAGTATGCCATCGGCAGAAGTATTGCAGAGATTATCCCCAATACAAAAATGATTGACATTGTCAATTATGCCTACCAAGAGGAAGGCGCCATTCTTCGCCTAAGCGAAAAATCGGACGATGATTCGGACAGAATCTTTCTGGTAAACCGCTCCGCCGTATATGACGAAAACCACAATGTCATTGCAGGCGTGGCACAGGTAAAATTCCGACTGCAAACTCTGGATTCTGCAAAGAAGCTGATGCGGAAATATTCCGAATATGAATTTTACAGAGAGGAATACCGCAGCAGAAACAGCTCGCAATATTCCTTCGATAAAATCGTCGGCAACAGCCCACGCTTTGCAGAGGTCAAAAAGGCAGGCTATAAAGCCGCCAAGACCATGTTCCCCGTTCTGCTGACAGGCGAAACAGGCACAGGCAAGGAGGTTTTCGCCAACGCCATCCACAACAACGGAGAGCAGCGGGAAAAGCCGATGGTCAGCATTAACTGTGCCGCCATTCCCAATGAGCTTTTGGAAAGTGAGCTGTTCGGATACGAAGAGGGTGCTTTCACAGGGGCGAAAAAGGGCGGCAAAAAGGGAAAATTTGAGCTGGCAAGCGGCGGAACGCTTTTTCTGGATGAAATCGGGGATATGCCCTTAGGGATGCAGGCAAAGCTGCTGCGTGTGCTGCAGGAAAAGGAGATTTCAAAATATGAGCTGCAAAAAAGATAACTTCATACGTTTATAACGGGAGAGACACCGCAGGCTGTTTTTGCGGATTTCCGTCCCCCGAAGAAATCGGGTGTTTCGTGAAAAAATGCGAAAACAGCAGGTGTTCTTTTTGTACCCAAAAATCAGCAAGCGGCGTACAAAAAAAGCTGTCTCCTTCCGTGAAAAAATATAAAAACTATACAAAAACCAATAAAAAACACAAAACAAAACACAAGACATCAAGGAGGAATTTATTATGAAAAACCTGAACACAAACGCACTGGAAAACCTGAAGCTGGATCTGGAAAACCATGTACTCATCGTTACTATGAACCGCCCCAAGGCGCTGAACGCTCTGAACAATCAGACCTTGGATGAGCTGCAGATGGTATTCGATTATGTAAGCAAAGAAAATGACATCTACGGCGTTATCATCACAGGCGAAGGCAGAGGCTTTGTTGCAGGCGCAGACATCGTGCAGATGCAGCCCTACAGAAGTGAACAGGGCAGAGACTGCCTCGTCTGATTGGTACAGGCCTGGCAAAGGAAATGATTTACACAGGCAAGCACATTGATGCACAGACAGCCCTGCGTTACGGTCTGGTAAACAGAGTGGTTCCCGCAGAGGCTCTGCTGGATGAAGCAAAGGCACTGATGGATGATATTTTAAAGGTGTCCCCAATGGCAATCAAGTATGCAAAGCTCTCTATCAACAAGGGCGCAGATATGGATTTGATGAATGCTTTGGAGGTAGAGAAGGACTTGGTTGGGCTTTGCTTCGCAACTGAGGATAAGCAGGTTGGGATGCAGGCGTTCCTGGAAAAACGCAAACCCAATTTCCGTTAATCGGCTTTCATAAAGGAAAGGAGAAGGGAATATGAATTTTAGCGTATTGATTTTGCTGATCGCCATCATCCTCTTTGGCGTGCTGGCATTTCGACAAATGAGTGCCTTGATTCTGGCACCGGTTGTTACCATCTTTGTTATCGTGCTTTCCGGTATGCCCATTCTGGATACCCTGCTGCAGCACTTCATGCCTGCCACATCGGATTATATCACGAAGTATTTTCTGATTTTCTTTGTCGGCGCGCTCTTTGGTGCAGTCTATCAGTTCACAGGGGCGGCGGAATCCATTGCACGCACCATGGGACGCTTCTGCGGCAATCATTTTGTCGCTCCCATGATTATGTGTATCACAGGTCTTTTGACCTTCGGCGGTGTGAGCGGCTTTGTTGTATTCTTCGTGGTTTACCCCATTGCTTTGCAGATGTTCAAGCGTGCCAATCTGACACGCCGCCTGATTCCTGCGGCAATTTCGGCCGGCTGCTGGACATGGTCCATGACAGCACCCGGCTCTCCCTCCATTCAGAACACCATCGCCATGAAAAGCTTAGGCACAACTGCAACGGCAGCCTTCCTCCCCTCCCTGATTGCTACCGTAGCAGAGTTCCTGATGATTTTCGTTTGGCTGGAATGCAGAGCCAGAAAATTTACGGCGCAGGGCAAGCTCTTTGATGACGCAAGCCTGAAAATGCAGCTTTCCGCAGAGGAATTGGAGGAACGCTCCTCCGATAACCTGCCTCATCAGGGCGCACAAATCACGTTACTCGGAATCTGTAAGCTGACACATAAGGAGGTGTACTTTGATATTGCTGTCACACAGATTTTGATTCCCATTCTGACATTGTTTATCTTCATTCCTCTGGTTTCTCTGGGAATGTAGCACACAGAATGGTACCCTAAAAATAACTCTTATCTCATATTTTTCACATGCAAAACAAGGAATGGTTTTTTACCGTTGCTTGTTTTGGTGCTATCCGCAAAAACGCTGAAATTCTATTTTCCTTTCCAATGAAAATTCTCCAAAAAACGGTTCGTTTTCTTCCGAAGCCTCCCTCCGAATACGAGCCGTTTTTCCTTTTTCCTTCGGAAACAAAGCCAATCCCTTTCGCTTTAAAGGCTTTTGATACTCTTTCACAATTTCCTCTATACAAATCGGGATAAATGTGCTATATTAACTGACGGATGGCATTCTGAAAGAAGCTATACTGCAAATTTTATATATTTTATTTTTTTGATTCGCCGGATGGCTGTATCCTCGGAACGGCACAAATGGCAGCAGATGTATCTTGTCTTATCACTTCTTTGTGAAGGAAGGTGATAGGTATGAGAGCAGGTTTTATCGGAGCCGGAAAGGTCGGCTTCACACTGGGTAAATATCTTGCGATGCACGGCATCGAAATCAGCGGTTATTACAGCCGCACACCCGCCTCCGCAAAGGAGGCCGCAGAATTTACACAGAGCAGATACTATACAAGTATAGAAGAAATTACGAAAGACAGTGATACCCTTTTTCTCACTGTGCCGGATGGCGCAATCGGTGAGATATGGGATGACATGCGTAATCTGCCTATCAAAAATAAAAATATATGTCATTGCAGCGGTTCGATTCCATCGACCGTTTTTTTTGATGCAGAAAACAGAGGAGCCTATCGGTATTCAATTCATCCCCTGTATGCAATCAGCAGCAAAGCTACCTCCTATCTGGATTTGGGGAAGGCGTGCTTTACCATCGAAGGAAGTGACGCACATCTTGCGGAGCTAAAAGCACTGTTCAGCGAAATGGGAAACACCGTAGTTGCCATTTCGCCCGACAGCAAAGCCCTCTACCATGCAGCCGCAGTTATGGTCAGCAACCAGATTGTCGCACTGGCAGATATGGGCACCGCCCTGCTTGTCAAATGCGGCTTTTCCGAAGCGGCAGCAGCAGAGGCTTTATCTCCCCTTCTTCTGGGAAATGCGCAGAGCGTGGCAGAAAAGGGTGCGGTAAATGCACTTACAGGTCCCATCGAGCGTGGAGATGCCCAAACCGTATCGAAGCATTTGCAGGAGATACGGAAATTTGCAGTGGAAAGCACTGTAGGTCAGGATATTCTGACAGCCTACACCGCCCTTTCCAAACAGCTTATCAGAATTGCTCAGCAAAAGCACCCGCAGAAGGATTACAAGCATTTGGAAAAGGAGTTGGAACAATGAAAAACACAGTAGCTACCCTGCAGCAGCAAAAATTGGACGGAGACAAAATCACTATGCTGACCGCTTATGATTATTCCACAGCAAAGCTAGTGGATGAATGTGGCGTAAATACCATTTTGGTTGGCGACTCTTTGGGCATGGTTATGCTCGGCTATGAGGATACCATCTCCGTTACCATGGAGGATATGATTCACCACACCGCCGCTGTTACCAGAGGTGCAAAAAATGCACTCGTTGTCGGCGATATGCCCTTTATGAGCTACCAGACCTCCGTTTATGATGCCGTTGTGAATGCAGGCAGACTGATGAAGGAAGGCAGATGTCAGGCTGTCAAGCTGGAGGGCGGCGCGTCTGTTTGTCCCCAGATTAAAGCAATCACAGAGGCATCTATCCCCGTTGTGGCACACATCGGGCTGACCCCCCAGTCTGTCAATGCCTTCGGCGGCTTTAAGGTGCAGGGTAAGAGCGAGGCAGATGCACGCAGATTGATTGAAGAAGCAAAGGCAGTTGAGGCAGCAGGCGCATTTGCCATCGTTCTGGAATGTATCCCCGCAAAGCTGGCAAAGCTGATTACAGAAAGCGTTTCCATCCCTACCATCGGCATTGGCGCAGGTGCGGACTGCGATGGTCAGGTTTTGGTTTATCAGGATATGCTTGCGCTTTTCTCCGATTTTAAGCCGAAATTTGTAAAGCATTTTGCAAACGCAGGCGAAGTGATGAAGCAGGGCTTTACGGATTATATCAAAGAGGTTAAGGAAGGCACCTTCCCTGCCGCAGAGCATACCTTTAAAATCGCAGATGACATTATCAATAAATTGTACTAATACGGAGGCAAACCATGAAAATCGTAAAAACTATCTCAGAAGTCAGAGCAGCAGTGAAGGCATGGAGAGCCGAGGGGCTTTCCGTTGGATTAGTTCCCACAATGGGCTTTCTTCACGAAGGACACAAGAGCTTGATCGACAGAGCGGTAAAGGAAAATGACAGAGTTGTTGTAAGTGACTTTGTAAACCCCACACAGTTCGGGCCTACAGAGGATCTGGCAAGCTACCCCAGAGATTTGGAACGCGATGCCACACTTTGCGAAAACGCAGGCGCTGCGCTTCTTTTTAACCCCGAACCCTCCGAAATGTACGCAGAGGATGCGTGTACCTTTGTGGATATGAGCGGACTGACAGGCGAGCTTTGCGGCAAGAGCAGACCCATTCACTTCCGTGGCGTTTGCACCGTTGTTTCCAAGCTGTTCCACATCGTAGCACCCGACCGTGCTTATTTCGGGCAGAAGGATGCACAGCAGCTTTCCGTTATCCGCCGCATGGTGCGTGATTTGAATTTTGATATTGAAATCATCGGCTGCCCTATTGTGCGTGAAGCAGACGGTCTGGCAAAAAGCTCCAGAAATACATACCTGAATGCAGAAGAACGCAAGGCCGCTCTGGTGCTGAGTCAGGCAGTGAAGCTGGGGCAGAAGCTGGCAGCAGATGGCGAAGCATCCGCAGATGCCATCACAACAGCTATGAAGGAATTGATTGAAAAAGAGCCTCTGGCACGCATTGATTATGTAAAAGCAGTGGATGCCGTTTCCGTTGAGCCTGTCAGCAAAATGCAGCCGCCCGTATTGGTTGCCATGGCGGTTTATATCGGCAAAACCAGATTGATTGATAACTTTATTTACGAAGGGTAAGGAGAAAACGATATGTATTTGAATATGTTAAAGGGAAAAATTCACAGAGCGACTGTCGTACAGGCAGAATTGGATTATGTTGGCAGCATTACCGTTGATTCCGATTTGCTTGCCGCGGCAGGGATTCTGGAATATGAAAAGGTGCAGATTGTAGATATCAACAACGGAGAACGCTTTGAAACCTACACCATCGCAGGCGAAGCAGGCAGCGGCATGATTTGTCTGAACGGTGCGGCGGCGCGCTGTGTGCAAAAGGGTGATAAAATCATTCTGATGTGCTATTGCCAGATGACACCTGAGGAGGCGGCTGTGAATCCGCCGAAGGTTGTTTTCGTGGATGAGGAAAATAAAATCAGCCGTGTTTCCAGATATGAAAAGCACGGACGCTTGGAGGATATGTAATCCCGATAAGCGAAAAGAGGTCTGTACCAAAGGATACAGACCTCTTTTGCATTTCCTCTTATTTTTTGAGGGCAGGCAGTGCCGCAAAGCCTTCCTCCGCCTGTGCCACTGTCTTCTGAATAATTTCCTCTGCCATGCGCCGCAAATCCATTTGCATCACCGCCGCAATTACGCCCTTTCTCTGCTCCTGCGGCACATCATACAGCTTGAGCGAACATTCCAGAAAGCGAGAAATTTTCGCTTCCATGGTAAAATAAACATCGCACGGCATTGCCATGAAACCCCGCATGATGCTTGCCGATGCAATTTCCATTTCGTAGAAATCCTTCAATTCCAAATCGGGCATATATTTCCCGAAAATGGACTGCAGCCGCCCTGCCATGCTCTGATAGATATACGCCGAGGTGGTCGGCAGGGAATACCCCACCACATACAGCTCACGCAGCGGTTCTGTCAGCTCCGCAATATGCAGCTGCAACGATGTTTCCACCGCATAGAGAAGCACCGGGTCCTCGATGCCGCTATGCTGCTCCGCCAAGGCAAACTGTCCCCCGAACATCCGCCGCACCAGCTCCAGCAGCAGTGCCTCCTTGCTCGCAAATGCCCGAAAGAAAGAGCTTTGTGTCATGCCTGCCGCCTTTGCAATTTTTGCCGTTGTGGTTTTTTCGTAGCCGCTTTCCAGAAACAGTGCTACTGCCGCACGCAGCATTTTCTGTTGCGTAAGCAAGCCATTCGTTTGTTTTCCTCTTGGAGACAAAATCATACCCCTCTTTCCGTTTTACCTGTGATTATAATCACATTTTATCATCTATTTCACTCCGCCGCAAGGGCAAACGCGCCGAAATACGCTTTTTGGAAAAGCAAAATACCCTCCCTGCTGTTTGGCAAAGAGGGTATCTGTCAAAATTTTATTTTGTAATGGTTACTGTTTTTTCGGCTTCATTCCATGCCACCTGTGCGCCAAGGGTTTCGGAAACGAACCGCAGGGGCAGATAGGTTCTGCCGTTTTCCACGAATGCCGCGGCATCCAGCTTCACAGCCGTGCCATTGACATACGCCGTATCCGCGCCGATGGTAATGAGAATGACATCTGCGCCCTTCTGAATGGTGACGCGCTGCAGCTCGCCGTTCCATGTTACAGTTCCGCCAAGGCTTTCCGCCACAATACGAATCGGGAGCATGGTTCTATCGTTCACGATTTTCGGGGCAACGTCATTTTGGATTTCTCTGCCGAAAACAGAAATCTTCTGACTGCCAATCGTGAGGATAATTTCGTTATTTTCTTTCCATTTTGCGTAAAGCGTGCTATTCGCGGTCAGCTCTGCGCTGAAATCAAAGGGCTTGGTCAGCTTGCTGTCGCTATACCAGCCGACGAAAATGTAGCCCTCTTTTGTCGGGTCGGCAGGTCTTTCGATTTTGCCGTTTTTATCCGTTTTTACCTTATCGACCGCACTGCCGCCGTTTGTATCGAACTGCGCGGTATAGGTCTGGGGTGCTGTACCGCCGCCGCCACTGCGCTTTTTCGTCGGCACAGGCTCTTCGGGCCGGTCGGGCAGGGCGGGATATTCACCCTCACGCAAAGAGGGGAGCTTGCCTGCTTTGGTCGGGATTGACCAGCCGTTTTCCTCGGTAAAGCCATTTGCCGCCCAATCAAACAAAGTTTGGTTTGGCACATCCTTCATAACCCTACCATTGGAAATATAAACATCCGCACCATTTACGTTGTTCTCTGCACCGCCTGTCGGATAGGCTGGTTTGCCGTTAATCACAAGCTTGGTTCTGTTGTAGCTGTAGTTGTTTGTTAAAGTTACATTCGCATTAGAACCCACATACCCTACAATACGGTTTACAAGGTCGCCACCTGTCACGCTTTCTGCCAGAGAAACGCAATTTTGGATTGTGCCTCCCAATGCAGTTCCTGCAATGCCGCCTGCATAATTATAATTTTTTGCGGATACATTGCCGCTGTAATAGCAGTTTTCTATGGTTATGGTAACATCGAAAGCGTATCCTGCAATGCCGCCTGCACTGTCTCCTGCTGCTGTTACATCTGCCAAGGCATAGCAGTTTTTGATTTTACCAGCACCCCATCCTGCAATGCCGCCTACACTTTCCGAGCCTTCCACCTTTCCTGTTACAAAGCAGCCGCTGACTTCACAGCCGCTTGATGTATTCCCGACAATGCCGCCTACATATGCACCTGTTCCCTCCACATCGCCTTGGAAGGAGCAATTCAAAATATGCGTATTATCGTTTGCATATCCCACAATGCCGCCTGAATAGTTAGATCCATTGACTTCCCCTGTGACATTGCAGTTTTTGATGACAGCACCTTTCGTATAGCCGAATAAACCGGCATAACTCCCTCCTGTTATTTTAAGGTTGGTAATCTGATGCCCATCGCCGTCAAAAGTTCCTTTAAAAGGATTGTTCGACTTTCCGATGGGTGTCCAATTTGGTTCGTTCTCCAAGTCAATATCTGCGGTCTGCTTGAAGTACTTGCCTGCGTAGTCCGTTCCGCTGTTTACCTTTTCCGCCAGCAGCTTCAAATCATTGACATTGCGAATCTCATAAGGGTTTTCCGCTGTGCCTTTTCCGTAAAAGCCTTCTCCTGTCAGATAAGGCGGAAGATATGCAGACTGCGTGCCGCCTGTGTCTTTCAATATCGGCAAGCCGTTGTCTGTGAATTCCCATGCGGAATTATTGCCGAAAATTGCGGAGAACTGCGGAGAAAGTGTTCCGCCTGCATAGGTAAGGTCTGCGCCGTTTACCCCTCCTGCGTTTTCAGCAGGAACGGTTGCGTTATTTACCTTTGTGCCGTTCCAAGCGTAATTAGCTGTTAATGTTCCACCATTTTTGTACCCTGCAATGCGGTTTGCATTACTGCCTGTCACACTTTCTGCCAGAGAAACGCAATTTTGGATTGTGCCTCCCAATGCAGTTCCGGCAATGCCGCCTGCAGACCAACTTGCGGATACCCTGCCGCTGTAATAGCAGTTTTCTATGGTAAAATTACTACAATAATATCCGGCAATGCCGCCTGCATTGTATCCTGCTGCTGTTACATCCGCCAAGGCATAGCAGTTTTTGATTGTGCCAACGCCCCATCCGGCAATGCCGCCTACCGCACTACCACCTGTCACTGTCCCTGTTACATAGCAGCCGCTGACATCACAGCCTATTGATGTATGCCCGACAATGCCGCCTTTATCCTCACCATTTCCCTCCACATTGCCTTGGAAGGAGCAATTCAAAATATACGTATTATTGTTTGCATATCCCACAATGCCGCCTGTATGGTTATATCCATTGATTTCCCCTGTGACATTGCAGTTCTGGATGGTCGCCCCCCATACATTGCCGAATAAGCCGGCATACTCTACGCCGTTGGATATTTTAAGATTGGCAATCTGATGCCTACCGCCATCAAAGGTTCCTTGAAAAAGGGTATCCTCTGTTCCGATGGGTGTCCATTCTTTGTTCTCCAAGTCAATATCTGCGGTCAGCTGGAAGTGTTTGTCTTCATATTTTTCGCCGTTGTTTACGTTTTTCGCCAGCAGCTTCAAATCCTCCGCATTGCGAATCTCATAAGGGTTTTTCTCTGTGCCTTCCCCTGCAAAATCCGCAGCTTCATTTCCGGATACCGCTGTGCTGTTTTCTCCTTCCATCAGCAGAGAAATTCCTTTCAGCAGCTCTTTCTTGCTTTCCTCCTGCGGCTCGATTTTCTCGTCAGACTGCTCCTGCAATTCCTCTTTTTCTTCTTTTTCTTCTTTTTCCTCTTTCAGTTCTTCTTTTTCCTCTTTCGGTTCCTCTTTCAGTTCCTCCTTGATTTCCTCCTTGATTTCCTCCTTGATTTCCTCAAGCATTTTCTCCTGCAATAGCTCCTCCTGCGCCACGGCACGCATCGGCACCGCCGTTACCGCAAGGCATACTGCCGCCGCAATGCTTATCCATTTCTTCCAATTCATATTACCCCTCCTTCATGCGCTTTTGCGGACTACGGCAAAGCCCCTATATCATCCGCAAAAATTTCACTTGTGATTATAATCACATGGTATCATATCTGCTTTTTCTCCGCAAGGAAAAATGCGGTAAATTTTTCTTTTTGGAAAAAATAGACAAAACCAAGGGTGCGCCCAAACAGGAAAAGCGGCTGAAGCGGAAATATCCGCCCCTTTGCCGGAATACACTACTACTGAAAGGGGGGATTTTTATGGAAAAAGCACCTTGCCGCAGTATTTTCAAAAACGGAACAGACCGCACCACGCAGGCAGAGGTTACGCGAATCTGGGCAGCTTTCATCAATCAGGCAGAAAGGGCAAGCACCATCCTCGCGAGGGAAAACGCATAGCATGAAAAGGGAAAGAGCCGCCATTTACTGCCGCCTATCGGAGGAGGACAAGGGCAAGGGCTCCGCCGAAAACGACAGCAACAGCATACAAAACCAACGCGCCCTGCTGACGGAATATGCCCATTCCCAAGGCTGGGAAATCTACGAAATCTACATTGATGATGACTACAGCGGCGCAGACCGCAGCCGCCCTGCCTTCAAGCGCATGCTGCACGCCGCCGAGGAGAAAAGGTTTGACATCATCCTCTGCAAAACACAATCCCGTTTCAGCAGGGAATTAGAGGTGGTGGAACGATACATCAACCGCCTGCTTCCGCAATGGGGCATCCGCTTTCTGAGTTTGGTGGACAATGCCGATTCCGCAAACGAGGATAATCTGCTTCTGCGGCAAATCAACGGCATTATGGATGAGCATTATCTGGCGGAGCTATCCAAAAATATCCGCAGTGTGCTGACGCACCGCAGAAAAAACGGCTTTCACATCGGCTCCTTTGCGCTCTATGGCTACAAAAAGAATCCCGACCGAAGGGGACATCTGCTGATTGACGAGGAGGCGGCGGCGGTGGTGCGTGAGGTTTTCACGCTTTTCTCGCAGGGCTACGGCAAGACCGCCATCGCGCGCATGCTCAACGAAAGAGGAATCCCAAATCCAACGGAATATAAACGCTTACAGGGGATTCGCTATCGGCAGCCGAAGGGCAAGGGCAGTACGCTCTGGAAATATTTCGCTATCTCCAATATGCTGACAAATGAAATCTACATCGGCAACATGGTGCAGGGAAAATACGGCAGTATTTCCTACAAAACCAAGCAAAACAAGCCGCGCCCCAAGGAGGAATGGATACGGACAGAGAGGACGCACGAGCCGATTATCGAACAGGAATTATGGGAGCGCGTACAGAAAATGCTTGCCGAAAGGGCAAAGCCCTTTCCATCCGGAACAATCGGGCTTTTTGCGCGGAAGGCGCGCTGTGCGGAATGTGGCTACACGCTGCGTTCCTCGAAAACCAAGGGGAAATATTATCTGCAATGCCCCAATCATCACATTTCCAAGGAGAGCTGCAGGGGGGCGTTTATTTCTGTGGAGCGGCTGGAGCGGATGGTTTTGCAGGAATTACATACGATTTCCGATGCCTATCTGAATTGGGAGGAGCTGGAACGGCAGCTTGATTTTTGCAGTCATTTAAAGGAGCAGAGGGCTTCTTTACAGAAAAGCATCCACGCCCATGAGAAAAAAATTGAGGAAGCGCATAAAGCAGTGCGGGAGCTGTATCCGGATAAGGTGCGCGGTGTTCTCTCCGAAGCGGAATATCTCGATTTATCGAAGCATTTTTCAGCGGAACTACAGCAGCAGGAGCGGCTGATTGCGGACGCAGAGCGGAAAATCATCGACCTTGACGCACGCATTGCCGCAGGGGATAACCGCCGCGCCATCATTGAAAAATACATCAACCCGACACACCTGACAAGGGAAATGGTCGAAATTTTGATTGATTCTATTTCTGTCGGCAGACGGATTGCAGGGACAAGGGAGGTTCCCATCACCATATACTGGCGCTTCTGAAAAATGGGCGAAAGCAGTGCCGCCCGAAAATTCTGCAGCAAATCTGACAAAATCTGCAAAACACTATTCCATTTTGTCTTTTTATATGTTAGAATGTATTCACAATATTATTTTTGAATACAAATACAAAGGAGGTACTATTATGGTCTATATCGAATCCCCCAGCACAAATCCTGCTTTTAATCTGGCTCTGGAGCAATATGTTTTCGACCGAATGGACAGAAGTCAGGAATACTTCATGCTTTGGCAGAACGATAACACCGTTGTCATCGGTAAAAATCAGAACGCCTTTGCAGAGGTCAATCAAAAGGTTGCCGATGCAAAGCATATCTCCGTTGTCCGCCGACTTTCCGGCGGCGGTGCCGTATATCATGATTTGGGGAATCTGAACTTCACATTTATTCTCAACGCAAAGGATGCAACCGATCTGGATATTCGTCTGTTCTGTCAGCCGATTGCAGAGCTGCTGCGTTCTCTCGATGTGCCTGCTGAGGTCAACGGCAGAAATGATATCAGCATTGAAGGGAAAAAATTCTCCGGCAATTCCCAGTATCTGAAGCAGGGCCGCATCATGCACCACGGCACGCTGATGTTTCATTCAGACCTTTCCGTTGTTGCGGATGTGCTGAATGTTTCCGCAGATAAATTCCAATCAAAGGCTGCAAAATCCGTAAAAGCAAGAGTGACAAATATTGCGCCTTATCTGCCTGAGGGCTTTACGCTGGCACAATTCAAGACGCTTCTCTTAAAATACATTCTGAAAGAAGAAAATGTTCAGCCCTATGTATTCTCCGCAGAGGAGCTGGCTGAAATCGAAAAAATCAAAAAGGAACGCTATGATAAGTGGGAATGGAATTACGGCTTTTCTCCCTCCTACAGCGTAGAAAAGAGCCGCCGCTTTGAGGGCTGCGGAAAAATCGAGGTCCATATGAATACGGAGGACGGCAGCATTACCAATTTGCAGTTCTTCGGCGATTTCTTCGGCGTAAAGGACTCTGCCGACCTTGCCAAGGCACTGATTGGCACAAAGCTGGAGCATCAGGCTCTGGAAAGCCGCCTTGCCGATTTCGATATCGCACAGTATTTCCATGGACTGGAGAAGAATGATTTTCTCAATCTTCTGCTGCAAAGTGAATAATATGATTTGCCGCCTTAGGTGTGTCCCAATAAGAAAACAGGAAAAAAATGAAATAGCTGAAAGGCTGCGGATACAAGGAAGTTTCCCGCAGGCATCCTTTGACTTAGGCTGTCAAGGGGAACTGATGCAGTAGCCGTAGCTTTCAGCATTTCAGAATGCAAGGTTTCTTATCCGGGCGCACCTTCAGGGCGGCTTTTTTATTTTGGTATCTCCAAATTTTGCAAAAGAAAATGCCCCGACCGATACGAAATCAGCCGAGGCATCTTCTTTTATTATAGTTATATGTCTAAAGTAACAACTTAAAAGGGATGCGGCTATGGGCTCAGCACAGCCGCAAAAAAAGAGTTATGAAGGAGATTTTGTCTTGCTAAATCCTGCTCCCTCTTTAGAGGGGAGGGGCGGCTGCAAATCCGACTCACAGCCGCTGTGTATCTCAAAAGTGAACACTTATGTTCATCAAGCTTTTGTTTATCCTTTATCTTTTGTTTTTTTGTATTTATACTGTTGATTTTTATTTATTGGGAATATGAATTGCTCTTTTCTCTGCTGCCAGAGCCGCTTCTCTGACCGCTTCGGTTACGGTGGGATGTGCGTGGATTGCCGCAATAATATCCTCTACGGTCGCTTCCATACCGATGGCCAGCGCACATTCGCCAATCAGATCTGTTGCTCTGGGGCCAAGAATATGTACCCCCAGAACCTCTTTATATTCTGTCCCGATGATGAACTTAATGCTACCAACGCCGCCGTTCATAATCAGAGATTTACCGTTTGCCATCAGAGGGAATTTGCCTACCTGATATGCAATCCCCATTTCCTTTGCTTTTTCTTCTGTCAGCCCAACGCCTGCAAATTCGGGGTCTGTATATACACAGGAGGGGTTGGTTGCACCGTTGTAAACCGCATTTTCTCCCAGTGCATTTTCCGCTGCCACTTCACCCTGCGCAGATGCAACGTGCGCCAGCATAACCTTGCCCAGACAGTCACCGATGGCATATACATTGGGTACATTTGTTTCCATTTTATCGTTGACTGTGATACGGCCTCTGTCATTCGCAATGCCAACCGCATCCAAGCCCAAGGCTTCTGTATCTGTTCTTCTGCCGACAGCAACCAGTACCTTTTCTGCTGCAAAGGGCTGCACCTTGCCGCCAATCTCTACATTGACCTTTGCACCGACTGCCGCCGCTTCTACAGACTGCACCTTTGCATCTGTCATAATCTTTACGCCCTTTGCCTCCATCAGCTTGCGCAGCTGTGCTGTCAGCTCGCCATCCATCATGGGCAGCAGCTTAGGTGCGGCTTCTACCACCGTTACCTCTGTACCGAATTTGGAGTACGCAGTTGCCAGTTCGATACCGATTACGCCACCGCCAATGACCAGAAGGCTTTTGGGAATTTCTTCAAAAGACAAAGCGCCTGTCGAATCTACGCAGTTTGCATTTTCCTTTACCCCGGGAATGGGAGGCACCGCGGGGACGGAGCCTGCTGCGATGATGATTTTATCAAATGTCATGTTTTCCTTTGTACCGTCCTTTTTCAGGACAGCCAGAGTATCCTTGGATGCGAAGGATGCTGTTCCCTCCACAACCTGAATCTTATTTGCCTTCATCAGACCGGTAACACCGCCTACCAGCTGTGCGGTAATGGCATTTTTCTTTGCCTGCACCTGTTTCCAGTCTACATTTTTCACTTCAATATGGATGCCGTATTCCGCCATTTCCTTTGCTTCTGTCAGCGCCTCTGCCGCATGCAGGATTGCCTTTGTGGGAATACAGCCGACATTCAGACAGGTGCCGCCGAGCTTATTCTTTTCAATCAGCGTTACCTTGCCGCCCAGCTGTGCCGCTCTGATGGCTGCCACATAACCGCCGGGGCCGCCGCCGATAACTGCTACTTTCGTTTCGCCGGCAGGCTTTTTCTCTGCCGCAGGAGCCGCTGCCTGTGCGGGTGCTGCCTGTGCGGGTGCTGCTCCAACCTGCTCGCCTGCTTCGCCGATATATGCCAGAAGCCCCTTTACGGGTACATCCTCGCCTTCCTGTGCCACGATTTTAATCAGTGTGCCTTCTGCTTCTGCTGTCACCTCGCTGGTCAGCTTATCTGTTGTAATTTCCAACAGAACATCGCCAACCTTTACGGCATCGCCTTCCTGCTTTACCCATTTGGAAACCGTGCCTTCTTCCATTGTCAGCCCAAGCTGAGGCATTTTAACCTCTACTGCCATAGTCTATTCCTCCTGTCCGTTCAGGTTTCTTCTCTTGATTTCTGTCTTCTTTTTCTTCCGATGTTACAGCAGAATCTGCATGGGGTTTTCCAACAGCTCTTTGATAGCGAGTTCAAATTTTGCTGCTGTCGCACCGTCAATCAATCTATGGTCGAATGTAAAGGAAATGCGCATGAACTGTCTCTTTGTGATGTTGCCTTCTGCATCCATTACCAGCTCATCCTGCACTGCGCAGACACCCAGAATGCCTGCATCCGGCTGATTGATGATAGGATTAAAGGTTTCTACGCCGAACATACCCAGATTGGAGATGGAGAAGGTAGAGCCCTTATATTCGTCCATCGACAGCTTATTTGTTCTTGCACGTTCTGCCAGATCTCTCGCTGCTTCGGAAATTTCGCCCAGACTCATCTTATCCGCGTCCTTGATAACGGGCACAATCAGACCATCCTCCAGCGCAACCGCCATACCGATATTCACATGCGCACGCTTGATAATCTGGTCACCGTCGATAGATACCAGAATATGCTTGTTATTTTTCAGTGCCTTTGCCGTTGCTTTCAGCACATAATCATTCAAAGAATATTTCACGCCAAGGTCATTGTTAATCTTCTTACGGAATGCCATCAGCTCTGTCACATCAATGCGGACATTCTGCGTAACGGTAGGGATTTCCTGTGCGGATTTTGTCATTCTTTCGGAAACGACCTTTCTCATCCCTGCCAGCTTTACAACCTCGTCGCCATCCATCAGTTCCAGTGCGGTTTTCTTCGGCGCTGCCTTTTCTGCTGCCGCCTGTGCTACGGGTGCAGGTGCGGCTTTTGCAGCTTCTGCCGCCGCCAGAATATCCTTCTGCACGATTCTGCCCAGAGGGCCGGAGCCTGCCACTGTTGTATAATCTACCCCCAGCTTTGCTGCTGTTTTCTTTGCCAGAGGGGAAATTCTGATTCTGCCGCCTGCCACAGGTGCAACAGGTGCTGCAGGTGCTGCTGCGGGCACGGGCGCTTCAGCCGCAGGTGCTTCTGCCTTTGCCGCGGGTGCATCCCCAACCTGTTCGCCTGCTTCACCGATATATGCCAGCAGACCCTTTACGGGGATATCCTCGCCTTCCTGCGCTACAATTTTCAGCAATACGCCGTCATGCTCGCTTTCTACTTCGCTTGTCAATTTATCTGTTGTAATTTCCAGAATGACATCACCGGCCTTGACCGTGTCGCCTTCCTGTTTTACCCATTTTGTGACTGTGCCTTCTTCCATTGTCAGCCCCAACTGAGGCATCTTTACTTCAAAAGCCATGGTTTTCCCTCCTTATTTATTCAGAACCTTTTTCACTGCCTTTACGATATCTGCGGGATGAGGGAAGTTTTCATCCTCCAATGTAGGGCTGAAGGGAGAAACAATATTCAGACCGCAGACACGTTCTACGGGTGCGTCCAGTTCATCAAACAGCTCCTCTGCAATCTGTGCGGAAATTTCAGCCGCATAGCTGCCACGCTTTACCTCTTCGGACAGAACGATTACATTGTGTGTCTTGGAAACGGATTTCACGATGGCATCCCAATCCAGAGGAACCAGTGTTCTCAAATCCAGAACTTCTGCGCTGATGCCTTCCTTCGCCAGCTCTTCCGCTGCCTCCAGTGCGAAGTATACCTCACGGCTCCAGGTTACGATTGTAATATCTGTACCCTCTCTTTTCACATCCGCAACACCCAGAGGGATGGTGTATTCCCCTTCGGGAATCTGCTCCTTCTTTGCATACAGCAGCTTATGTTCAATAAAGATAACGGGGTCCTCATCACGAATCGCGGATTTCAGCAAGCCCTTTGCATCCTCCGCGCTGGAGGGTGCCACAACCTTCAGACCGGGTGTGTGGCAGAAAATATTTTCAAAGCACTGCGAATGCTGTCCTGCGTTTCTTCTGCCTGCGCCCATGGGCAGTCTCAATACCATGGGTACGGTTGCCTGTCCGCCTGTCATATATCTCATCTTTGCAGCCTGATTGATGATAGGATCTGCCGCAACGGTGATAAAGTCATCATACATCAACTCTACCACAGGGCGAATCCCTCTCATTGCAGCCCCCACTGCCATGCCACAGAAGCCGGATTCGGAAATCGGGGTATCAAACACGCGGTTCTCACCGAATTCCTCCTGAAAGCCAACCGTAATGCCGAAAACATTCCCCATCTTACCCATGTCTTCGCCCATGATAATTACATTTTCATCTCTTGCCATTTCCTCATGAAGAGCCTCGCCGATGGCTTTACTGATGCTCAATTTTTTACTCATCTTACAACGCTCCTTTCATTATCAGAGAAATATACATCTGTTGTTGCTTCGGAAGGGTCAGGATATGCGGATTCATTTGCAAACTGATAAGCCGCTTCCATCTCATCCTCTACTGCCTTTTCCACAGCCAGAATTTCTTCCTCTGTTGCCACGCCATCCAACAGTCTCTTTCTCATATTGGGGATTGCGTCCTTCTTATGCGCCTCCTCCATGTAGGATGCAGGGCGATAATTTGCAGGGTCACCGCAATAATGTCCCTGATGGCGGAACGTCATGCACTCTACGATAGAAGGACCGTTGCCCTCTCTTGCATAATCTACCGCTTCTTTTACTGCTTCATATACAGTAACGGGATCGTTGCCGTCAACCGTTTTCCCGGGGATGTTATACGCCTGCGCACGCACTGCAATCGTATCCGTATTGGTTACGGAATGGATATTAACAGAAACGCCGTAGCTGTTGTTTTCACACAGGAATACTACAGGCAGCTTCCATGCCGCCGCCATATTTACCGCTTCGTGGAAGGTACCCTGATTGGATGCGCTGTCACCGAAGAAGCACAGGGTAACATGCTTATCTCCCTTAATCTTGGACACCAGTGCAGAGCCTGCCGCAATGGGAATACCTGCGCCTACGATACCGTTTGCACCAAGGCTGTGCAGTCCTGCTACATCCGCGATGTGCATGGAACCGCCCTTACCCTGACAATACCCTGTTTTCTTACCGAACAGCTCTGCTAGCATTTTATCCAGAGATGCGCCCTTTGCGATACAGTGACCATGCCCTCTGTGGGTAGATGTCATATAATCTTCGGGTTCCAGTGCATAGCAAGCACCTGTGGGCACTGCCTCCTGCCCGATGCACAGGTGAATATTCCCTGCCAGCATACCCTTTGTGAAGCATTCTGCCGCTTTTGTTTCAAATGCTCTGATACTCAACATTGTTTTGTACATATCCAAAAGCATTTCCTTGGGATATTTTTTACCTTTAGAAGCCAATGTGATTCACACCTTTCTTTTTTCTCATTCTTTTTATGTTTTTTATTTTTGCTTGGGTGCAAACAGAGGCACCCCGAGTTCCTCATCAAATCTTCTGCCCATAACCAGCCCATCCAGCTCCGCAATCACCATATCCGTGGTCAGCAGAACCTTTGTGCCTTCAATGAGATGACCGCCATGCCCTGTGCCGTGCTGGTCGCTCATGCTCATGTGTACATGAAGCAGAAGGTTGCCGTCATCATCGTGGCAGATCATGCCGGCTGCCGCAGTCAGCTCAATGGGACCATACAGAATCGTAGGTTCTCCGTAGCCGTATCCTGCTTTTTTATCCTTCAAAGGAACAGGATTACAAAAGGCTGCACCGTCCAGACTGCCAATCCCGCTGAGGATTACGCCGTTTTTAATATTTTCTGCTTTGCAAATCTCCTCGATGCCCTTCAAAACATCCATACCGGGCTTCAAGCGGAATGCAACGACTCTTTTTATGCTGCCTGCAGCATGTTCGATGGATTGCATCATTTGTATCTCTCCTTCTTTATTTTGTATTCTTTTTATTTATTTTGTATTCAAATTTTATCATTAGAATTTTTATGTGTCAATACAATACCGCCATTTTTTTCCTTTTTGGCGTAATTTACAGAATGTATTTCTGATTTTTATTTAAAATTCATAAAACTACTTTTGTATACAAAATGATGTCTAAAAAAAGAGGTTCTTGTCAGAATTTTTTATCACAAAACCTCAGAATCCTATTTTTCTTAAATCAGGCAGGTCTGTCCTTCCTCCATAAAGAACAGCGCATTTTCCTGCCTTCCTGCGCGCATTTCCTGCTCCACAATCTTCCGTATCATCATTTTATCCTCTCCTGCAAAGGGAATATGATAAACAATCTTCGTCTTTGTCTGCAATACGCCTGCCGCAAATAATGCCTTGCCCTCCTCGCTGTGGCTCATCAGCGGATTGACAAACACCGCATCCAGCGCCATGCCTCGTACCGCAGAAAAATCCTCCTGTGTGAAATCCACATCCGCCGTAAAAAGCAGCTTCTTCTCGCCGCACTCTAATAAATAACAGAAATGCGGCACATCCCAGTAAAGCTTATCCAGATGTCTGGTCTGAAAGGCACGGATACGAATCTCCTGCTCCGGACGAAAAACGGTTTTCCTGCATAATTCCCGATGCAGCAGAACACACGGAATCCCCATCCCCTCCGCCTTTTTCTGCAACGCCCGCAAGGCAGCAGAGCCGTCTCTCGGCATGAAAATCGCCTTCGGCTGCCGGTACTCCAGATATTCCGCCACCCTCTGCGGCGAAAAATGATCCCCATGCTCATGGGTAAACAGCAGATACTCAATACCCGCAAATTCTCCCTCGCCCGCCTTCAGCTTTTCCCATTGCCTTTCGGAAAGATTGCTGAAGCAATGTCCGTTTTCATCATAAATCCCGTCGATTAGCAGCTTCGTCCCCCGAAACTCCAGAAGCACCGCCGCATTTACCAGAAACGTTGCCTTTACCTGCTCCTGCATCTCTGTTCCCTCCTTCTGAAAAATGCTGCATACCCAAGCAGTATGCAGCATTTTCTTTTCTCAAAATTACATTTTCAGATCTATTTTACATCTTATTTATTTTTTACATCTTATTTAATCAATCCCGGCAGGAAGGTTGTAACCTGCGGAATATAAGTAACCAGCATCAGCACCACAACACCGATGAGCAGCATTGGCATAACCGATTTTAGCGTTTGCACAAAGCGTGCCTCGGCAATCTGGTTTGTCATCAGCAAGCAGATGCCGACCGGCGGTGTAACCAGACCGATACACAGGTTGAAGCTCATCATGATACCAAACTGCAAAGGGTCAATGCCAAACGCATCCAGCAGAGGCAGCAGGATAGGTGTCATCATGATAATCGCTGCATTTGCCTCCATCAGCATACCGATAACCAGGAACAGAATATTCAGCAGCAGCAGAATGACAACTGTACTATTGGTAAAGGAGCTGAATACCTCCAGAACCTGATGAGGCAGACCGGATGTTGTGATAACATAACCGGAGGATTTGGAAATCCCTACCAGCATCAGAATGGTTGCTGTAGAAATCGCACCATCCACGAAAATGCCGGGGATATCCTTAATCTTAATATCCTTATAAATCAGCAGGCTGACCAGAAGCGCATACACAACTGCAACCGCTGCGGATTCCGTTGGTGTAAAAATACCGCCGAAAATACCGCCCAGAATGATAACGGGCATCAGCAGAGCCCAGATACTGTCTTTGAAAATAAGCAGAACCTCTTTTGCAGATTTTCTCTCATGCGCAGGCAGGTCATTCTTCTTACCATAGAACAGCGCATAAATAATCAGACCGACTGCCATCAGGATACCGGGAATGACAGAGCCGACAAACAGCTTGGATACGGACAAATCCGTAATGCTCGCATATACGATCAATGTAATGGAAGGCGGGATGATAGGCCCCAGAATAGCCGCAATACCGGAAATCGCCGCTGCGAAATGGTCGGGATAGCCTTCCTCCTTCATGGCAGGAATGGTTGTGCCGCCAACCGCAGATGCCGTTGCAACACCGGAACCGGAAATCGCACCGAACAGCGCAGATGCCAGTACGGTAACAACCGCCAGAGAGCCTTTAATCCAACCGATCAAGGCATTGGAAACATCAATCAGCTTCCCTGTAATACTGCGAGACATAATATTCCCTGCCAGCATAAAGAACGGGATTGCCAGCAGTGAGCTGGAGTTCATGCCTGCAAAAAGCTTCTGTGGAAGCACGATAAACGGCATATCTGCCATATTCAGGGCAACCAGTGTGCCAATACCCAACGCAAGATAAATCGGAATACCCAAAATGGATAATACCAATAACAAAATAATTACAATCAAACCGGCATTCATGTGTTACGCCTCCCTTCTGCTTAATTCCGCAATTTCCACAAGCTGCTTCATAATAACCTCAATAGAGGTCAAGATCATCAATACTGCACCAATCGGCATACATGCATACGGCACAGACATCGGAATCTTCAAGCCGGCAGAAACATTCACTGCCGCTGCCTGACACAATACAACAGAATAACAGAACAGAAATGCCAGGAATACAATCCCTACGATGGTTGCAATCACTGTATAGATTGCCTTCGTTCTGGGCTTAAGAATACCGATAAACGCATCCACCTGCAAATGGCTGTTTCTTCTTGTGGCAATGGCTGCTGCTACCATAACATCATAGATAAACAGATACCTTGCCAGTTCCTCACTCCACGCATTGGACGCAGAAAAAACATATCTTAAAATAACCTGATAGGTAATGACAATAATCATGATTGCAACCGTTACCGCCAGAAATAATTTTTCTATCTTTTCAATTCCGTCCAGAAATTTTCCGTACCCTTTCATTCGATTCACCTCGATTTTAATGATTTTCCTTTGTATTTACTCCTCTGTGCCGACAGCACGAATCTTTGCTGCCCAATCTGCCAAATAAGGGAATTTTTCATCTGTAAAGTCCTTGAAATATTCGATAAACTGGTCTGTATCCACTTCAATAATATGGCAGCCCTTATCAATCAGCTCCTGCTCTGCTTCCTTTTCCTTCTGCAGCTGCTGTTCGCTGACAGTTACGCCTGCATATTCAGCTGCCTCCCGCACTGCCTGCTGAATATCCTCAGGTAATGCATCAAAGTATTCTCTATCCATGATGATAACGTTACTGCTGTAAACATGGTTTGTCTTAATCCAATATTTGCAGACCTCATCAAATGCATAGTTCAGGGAGTCCGTCATAGGGTTTTCCTGCCCGTCTACCGTCTTCTGCTGCAAAGCTGTATAGGTTTCTGTCATCGCAATGGGTGTAGGTGCTGCCTTCATCCATTTCCAGGTTTCCAGATACATCTCCAGATTTGGTGCTCTCAGCTTAAAGCCCTTGAAATCCTCGATATTTTTCATTTCCTTTGTTGCCGTTACGATACGGGGACCTCTGTATGTGCCGCCCAGCAGCTTAAAGCCGCTTTCCTCACCGACAGTCTCCTTGATTTCCTCGCCGACATCGCTGTTCCATGTTTCCATGAAGTGATCATAATCGCGGAACAGATACGGGGTTGCGTCAATATTCGCCATCGGGGTAAAGGTTGCCAGTGTACCTATTGATTCACACATCACGTTGGCAACGCCGAATTTCATCCCTTCCAGAACCTCAGAAGTTGTACCAAGGCTGCCGCCGCCATAAAGAACAACCTCTACTCTGCCATCCGTCAGTTCCTCTATCTTTTTCGCGAAGGCTGCGCCTGTATCGTAAGCATTGTCCCCTTCTGTGGAGTTCAATGCCATTTTCCATGTATATGTACCGTCATCATTGATACCCATACCATTATTACAGCCGGTCAAGCCCAATGCCGCAACAATGGCTGTCATTGCAATCGCCAAAATTTTCTTTTTCATGAAAATTCCTCCTCAACCTTTTCTTACCGATATCAGCCGTCCATTGTTACGCCACCGTCCACATCACTGATTTCACCGGTAGCAAAGCTTGCCAGATCAGATGCGTAGAACAGAACCATATTTGCAATTTCTCTCGGCTGTGCGCCTCGTCCCAAAGGAATGGTTGCGATAATCTTCTTTGTCTTTTCTTCTCCCATATTGGCAGTCATCGGTGTCATTGTCAAGCTGGGGCATACGCCGTTGCAGGCAACCCCATAAGGTGCGCCTTCTCTGGCAACTGCCTTTGTCAGCCCGATTACGCCTGCCTTGGATGCCGCATAGGCACTTGTTCCCAAAAGACCGCCGCCTCTTTTTGCCGCTACGGAGGCTACATTTACAATTCTGCCATATCCGTTTGCCTTCATAGAGGGATAAACTGCACTAATTGCAGTATAAACACCTGTCAGGTTAATGGCAATTACTTTATCCCATTCTGCCTGTGTTACCTCATCAAAGGGTACCGTGCTTACGATGCCTGCATTGTTGATCAGCCCATGTATCTGCTTAAAATCTGCAACAATTTTGCCAAATACCTCTCTGATTTCAGCACTGTTCGCCAGATTTACCTTGTAAGCAGAGGTTTTGTCCTTGCCCAGCTCCTCTCTGAGCTTTTCGGCTGCATCCAGATTCAGATCAACAATAATCGCATGACCGCCGCCTTCTACCACGCCGGTTACGATTGCTTTGCCGATGCCGCTCGCACCGCCTGTCACAATAATGTTCTTTCCTGTGAAATCCATACTTATTTCCCCTTTCGCTTTTGTATTGTTTTCGTTATTTTTGTATTCAATTTTTCTTTTTTGAATTTGTAATTTGATACTAATATTCATTTTTGCAAATGTCAATCCATTTTTTGTTAATTTTTAAAATTTCTTTATTTTTGTATATTTTTGCAAAAACGCATTTTTGCGTATTGCTAAAAACCAACTTTTTTGAATTGTCGAAATTTATCAAATTTTCACAGTTTTCTTATTTTGAAAGAAATCCTATTTTTTGTATACAAAATCTGCTTTTTGATGTATAATGATAAAAATTGTTTTTAAGGGGATACGCTCACATTTGTCGAGGTATGATTTATTTATTTTTTTATTTTAGGAGAGATAGTATGAAACCTTCAGATTCTTTACAGGATTTCGCTTATGAAGAAATTAAAAAACGAATTCAAAACGGGGAATACGCCCCCGGAACAAAATTAAATACGCAGGAAATATCCGATTCACTGGGCATCAGCCGCTCCCCTGTCCTTGCTGCAATCAACCGCTTGATTGCGCTTGGTCTGGTAGAGGCAACGCCGAGAAAGGGCACAACCGTTGCACAGCTTTCCGATACCCAGATTAGAAATATCATTGAAGCACGTCAGATGATGGAGCTTTTCTGTGTAAAACTCTGTATCCGCAATATTGAGTATCACCCCAGCATCATCAAGGAGATGGAGACCGTTGTACAGGAATTTGAAACCGCACTGGAAGCCGGATATCCCGCTGCGGCAGAGCTGGAAACAAAATTCCATACCCTCTATATCTCCCTCTGTGGCAATCCGCAGATTATGAAGCTCTATGAATCCAACTGGAGCATCGGCACCATGTTTTATATGTATAGCGCAACCAACCTCCCTCTGGATCAGCTCAAAACCTCCTTCCATCAGCATAAAGAAATTCTCAATACGCTGAAGGCAAAGGACGAAGCCGCCTTACAGAAAATTATTGAAGAACACATGAGCATTGTTTATGAAACACTGGAATGGTATTCTCAGGCAGCCAAGCACTGATTCCCACAAGGATTGATTGCCCTTGCGCCATCGCAGCAGTAGAGCCTGTCAGCACAATGCAGCCGCCCGTATTGGTTGCCATGGCGGTTTATATCGGCAAAACCAGATTGATTGATAACTTCATTTACGAAGGCTGAGGATATAAAAACGGTCTGAACCGCAGGGTTCAGACCGTTTTAAGGTGTCGACAAAGTCGACCCCTAAGTCGAAATCAGGATTTCGACTTATTGAAACAGAAGAATAAACAGATGCGTTCCGGCGGTGGCAAGCACCTTGAAACGCCCTGTTTTCCTCGAGGGGGCAAAGCTCCCTCTGCGGATTCCATTCCGGAGAATACTTACCGTCCAAGAAGGGGCGGCAGGCAAAGCCTGCTTTGCGGAGCAAAGTAATGAGCTATTCGTTTCCCGAACCCTTCCGCTCAATACCACCCAAACAGGGTTTTTCCGCCATCCAATTTCTCAATTTTTTTCATATCCTCCTGCGAAATTTCAAAATCAAAGACAGCGAGGTTTTGTTTCATGCGCTCCTGATGGACGGATTTCGGAATTACCGCAATTTTATTCTGCACCAAATACCGCAGTGCAATCTGTGCAGATGTTTTTCCGTATTTGTTCCCAAGCTCCTGCAATAACGGCTCCGCAAAAATATTTTTTCTGCCCTCCGTAAAGGATGCCCAAGATTGCATTTGCGTTCCATGCTTTTCCATTTCCTTTTGCAATGCCAGCTGCGGATAGTACACATGGGATTCCACCTGGCTGACCGCAGGCACAATATCACAGGCGGCAACAAACGCCTGATATTTCTTTTCATTAAAATTGGAAATGCCGATTGCTCTTACCTTTCCTGCCCGATAGGCCTCCTTCATGGCTTCATACATTTCCAAAGCGGAATCATACGGCTCATGAATCAAAAGCAAATCAATATAATCCGTCTGCAATGCCTGCAGAGATTTTTCGATTACGGCCTTTGCTTTTTCGTAGGTAACGCAGGGACGGTACAGCTTTGTTGTAAGAAAGACCTCTTTTCTCTCCAGACCGCTTTCTTTTACCGCCTGCCCGACGATATCTTCATTTTCATACATTTGCCCTGTGTCAATCAGCCTGTATCCGCTGTCCAATGCGGTGAGAATCGTTTTCTTGCCTGCCTCTCCACGCACATCCCATGTACCAAAGCCAATCATCGGCAGCTGCACGCCATTATTTAAGGTTACATATTCCATCTGCGTTCCGACTCCTTCCCAATTCTATGATTCTGTCTATCCGCTTTCCGAAAGCCTGCCGAAAATATGCTTCTGTCACAAGCTTTCTCTTAAAATTTGAATAATCTCCTCTCGATTTAATACCTTATATCCCTAATGAAAGATAAGTGAACTGCACCCCATTTGTTAGACAGTATGATATACTATTTAGCAAGTGGGGTGAT
>OGMW01000031.1_pt1 | contig 126737 bp, 204 predicted proteins | sample 1573281 | NCBI WGS metagenome assembly OGMW01 (sample SAMEA2581907, study PRJEB24529) | metagenome | biome: Human gut stool | place: China | collected 2011 | reverse complement strand
GTCTGGATGCTGGAGAAAAAGGAGGAGAGCACGGTGCCGATGAGCAGGACATAGAGTACATTGTGGTTCGTTTTTTGAAAGAGATAGCTGTAGATAATGGTGGCCACAATGCCCATCAGGATCACATCTGCCGCGAAGGACAGGTTCGCGCTGCGGGCCAGAAGGCTGCCCGAGCCGGCGAAAAAGACCACCGCCGTGTGAATCAGGGTGTAGAGGGAGTTCATACCCAGCAGGCAGGGGGTGACGATGGTATTGTTGATGATGGATTGGAACACGATGGAGGCGCCGCCGATGGCAAAGGCGGTGATGAGCATGACTACCAGCTTGGGGGTGCGGATTTTCATGGAGTAGAGCATCAACTGCTGGCTGCCGAAGTTGACCGCCACAACCATGTAGCACACCGCGGCCAGCAGAACCAGCAGGGCCAGCAGAGTCACCTTGCGGACGTTCGCCTGATAGGAGGCGGAGGGAAGGGCCGTGCTTGTCCGGTTCATGCGGCGTCACCTCCATCCAGATGGGCCGCCGAGGCGCAGCCGCAGCCGGCGCCGCCTCCCGTGAGACGGATCGCCTTGCGGCCGTGGCGGAGCCGGTAGAGCAGCAGCACCACGAAGATAAGGCTGCCCAGTATGCCCACAATCAGCTCGATGGGGAGCTCGTAAGGGGCGATGACCACCCGGCCGATCATGTCGCACCCCAGCACGAAGACGGCGCCGAACAGGGCCGTGTCCATCAGCGTGCCGCGGATCTTGTCCCCCTTGAACATGGCCACCACATTGGGGACGATCAGGCCGATGTAGGAGATGGAGCCCACGACCACAACCACGCTGGCGGTGATCATCGCGGCGATGGTCAGCCCGAGGAACAGCACCAAGTTGTAGGGCACGCCCAGGTTCTTGGAGAAGTCCTTCCCCATACCGACAATATTGAAGTGGTTGGCAAACAGAAAGGCCAGGGTGACCAGCGGTACGATCAGGTAGACCAGCTCATACCGGCCGCGGAGCACCATGGAGAAGTGGCCCACGGTCCAGGTGGACAGGGCCTGAGTCATCTCATACTGGTAGGCCAGATAGTTGGTGAGGCCGCCGATGACATTGCCGAACATGATGCCCACCAGGGGAACCATGACCACGTCCTTGAACTGGATGCGCTGAATGAACCAGACAAAGGTCCAGGTACCCAGAACGGCAAAGACGAAGGAGAAAAGCGCCCGTCCCCACAGAGTGGAGTTCGGCAGGAACAGGAGGGCCAGAAGAATGCCGAACTGGGCCGAGGAGATGGTGGCTCCGGTGGTGGGAGAGACGAATTTGTTCATGCAGAGCTGCTGCATGATCAGACCGGCCACACTCATACCGACCCCGGTACACAGGATCGCCAGCAGGCGGGGCAGACGCGAGATCAGAAAAATCTCCAGTTGTTCGAGCTCTCCCGACAGCAGCCCGGACAGGTTTATATCGATCACGCCGAGAAACAGTGACCAGATCGACAGCACCAGAAGGGCCAGTGCCAAGAGCAGGGTGGAAAGATGTCGTTTGATGGGAGGTCCTCCTCTCAAGGTTATAATTAGCTATAACTAACTTTTGGGCAAAAAAAGACAGCGCACCTTGTGAGCAAACTGGACTTACATGCCGCATCACATTGCACGTCGCTCGGGACTCAGTAAAGTGGTTAGCAATAACAAACCTAGTTCGTCCATAGGGTACCATATCCGGGGAGAACTGTGCAAGCGGTGATTCCGACAAAATTATGACCGCCAATATATGGAAAATATACAAAATAGATAGGAATAGTGAATATAAATAGAAGGGGCATAAACGGGGACAGGCGTTCATAGGATGTGCCAAGTACAAAAGAAGGACGTGAGGGTATGTCGGAAGAACGAAATGCAGTCCGGTTCCGCCAGGCGGCGGCTCTGCTGCCGCCCCATCTCAGGCGGCCGGTGGAACGGCTGGATGGGACAAGCCAGGCCCGGGCGGAGGAGCTCCGCCTGCGGGCGGGGCGTCCACTGACTCTGGTCTGCCCGGAGGGTGAGCGGACGGTTCCTGGTGCGGAGGCGCCGGTGCGTTCCATGGATCTGAGCCTGGTGCTGGAGATTGCCACTCAGGCCTCCGCCCATACGGCGCTGGAACGGGTGCGCAACGGCTTTTTTACCGTACGCGGCGGGCACCGCATCGGCATCTGTGGAAGCGGCGTGGTGCGGGATGGGGAGGTGCGAAATCTGCGGCAGCTCTCCTCGCTGGCCATCCGGGTGGCCCGGGAGGTGCCGGGGCTCTCCGCGGCGGTCCTGGACAGGCTGTGGAGTGGGGGCGTGCTCCAGAGCACACTGCTCCTCTCGCCGCCGGGAGGCGGAAAGACCACCCTGCTGCGGGATCTGATCCGTGCCGTCTCCGACGGGGAGGGCGGCCCCGCCCTCCGTGTGGGGGTAGCGGACGAGCGGGGCGAGCTGGCCGCCATGTATCAGGGGGAGCCGCAGTTCTCCATCGGGCGGCAGACCGACGTGCTGGACGGCTGCCCCAAGGGACCGGCACTGCTGATGCTCCTGCGGGGAATGAACCCCCAAGTGCTGGCGGCGGATGAGATCACCGCGCCGGAGGACGCTGCGGCGCTGGAGATGGCGGCCAATTGCGGCGTGTCGCTGCTGTGTACCGCCCATGCGGGGAGTCTGGAGGAGCTGAAGGCCCGTCCCCTGTACCGCCGCCTGCTGGACGAGGGGCTGTTCCGGCGGCTGGCGATCATCGAGCGGGCGGGGAGGGAACGGCGCTACCAGGTGGTGGAGCTATGCTGAAGCTGATCGGGGCGCTGCTGCTGGCCGGCGGGGCGGGGGCGCTGGGCTGCTCCGCCGCCGCCCAGCTCTCCCGCCGGGTGGCGGTGCTTCGGGCTCTGCTGGGGGCACTGGAGGGGATGGAGCGGGAGATTGCCTTCCGCCTGACGCCCATGCCGGAGCTGCTGGAGCGCGCCGCGGCGGAGAGCCCTCCGCCGGTGTGCACGCTGTTTGCCCGCTGCCGGACCCTGCTGGACGAGCTGGGAGAGCGGTCCATGGCGGAGCTGTGGCGGGAGGCCCTGGAGCAGGTGCCCCTGGGGCTGGACGGTCCGGGGCGGCTGGCCCTGGAGGAGCTGGGGGAGGTGCTGGGCCGCTATGACGGGGACGGGCAGCGGGAGGCCCTCGCCCACACCCGTGCGGAGCTGTCCCGGGCGCTGGAGCAGGCCCGGGAGGCCCGGGAAAAACAAGGGAGGATGTACCAGGTGCTCGGTATCACGGCCGGGGCATTCCTGGTTATCCTGCTGCTGTGAGGGAGCGTGCGATATGGATGTGGATTTGATTTTCAAGATTGCGGCCATTGGGATTCTGGTCTCGGTGCTCAATCAGGTGCTCTCCCGCTCGGGGCGGGATGAACAGGCCACCATGACCACCCTGGCCGGGCTGGTAGTGGTACTAATGATGGTGGTGCAGCAGATCAGCGGCCTGTTTGAACTGGTTAAAAACCTGTTCGGGCTGTGAACCATGGAGGATATTCTGAAGATTGCCGCCGCCGCCGTAGCCGCCGCTGTGTGCGCCGTGGTGGTGAAGCAGCGGGCGCAGGAGGTGGGGCTGGTTCTCTCTCTGGCCGCCGGAGCGCTGGTTCTGACCATGGCCCTGGGGGCGGTGGAGAGCGTGCGCGCCCTGATGGACGAGCTGGGCGAGGCCGCCGGCCTGTCGCCGGCAGTGCTGGCGCCGGTGCTCAAGACCGTGGGTATTGCAATCCTGACCCATATTTCCGCCGAGGTGTGCCGGGACGCGAAGGAGAGCGGCATCGCGGCCTTCGTGGAGACCGCGGGGGCCGCCGTGGCCCTGTGCGTGGCCCTTCCGCTGCTGCGGGCGGTGCTGGACACTGTGACGGGACTGCTGTAAAAGACGAAGGGGATACGAATGAGACGAAGAATACTGATGTGCCTGGCGGTTCTGCTTCTGCTGTCGGGCATGGGGGCGGCCTCGGCCAGCGATGTGCTGGCCGCCCAGTCGGAGGCGCTGGATCTGGATGCGCTCCAGGACGCGGCGGGGGGCTATCTGCCCGACGGAGCGCTGGAGGCGGGCATCAGTCTGGATGAAGGGCTCCAAACCATTCTGAATACCGGCAGCGGACAGATCTCTGGTGTGGTGCGCAAGGCTGTGCGCAGCGGTGTGCTGCTGCTGACGGTGGTGCTGCTGTGCGGCCTGGCCGAGGGGCTGTATGGCGGCATGGGGGTGAGTCAGACCACCGATGTAGTGGCCATTGTGGGCGCACTGGCCATCACTGCGGTGGCGGTGGCGGACGCCAACTCCCTCATCGGAATGGGACGGGAGGCGCTGGAACAGATGGAGACCTTTTCAAAGATACTCCTGCCCACGATTACGGCGGCGGCCGCCGCCGCAGGCTCTCCCAGTGGGGCAGTGGCCCGCCAACTGGCCACCATGCTCTTTTCCGACATGCTGATTACCCTCATCAACCGCCTGCTGCTGCCCCTGGTCTATACCTACATAGCCGCCTGTGTGGCCTATGCGGCGGTGGGGAACGAGGGGCTTAAGCGCATCGCAGGCACCCTGAAGTGGGTGGTGACCAGTATACTGACCGTGGTTCTGCTGGTTTTTGTGGGTTATCTGACCGTCAGCGGTGTGATTGCGGGCTCTACCGACGCGGTAACCGTCAAGGCGGCCAAATTTACCATGTCCAGCCTGGTTCCGGTGGTGGGCGGTATCCTGTCCGACGCGGCGGAAACCGTATTGGCCGGGGCCGGAATACTGAAAAACGCGGTGGGGGTGTTCGGCATGCTTGCGGTGCTGTGCATGTGCGTGGCGCCCTTCCTCCAGCTCGGTATCCACTACCTGACGTATAAAGTGACCTCCGCCCTCAGCGCTACCGTTTCCAGCGGCCGGGTGGCGGGGCTCATTGACCAGATCGGCGGCGCCTTCGGGCTGGTACTTGGGATGACCGGAGCCAGCGCCCTGCTGCTGCTCATCTCCATGGTTTCCGCCATTACGGCGGTGGTGAGGTAGGGGCTATGCTGGAACTGATTCGACATTGGCTGGTTGGGATCACCTGTGCGGCTATGCTCGTGGCTCTGGCCGAGAGCCTGATTCCGGCGGGGAGTATCAGGCGCATTGCCCGCCTGACCGGGGGGCTGGTGCTGCTGGCGGCTATCCTGAACCCCCTGCTAAAGCTGGATACCACGGCGCTGACCCGGGCACTGACGGAGTACAAGCTGGAGCTGAGCGCATACAGCGCGGATCTGGAGGAGGAGAACGAAATCTTGATGAAGGACATCATAGAAGAACAGTCCGGCGCATATATTCAGGACAAGGCGGCCGCCCTGGGCATCGACTGCCAAGTTACGGTGGAGGCGGACGGGGAGGAAGAGTGGCCTATTCCACAGTCGGTTACCGTCATGGGCAGCCTGACGGCAGAGCAGCAGGAGGCGCTGGAGCGGACCATTGAGGAAGACTTCGCCATCCCGGCGGAGCGGCAGCGGTACGAAAGCGGGGACGAGGGATGAAAACAGAGGGCTTCGGGGTATGGGGCAGCAAGCTGCGCAGCCTGTTTGACCGGTACAAATTTGTACTTGTGGTGATTCTGGCCGGAGTGGTGCTTTTGCTGCTGCCTTCCTTCGGCGGGGAGAAGCGCGGCGGCGGGGCGGTTGAAAGCAGTCAGGAATCCGGTTCCGACCCTTTCCAGGTGGAGGAGCTGGAGCGGAAGCTGGAACAGGCCCTGGCCCAGATCGACGGCGTTGGGGAGGTGCGGGTGGTGCTGACCCTACAGAGCGGCCCGCGCCGGATTCTGGCCCAGGACTCCCAGAGCACAGTGGATGAGGGGAGGACGGAGGCGGAGGTAACCAATGTAGTGATTTCAGCCGGCTCCGGTGTAGAGGGAACGGTGACGTTACAGCAGCTTTCGCCCCAATTCCAGGGGGCTCTTGTGGTATGCTCGGGAGGCGGAGAGCCGACGGTCCAGCTTCGTCTGGTGGAGGCGGTTTCCGCGTTAACGGGACTTGGCGCGGACAAGATATCAGTTTGTAAAGGAAAGTGAGGAAGCAAAGATGAAAGTGTGGAAACGAAATGCCGTGGTGGCCGCGATCGTGCTCTTTGTCTGTGTGGCCGTCTATCTGAACTGGTCGTATCAGAGTGGAGAGACGGCGGATGCGGGCAAGACACTGGGTGAGGCGGCCCTGGTGAACGGCCAGACCAGCGACCCGCTGGTGGGAGGAACGGCAGCGAGCCCCGACCCGGCATCCTCCGCCTCGCCCGAGGCAGGGACCACCGGCGGCGGGAGCTATTTCGACTCGGCCCGTCTGAACCGGCAGCAGGCGCGGGACAGCGCCCTGGCGATCCTCCAGGATTCCATCGCCAATGAGAGCGCCGATGAGACCATGAAGGAGGCCAACGGCGAGGCAATCCAGACCCTGGCCAGTTATACCGTCTCCGAGGCGCAGATTGAGAACCTGGTGACGGCCAAGGGCTACACCGACTGCGTGGCCTTTATCGGCGATGAGAGCGTCAGCGTGGTAGTATCGGCCCGGGAGGGCGGCCTCACCGATGCGGACGTGGCAAAAATCACTGAAATTGTCACCGACGAGACCGGGATGGAGGCCAGCCAGGTGAAGATTATCGAGGCCGAGTGATAGGTGGTTCTGGAGCGCGCGGAGAAAAACCAGTTGTAATTTCTCTATTTTGTGGTACAATGAAAACGACCGAGTAGAGAAAAGGAGCGTGACCGGAATGGCGGATGGAAAGGAATATGTCTCCCGCCCTGACGAGCTTGGGAACATCCATATTTCTGAGGAGGTTCTGGCGGTGATCGCCGCTGCCGCTGCCATGGAGGTGGAGGGGGTTGGAAGCCTCGCCGCCAATCTGGGCAGTGACATCGCCGAACTGCTGGGCGGAAAGAAGAACCTGTCCAAGGGCATCCATATCGCAGTGGAGGAGGAGAGCATCCGCGTGGATGTCTCTTTACTCATCAAGTATGGCTATACCATTATTGATGTGGCGAAGGAGGTCCAAAACGCAGTATACAGTGCCATCGAGAACACCAGCGGCCTGACGGTGGAGTGTGTCAACGTCCATGTGCTGGGCGTTGCCTTCGACCGGGATGGAAAGAAGGCCCAGTAAAGGGAGAAGCACCAGACGCGTGCCGGGTTCCGGCACGCGTCTGTGTATGTTTTTCCTGGAAAACCCGGGGTGCGGAGGGCGTGCCCTGGGCTTTTTGACGTTGCGTGGAATTTGCTCTTTTCTTTTTATGCATGGTTGTTGTATAATACAATCATCTATGACAAAAAGCCGCGGGATTATCCCGCCATGGAGGAACCAGAATGACCAGAACTGCTGCCCGAGAGATTGCCGTCCACTTTGCCTTTGAGCTGGGCTTTACCAACCAGACGGCAGAGGAACTGCTGGCGGAGGCGCTGAACCGCAAGACCTTTGAGCAGATTGGGGAGGAGGAGCCGCTCTATGCGGAGTTCCCCAATGAGAAGCAGCGGGAGTATATCTCCAAGCTGGTGAAGGGCGTGTATGAACACAGCCCCGAGCTGGATGAATACATCTCGAAGTATGCCATCGGCTGGAAATACTCCCGTCTGAACCGGGTGGCCATCGCGATCATGCGGGTGGCCATGTATGAGATCCTGTATATGCAGGATATCCCCAACGCCGCCGCCATCAATGAGGCGGTGGAGATGACCAAGCACTATGAGGAGCCGGAGGTCGTGTCCTTTGTCAACGGCATCCTGGGCTCCTTCGTCCGCAACGAGTGCCCGCCGGAGCCGGTGGGCCTCAAGCCAGCGGCGGAGCGGCCGCAGGACGAGGCGTAATATGCGCGCACTGGGCATCGACACAAGCAACTACACCACCTCGGCGGCGGTATTTGACGGCAGCGGCGGCTATAACGCCGGCCGGCTGCTGGAGGTGCGCCCCGGCGAGCTGGGTCTGCGGCAGAGCGACGCGCTGTTCCAGCACATCAAACACCTGCCCGGGCGCTTTGCCGAGCTGCAGGCGGAGGGCTGGCTGACCGGCCTGTCCGCCGTGGGGGCCAGTACCCGGCCGAGGGCGGTGGAGGGCTCCTATATGCCCTGCTTTCTGGCGGGAGAGGGGCAGGGGAGGACGCTGGCGGATGCGTTGGGCGTGCCGTTTTACGCCGTATCCCACCAGCAGGGCCACATTGCCGCCGCCGCCTGGTCAGCGGGACGGCTGGAGCTGCTGGACCGGCCCATGCTGGCCTGGCACCTGTCCGGCGGCACCACGGAGCTGCTCTATGTGGAGCCGGACGGGGTCAATGTCAGGGCGCAATGCGTGGGCGGCACCAGCGACATCTCAGCCGGACAGCTCATCGACCGCACCGGCGTGCTCCTGGGCCTGCCCTTCCCGGCGGGAAAGGCGCTGGACGCCCTGGCGTCGAAGAGCGGCCCGGTACGGGGATTTCCTGTAAAGCTGAACGGCCTGACATTTTCCCTCTCCGGGATGGAGAATAAGGGAAAGGCGCTGGCAGAGCAGGGAAGGCCGCCGGCGGAGATCGCCCGCTTTACCCTGGAGACGGTGGCGTCGGCAGTACGTCGGGCCACCGACGCGGCCCGGAAACGCTGGCCCGGCCTGCCGGTGCTGTGCTCCGGCGGCGTGGCCTCCAACCGCCTGCTGCGTACTGTTATGAGCGACGCAGCCTTTGCCGCGCCCCAGTACTCCACCGACAACGCCATGGGGGCGGCCATTCTGGCCTGGCGCAGTCTGAGACAGGAGGCCGAGGCATGAAGAACGCCCCAATTTACAGCGTAACCCAGGTCAACCAATATATCAAAGGCCTGCTGGACCGCGACGGTGCTCTGGCCGGCCTTTTTGTGCGGGGAGAGCTCTCCAACTACAAGGCCTATCCCTCCGGACACCACTACTTCTCCCTGAAGGACGCGGAGGGGGCCATCCGCTGTGTCATGTTCCGGCGGGAGGCCATGGGCCTGCGGTTCCGTCCGGAAAACGGCATGAAGGTGGTGGCCTTTGGCCGGGTAACGGTCTTTCCACGGGACGGGCAGTATCAGCTCTACTGTAGTGAGCTGACCCCCGACGGCGTGGGGGACCTCCATGTGGCCTTTGAACAACTCAAGCAGAAGCTCTACCAAGAGGGGCTGTTCGACCCGGCCCACAAGAAGCCCATCCCGCGCTATCCCCGAAAAATCGCCCTCATTACCTCCCCGGCGGGGGCGGCGGTGCGGGATATGCTCCGCATACTGGGGGCTCGCTGGCCGCTGGCGGAGGTGCTGGTGCTGCCGGTGCGGGTACAGGGGGCGGAGGCCCCTGGGGAGCTTTGCGCGGCCATCGCCTGGGCCAACCGGCATAGGGTGGCCGACCTGCTGATCACCGGACGGGGCGGCGGCTCCATGGAGGATCTCTGGGCCTTCAACGACGAGGACGTAGCCCGTACCATCTATGCCTCTGAGATTCCGGTCATCTCCGCCGTGGGCCATGAGCCCGACGTGACCATTGCGGATTTTGTGGCGGATCTCCGGGCGGCCACCCCCTCCAACGCCGCGGAGCTGGCGGTGCCGGATCAGAACGAGTGCTATGGCTGGCTGGAGCAGATGGAAGGCCGCTTGACCGGGGCCATGGGCCGCCGACTGGAGCGGGCCTGCCGTGAACTGGAGCAGGCCGGGCACTGCCGGGTGCTACAGGACCCCATGAATTATATCAATGATCGGCGGATGCTGCTGGACTACCAGCGGGACCGGCTGGCCCACGGACTGACCGGGGCCATGGGCCGGGAGCGGGAGCGCTTTGCCCGATTGGCAGCGGCGCTGGACGCCCTGAGTCCCCTCAAGGTACTGGGCCGGGGCTATGCCATTCCCCAGCGGTCAGACGGGGCGGTACTTCGCTCCGCGAAGGAGGCCATGCCGGGCGAGACGTTGCTCCTGCGCATGGCGGATGGCAAGGTTTCCTGTAAAGTGATTGAACCTGCCGGATAGGGAAAGGACGAAATAGATGGCGGAAAAGAAAGTAACCTTTGAACAGGCCATGGCGCGGCTGGAGGAGATTGTAAAACAGTTGGAACAGGGTGACGCTTCTCTGGAGGATGCGCTGACCCTCTTTGAAGAAGGGACCAGACTGATGAAGAAATGCACCACACAGTTGGACAAGGCGGAGCAGAAGGTCTCCAAGCTCCTGGCCGGGCCGGATGGAAAACCGGTAGAGGAGCCGTTTGAGGGGGAGGGATAGCCATGGCGGAGCTGGAACGGCTGGATGAGCACCGGGCCCGGATCGAGGATTGGCTGCACGCCTGTTTCCAGGACTGTGCGCCCCGTGGGAACCTGTATGACGCCATGCGCTACAGCCTTCTGGCCGGCGGAAAGCGCCTCCGGCCCGTGCTGGTGCTGGAGGCCTGCCGCCTGTGCGGCGGAGCGGTGGAGGATGCCCTGCCCTTTGCCGGGGCGATTGAGATGGTTCACACCTACTCCCTGATCCACGACGACCTGCCCTGCATGGACGATGACGATCTGCGGCGGGGCCGCCCTACCAACCACAAGGTGTTTGGCGAAGCCAACGCGGTTTTGGCCGGCGATGGCCTTCTGACGGCGGCCTTTGAGACCATGCTGGCCCCGGGACAGAAGCTTCCGCCGGAGCGTGTGTTGGGGGCGGCGGGCATCCTGGCCCGGGCCGCCGGCGGCCGCGGCATGGTGGGCGGACAGGTGCTGGATATGGCTGGCGAGGGCCGCGCCCTTGGCCTGACCGAGGTGGAGGAGCTTCAGCGCCTCAAGACCGGCGCGCTGATCAGAGCGGCTGTGGAGATGGGCTGCGCCGTGGCCGGCGGAGCGGAGGAACAGCGGGAGGCCCTGTGCCGCTATGCCGACTGCCTGGGGCTGGCCTTCCAGATTCAGGACGATATCCTGGACGTAGTGGGTGATGAGGCCACCTTGGGCAAGCCCATCGGTTCAGACGCCAGGAGCGACAAGACCACCTTTGTGGCACTCAAAGGTCTGGCGGACTGCCGCATCCTGGTGGCGGAGTTGACCGACCGGGCGGTGGAGGCCCTGGCGCCCTTCGGTTCGGAGGCGGAGAGCCTCCGCGGTCTGGCGCAGTCGCTGGCCGGCCGCGAGAAATGAGAGGACTTATATGAGCAATGTCGTAGATTTTCTGACCGGAAATCTGATTTTAAACCTGTCCATCCTGGCCTGGGCGATCGCCCAGGTGCTCAAGTTTGTCATCACGCTGATTTCCCAGGGAAAGCTGGACTGGCGCCATATTCTCTCCAGCGGGGGAATGCCAAGCTCCCACTCTGCCTTTGTTTGCGCCTGCGCGGCGGCCATGGGCTATATGTACGGCTGGGCGTCGCCCGTATTCACCATTTCTGCCGTGGTCGCCATTGTGGTGATGTACGACGCGGCCAATGTCCGCAAGGCGGCGGGGGAGCAGGCCAAGATCCTGAACTATATCATGGAACACTGGACTGAGATGAAGCCCGCCATTTTCGGTAAGGAGCTCAAGGAGTTCCTGGGGCACACGCCGTTCCAGGTGCTGATGGGCGGTCTATTGGGTATCAGTGTAGGATTGATGGGCGCTTGGCTGTGGACGTAATTTTGAATTCCGGGCCTCTGTGGGCCGGGAGGTGGAACCATTCTGAATTTTGATTTGAATCACGTACCGAATCAACTGGGAGAACTGAGTGACGGTGAGGCTGTGGAGCTGTGCCGGCTGCTGCGGGCGCGCCTGATCGACACGGTTTCCCGCACCGGCGGCCACCTGGCCTCCAGCCTGGGAGCGGTGGAGTTGATTGTCGCCATCCACCGGGTGTTCGACACCGGACGGGACCGTTTGGTGTTCGATGTGGGACACCAGTGCTACGCCCACAAAATTCTCACCGGCCGCAATCAGGCGATGGAAACGCTGCGTACCTTCGGCGGAATTGCTGGCTTCCCCAAACCGGTGGAGAGTGAAAGCGACGCCTTTGTCGCGGGACACGCCTCTAACTCAGTATCGGTGGCCATTGGAATGGCAAGGGCAAGAACATTACAACATGCGGACTATCATGTTCTGGCGTTGATCGGCGACGGCGCCTTGTCCGGCGGGCTCGCCTATGAGGGCCTGTCCGATGCGGGGGACAGCGGGGAACCGCTCATCGTCATTCTCAACGACAACGGCATGTCGATCACAAAGAGCGTGGGCGGCGTGGCGGAGCATTTGGCGCGCCAGCGGCTGAAGCCCCAGTACCTGCGCTTTAAAAAGGGCTACCGTAAGGTCATGAGCGTATTGCCGCTGGGCGGTCACATCTACCATGCAACCCACAAGATCAAGACGGCCATCAAGGACAGTCTGTTGCCGTGCAGCCTGTTTGAGGATATGGGCTTTACCTACCTGGGACCAGTGGATGGGCATGATGTCAAGTATCTGACGCAGCTTTTGAGCTATGCGAAGGATCTGAACGGCCCTGTTTTGCTCCATGTAAGAACCGTGAAGGGAAAAGGCTATACACCAGCGGAGCGCAATCCGGATCAGTTTCACGGTGTCGGCCGCTTCTGTGTAGAAACAGGGGAGCTGGTGCATGGTTCAGGGGAGAGCTTTTCCGCCGTGTTTGGAGAGACCCTCTGTTCCTTGGCAGAGCAAGACGGCAAGCTCTGTGCCATTACGGCCGCCATGCAGGGGGGAACCGGCTTGAACCGCTTTGCCCGTCAGTTTCCGGCGCGCTTTTTTGACGTGGGCATTGCCGAGGGCCATGCGGTGGCCATGGCAGCGGGCATGGCCAAGCAGGGGATGCGCCCGGTCTTTGCAGTGTACTCCTCCTTCCTCCAGCGCAGCTACGATATGCTGCTCCACGACGTGGCGCTTCAGAAGCTCCATGTGGTGTTGGCGGTGGACCGGGCCGGGCTGGTGGGGGAGGACGGCGAGACCCACCACGGCGTCTTTGATCCAGCCTTTCTCGACACCATCCCCGGCATGACGGTGCTTTGCCCCAGCAGTTTTCAGGAGCTGCGGGAGATGCTGCGTTATGCCATCTATGACGTGGAGGGTCCAGTGGCAGTCCGTTACTCCAGGGGAGGGGAGGGCGCCTACCAGGGCAACGTCCCGGTGGAGCCAGCCACCCTGCTGCGGACGGGAGCGGACATTACCCTGGCGGGCTATGGTATGATGCTTAACCAGCTTCTGGACTGCGCTGACCGTCTGGCACGGAATGGCATCCAGGCAGAGGTTGTGAAGTTAAATACCATTACACCGATTCCGCTGGAGCGGCTGACTGCCTCTGTTCAAAAGACAGGACGGCTTCTGGTTGCGGAGGACAGCGCGGCGGCGGGCGGTGTGGGGCAGCGCATCGCCGCAGGCCTGTTTGACGCTGGCATCCAGGTGCGAGGGCTGGCCTTGGCGAATACCGGACACGCCTTTGTTACCCATGGAACGGTGCCCCAGCTTCAAAGGCTGTGCGGTTTGGACGGGGCGAGCCTATATCACAGAGCATTGGAGGTCTGCCGTCATGGCTAATGTAAAAAAGCGGCTGGATGTCCTGCTGGTGGAACGAGGTCTGGCTGAAAGCCGGCAGCGGGCCCAGGCGGTGATCATGAGCGGTCAAGTCTATGTCAGGGAACAAAAGGTGGACAAGGCCGGGACGCAGGTTGAGGAGAACGCCCCGATTGAGGTGCGTGGACAGGCTTTGGCCTATGTGAGCCGGGGCGGGCTGAAGCTGGAGAAAGCCCTCAAGACTTTTTCCGGCATTCGCTTAAAGGGAGTACATGCCATTGATGCCGGGGCGTCCACCGGCGGCTTTACCGACTGTATGCTCCAAAATGGGGCGGAAAAGGTGTATGCAGTGGATGTGGGCTATGGACAGTTGGCCTGGAGCCTGCGCAGTGATCCCAGGGTGGTGTGCATGGAGCGGACCAACGTGCGCTATTTGACGGCGGAGCAGATTCCAGAGCCGCTGGACTTCGGTACAGTGGATGTGTCCTTTATCTCCTTAAAGCTGATTTTACCCGCCCTACGGGGTATCCTAAAGCCGGACGGACAGGTAGTCTGTCTGGTGAAGCCCCAGTTTGAGGCGGGCCGTGAGAAGGTGGGCAAGAAGGGGGTTGTGCGGGACCCCGCTGTCCATCTGGAGGTGCTGCGGCAGTTTTTGCAGAACGCTCATGAGGCGGACTTTACTGTAAAGGAAATGACCTTTTCGCCCATTCGAGGACCGGAGGGCAACATCGAATATTTGGGACACCTGTGTGTCGGGGCGGGCGAGCCCTGGAACGGCGACCTTTCAGCTCTGGTCGAGGCATCGCACGGGGCATTGGAGGGAACCGGACAATGAAAGTGGTATTGAGTCCAAACCCATACCGGGACCGGGGCCTGCGGGCGGCCCAGGCCGCGGAAAAGATTCTGCGGAACGTGGGGGTGGAGACCGCCATGTGTCTGCCCTTCCTCCTGGAGGGCAGCAATCTGGAATTTCCCAAGCATATCCAGTTTAAGGACACCCAGGAGGAGCTGAAAAACGCGGACATGCTGGTTTGCTTCGGAGGAGACGGAACCATCCTCCACGCGGCCAAGGACGCCAACGCCCACAAGGTGCCTATACTGGGGGTCAATCTGGGCAGCGTGGGTTTTATGGCTGAGCTGGAGCAGAGCGAGCTGTCCATGCTGTCCAAGCTGGCGGCCGGGAAGTACACGATCGAATCCCGTATGATGTTGGATGTAGCGGTCCGCCGGGATGGAAAGGTGCTGTTCAATGACATCGCCCTGAACGACGCAGCCCTCACGAAAGGGGCTGTGGCCCGGGTCGTGGATCTGGAGGTATATGGCGACAAGGTGATGATCGCCAATTTTTCGGCTGACGGCGTGATTGTGAGTACGCCCACCGGCTCTACAGCCTATTCCATGTCGGCGGGCGGCCCCATCGTGGAGCCTACGGCGGAGAATATGATTGTGACGCCCATCTGTCCCCATGCCCTCTCCGCCCGGTCCATCGTCTTGGGACGGGAGCGTACGGTGTCCATTAAAATGGGGAAGCAGTCACGCAAGACTGCCTATTTGTCGGTAGATGGCGGCAAGGCGTTTCGTCTGGGCAGCGGCGATGTGGTGGAGCTGAAGATGTCCAGCTCCAAGACCCGTCTGGTACGGGTGACAGGGCGGAGCTTTTATGATATACTAAGTCAGAAACTGGGAGGTGCCAAGGCGTGAAGGGAAAACGTCAGCAGGAGATTTTGCGCATTATTGAGGAACAGGATATTGATACACAGGATCAGCTTCTGGCGGAGCTGAGGGCCCGCGGACTCCAATCTACCCAGGCGACCATTTCCCGGGACATCAAAGAGCTGCATCTGATCAAGGAGCTTACCGGCTACGGGACCTACCGCTACGCGGTGTCGGAGCGCAAGGCGTCGCTGAATGTCGCCAGCCGGCTGCGCACGATTTTCAAGGAGGGGGTCATCTCCTTTGATCTGGCCCAGAACATCATTGTGCTCAAGACCATGCCGGGAGTGGCATCGGCGGCCTGCGCAGCCATTGACGGCATGGAGATCACAGGACTGGTGGGCAGTCTTGCGGGGGACGATACCGCGATGCTGGTCATGCGCACCAACGAGGACGCGCAGGAGTTCTGCAACGAGATCCACACAATGCTGAAATAAAGCGGAAACGGCGGGGTGGTCGGCATGCTCTCACTGTTGCACATTGAGAATATCGCAGTCATCGAATCGGCGGACATTCAGTTCGACAAGGGATTCAACGCTCTGACGGGGGAAACGGGAGCCGGCAAGTCCATTGTAGTGGATGCCATCGGCGCCATCATCGGAGAGCGAACCAGCCGGGATCTGATTCGGACAGGGGCCAGATCCGCCCTCGTCAATGCCGTCTTTACCGGCCTGCCTCCGCTGGCCTGGTTCCAGGAGAACGGCGGAGGGCCGGACGAGGATGGAAATCTGCTGATCCAGCGGGAGATCCAGCCGGACGGCAAGAATGTGTGCCGCCTGAATGGACGGCTGATCACCGTAGCTCAGCTACGGCAACTGGGCCGGCAGCTCCTCAATATCCACGGGCAGCACGACGGCCAGCAGCTCCTGGACGAGCGGTGCCACCTGGAGTATCTGGATGGATTCGGAGAAACGGGATCGCTGCAGGAGGAATACCGGGCGGCCTTTGGCCGCTTTGCGGTCCTGCGCCGGGAGATTGCGGCTCTCCAGATGGACGAGGCGGAGAAAGCCCGGCGCATTGACAGTTTGGAGTTCCAGATTGCCGAGCTGGAGCGGGCCGGACTGAAGGCTGGGGAGGAGGAGGCCCTCACCGAGCGCCGCAATTTGCTGCGCAATGCGGGCAAGCTGATTGAGGCGGTGGAGGGCGCCCATTTGGCCCTCTCAGGCGATGAGGAGCGTGAGGGGGCCGCCGGCCTGATCGGCGCGGCGGAGAGTTCACTCCACGCGGCGGCCCGGCTGAGCGGGCAGGTGGCGGAGCTGGTGGACAGGCTGACGGAGCTGCGCTGCTCGGCCGATGATCTGGCCGAGCAGGTGCGGGATTTACGGGATGGTTTCGACTTTGAACCCGGTGAGCTGGACGAGCTGGAGAGTCGTCTGGATGTGATCTACCGGCTGAAAAAGAAGTACGGGGACTCCGTGGAGGAGATGCTGGACTACTTGGAGCGGTGCAGAAAGGAGCTGGACGAGATTCAGTTCTCCAGCGATACCATTGCCCGGTTGGAAAGGGATCTGGGCAAAGCGATGGAGGAGGTCCGGCGGCGGGGTGAGGCGCTGAGCCAGGCGCGCCGTGAAGCGGCCAAGGCGCTGGAGGAGCGTATTCAAACGGAATTGGCCCAACTGGACATGCCGAAAGTGCGGTTCCAGGTGGAGTTCCGGCCCAAAGCGGGGGAGTACGCCATGGACGAAACCGGACTGGACGAGGTGCAGTTCCTTATGTCCGCCAATGTAGGGGAGGATCTGAAGCCCATCCAGAAGATCGCCTCCGGCGGAGAGCTGGCCCGCATCATGCTGGCCCTTAAGAATGTGCTGGCGGAGAATGACCACGTGGGCTCCCTGATCTTTGACGAGGTGGACACCGGTGTGTCCGGCCGGGCGGCCCAGAAGGTGGCGGAGAAGTTGGCGGGCGTGGCCCGCACCAAGCAGGTGCTCTGCGTCACTCACTTGCCCCAGCTTGCGGCCATGGCGGACGTCCATTTCTCTGTGGAGAAGGGGGAGCGCAAGGGGAGAACCTTCACAGAAGTAGAGCGCCTGAGCCGGGAGCGGCGCATGGAGGAGCTGGCACGGCTGACCTCTGGTGAGCGCATCACCGGCGCGACACTGGCGGCGGCGGGGGAACTGCTGGACAGTGCGGAACGGTTCAAGCGGGCTTTAACCCAACAAAAGTAATCTTTTGTTGAGTTAAATCTTTCCCTTGACAAACTGGCTGCCCCGTACTATAATCCAACTCAATATGAGACTGCGATGACAGGGAGAAGTACCGTCTTATGTCCCGCCCAGAGAGCCCCCGGCTTGGTGTGAGGGGGAGGGGACAGGCCGGGAAATACACCCTGGAGCAGCCGCCCGAACCGCGTGAAGGCGCGCAGTAGGGCTGTGTCGGGTGCGCCCGTTACCGCGCCGGAGTGTGTTGGCACTCCATGAGGCTGTCTCCGTGAGGGGATGGTGAACCAGAGGTGGTACCGCGTTTGACAACGCCCTCTGTCCGTGAGGACAGGGGGCGTTTTTTATTTTAAAACACAAAGTGCAGCCATACTAATTAGCAATTACTGTAGGGGCGTCCCTATGGACGAAAGAAAAGGAGAATGAAACTATGACCTGTTACGAAGAACTGAAGGCCCGTGGCCTCATTGCCCAGGTAACCAATGAGGAAGAGATCTCCAAGATGATCAACGAGGGTAAGGCGGTGTTCTATATCGGATTCGATCCCACCGCCGATTCCCTCCACGTGGGCCACTTCATGGCCCTTTGCCTGATGAAGCGGCTCCAGATGGCGGGCAACCGGCCCATCGCCCTCATCGGAGGCGGTACCGGTATGGTGGGTGACCCCTCCGGCCGCACCGACATGCGCTCCATGATGACGGTGGAGACCATACAGCACAACTGCGCCTGCTTCAAGAAGCAGATGGAGCGTTTTATCGAGTTCGGTGACGGCAAGGCCCAGATGGTGAACAACGCCGACTGGCTGATGGACCTGAACTATGTGGAGCTGCTCCGCGAGGTGGGCGCCTGCTTCAGCGTGAACAACATGCTGCGGGCCGAGTGTTATAAGCAGCGCATGGAGAAGGGGCTGAGCTTTCTAGAGTTCAACTACATGATCATGCAGTCCTACGATTTCTACCACCTGTTCCAGCACTACGGATGCAACATGCAGTTCGGCGGTGATGACCAGTGGTCCAACATGCTGGGCGGCACCGAGCTCATCCGCCGCAAGCTGGGCAAGGATGCCCACGCCATGACCATTACCCTGCTGCTCAACTCCGAGGGGAAGAAGATGGGCAAGACCGCCAAGGGCGCGGTGTGGCTGGATCCCAACAAGACCAGTCCCTATGAGTTCTACCAGTACTGGCGCAACGTGGGCGACAGCGATGTGCTCAAGTGCCTGCGTATGCTCACCTTCCTTCCCATTGAGCAGATCGACGGGATGGACAAGTGGGAGGGCGCCCAGCTCAACCAAGCCAAGGAGATCCTGGCCTTTGAGCTGACCAAGCTGGTTCACGGCGAGGAGGAGGCGCAGAAGGCCCAGGACGCGGCCAAGGCCCTGTTCGCCCAGGGAGGCGACAAGTCCAACGTGCCCACCACCACCCTGGACACCGGCGATCTGACTGACGGGGCGATCGGGGTGCTGGAGCTGATGCTCAAGTGCGGCCTGGTGCCCTCCAAGAAGGAGGCTCGCCGCCTGGTGGAGCAGGGAGGGGTGGAGTTGGACGGTCAGAAGGTCACCGATGTGGCCGCAGCCGTGACCGCCGAACAGCTCTCCGGCGAGGGTATAATGCTCAAAAAGGGAAAAAAGGTCTTCCACCGTGCGGTGCTCGGTGAATGAAAAAAGGCGCCGGAGGATAATTCCCCTCCGGCGCCCTTTTTCGGTTGCGGAAGTGATTGGATCATGATACAATCTTAACAGGATAGCCAATACGGAAGGGGATTGCGGCATGGAGGATAAGGACAAGCAAGGGGAAAAGAAATGGTATATTCTGGATCGGGGATCGTTATCTCTCCTGATCGTCCTGTTGGCCGCTATCCTGTTTTATGTGGGATTGACCAATTTCGATGTTATCGCGGTCCGGGTGCGCACATTTATGGGTGTGCTGACGCCCTTTATTGCAGGTTTTGCTATCGCCTATCTGCTCAATACGCCCATGTGCTTTTTTGAGCGAAAGCTCTACCAAAAGCAGAAGCACCGGCGTGGGCTGGCGATTCTGACGGTCTATCTGATCGCCCTGGCGATCGTTGTGGTCCTGCTCAACCTGATCATACCGCAGGTGGCGCAAAGCGTGGTAGATCTGGCCACCAACATGCAGACCTATCTGACCAGCCTGAACAGCCTGGTGCAGACCCTCTCCGAGCAGTTTGGACTGGAGGCGGAGGCCCTGAATGAGGCTATTGGCTCTTATCAGGACCTGATGACCAATATTGCCGCCTATCTCTCCAAGGCTCTGCCGGATCTGCTGAACTTTGGCTACGCCATCGGCAGTGGGGTGATCTCGGGCATTACCGCACTGATCTCCTCGGTTTACATGCTGGCAGGGAAGGGGCGGCTGGTTCCGCAGATCAAGAAGATGCTCTACGCCATTCTGCCCAGGCGGCGGGCGGACTGGCTTCTCGGGGTATGCGGACATGCCAACCGGGTATTTGTAGGCTTTATCAATGGCAAGCTGATCGACTCGGCCATCATCGGTGTGCTCTGCTTTATCCTTTGCTTGATTTTCCGCATCCCATATCCCATGCTGGTCAGCGTCGTGGTGGGCGTCACCAACATTATCCCCTTTTTTGGACCGATCATCGGCGCCATCCCCTGTCTGATGATTCTGGTGATCGTCGACCCTTGGGCGGCCCTGCGGTTCTTTGCCTTGGTCATCGGCCTTCAGCAGTTTGACGGCAACATCCTCGGCCCCAAGATCTTGGGCGACAGCACGGGCCTGTCAGCCATCTGGGTGCTGGTTTCCATTGTGGTGTGCGGCGGCCTGTTTGGGTTCCCGGGTATGGTACTGGGTGTGCCCACCTTTGCCGTGCTGTATGCACTGGTGCGGGACTGGGTCAACAAACGCTTGGCACTCAAGCGCCTGGACGGAAACGGGAGGCCTCTGGACGGCGCTCCTTAAAAACTGAACGAGTAGAGTAGTGAAGGGAGGTGCGAAGCGAAGCTTCGCACCTCCCTTTTAGAGGCCCAAATAGGTCACCAAGTCCGCCATGGAGTATAGACCGGGGGACTGCCCGGCAGCCAGAAACCGGGCAGCCTGAACCGCTCCGGAGGCAAACACCTCGCGGCTCAGGGCGGAGTGCCGCAGCTCAATGAGCTCATCCCGCCCGGCAAAGAGCACCTCATGGTCGCCCACAATTCCACCGCCCCGCACCGAGGAGATGCCGATTTCACAGCGCTCCCGGCTCCGCCGGATACCCTGCCGGCCGCAGACCAGCTCCGGTTGGCAAGGGAGGGCGTCTGCCGCGGCCTCTGCCAGCATGAGGGCCGTCCCGCTGGGGGCATCCATCTTCTTGTTGTGGTGCCGCTCCACGATTTCGATGTCACAGCTCCCGCCCAGCACCGCTGCGGTCCGGCGTACCAACTCGACGAGGATGTTTACGCCAAGGGACAGGTTGGCGGAGCGAAAGATAGGGATGGAACGGGCAGCCTGCTGTATCTCCTCCAGTTGTCCCTGGTCATAGCCGGTGGTGGCCAGCACAAGGGGCATCCTGTGTTCCAGACCGAAGCTCAGCAGAGCGGGAAGGGCCGAGGGACTGGAGAAGTCCACCACAACGTCGGCTTCTCCCTGAAATTCGGCGGGGGAGGCGTATACCGGGAAATCGCGGATATCCGCGCCCAGCAGATCAAAGCCGGCGGTCAGCTCCAGCTCCGGTTCAGCGGCACAGATAGCCTCTACCGCATGGCCCATCCGGCCGTTACAGCCGGAGAGGAGCAGTTGAACCATAGTTCACATCCTTTCTCTGCGCTATTGGAGCAGGTGAGCGCTCTCCATGGCGCGGCGCAGGGTCTCCAGGTGCCCGTCGGACATGGCGCAAAGGGGGAGGCGCAGGGAACCCACCTCATAGCCGGCCAGATTCAGGGCGGTCTTGATGGGGATGGGGTTGACCTCCAGAAAGAGGGCGTCAATGAGGTCGGTGTACTTGATCTGGAGCGCAGCGGCCTCCCGGAACCGGCCCTCCAGGCAGAGGTGGCTCATCTGAACCATCACCTCAGGGACGAGATTGGCCGCCACGGAGACGACCCCCTTGGCCCCCAGACTCATCATGGGCACCACCTGATCGTCGTTGCCCGACCAGATGTGGAAGTCATCGCCGCAGAGGGCGCGGGTGTGGGAGAGCAGGGAGAAGTTTCCGCTGGCCTCCTTGACCCCGTTGATGTTGGGGTGCTGCGAGAGAAGCTGGTAGGTCTCGGCGGTAAAGGATACGCCGGTGCGGGAGGGGACATTGTAGAGAAGGATGGGCAGCTCCACCCGGTCGGCTATGTAGGTGTAGTGCTGAATGAGGCCGGTCTGGGACGCTTTGTTGTAGTAGGGGGTGACGAGCAGCAGGGCGTCCGCGCCGGAGTCCTGGGCGTGCTGGGAGAGGTAGAGGGCAGCGGAGGTGTCGTTGCTCCCCGCGCCGGCAATGACCTTCACCCGGTGGTTAACCCGCTTGACGCAGAAGGCCACGGCGGCGATGTGCTCCCGGATAGAGAGGGTGGCGCTCTCGCCGGTGGTTCCGCAGACGCAGATGGCATCCACGCCGTGGTCGAGCTGCTGGTCGATCAGGCGGCCGAAGCAGCCGTAATCAATGGCGCCGCTCTGGTCAAAGGGGGTGACAATGGCGGTACAGGCTCCGGTGAAAACAGGCTCTCGCATAAGATGGGGTTTACCTCCTTTGGATATACCCCTCCGCGCAGAGAAGCTCAGCAAGGAGAACCGCACCGCCGGCCGCGCCGCGGAGGGTGTTGTGGGACAGACAGACGAACTTGTAGTCGTACTGGGTGTCGGGACGCAGCCGGCCGATGCACACGGCCATGCCGCCCTCGGTCATCCGGTCCAGCCGGGTCTGGGGGCGGTCAGGCTCCTCAAAGTAGTGCAGGAACTGCTTGGGGGCAGAGGGCAGGGCCAGCTCCTGGGCACGGCCCTGGAAGCCCGCCCAGGCGGCTTTGATTTCGTCCAGAGAGGGCTTGTTCCGGAACCGGGCGAAAACGGCTGCCATGTGGCCGTTGGAGGCGGGAACGCGGAGACACTGGGCGGTGATGGACGGGCCTGCGGCATTGACGATAACGCCGTCCTCCACCCGGCCCCACAGCTTCAGGGGCTCTTGCTCGCTCTTTTCCTCCTCACCACCGATGTAGGGTATCACGTTGTCCACCATCTCCGGCCAGGTTTCGAAGGTCTTGCCCGCACCGGAGATGGCCTGATAGGTGCAGACCAGCACCTGCTCCAGGCCGAAGGCGCGCAGGGGATGGAGGGCGGGGACATAGCTTTGCAGGGAACAGTTGGACTTGACGGCGATAAAGCCGCGCTCCGTTCCCAGACGCCTGCGCTGGGCTTCGATGACCCGGAGGTGCTCGGGATTGATCTCCGGCACCACCATGGGCACGTCGGGCGTCCAGCGGTGGGCGGAGTTATTGGAGACCACGGGGCACCCGCGGCGGGCATAAGCCTCCTCCAGGGCCTGAATTTCCTCCTTCTTCATGTCCACCGCGGAGAATACGAAGTCCACCTGGGCGGCAATCCGGTCGATGTCTGTTTCCGCGTTGAGCACCACCATGTCCTTGGCCTCCCCGGGCATGGGGACATCCAGGGCCCAGCGGCCACCAATGGCCTCCTCGTAGGTCTTGCCCGCAGAGCGGCTGCTGGCCGCGATGGCGGTCAACTGAAACCAGGGGTGGTTCTCCAGAAGGGTAACGAAGCGCTGACCGACCATGCCGGTGCCGCCGATGACGCCAACTCTGTACTTTTCCATAACCAATACCTCCGTCGTTCCATAATATCCTATTCCAGATCCAGCTTGTTTGAGACTGGGAAAATGAGGACTTTCATATAAAAAGAAAATCAGCAGTTTACATGTCCGCTGATTTTGTACTATAATGTCAAAGACGATGCCGCTACGGCGCAGTCCAACTTAGGTGCAGGGCGCTCCCTGTCGTTTTTGAAACCGCCACGGCTCCTATCCTGCATCTGATACTGATTAGTTTTCAAAGATTGTACCACAGATGGAGCCCATGTGTCAATGAAAGAGAGTTGAAAAGTGATTCAATGAAGCAGAGGGTAAAAGGAAATATTTTGCGGCTTGTAACTGCCTGTCTTGCAATTTTATTGATAAGTGGGCTTGCTCCGGCTGGTGCGGCCTCGGCGGAGGCCAACCCGATGGTCCGGGTGGGCCTGTTCTACGGCGGAAACGCCCTGTCGGGGGCCAACCTAGCCAACGACGTGGGCAGCGGCTACCGCTTCGGCTACTTTGATGGCGATCTGACCTTCCAGCTCCTGGGCTACACCAGCGAGACGACGGTCTCCATGGTGAAAACCCAGAATGTGTACTACGGGTCGAATGTGGACTGGAGTGGCTCCGGCTATTACGACAGCAAGACCTCCGACATCGCCGTGGGGTGTTACCATCTCCAGCTCCCCCAGACCTACGCCACCTTTGAGGAGGCATCGGCCGCCGCAGCACAGTACAGCGATGGCTTCCCGGCCTGGATCGACGGCACCTACTATGTGCGGGTGGGCTCCTTCCTGGACAGTACCTCCGCCCAGGCGGCCCAGGCCTCCCTCGGCCTGACCGGGGCCACAGTGGCGGGCACCTCGGGAGCGGGGATCTCTGTGGTAAAGACGGGCACCAATACGGTCCTCTTTCAGTTTGACAGCACCTCCGGCCTGTATCTGGCGGTTAAGCCCGGTCGGGACGACACGGTGAAGGCGGAGACCTACTTCCGGGGCTATTCCTATTTCGGGGCGTTTGAATACCGCCGGAACGGCGGGGATATCACGGTGGTCAATGTGCTTTCCATGGACGACTATCTCCAGGGCGTCATCGTCCAGGAGATGAGCCCCTCATGGCCCCTGGAGGCATTGAAAGCCCAGACGGTTTGCGCCCGCAGCTACGCCTATGGAAAGCTCCAGGCGGGCAAGCACCAGAGCCAGGGCTTCGACCTGTGCAACACCACTGATTGTCAGGCCTACGTGGGTATCGCTACCGCCAGCGACAACAGCCGCCGGGCGGTGGAGGAGACCAGCGGGGTGTATCTGTGGTACAACGGGCGGGTGGCGGACCAGGCGGTTTACTCCTCCCACAACGGCGGAGCCAGCGAGAGCGCCGTCAACGTGTGGGGGAGGGATTACCCCTATCTCATCGGGAAGATTGACCCCTATGAGGCCTCCGTCGTGGACCGTATCTCCAACTACAACTGGACGGTGACCTATACCGCCCAAGAGCTTACCGAGCTGCTCCAGAGCAAAGGCTATGGAAACAGCACCATCGTGGATTTCCGGGTGACCAAGACCAGTCCCACCGGAAATGCCATCGAGATCACCTTCACCGATGCCAACGGCCGGAGCTGGAGCAAGACGCGGGAGGCGTGCCGCACCTTCCTGGGGCTGCGTTCCCAGCACTACACCATATCGGGCGGCAGCGGCGGGGGCTACGCGGTCAATGGCACCGGTTCCCTCAGTACACTGAACGGAGCCTATGCCGTGGATGGGAGTGGGGCAATGAGCACACTGACTGAGGGGCAGGTCTATGCCATCGGCGGGGACGGCGTCACCTCTCAGGTGAAGCCCTCCGCGTCGGCCGGCAGCTCCGGCGTCTTTACCATCACTGGGTCCGGCTGGGGGCACGGAGTGGGCATGAGCCAGTGGGGCGCCTATGCCATGGCCCAGCAGGGTGATACTTACAAGGATATTCTGACCTTTTACTATACTGGAATCGAGGTGCGCAAGCCATAAAAACCGCTGATTTTGATTTTTATCTGCCGGAGGAGCTGATTGCTCAGACCCCGCTGGAGCGGCGGGACGCCTCCCGACTGCTGGTGCTGGACAAGGAGACCGGAGCCACCCGGCACATGCATTTTTTTGATCTGCCTACCCTCCTGGGCCCGGGGGACTGCCTGGTGCTCAACGACTCGCGGGTGCTGCCCGCCCGGCTACTGGGCCATCGGGAGCCCACCGGCGGTGCGGTGGAGGTGCTGCTGCTCATCGACCGGGGGGACAAGGTGTGGGAGTGCCTGGTGCGCCCCGGCCGCAAGCTGAAGCCGGGGACGCGGCTGTCCTTCGGGGACGGCTCCCTCAAGGCCGAGGTGGTGGAGGTATGCGAGGGGGGCAACCGGCTGGTCCGCTTCGAGTATGAGGGGATCTTCCTGGAGACCCTGGAGCGGCTGGGCAAGATGCCCCTGCCGCCCTACATCAAGGCGGAGCTGAACGACCCCGAGCGCTACCAGACGGTGTACTCCCGGGCGGTGGGCTCCGCCGCGGCACCCACCGCCGGACTCCACTTTACCCGTGCCCTGCTGGAGCAGGTGCAGGAAATGGGGGTAAAGGTCTGCTATGTGACGCTCCATGTGGGCCTGGGCACCTTCCGTCCGGTGAAGGAGGAGGAGATCACCGACCACGAGATGCACAGCGAATACTGCATGATCTCCGCCGAGACCGCCGAGACCATCAACCGTACCAAGCGGGAAGGGGGGCGGGTCATCTGTGTGGGTACCACCTCTTGCCGCACCATCGAGAGCTGGGCGGCGGAGGACGGCACGTTGAAGGAGTGCGCGGGGTGGACGAATATCTTCATCTATCCCGGCTATCGCTTCAAGGCGCTGGACTGCCTTATCACCAACTTCCATCTGCCCGAGTCCACCCTTATCATGCTGGTATCCGCCCTGGCGGGCCGGGAGCATGTCCTGGCCGCCTATAAAGAGGCGGTGGAGCAGCGGTATCGCTTCTTCTCCTTTGGAGATGCGATGTTCATAGTATAAAGGATACAGTTTTCGGGAGGAAGCCCCGAAAACCGCTGATTTCAAAGGTTTTTGCCTCCAATGGAATGGAAATTCGGAGATGAATTTGGCCTGCATTGGCAATCACTACTAGATTTAAGTATCCGATGTTTATGAAAAAAGACAATTTTTTTATACAGGAATTACCGAATACTGCTGAATAAAACCCAGGGCTCTTATATGGAGCCCTGGGTTATTTTATGCCTTGTAGATAAACCTGTGCGTCATTCCGTTTTTGAAAGAAATTGATGTTATCAGGCCATCATTGACCTCAATTTGGTCGATGACGTTGTTAAGGAAATTGCGAGGAATGCTGGGATCGATTTTGCGGATGCACTTCTCATAATCGACGTACCGGTCGTCCAGGAGCTTTTCTACCATGATGAAATAGGCTGCTTTTTGAATAAACTCATCGCTGGTTACGGGGCGGATGGACTCTTGTTGCTGGATCTCAGCTAACCTTGACTCAATTTCCGTCAGCTCTCCCATAATCCGCTCACGCTCTATGATGAAGTCTTTCTCCGGGGTTTCCTCGTCACCGTATAGATAGAGAGACTTTAGGCGGCTCAACGCAGTTTCCTTCTTCCTGCGGCACTCCTCCAGAATTTCGCGCTCACTGAGCTGGCTTGTCTGTTCACCGGAGACGACGAGAGGACGATATTCCATGCCTGTTTTTCCAGAAATAAGGACGTCCATCATATCTGCAAGTCCGTCGTGCTCGATGTGCTCCACATTCAAGAAAGTATCGCCACGGAGTAGCTTGCGCTCCAGCGTTTCAAGGGAGGTGGACGCTGACACATTGCCCTTTGCCCTGATAATGTTGGCGATGTAGTTGATTACGAAAGGCCCTAGAGTAACATCGGAAATGTATTTGTTTTGGCAGACGGAGGAGTTGTTCCTATGCTTGGAGCAGGCATATATCGAAGGCCGCCAGCCATTTGCACGGCGCCGATCCAAAGTCGCACTCATGTTTGAACCGCACTTACCGCAACGGACCAGACCGGAAAAAATATGTATATTCTTCCGAATGTGAGTTTCACCCCTGGCGTTGCCTCCTCGTTTGTTCCGTTTCAAGATGAACTGAATACGATCAAAGCGGTCTCGGGATATGGAAGGGACGTGGTGATGCTCGATTCTGACCCATTCATCCTCCCCACGAGTGGAGCTACCTCGGCCGTCGTCGTGGACGTTATAAAGATAGTCGCCAACATAGAACACATTGCTCAATATTTTGTGAACAGCCGTAGCAGACCACTCCTTGCCCTGCCTGGTTCTGAGACCCTTGTTGTTTAGATACCTGGAGACGTACAAGGTCGACTGGAATTCTTCGTAGGTATCGCAGATCAAGTTGTAGACTCTATTCTCAGCCGGGTCAAGCGAGAATTTCTTCTCTGTTTGGTCATAGCTGTAGCCATAGGGGATGCGGCCTCCGTTCCACTGACCATTCCCGGCCCGAGAAAGCATGACGGCGGTGACACGCTCTGAGGTCATTTGGCGCTCAAGCTCGGCAAAAACCAGGATGATTTTCAGCATGGCCTCGCCCACGGCGTTGCTTGTGTCGAACTGTTCGTTTTTGGAAACGAATGCGATGCCAAGAGTCTTGAGTTCCTGATACATGGAGGCGAAGTCCAAAAGATTTCTGCTGATACGGTCGATCTTCCACACAAGAAGATGGGTGAATTCGCCGGTCCGAAGTCTGTCCATCATCCGAAGGTAATCGGGGCGATCCGTGTTCTTCGCCGAATAGCCAGCATCTTCAAAGATAACATAGTCTGACACGCCCAGGACCATTTCGGAGTAGGTGATAAGTTCCCGGCGCTGCACCTGGAGAGAGTCCTTATCTACCTGGTATCGGGTCGATACGCGGATGTATATTGCGACCCTGAACTTTTTTAGACGCTCAGAAATTGATGTCATAACAGCTACCTCCAAGCAATCGTAGAAATATTCGTACTACTGAATAGAAAAGCGAGGTGACATAGAACGCCACCCCGCACAGTATGTCTATCAAGATTTTGGCGTCGGAGAATATGAGATGCAAAGCAGGATGAGCTCGCCGCCCGACATACATTCTTCAATGCCGGCGGATAACACTGGGCCGTCAGAAAACGTCAAGTGTCCGTGCTGAGCCATAAGATCAATGATGCGGTAAGACTGGCCTCTTGTCCTGTAAGTGAACTCGGATGCAATGGCCTCCAAGTCATCACAGGACCAGGATCTGACGGAGGTAGCGAACGAATTGACTTGAGAAGAGGAGACGGGGTCAGATAATACGAAAAATACCTGCCCGGAGGGGGATAGGAATAAGCTGGCTATATCAATGTGCCCGAACTCACCCTCGACGGACAGATCTTGCCCTATGCAAACAAGAGGAGAGAAATCCGTCTGCTTCGGAGGTGCCGAAGGATAAAGAAGGCTGAGTCCGGCACCGAAGATTTTATTGTCCTTGGTCTTAGCAGCCTGATTGATTTTCTCCATCGTCTTTTTCCTCCAATCTGTATTTGTTTAGAACTGCCTGTACGACACGCTTGTCATCGGCATTTGCAGCACCATAGAGAGAGGCCACTTCCTGAAGCTCTGGGGGCATGAGTTCATACTTGTCACCGCTCAGGCCGACCAGCCAGTCGAGAGAAACATGAAAATGGTCGGCGACCTTGACTAGATAGGTGATTTCAGGAAGACGATCACCAGTCAGGTAGCGCGAAAGAGTGGCGGCTGATATTTTCAGCCCTTCAGCAATTTCCCGGAGAGGCTTTCCCGTAGAGTCACAAAGCTGACGCATATGCTCCCTAAAAATTTTGTAATCCATAATTAGACCTCTTTCCGTAATATGATTTTCTGTTACCGATTTTGAATTACATTTTATATCCTTTTGGACGATACTGCAACAAAAAATATTAACATTGACCTAAAACATATTGACATTTGCCATATGGTAACGTAAAATAAGATTACGGTAATTAAATATCTCAAAATTGAAGGGATTGGAGGTGAACTAAATGAAACCGCTTGAGATCAAAGGAGCCCGGGCAAGGCTTGGATATAAGCAGCAGTATATGGCTGATAACCTTGGAATATCGGTCGCCACCTACCGGAAGAAGGAGAGTGGCGTCATTCGGTTTACCGACAAGGAGAAAATCATGGTTACGAAGTTGCTGGAACTTACGCCAGCTCAGATGAATGACTTTCTCTTTGATGGAGAGTTACCAATTGAAGTAGCAAATTAAGGAGTAGCATTTTTATGCTCGGTTGTTTCCGATTGGTAACGGTTCATCTTACTAAGGTAATTATAGAGCAAATAGGAGGTGAAAAAAATGGGGCGTGAAGCCAGAAAAGCGGTCGGCAACCCATGGTATGAAGCCAGAAAAAGGGCTGCTGAATATGACGACAGGCTAAGTAGCCGGGAAGGGGCAGCAGAAAGCCTCGGAATGTCGGTATCCGCCCTGGCAGATGCAGAGTTGGGTCTGACGAAGTGCATGCCAGTGGATAAGGCGGTTTTGATGGCAGACCGGTACAATGCTCCTCAGCTCCTAAACTACTACTGTTTGCATGAGTGCCCGATTGGATGTCGGCAGTCGTTATCCGATGAGTTGTTGGACATTGACCGGATCACAGTAAAACTTCTGAAAAGCCTGAGAGTGTCTGAGCTGGCCAGCATTAAGGACTCGTTGCTAGACATTGCGGAAGATGGAAAAATCACGGAAGACGAAATACCGGAGCTGAAGGAAATTCTGGATTATCTGGATAGCCTCTCAAAGACAATCAGTGAACTCAAGACCGTTGGACTCAGGGCGTTACATGGAGGAAACGGAAATGGACGAGCTGAATGATGTTGTAAAGATCCTCGAAGAAGAATACGGCGTCAGGAGCATGGCCGATTTAGATGACGCCATTACCAAGCTCGGATTTTTGGATCTGTCTCCGTTTTGCGCCCCCATAAATCGAAAGGAGAAATATCTTGACGAGGAATGAACTTAGGAGGAAGAGGGGACATCTGAAGATGCTGTGCGCTCTTTTGGCGGCCATTGCGATGATGTTTCTGTTTGTAAGCATATGCCTTCCTGCGCAGGGGAGCGGAGGCGTGGAGGTGCAGAAGCCAAAACGGGAGAAAGCCTTTGGAGAAGAAATTTCCGTAATGAGTTCGGAAGATTGCGCAGCAAAAAAGATAGATGGAGAAATGAAGCCAAATGAGGATGATGAGCGGTCTTTGCCGATCACAGATGAAGTACCTCTTGACCACATTACTCAGGAGAGAACGATACGATGGTGCAAGGAGTACGGGGTGCCTTATTCCGTGGCTCTGGCTGTGATAGAGGCCGAAAGCTCATTCCGACCGGACGCCGAGAACGGAAGCTGCTACGGATATATGCAGATCAACAGCATCAATAAATCTTGGCTGCTCCAGGAAATCGGGGTGACCGACCTGGCAGACCCACTCCAGAATCTGCACTCCGGCATCTATATGCTCGGAGATCTGTATGGCAAATACGGTGATTGGCACAAGGCCCTTGTCTGCTACAACTGTGGGGAGACGGGAGCCTACAACCACTACTTTAGCCAGGGCCTCACCAGTAGCGGTTACAGCCGCCATGTCATGGAATTGGAGGAAAAGTGGGCGGAGGTGATTCCGCAATGAGTTCCGATGAAATCCGGCGCATCGTTGTCGGAGTGGAAGCGAAAACAGGGTGGACTTTCCGCTACAAAGATGTTTGCGAGATCCTTCAATACACGGAGCAAAAGGCAAGGCAGAACGGGAAGGGGCAGGACTACGTTCCGATTCTGTTTGAGAATGAACTTCGGGATTTCATGACCAGATCCGTCATCAATGCAAAAGGGAGGTTGAACGAATGTGCCAGGTTTGTAGACACAACCCCTGTTTGAACGGGTGCCCAAATTCGCCGGACCCGTCGGCTGTGACCACCTGCACCCGCTGCGGGGGGCCTGTTACCCCCGGGTACGAATATGCCAGGATTGACGGTCTGGACTACTGTCCTGAGTGCATCGAAGATATTCCATACTGCGAGCTGGTTCCGCTGCTTGGCGGGGAATGGGATACCGTTCTGCCCGACCACATCGTAAAATGCGGAGCCTGCGGTAGAGTGATTGAACCGGGGGAGGAGTTCGGGACCTTGGACGGGAGCATCTACTGTGAAGAGTGCATTGATGAGTTCCCGTACTGCGAACTGGTGACCATGGCGGGCCACGATTGGAAAATGGCGAGAAAGGAGGACATCTACGATGGATACGACGGATAAGGTGCTGGAGATCCCGGCTGTGGAGGGCCTGGAGTTTGATGACGCCACGCATACATACAGGATCGACGGCCTGGTGATACCGAGCGTGTCTGCGATCCTGGGGCCTCTGAGCAAGGCAAAATACGCCGGTATCAGCGAGAGAACATTGGGCAGAGCGGCAGACAAGGGAACGGCGGTCCACAACAGCATTGAGAACTGGATCAAGTTCGAGATTGAGGATATACCGCCGGAGCACATCGGCTACTTCAACGCCTTCCGGGCCTGGTGGGATGAATTCCAGCCGGAAGTGGTCGGCTCCGAGGTCAGGATTTGCCACCGGTTGATGCGATATGGCGGGACTGCCGACTTGGTCGCCTACATCAGCGACGAACTGACGCTGGTAGACTACAAGAGCACCTACGTCATCAGCGATATGACCTGCGGGGTGCAGCTTGAAGCATACGCCCAGGCCCTGGCCGATATGGGAATCAGGGTCAAGAGGAAGAAGATCCTGCACCTCAAGAAAGACGGGACCTATTCGTTTCGAGATTACCCGGCGAACGATGTAAACCGGTGGCGGGTCTTTGGGGCGCTGAAGACGGTCTACGACTATATTGAATCCTCTAAATGAAGATTACGAAAAAATATTGCTAAAATACGCAATTTCATTGACTTGGGCGGTAGGTATTGTATCGTAAAGTTACAGATTATTAAGAAAGGATGTGCAGCAAATGAACGAAAACCTCGCAACCGTAGGCAGCAACGCCCTCGTCCTCGATTCGCCGGAGGACACCTTGACCCGGGAGGCCAGCCTGATTGAACAGCAGGCCAGCAGCGTGGTCGTCACCAATGACGCCGAATACGCTGCGGCCGGCGATCTCACGAAGGCCGTCAAGCAGATGCAGAAGAAGGTGAAGGACTATTGGGAGCCGATGCGCGTGAACGCCAAGGCGGCCTATGATGAGGTCCTGGCCCACAAGAAGGAGATGCTTGACCCTCTGGAGGCTGCGGAGAAGATCCTGAAAGGCAAGATGGGGGACTACTCCATGGAGAAGGAGCGGAAGCGCCGGGCACAGGAGGAGGCCATGCGGAAGCTGGCCGAGCAGGAAATGAACCGAAAGCTGGAAGAGGCTGCCCGGGCGGAGGCTGCCGGAGATACTGCCGGCGCCGAGTTCGCCATGGCAGAGGCCGAGGTGATGGAAGGGGTGTCCATCAGCGGCAGTATCCAGGCGCAGGCCCCGAAGGCGGACGGAGTGAGCCAGAGTAAGACCTGGGAGATCGTCAGCATCGACAGCTCGAAGGTTCCCGTTTCCTTTGAAGGAGTAGAGATCCGGCCGGTCGATGTCAAAGCGGTCATGCGGCTCATCAAGGAGTCCAAGGGAACGGTCCAGATTCCGGGTGTCCAGTACCGGGATTCGGTCACCATTAGCGTCCGAGCATAATCGAAAAATTGAGATAGGAGGTTAGCCAAGATGGCATCCACAATGGCATTAAGCAAGGCCGAACAGAACGCCCTTTGCGTGAGCTACGACGTTCTTGGAACCCACGTTGAACTGGATCTCCAGTTCGTGAAGCGTTACCTGGTCAGAGGAAACCCCGATAAGATCACCGACCAGGAAATTGTTTTCTTTATGAACACCTGCAAGATGCAGAAGCTGAACCCTCTCGTCGCCGGGGAGGTCTACTGCATCAAGTTCGGGAATGACCCGGCGCAGATGGTGGTCGGGAAGGGGGCGTATCTGCGTAGAGCGTATGAGCACCCGGACTATCTCTGTAAGGAAGACGGTATTGTCGTCATCCGCAAAGGAGGCGCGGTCATCCAGAAGGAAGGGTGCTGCCTGTACCCCGACGAAGAGCTGATTGGAGGCTGGTGCAGGGTTCACTTCAACCGCAACGGGAAGGAGAGAACCGCCTTCAAGGAAGTCTCGCTCTCCGAGTACGATAAGGGCCAGGCCAACTGGAAGTCTAAGCCTGCCACCATGATCTGCAAGGTAGCCACCAGCCAGTGTGTGAGAGAGGCGTTCCCGAAGGACTACGAGGGCCTGTACTCCGAGGAGGAGATGATCGCCTCCGGCGCGATCCCCGTCAACTTCGAGGTCGTGCCGGAAACCGGGGAGGTCATCACCGGGGATGCGGAGCCCGAAGACCCGCCCATTTCCCAGGAGCAGCGGCAGTCCTTGTTCCGCATGGCAAAGGAACACCTGGGAGCCGACGCGAACAAGATCTTGAAGGAGATTGTCGAGCAGCATGGGTATGAATCCACGAATGGTATGCCTGTGTCTGTCTACAATCAGGTGGTTAGCGAAATCATGTGTTTGGCCGAGGAGAAGCGGGCGGAGCGGCCCAGCTCTGGGCCTGTACCGGAAGATGGTGGCAGCCAGAAAGAGCCTGCCGAGTAATGGATCGTGAACTGGCGGCCTAGCCGCCACGAAGGCAGGTGATAAAATGGCATGGGTCAGCGTACACGACAACGTGATAGGGGGCAAGCTCCGGGAACTGGCAAAAGAAATCGGCTGCACACAAGAGGAGGCCCTGGGAATCCTGGTGTCGCTTTGGATATGGGGTCTCAACAACGCCGACAAGGACGGCAAGCTGATGAGCGCCGACCGGGAGGATGTTTTGGAGGCGTTCAGCGTCAAGCTGGTCAGCGGCTTGAAAGTTGACATCGTTGACACGCTCGTCAAGACCAGATGGATGGATGAGCCGGAGCCGGGCGTCCTATATATCCACGATTGGGACCAATGGCAGGAACAATGGTATAAAGCCATTGAACGCCGGGAAAAGGATGCGAAGCGAAAGGCTGAGTACCGGCAGGGCAAACGGTCTGAGAAGGCGCGGGCCGGTGCCGCCGGCAAAAAGAATGACGGTCTCGACCAGGAGGCTCTGTGGGGCAGAGATGGGGGGGCGGAGGCACCAGCACAGCCGGAGGAACCGAGATATACACCGGCGTTCGAGGAGTTCTGGCAGGCATACCCTCGGAAGATCGGGAAGGGCGAGGCATACAAGAAGTACCAAGCCCGCCGGAAGGACGGGTACTCCGATGCCGAGTTACTTGAGGCGGCTAAGAACTATGCGATAGATTGCCGGCGAAGGAAGACGGAGAAGGAGTACATCAAGCACCCAAAGACTTTCCTGAGTGACAGCCTCCCGTTTCTGGACTACCTCCCCAAAAGGGAGAAGCCACAGGAAGACCCGGGAGCAGCGAAGACAAATCCGTTTGAAGAATGGGGTGAAGATACCTGATGGCAGAAGGTATGCTCAACACTTATGAATTTATGAAGAACATCGCAGCCCGTGGCTTGAGCAAGCAGGTCAGGACCCACGGGGATTATGTAGGGCCGGATGGCCTGCTGATGTGCGGGAAGTGTGGGGAAGCAAAACAGCGGATCATGGATTTTGCTGATCCGACACCAGAGAACCCGGAGCACACCAGACAGCTCAAGGTCGCTACGATGTGCCGCTGCGAACGGGAGATTGAGGAGCAGCAGAAGAGAGAGGAGCAGGCGGCCGAGGACATGGAGCGAATCCGAAAACTGAAAAAGGCAAGCCTCACGGATGAAAAGTTCTCCTACGCCACCTTTGAGCACTTCAAGCCCACCAAGTACAACGAGAGGAACCTGAAGCTCTGCCTGCGGTATGCGGAGAAGTTCGACCTCATGCTGGAGAAGAACCAGGGGCTTCTGTTTTGGGGCGACGTAGGGACCGGGAAGAGCTACGCGGCGGCCTGCATTGCAAACCACCTGCTCGACCGCAAGGTCCCGGTCATTATGACCTCGTTCGTGAAACTGCTGGAAGTCATTCAGGCCAGCAGGGAGGAGGAACCGGCGATCCTGTCCAGACTCGGATATGCCAGACTCGTTATCTTCGATGATCTGGGGGCCGAGCGGGGTACAGATTATGCTCTGGAGAAGGTCTACAACATCATCGACAGCCGGTATCGCAAGGGGCTGCCCATGATCCTGACAACCAACCTCAGCCTCGATGAGATGAAGCGGGAGGTTGATGTTCGGTATAGCAGGATCTACGACCGTATCTTTGAAAACTGCTATCCGATGCAGTTCACCGGGCCGAGCTGGAGAAAGGTCGAGGCGAGTCGCAGATTCAAGGATATGGAGAAGCTACTGGAGGAGGATTGATACCCAATGGGGGAAGTCGGTGAAAGAGGATACCTGAAAATCGGGAATGAGGCCGACCGGGTGGCCGTAGCCTCTATCCTGTATAAGAACGGCTACACCGTGAGGCCGGTCCGACGGAAAAAGAACGGGAAGAGCTATGAATACTTCCTGTTCTACCAGATGAACAGCATGGACGAGGAGGCTGGCGGCGATGAAGGTTAAATTCACCATCCTCGGAGAGCCGGCCGGGAAAGGGCGGCCCCGGTTCAGGAGCGTCGGCCCTTATGTTAAGACCTATACCCCGGAGAAGACGGCAAGCTACGAAAACCTCGTTAAGCTGGAGTACAGGCGGCAGTGCAATGACTTCAAGTTTGAGGATGGGGTTCCGTTAGATCTTAGAATCACAGCATACTACTCCATACCGAAGAGCACCAGCAAGAAGAAGCGGGTCCTCATGGAGCAGTTCAAGATCCGGCCGATGAAGAAGCCTGACAACGACAATATCGTAAAGGTGGTCCAGGACGCCCTGAACTTGGTGGCCTACCACGATGATGTGCAGGTCGTTGATTGCCAGCTACGGAAATTTTACAGCGAAAACCCCAGGGTAGTCGTTACAATCCAGGAGGCTCCCGATGTTGTTTGCTCATGAATTACCATTTGGTATCAAAAAGATATGTACTGGAAAAGAGGACTGGTAGATTATGAGCCGAGAACTTGAATTTGATGGATGGTGGGAGGGCAGAGCGGTTTATAGCTGCGACTGTTGCCACAAAACCGAGAGCTTTCGCTTCGACAGCGAAGATATTGACTCCAAAGCCCACCGGAAGGAACTCCGGGAAAAGAAGGGCTGGATCACGACGCAGGTAAACGGCCAGTGGAAGGATTTTTGCTCCGAGGACTGCCGGAACCGTTATATCAGAAATCAGACGATTTGATAGGAGGAACAGAAAATGTTTGCAAATGACCTGAGTTTAAGCCTGAAGAGCGAGACCTTCTCTGCGCTGAAAGAGGATTTCGACAGCATCCTGGCCCGGACCATCGGGAACATGGAGATGAAGGGGGCCGAGGAAGCCACTGTGACCCTGAAGCTGGGCATTTCCCTGGAAAAGAGCAGCGTGAACAGCCCGAGCGGCCTTCAGGAGATCACAAAGCCGTCCTTCAAGCACGACATCAGCTCTGTGATGCAGGTGAAGGACAAGAAATCCGGCGCTCTCACTGGCGATTATGAACTGGTGTGGGATGCCGCAGAGGGGAAGTATGTGATGCGCCGCATTGATAACGGGCAGGTGAGCATCTTCGACAGTGCTCAGACCGCTGGTGACGTGATCGACGCCGATTACACCGCACTCCCAGAAGGCCAGCGTGGACTTCCTGAAGCCTCTCAGAACGACGAAGAGGCGGGGGATACCTCTGATACAGACGAGGCGGAAAACACCGAGCCTGACTCCGCCAACGAATCCGTGAACACCCCCGACGATACCTCCACGCCGTTCGGCTGGCTGAAGCAGTTCGCCGGCATGGATATGCGGGTGACCGAAGCGATGGGCAACTATACTGTCCGCACCGCCGAGAACAAGATCGTGCTGTCCTCTGCCACCAGTGAAACCTCCCCGTTCTACTGCCCGGCCGAGAAACTGGCTCCCCATGTCGGTCACAAGGTATCCTGTGTCGGTTATGGTGACGAGAACGGCGCAATCGTCAATGTCTCTGTGGAGTGCGAGGACTGCAATGAGGTTCTGTTTGAGCTGACCGCCCCGGGCGTGGTGGAAATGACCGATGAGGAGATCGCTGCGTCAGTTAATGAAGAAGGCCCTGGGAACTACGATTACGAGACTCCCGAGAGCGACAAGGAGGCTGAGTGATATGAGAAAGCTACTGCGGAGCATGGCGAAGGCCAAAATGGAGCGGATGGGATACTCCAAGGTGAACAGGCGGATGGCTTATGGTCATTGGCGTGAGGTTCTGGGGAAGGGGGCCTACCCCGGCTTCTATGGGAAGAAGCGCCAGAACAAGGGGAGCCGGCAGCCCATCCTGAAGTATTGAGGGTAGGGGCTATGATGACTGCGTTTAGAGTCATCGTGCTCATCGTCCTTGCGGTCACCGGCCTTGGGGTGGTCGCAGACGGCGCGGGTGGCCGCAAGGAATACGTCAGCACGTTTCTGGTATCTGGGGTTCTCTTTTTGGCGTCCATCGCTGTTGAGGCCCTTCTGTAAGCAACAGAGCAAGGGGAGAGCTGTATATGAAATCGCCAATCGACATCATCAAGGGGCGGATCGTTGATTACGACCCCAGAACCAGCGAGGTCACCATCAAGGCCCGGTATCCAGACTGGATGATGCTGACAAAGCGGGAGTACCGGGACTGCAACATCCAGCTCATTGACGGGAGGCCCTTGTCCGATAAGCAGCGCCGAACCTGCTATGTGCTTTTGAAAGACATCTCCAAGTTCACTGGAATGGGGCTTGACCCCACGAAGGAGTACCTGAAGATCAAGTTCCTGACCGAAGATTTGCAGGAAACGGCAGACCAGATGTTTTCCCTGTCCAACGCTCCGATGAGCCTGGTGTGCGCCTTCCAGCGGTTCCTGGTCCATTTCATGCTGGATTGGGATATTCCATGCAGCATCCCCTTGCTCGAATTCGTGGACGATGTCCAGGACTACCTGTATGCCTGCCTGATGGCGAAGAAGTGTTGCATCTGCGGCAAGCACACCGACCTGCACCATCTGGACCATGTTGGCGCCGGCCGGGATAGAGAGGAGATCATTCACGAAGGAATGGAGGTGCTGCCCCTCTGCCGTGAGCACCACACGGAGGTTCACCAGATCGGGCAGCTCACCTTCAACGACAAGTACCATATCAGCGGCGGCATCATCCTTGACCGGAAAATGTGCAAGCTGTATGGACTGAAGGCAAAGGAGGAAGACAATGCTCAATAAATGGGAGGGCATGGGGCGGCTCACCAAAGACCCGGAACTGCGGAGAACGCCATCCGGCACGGCCGTCGCTACATTCAGCATTGCCGTTGACCGGGACTTCAAAGGCAAGGACGGCGAGCGGGAAACCGACTTCATCGACATTGTTGCCTGGAGGCAGACGGCCGAGTTCGTGAGCAAGCATTTCACAAAGGGCCGAATGGCCGTGGTGGAGGGCCGGCTTCAGATCCGGGATTATACCAATAAGGACGGCCAAAAGCGGCGGGTTGCGGAAATCGTTGCGGACAACATCTACTTCGGCGACAGCAAGCGCGATAACGATGGGGAGGGGTCCGCATACAAAGATCCGTCGTCTTATGCCGACGAATATGGAGCAGGAAATGACTGGAACGAAATCGACGAAGGAGACGGAGAATGTCCGTTCTGATAGGAGATAGACATGGAAAACACGAAAATTGAATGGTGCGACAGCTCCTGGAACCCAGTAACGGGGTGCTACAACAACTGTCCGTACTGCTACGCCCGCAGGATTGCCAACCGCCTGAAGGGCTGTGATAATTGCCCAAGTGGAATTCATCCCTCGCTGTCCAGGATTATAGAGCTGTCCCACCGGCTCCAAGCCACCAGCAAGGACGGGAAAAAGAGAGCCGCTGCTTACCCCTTCGGGTTTACGCCGACGCTCCATGAATACCGGCTTGATGACCCGCAGAAGAAAGGGTTTGGGAAGACAGTCTTCGTGTGCTCCATGGCGGATATGTTCGGGCCATGGGTCCCTGATGAGTGGATTAAGCGGGTGTTCCAGTCCTGCCTTGACGCTCCGGGCCATCGTTACCTGTTCCTGACGAAGTATCCGATTCGGTATATTGAACTCGCTGAGGCGGGCATCCTGCCGGAGCGGGATGACTTCTGGTACGGTAGCACAGTCACAGGGCCGGAGGCCCCAGCCTTCTATGGCGGCGGATATAAAACCTTCGCCAGCATTGAACCGATCCTGAAGCCCTTCGACGCCCCCGGTAGCGGCGGTATTGCAGATACCATAGATTGGGCCATCTTCGGGGCTGAGACCGGGAACCGGAAGGACAAGGTTGTGCCAGAGCGGAACTGGATTGAGGGTGCCGTGAAGGCGTTCAAGGACAGGGGTAAGCAGGTGTTTATGAAGGACAGCATGAAGCCCGTATGGGGCGAAGAGCTATTGACAGAATTTCCATGGGAGGACTAAGCGCATGAAGATCAGAATCAACACACACGGGAATGAACTGCCGGTCAGCCATGGAGAGTGGGTGGACCTTTACACCGCTGAAGATGTGGAGATGGGGCCGCTCGACTTCAAGATCATATCCCTCGGCGTAGCCATGGAGCTGCCGGAGGGCTACTACGCCCAGGTGGTGCCCCGGTCCTCCACCTGTAAGAACCACGGCATCATCATGGCTAACAGCGTTGGTATCATTGAGCATAGCTACTGCGGAAACAACGATGTCTGGGGATTCCCGGCCGTTGCCATCCGACACACCAAGATTCCGAAAGGCACCCGTATCTGCCAGTTCCAGTTGGTCAAACAGGCAGAGCCGATTGAGTTTGAGCAGGTCGATGACCTCGGCAATCCCGACCGCGGCGGATGGGGCAGCACCGGGAAAAGCTGACTGCGAGGTGGACCATGGCAAAGCAAAGCGGGTATCTCAAGCGTAAGAAGGTAGAGATCGGAGTCTACCGGCAGGCAGAGAAGGGGACCTACATCCAGTTCATGTCTGATATGTTCCAGATCGCCTTGAACGACCCGGATGTCATGGGAAAGGATGTTCTGGGCGAGGCTAGGATAAAACGTGTGGTAGAGGCCGCCGGCAGGAACTTCGATACCTTCCACGGCGCACTGGAGAATATCCCGGAAGCCGACTACTTCCAGGAAAAGCTCGATTCCAGGCTTGGAAGGATTTTCAAAGAAAAACTGGTGCCCTTTGCAGACCGGTATCCCTGGCTCAAGAGGCAGGTCTACTAACCGGCCAGGGGAGAGTGAGGTGAGAGGGCTTCTGACATGGAGGAGAAACGATATGATGTAGCTGCGGTGAAGGAGCGGCTGAACGAATACCGAGAGAAAGAGCGGGATATAGACAACCAGATCGAGCGTTTGGTACGTCTGGTCACTAAGATGAGCAGCGTCGGGGCCCAGACCATCACTGATATGCCCAGATCCCCGGGGGCGGATGGCGACCGCATTGGGAAGCTCGTTGCAGAAAAGGAGGAGTTGGAGTCTTGCATCCGAAGCGACGAACAGGATCAGAAAGAGGAGTGGAGTAAGATCGAAGCGATCTTGTCTAAACTCAAGCACTCGGATGAGCGGGCAGTAATCCGCATACGGTATCATGACAGAGAGAACTGGTCTACAGTCGCCGAGGTCATCTTCGGAAATGTGGAGGACTACCTCGACAGGGAGGGAACCTACATCCGGCGGGTGCATAAAATCCATGGCTCCGCCCTCCTGAATATGGCGAAGATCATGGAGGACGGAGAACTGGATACAGAGGTTCCTGCGGCTATGTAGCCTATATTCCATCATCCAGAAACCTTCCAGTGACTTTAGGCGCCAATTTGAACAGGGCGGAGTAGTCCGATTGGGCTGCTTCGCCCTGCGTTTGTTTTCGTTGATATTAGAGAATTTCTTTCAAAAATAAACGAAAACATATTGACTTAGACGCCCGGTGTTGTAAAGTAAAGTTACGATAAATCAACAAAAATGAACTGATAGAAGGAGTAATTGATATGAAAAACGAGTATCTGGAGAAGATTTGTGACCGTATTCAGAACGGGGAGGAAGTCGGAAGAAACCAGCAGGAGCTGGCTTGGGCGTACAAGCAGCCGACCTATCAGAAGTTTGGACGGATCTGCCTGGACCATCCCATCCACACCGACAAGGATGCGGCGGCCATCGCCCAGGACCTTTCCCTGGCTGGCATCAATGAGCTGTATATCACCAGCCAGTCTAGCAATCAACTCGATTTGTGGGCTGTGATGGACGCCTTTGGTCTGAAGCTGCGCGGAATCGGCTTCATCGACAATGCTGATTACATCGCCGACGTTGAGCGGTGGGGTAGCAGCGATCTTCCTGAGACGCTTGCAGCCCTCCGGTTCAGCTTCAAGGAGGATCAGTGATGGAGTGGATTTGTTGGAGCAGATGGGGCAGCATAGGCCGAATTGAGGGAGGGCAGATGAGATGGCGGGATATTCAACTGAACCTCCAGAAATTTGAGCGGGAGGCCAAGAAGCTGCTGGATGAGACAGGCGCAGACCATGTGGTATACGGAATGAAGCTTTACGAGGATGGGCACTTGAAAGAAGTGCGGTTTTACCTTCAGCCGATGGATGAGGAGGAGTTTGACAGGGTAGCCCGCCTCAAGGGAGTGATGGTGTATGCGCTCCACAAAAGAATTTGAAAGGAATGAGATAGAGCGATGAGATTCCGGGATATTCCGCAGTTCATCAGCGATGGATCATACCGGGTAGATGTGGGCCTGGAGTACATGATTGAGTGGATCGACAGAATGGTGGAAGAAGACGGGTTGCAGCTCTGCCCGGACTTCCAGCGTGGTCATGTGTGGACCGAGCAGCAGCAGATCGCCTTCGTGGAGTTCGTCCTTCAGGGAGGCAGGTCTGGCAGGACGATCTACCTGAATAACCCGAACTGGATGGGCAAAGGCCACCAGAGCGGTTACACCGATTTCGTGTGCGTCGATGGGCTCCAGAGGATTACGGCGATCCGCCGGTTTCTGAATGATGAAATCCAGGTGTTCGGCCACCGTTACTCCGACTTCGACGGCCCAACGGATCTGATCCGGCATGGAATGGTTATCAACATCAATGACCTGAAAACCAAGAAGGAGGTCTTGCGGTGGTACATCCAAATGAACGCCGGCGGAACCCCGCACTCCGATGGAGAAATCCAGAGAGTAAAAGAAATGATGGAGGGATTGACGTGAGTGAAGTAAAACTGAAAAAATTGCTCTTCTATAACGGAATGTTTAACCGGGAAGGGCACAAGATGAGGTCTGTTTTTGAACGTGAGGTATCCAATGGCACTGCTGTCTACCGCCTATGGAGGAGCGATGGAAAGCCGGACCTTGATTACCCTCGCGCAGAGAACGATAAGTATATCTTGTATGTAGAAATCAACGGCTACTTGGCTCCTCTAGGCGTAACTGACTTCTACTTGGTAGATAATTGTGGGTTTTCCGCCGCCACAGAAAGCCTTTACGGCGGGCAAGAAGAGAGGGCGCGATATTTTGATACCCTGCGCCAGAATTGGAACACCGGGGACGGGGCTATATTAGCCGCACTGGATCGAGAGAGGGTGGAAATCAAAAGGTTTGGAGAAGATCCCGCCAAGCAGGCTGATTGCATCAAGGCTATGCTGGATAGCAGGGTTGAAAAATATCTGGCCTCCAAAGAGAGCGGCGGCGACACATTCCCGGACTTCGTAGGGGCCTTGGCCCTTGGAGAACTTGATGAGTGCGTTAAACTGTCTGCCATTTACCGATCCAAAAAAGAGGCAAAAGATCGGGAGCGGTATGCCCGCATCAAAGCAGAGGAACAGGCCCATTACGAAGAGGAGAACCGCAAGGCGGAGAAAATGGTCACTGATGCAATCGGCATCCTTCGGAGTGAGGGAGTTCTTGAAAATGAATGGGTAAAGTTCTATCAGGAAGACGGTCGTTCCCATACTTACTCCATCATCAACTACCTGATGAGGAGGTATGGGGTGGATGTCCCGCTCCGTACCCAGGGATGGATTAACGAAAAGCTGTCCAGCATCAAGATTAAAGACGGGCGGTGTGAGCAACTGCGATATTTGCGCTCCAAGGGAGGAAGGTGTTCACAAAAGTTCTTTGACTGCATGAATGAATTGATATGTGCGGCTACTCGTGAGAAAAAGGAGAAACCGGAATGAAATATGCGGTGATTGCGACCTATATAAACGGAACGTCCACCGGGGCCGTAATAAATGCTGTGAGCGACCGAGATGCCTGGATTTCAGCTCTGAGCCTGTTCGACCACGGAAAGTATATTCAGAGCATCCAGGTATCGGCGATTCTCACGGAGGAGTGCGGCGGGGAGTTTGAGGAGGAGCCATGATAACCAAACGTCTAACAGCGGATAGGGTCGGCGTGAGATGCCAAAAGAAGCACCGGTCAAAGCAATATGTCATAGATCCACCGGAAACGGACCCGATTGTGGTGATGGGATCGGGCTGTCCGATTGTGGAGCTTCAACCCGGCGAGGTCGTGGTGAGCCAGGATGGCGAAATTGTCAAGGCTACCGGAAGGTTTTTCAGGACAGCCGAGACTATCGACCCGTTCCACATAGTCTTTGACATCTTCTGAATTGGAGGAAAAACATGAAAGTTGGAGATTTCCTGAAGAAATACTGGATGTGCAGCAACGCAGAGGTATTCATCGAAAGCGTACCGGCCGGAGACTTGAGCAAGCTCAAGCAGGATGAAGTGAGGGATCTTCGCCCCATTGTCCTCATGGACATGACCGTACAGAGCTTTTCTGTAATTGACAATGTTCTGACCATCTACGCTATGGACGGGGGAGCAGGCGGGAAAACATGGGAGCGAAAAGAGAAGTGGAACGAGCCCTAGTTTTGTACCGCGCACAAAAGGGCATGAAAAGGCACTAAAAGGCATTGTAACGCACCATTTTCCTGTGCTATCTTGTATAACAGAAAATTTGGATGAACCGTTAGGGGACGGGAAATCCAGAAAGCGTCACCGACTGGTGGCGCTTTTTTATTTGCTGACTGGAGGTACAGGAAATGGAAAAGCGCATCGAAATGGTGCAGCGCCGTGTCGGCGACCTGAAACTGGACTTCGGCAACCCCCGCAAGATCAAAAAGCAGAAGCGGGAGGATTTGGAGGAGTCCCTGGACAAATACGGCGACTTCGACATCATCGTCATCAACGATAAGGACCAGGTTATCGGCGGTAATCAGCGAGTGACCATCTTCCAGAAAAAGAACCCGGACATGATCGTCGAGTGCAAAATGCTCGTCGGCTATACCGTGGCAGAGCTGAAGTATATCAATATCAAGCTGAACAGCCACGCCGGAGAGTGGGATCTGGATGAGCTGGGCGACTGGACGGCAGATCTGATGGGCAGCTTCAAGTTGGATCTGGAGAAGCCCCCGAAGCCCGTGGAGGATCGTACCATCAAGGAGATGGAGGCTATCCACTACGAGCAGTACGACTATGTCCTGATCGCCTGCCGGAATGAGCTGGATTACAACGACCTCGTTCGGAAGCTCGGCATCGAAGGCGGCCAGGTCAAGGTAGCCAAGAGCCGGAAGATCAAGGGCCGGGCCATCTGGTACGATGACTACAAGGGCCGCATCCTTAGCAAAGAGGAATCGGAAGAACTGGACGGAAGCGGGGAGGCAGAGGAATGATTCAGTTTGCAAAGCCTGATATTACCTCCGCCGAGATCCTGAAGGTGGAATCCACGCTGAAAAGCGGTTGGCTCACCGGCGGGCCGAAGGTGGCCGCCTTTGCCATGGAGGTCGCCAACCAAAGCGGCGCCGACCATGCCGTCTGCTATGATAGCTGCACTGCCGCTATGGAGATGAGCCTGCGGGCGCTGGGCATCGGTCCAGGGGATGAGATTATCACTACCCCCTATACCTACTCAGCCACCGCTGAGGTCATTCGGAACGTGGGCGCAAAGATTGTGTTCTGCGATCTGAAGCCCGGGACCTTTGAGATGGACTACGGCAAGCTACCGGGGCTCATCACCGAGCGGACCAAGGCGGTCATGCCGGTTGACTACGGCGGGGTTCCGTGCCGATATGCAGACCTGTTTCAAGCGATTTCCAGCAAAGCCAGCCTATATCACCCCTCTACGCCTCTGCAAAAAAGCATAGGCAGGGTCGCCGTTGTGGCTGACGCCGCCCATAGCTTCGGCGCCAGCTACGAAGGTTATTCCGTTGGGGGCGTGGCCGACTTCACCTGCTTCAGCTTCCATGTCCTGAAGCCCATCACCACCGGAGGCGAGGGCGGAGCGGTTGTCTGGCGTGACTTTGATAACATCGACAACGACATGCTGGAGCGGCGTCTGGCCCTCCTTGGGGACCACGGGCAGACAGGAAAGAATATCTCCGGCATCCACGGCCGGGAGTGGGAGTACGACATAGCCCTGTTCGGCTATAACCACATTATGACCGATGTGGATGCTGCGGCCGGCCTTGGACAGCTTGACCGAATGAAGGAGCTTTACTCCGCCAGGGAGGCCCTGACAAAGCTCTATTATTTGAATCTGCCCGGCAGTGTGGAGGCAGCCCTTCAGCACTTCGGGAAGGACTACACCAGTTCCATGCACCTGTTCCCGATCCGTATTCCCGGGGCAGGCGAGAATGAGCGGAACCGGGTGTTTGCGAGCCTGCTTGATGATGGTATTGCCTGCAACGTCCACTACAAGCCGCTTCCCATGTTCACCGCCTATATCCGGGAGGGATTTGACATTCAGGACTACCCGGCTGCCTACGACACCTACAAGAACCTGATTACGCTTCCGTACCACACGCACATGACTGTGGATGACGTGGAGCTGATCTGCGCTGCGGTCGAGAGGGCGGTGAAGGCCCTATGAATATCACGACCTTGCAGGGAGCCACCGTTCTGATTACCGGCGGGACAGGGACCTTCGGGAACGCTTTCTTGGATGAGTGCCTGGCTGCCGGGGCGGATGAGATCCGCATCTTCAGCAGGGATGAGAAAAAGCAGTATGATATGGCCCAGAGATACCGGGAGAACCGCAATGTCCGGTTCTTCCTGGGGGACATCCGGGACAAGAGATCTATCGACGCCGCCATGTATGGGGTCGATTTCGTTTTTCACGCTGCTGCTATGAAGCAGGTCCCGTCCTGCGAGAACTTCCCCATGGAAGCGGTGAAGACCAACATCAACGGCAGCGAAAACCTGCTGCTGGCGGCCATCCAGAAGCGAGTGCAGAAGGTGGTCTGTTTATCAACTGACAAAGCGGTGTACCCCACCTCGGCCATGGGCATGACGAAAGCCTACATGGAGAAGCTGGCTTTCCAGAAGGCCGAGCAGCAGAGCGGCACGGAAATCTGCGTGACTCGGTTCGGTAATCTGGTAGCCTCCCGGGGCTCCGCTGTGCCACTGTTCATTGAACAGGTGCAGAACGGTATGCCCATCACCATTACAGACCCGGCTATGACCCGGTTTATGATGACAGTGAAGGAGGCCGTGGCTCTGGTCCGGCAGGCATTTGCTGTTGGACGGAACGGTGAGCTTCTGGTGAAGCGGTCAGCCGCCTGTACGACCGGGGATCTGGCGAAGGCAGTCTGCGAATATATGCACCTGTCGGCGGACTACCCAGTCGTGCAGATCGGGATTCGCCCTGGAGAGAAAATGCACGAAGCTCTGCTTACCGAGGAGGAGGCAGGGATCGCTACGGTCAAGGGGGACTATGTGGTAGTGTCCCGAGACCGGAAGGGCGTCAAAAAGCTGGATGTACCGTATCGGTCCGATTTGGCCGAGCGAATGGATGAACCGGCGGTGCTCCGGCTGATTGAGAGCGTTTTTGAGGGAGGGGTGAGCTGACATGAAGAAACATCTGTTTGTGGTGGCCCACCCTGACGATGAAGTTCTTGGCGCCGGTGCCTTTATCTACGATGCCATTCGGCGAGGAGACAAGGTGGCCGTGACCGTCCTGAACAACTGCGACACCACCAGGTATCGGGATGATGAAACCAGGATCGTGAAGGATCTGGAGAGAAGCCATGCCGCCTTGGGGGGTGGCATCCGCCGGGACCTGTTCTACTACACCGACAGCAACTTCCATAACGCAGATCACCGGCAGATGGTACAGGACATCGAGGGCGTCATCCGCGATTTTCAACCGGACATCATCTTTACGCAGCACCCCGGGGACATCAACACCGACCACTACTGGACGGTGGCATCCTGCATGGAGGCGTTCCGGCTGTGGCAGCGGGGTAGGGGTGAGTACCATCCGGTCGAGGCTCTGTATCTGATGGAGGTCCAGTCCTCCACGGATTGGGCCTTGAACCCGTCTGAGGAGAGGTTCAAGCCGAATACCTTCGTTGAGGTATCCCCGGAGGCGGTAGACGCTAAGGTTGACGCCCTGGCGACCTATGAGAATGTAATCCGACCGGTCCCGCACCCCAGGTCCACAAAGGCACTGTATGCGCTCCCTGTTCTCCGGGGCGCACAGGCGGGGTATCCGCTGGCCGAGGCGTTCGAGTGCGTGTTCAGGAGGGGAGACCTATGATCCTGACCTCGCACCAGCCCGACTTCCTGCCCTACATGGGCTTCTTTTACAAGGCGGCCCGCAGCGATGTGCTGGTCCTGTCCGATGATGTCCAGTTCTCCAAAAGCGGTATGCACAACTGGAACCGGATTAAGACCCCGGCGGGCGCCCAGAAGCTGACCATCCCGGCCCATGCCCACCACGACACGCCGCTCTGCCAGATCAAGATTGCAGACCCCGGCCATGGCATCGGGCGGGCGGTGAAGACGATTGAGCAGCACTACCGCAAGGCCCCCCACTACGGGGAAGGGGCGGAGTTGCTGGAGATCATGCAGTTCTTCTCCGGCCCCGGAAACTCCTGGCTCACTGAGATGAACGAAAATCTCATCCTCCATATCTTGGGCAGGTTCGGTATCAAGCCTCTGGCGATCCTGCGGGCCTCCGCCCTGGGTATCCAGGGGCACAAGGATGAACGAATCTTCCAGATGTGCGAGGAGACCGGGGCGGATACCTACCTTAGCGGCCGGGGTGCTGCGGACTACCACCAGCCGGAGGAATATATGCTCCGAGGCATCGACCTGATTTACACCGACTATGAGCCGGTTCAGTATCAACAGCTCTACGGGGAGTTCATCCCGAACCTGTCTGTGCTGGACTATATTTTCAACTGCGGATATGAACTTCCGAGGGGGTGGAAGAAGTGAAGCAACCAACCTTCGGCATCTATATCCCCAGCTATAAACGGGCGAAGAGCTGCACGGCCCACCGCTTCCTCCAGTACGGAACGTACATCGTCCGGGCAAGCGAGGAGGCGGAATACCGGGAGGCCCTGCGGGATGTAGAGGACCATATCAAGGTGTGGGCCGTGGAGGATGAGCTGATCTGCGGCCTGACCGAAGTGAACCAGTGGCTCATCGACAATGCCCCGGAGGATGTCATCGCCATCCTGGACGACGATATTCACCACTTCTACTACCGGATGTATGAAACGGTGTCCCTGGAGGACCCCGAGGTTGTCACGGCGGAGCTGGAGCGGATCGGGCAGCTCATGTCTGACCTGAAGATAGGGTTCGGGGCCACAGACGCCACCATCCGCCCCTGGAACTACGACTGTGAGTTCTCCTTCAAGGGGTGTGCCGGTGCGGTCCGGTGGGTCAACCGGCCGGTTTTCAAAGCGAAATGCCATAAGGAGCTGGAGTACAACTACGACCTGGACCTCGTACTCCAGGAGCTTCTTGTGAACCGGGTGATCCTGAAGCCCAAATACTTCTGCTCGAAGGGCCTGACCGATACCAATGAGGGGGGTGCCTCCGGGAAGAAGAGGGGGGACCAGGTCGCCAGCATCAATCTGATGAAGTCCAAGTGGGGCAAGTATTTCTCCTACAACATGAAGACGAATGTGCCTCACATCAATGTGAAACGGTAGATTTTGAAAAACTTTCGCATATATCTGCATTTCCATTGACTTTTAGCCGGTATCAGTTAAGATATAGTAAAGGCCAAAAAAGTTATTGATTGGCCTTGAATAAGGCTGAAAGGATGATGAAATTGGCATTTCAGATGCTGACACGGACGAATCGCAGTTTCTGGGAGGTTACGTCCGTCATGCAGAACTCAATCCGAAAGGGCGACTATGAACTCGCCGGACACTGTCTATGGGAACTGCTCCCTGGGTACACGCCGTACCTGCGGAAGCGGTTCCTTGTCATTTCTGCCGAGGATTGCTTTGGAGTCATCACAAAGGAGATTGTGGCGCTCTCGGAGATTGGAGACGAAAAGGCTCTGACCCAGGCGCTCGCCCTGATGTGTGCGGCGAAAAAGAACCGGGACGCAGATTACTTCGTCTGCAATCTGATGTTTTGCCCGAAACCGACCGGGATGACAAAGGATGATCTGGCGAAAGAGCTGCACCGGGCAATTCGCAAGCGGGAGGTCGTAAAGGCCGGCCGGCTGGCGGCGGAGCTTTTCAAAAAGAACCGCAAGGAGTTCTGGAAGATGCTGACCCAGACGGCAGAGGTATTCTACCCGCATCTGCTGGACGAGGTCGTGGCCCTGAACCGGGCGAACGACATGGTCAGTAAGCCTTCGGAGGAGACCATCTTCGTTGCAAAGGCAATCGTGCTGATGTGGACGGAGAAGGAACCCCGGGAGGGGGTCCTGGGGTGGGAGGGGATGGATTTCTTCCATCTGCTTGACCCGGATACAATCCCGGTCCCGAAACCGGTGGAGGAGTGCCAGCGGGTGAATGGTCTGTTCCCGGAGTGGGCGTATAACTGGCACACCTCATACGGGAAGTACCAACTCCGGCGTGATGCGGTCCACGCCATCCAGAATGACCAGAAGATCCTGACCCCGCTGGAGGAGAACCTGTTCGACGACTGCACCTGGAACCGGGACATCAACATCTGCCTCCAGAAACACAACCCGAACCGTTACCAGCTCCCGTTTGATGACGGGAAGCGGAAACCGGAGGAGAAGTATGGAGCGTAAGAGCGATACGGTCCGGCGCCTGGTGGCTGCCGGCGACTTCAAAGCTGCGCTCCGTATCGCCAAGGATTTCCGGCTGGGGATCACCAAGACTGATTCGGACGATATGCGCCGGGGCTATGAGTGCATGATCCACCCGGAGTTTTATCAATCAATCGGAAAGAACCCCTCGGAAATTGCTCAAAAGGGCGTAGAGGCCGTGCAAAGACTGTACGGCACATAACTCCACCCATGAAAAACTAAGCCCGTAAAATGGCCCCTACGCCTTCGTGCTAGGGGCTATTTTCATGCAGAAAGAAGGTGAGATCTGATGGCTCGAAACCCGAAACAGGACGCCAATTTGAAGCCCTACAAAAAGGGAGACATAACCAGTGAGGAAGCTAAGAAGCGCGGGCGGGCGGGCGGAGTGAAGTCAGGGGAGTCCAGACGAGCGAAAAGGGACGCCAAATCGGCCGTCAGATACCTGCTTGATCTAGCCGCAAAAGGCAAGATTGCCGATAACCTGAAGGAACTTGGCTTTCCGTCCAATGAGCAGACCAACATGGCCGCCCTTCAGGCACGGCTGTTCACTATGGCAATGGGCGGCAACATTGATGCCTACACGACGCTGATGAGGATGGCCGGGTATGAGCCGGAGGAAAACCGCAAGGAGCGTGAGAGCATTGCCGCCGACCGTCGGCGTGAGATTGAACTGGATGCTAAGGTATCCGCTCTGGGTTCCAACCCGGAGGGTATGAGTGCATCGGTCAATATGAGCGACGAGGACGGCAACAACGATGTTGTCATCTATATGCCGCAGATTGCCCCAGAGGAGAGCTGTGAACTGAAGGAAGAGGAAGGTAAACCGGATACCGGGGAGACCGATAAAGCGTCGTCTGAGCAGTAAGGCGGTGATTGGATGTCACTGATCCTGAAGCCGCAGGAAGGCCCTCAGACAATGTTCATGGCGACACCGGCGTCTATCTGCATATATGGTGGGGCTGCCGGCGGCGGGAAATCATTCGGCCTGCTGCTGTCACCGCTCCGCTACAAGAATGTTTCCGGCTTCGGTTGTACCATCTTCCGCCGCAACTTCAATCAGATTTTTGCTCAGGGCGGCCTTTGGGATGAATCTATACAGATTTACCGGGGCGTCCGTGGAGCGGACCCGAAGTTTGCAAGGGGCCAGTGGTGGTTCAGGGACAAGAATGGGAACATCGTTTCCAAGGTGACCTTCGCCCACATTGAGCGAGATGAAGATGTCCACAAGTGGCAGGGCTCCCAGATCTGCGAGATTGGCTTTGACGAGCTGACCCACTTCTCCGAAAAGACCTTCTTCTATATGCTTTCCCGTAACCGCTCCACCTGCGGCGTGACCCCGTTTGTCCGGGCCACCTGTAACCCGGATGCGGATAGCTGGGTGGCGAAGTTCATCGAGTGGTGGATTGACCCAAACACCGGATACCCGATACCGGAGCGCAGCGGGAAAATCCGCTGGTTCATTCGTCGGAATGAGACCCTGTATTGGGCAAACACCCGGCAAGAGCTGTGGGAGCAGTTCAACCTCCAGACTGAAGAAGAGCGGCAGGAACCCCGCTCGGTCACGTTCATCGCCTCGAAACTGAGCGACAATCAGGAATTGCTCCGGGTGAACCCCGGATACCTTGCAAACCTGAAAGCCTTGTCAGTCATTGAGCGAGAACGGCTCTTGAACGGCAACTGGAAGATCAAGGCGGCCGCCGGCCTGTTTTTCAAGCGAACCCAAATTGGAGAAATCCTGGACAAAGTTCCGGGCGATGTCATCAGATGGGTACGCTGCTGGGACTTGGCAGCTACGGAGAAGACCGAGGATGGAGACCCGGCCTATACCGCCGGCGTCCTCATTGGAAAGCGGAAGAATGGGCGCTATGTAATAGCGGATGTCATCAATCGGCAGATGTCCGCCTCAGATGTGCGAAAGACCATCAAGCTCACCGCCCAGGCCGACCGGGCCGCCTACAAGCGGGTCCGCATCAGGCTCCCGAAGGACCCCGGGCAAGCGGGCAAGGAACAGGCGGAATCCTACGTTAAGTACCTGGCCGGTTTCGATGTGAAGACTGTGGCCGAAACCGGCAGCAAGGAGGCCAGAGCGGAGCCTATGGCCGCCCAATGGCAGGCCGGCAATTTCGACCTGGTCTATGGCCCTTGGAATGAAGAGTACCTGTTGCAACTGGAGAATTTCCCGGATGGGAAGTTCAAGGATATGGTAGACGCATCCGCCAACGGCTTTGCGGAGATCGAGGCCAGTGCCTTTGATGTCAGCAGCCTGATTTGATTACGATACCGGAAAGAGGTGCAAGCGCATTGGAAAAGCACAAGATCACGCAGCTTGACCGCATTGCTAGATATGCCGATCTGATTCAGAAACAGGCTGGCAAGGCGGTGCGGCCGTACCGTGCTGATGGCTATGTGAACATGATGACCCGGTATGGTACGCAGAAGGATGCGTCTGAGCAGTACAAGTTCGTCCCGGAAGACGCTGTTCCCGACGAGCTGCTGACCATGTACTATGAGGGGAACGGTCTGTTTGCTAAAATCATCGACACGCCGGCGGAGGAAGCCATAAAGCATGGCTTTGAGCTGAAAGATGTATCGGATCAGACAGTAGAGGATTTTTACACTGAGGCCCTGGATGAGCTGGATTGGGAAGAGACCGCCATGACCGCCATCAAATGGGCACGTCTCTTCGGTGGATCTCTGGCGGTCATGCTCATCAATGACGGCCGTGGCCTGGATGAACCGCTCGACTGGCGGCATATCCAGTCTATCGACGACATTCGGGTATTCGACCGCTCTGTCATCCAGCCGGACTACACGACGCTGTTTAACTACGACCCAAGGGACCCGTTCAGCACCCGTGGCAGCCGCCTCGGCCTGCCGGAGTATTACCAGGTCTTCAGCAAGTACGGGAGCTTTACAGTCCATGACAGCAGGTGCCTCGTTTTTCAAAACGGTATCTTGCCCGAGAACACCACGAATTCCATCTACCAGCTCTGGGGCGTACCAGAATACATTCGCCTGCACCGGGCCATCCGGGACGCTGAGGTGGCCCACAGGAGCGCCCCTAAAATGCTTGACCGATCTGTTCAGCCCATCTATAAGATGCAGAACCTCGCTGCGGAGCTTGCCACAGAAGAGGGGGAGAGCAAGGTGTTGCGGCGCCTCCAGGTTATTGATATGGCCCGTGGGCTTCTGAACAGCCTTGTAATCGACGCAGAGGGCGAGGATTATGACTTCAAGACCTTCCAGTTCAGCGGCATCAATGATGTGGTGAGTGCGTCCTGCAATATGCTGTCTGCGTTGTCCAATATCCCGCAGACGATCCTATTCGGCCAGGCCGTCGGGGGCATGAGTTCCACCGATGACACCAGCATGGAGAACTACTACAACTATGTCGAACGAATTCAGCGCAGGATGCTCAAGAGCAACCTGCGTTATTTGCTGTCCATCATCTTCCAGGCCGGCCTCGCCACCGGTGAAGTGGATGAGGTCCCGAAGATCAAAATTAAGTTCAACCCGCTCTGGTCTCTGAGCGATGTGGAGCAGGCGGATCTTGAGCAGAAGAGAGAACAGACCAAGTTCACCCGGGCACAGACCGCGCAGATCTATGTTGAGATGCAGGCCGTTGACCCGAGCGAGGTGCGCCAGAAGCTGGCCGACAGCGAGGAGTTCGACGTGGAGGCCATGCTGGACGAATACGATGATGGTGAGCTGTTCCCGGACCAGATTGCAGGGGGAACACCTGTCGATACCCAGGAGCAGCCTGTGCAGCCTGGAACCGGCACCAGTATCTTTGAAGAGGGAGACTTTGCCGAATACGGCCAGGATGTCAGCGTTGAGGAGCATAATGCAGACCCGGAGACGGGAGGCAACGCCCCCGCTGCGGCCCCTGCGGCTACGAAGCTGCCCCAGGACATGAGCGCCGAGGAGCTTGCCGAAAGGGCAGAGAAGGGCGTAGGCAATGCCGATGGGGCGGATGGGATTATCAACCGGCCCAAAGAATCCGTGGGCGTCTTGGTGATCTCAGATGGCAAAGTCCTATCCGGAACCCGACACAACGACTTCGGTTACGGCCTGGTCTGCGGCCCGGGCGGCCATGTGGAGCCAGGGGAGACCCCGACCCAGGCGGCCTTCCGTGAGACTGAGGAGGAGTTTGGCATCAGCCCGAAGGAGCTGATCCCGCTCGGCCTCGGCCCCTATGAGCCGGATACCGGCCTGCGGCCGCACCTGTACCTCTGCACCGATTATGATGGTGAACCGAACTGCCTCGACCTGGAAATGACCGGGGCAAAGTTCCGCGCCTTGGAGGAGCTGGACGATTTGGCGGCCTCCATGTTCCAGCCGTTTGCCGACGGCCTGAAGATCCTGAAGACCTGCATCGACACCGCCTTGTTCTTCGGAGATGAAGATGGCGAGATGCACGATGACCTGGTCAACAGTATCGGGAAGGCCGTAAACGGAGATCCGGAGAAAGAGGACGGAGGGCCCGGCTCCGGAAATTTTGGGCACACCGGTAGGGTAGGAAAAATCGGAGGCTCCGAAGAGAGATCCGGAAAATCTGAACCGTATGAAGGTGAAACAAGTCACGGACTCCCTGCCGGTGTATATAGCTCCAAGAAATCCGAATGGAGCAGAAATTCCGGAAGACAGCTCTCCGATGATGAAGTCAAGGAAATGGTAGACGCCACAGCAGATTACACTCGCAACTACAAGGATGTCGTTGCGGCATCTGCCGGATACAAAGGTGTCTATGCTTCCAGAGGCTCCATTATGGACGATGAGGAGAAGGCTGAGGCGGAGAAGAGCGCAGCGGCAATCGAGAAGATGATCTCCCTGTCCGATAAATACGATGGAAAAACTGAGCGAGCAATGACCATGGATCAGGGCACCTTCGATCAATTCGCACAGGCTGCTGGCTCCGGAGAGCCGTTCTCACTTGGACACCTATCGAGCTGGACAACTGATGACAATTCTCTGAAACGGGTGTTCAACTCCAGGAACTCGGAGAATGACCCAGAGATCTCGAATGTGGTTCTTGAGTGTAAATCCAAAACCGGTGTATCCATAAAGAATATGGCAGAGCTGGATATGGATGAAGTCCTTTACTCAAAGGATGCTCAATTTAAGGTGACCAGCGTTGACCCCGAATACTCGGTTGGGAAGTATAACGCCGTCAAGTTCGTTCTCGAAGAGGTTGAACCCGAAAGAGAGCATAAAAATGACTCGGTTTTGTTTATTTCAGAAAATCCTATTGACAAATCCGAAAAAACAGATACGATAAAGTACCAGGCCACCATTGAGGATGGCGGGCCTGGCTCTGGCAATCACGGGCACAAAGGACGCCCCGGCCAGAAAGGCGGAAGCGAGCACAGCCTTGGCCCGAAAGAAAAGGCCAAGATCACGAAGCGCCTCGTTGGACAGCAGACCCACGACGGCGTTACGATCCGGTCTGTATCCTCCCATGCCTTTGACAGAATCGGAGGGCGAAAGATGTCCGTGGGAAGAATCGACAGGATGAGGACTGAAGGGGTGCCAAGCCCTGGGAACCGCCCTCATACCAGATGCTATGACATCGACGGTAGCCGGATGGTCATTGACACCGAAAGCGGTAATGTAATGACCGTGATGTGGAGAGGAGGCCGCAAAAAGTGAGCGGTAATGCAGAAGTTGTACTTGATGTTCTCAGCCAGACCCAGCTCGGCTTCATCGAACAGGAGTTTGGCTACACCAGGGAGGCCATCGCTTCCATGAGTGATGACGAGATCGACGAGTTGTACGACCAGATCGCCGACATCGAGGTAGATGAAACCGTGGATGCGGATGGAGAAGGCCGTGACCTCACCGAACGAGGCAAAACCGCCGAAGGCATCGTGACGGCCATCGGAAATGAACTGTATCGCCCTGATGGTGAGCCAGACATGGATGAAGATGATGAGTAATTCTCGTCACCATACAACTGAACAGGATTGAGCGGAGCGGCTTCGGCTGCCCCGCTTTTTCTATGCCATTTGGCCTGAATACAGCGATTCCAACGGGCCGCAGCAATACCTACCCCATTAGACCGGCTCCCAGCGGCATAGGAGCCCTCGCAGGAGGAGACATGAAAGTAAATGTGCTTGGCACCGAGTATACGGTGACCACAAAGAAATATTACGAGGACGAGGCATTTGAGCGTCTGAAGATCGAAGGATACTGCGATTCCCTCACGAGGCAAATCGTGGTCTGCGATATGAGCACCTACAAGGGCTGGGAGCACGAACTGCCGGGTACCATCGAGGCAGCTAGAAAAGAAACCTTGCGGCATGAGATTGTCCATGCGTTTTTCTGCGAAAGCGGTCTTGCTGCTTGCTCCCTCACTTTCGATGGCCCTTGGGTCAAGAATGAGGAACTGGTGGACTGGATTGCCATTCAGGGGCCGAAGATTTATGGGGCTTGGAAAGAGGCTGGGGCACTCTAGGCCGGAACACCCCGCCAAACCTCCATAAATGGCCGGGAAAGGGGGAATAGGCCCGTGACCAACAAACAACACCAGTTGGCCGTCCAGGAGGCGGTAAGGCCCAAATTTAAGGGCAGGAAGACCGTCAAGAGCAGGTCTGTCCCGCACTACCCGGAGTCGGCGGAGCGGGAGTTTAAGCGGGTCACGAATGGCTACATCCGGCTCCTGAAGAAATCCCTCGTTGAGCACCTGCCGACTATCATGGATGAGTACCGGCGGGAGCAGCGGAATGATTCCCGCCTTGATGCCTCCCGGAACCTGGAGGACAAGGTGAGGCAGGAGCTTCAGAAGGTGGCCGAAGAGCTGGAGCAAAAGTTGGCCGCCTTCGGTCTGGACGGCCTTGTCCAGAAGATTTCCAAGCTCACCAAGACCAACTCGCTCCGGGAATGGAAGCGGGTCTGCAAGGATACCCTCGGCATCGACCTGATGGACGACTACTACAACGGCGACTTCTACGAAGAAGCCCTCCGCCGCTGGGTAGATGAGAACATCAGCAAGATCAAGAGCATCCCGAACGAAACGCTCGGTTCCATGCGCGAGATTATCCTGGACGGCTTCAAGAAGGGCCGGACCATTACCGACATCTCGAAGGCGATCCAGAAGGAGTACGGCGTCACCCGCCGAAAGGCCCAGGCGTTGGCCCGGGACCAGGTGGGCAGCCTTAACGCTCAGATCTCGAAGCTCCAGCAAAAAGACGCCGGCTGCACCAAGTACCGCTGGTCCTCGTCCAAGGATAGCCGGGTGCGGGATTGCCACCGGGCGCTAGACGGGAAGATCTTCGATTGGGATGATCCGCCGGAGATGTGGTACGAAACGAAGTCGGGCCGGGTCTACACCGGCCGCCATTGCCACCCCGGGGAGGACTACCTTTGCCGCTGTGTGGCAATCCCGGTGTTCGACTATGACACCGTCAATGTTCCTATGCAGAAATCGGATGGGAAGGACTGACCAGAATGGAGACGAAAGAGAAGATCAAGGTCTATATCGACATCCAGGATGGGAAGACCGTCTGCATCTGCAAGCGGAGCCACAAGGGATGCGGGAAGAAATGCGAGCCCGATGTGGTGGAGAGAGACAAGTTTGCTGGATGGAAGAGCACGTTCCGCCGGAATCGGTTTGGGCAGTAGCCATAGGCCACACCGCCCAAGAAAGGTACATGACCTATGAGAGTAAATGTGCTGAACAATAGCCGGGACCCTCCCGACCGGGCGACAGGGCCTCCCGGGCAGATAAATTCGATAGAAGGGGATGAAAGCCATGAAAAATGCTTACGCCATCAGCAGCTTGAGCCGGCAGATGGTCAAGGTCTGCGAACAGATTGACAGTCTCGCTATGGGCGTCCAGGACACCGAGCAGGGAATTGGTGATCTGGGCGATACCTACCAAGAGTTGCTTCTGGATGAATTGGAGCATATCCAGATGCTTACGCTCAAGCTGACTGAACTGGTCTCTGAGGCCGTGGGAGAGGAAACCACCAACACCGATGAAGGTGATGGCAGCTCCTTTGCCCCGGGCGACCTCGATGCCGAGAAGACTGGCGATGTAGCCAGTGAGGAAGGCGGTGAGGATGATACATGACCGCTCCCCAGAGAAATGCTCCGAAAGGGGGTGGGGGCGCTGTGACCCCTAAATTGACCCGTGTTGTCCGTCTGGATAGTCTTCCGCTGAACCAGACCTACTTCACGGAGGAAGGATACCTTGTTGACAGGCCCATTCTGACCAGCACCGGTATCTTTGAGTACACCAATCCCGATGGTACGATCAGGCGGGAGCTGCGGCTCCCTGAAGAGGTTTTCAAAGAGGAAAGCCTGAAATCCTACAAGGGAAAGCCCATCATCATTACCCACGATGCCGGCCTCATTACGAAGGACAATGTCCACGAAAATGCGGTCGGCACCATTTTGTCTGAAGGGTATCGAAGTGGTAACGATGTCCGCGCTGAAATCATCATCCACGACACCGATGAGATGAAATCGGCCGGATTAAAGGAATTGTCCCTCGGCTACAACATGGATCTTGACGAAACCCCGGGAGAATGGGATGGGCAGCCCTATGATGCAGTTCAGCGGAACATCGTTATCAATCACTTGGCGCTTGTCCTTGAGGCTAGGGCCGGTGACCAGGCACGGTTGAATATCGACGGCCGTGACCGAAAGACGAAAGGAGCAAAGAGTATGAGCGTAAACCCCAAGACCAAGAAAAAGGCCCGCCGGGCCGATGGCGTTATGAGCCCCGAGGATCTGGCTCAGGCCATTGCGGCCTACAAGGCCCGCCGTGCCGAGCGCCTGGCCGCTAAGGCCCAGGCCGACCAGGAGGGCGACACCGTGCCCGTGGCCGACCCCAAGCCCACTGATGGCCCTGCCCCTGCTGCGGACGGCGATGACACCATCATTTCCACTTCCGGCAAGGAGGATGGCGATGACATTGCCGATCAGGTCCAGATGGTCAAGGACCGCAGGGACCGCCGGGATGAGGGAGAAGAGCCTGCCGACAAGGAGACCGCTATGGGCGTGATTGCCCAGCAGGACGGTGATATGGACATCCTGTTCGACATCATCGACACCCTGCTTGCGGAGCGGGACTTTGATTCCGCCTGCGATACTGATGGCAAGAACTGTGATGGCGATGAGGGAACCGAACCGGCCGCCTCTGCTCCCGCCAAGGCCCAGGAGGACGGGGATGACGAAGACACCCCTGCTGCTCCTCCCGCTGAGGAGAATACGGATGGCGATGATGATGACATCCCTGCCACCAATGCTTCCGAGGTCGGCAAATCTGTGCTGAACGTGGACTCTATCGACGCAATCGTGCGCCAGCGCATCCAGCTCGGCATTATCGGCAACACCCTGAACATGGACGGCCTTGAGCGTATGAAGATCATGGACGCCAAGAAGGCCGTCATCAAGGCGGTTCGCCCTGGACTCCGGCTGGATGGCAAGAGCAAGGCGTATATCAACGCTGTTTTCGATTGCGCTGTTGCCGATGTTAGTGCCCGAAACCGGAAGGACACTGGCTACCAGGTCAGGCAGATGTTCAATCAGGACAGCCGGAACCCTGCCATTGACGATGGCGACTCCTCCATCAAGGCTCGGCAGCGCATGATGGAGCGCCAGCAGAACAAGAAGAAGGAGGATAAGTAAGATGAGTGTTCAGACCAGATACGGGTATGCAACTCCCATCGGCGCCGCCGGCGGTATCGTCGATTTGGCGCCTTATGCCGTTGACACCTTCCTGAACGAAGAGGACTCCGGCAAGATGAAGTTCGGCATGGGCGTTGTTCGAGGCTCCAAGCCCGGGACCAACGTTGCTCTGCCCAAGACCGGAGCTACCGCCGAAAAGTTCGAGGGCGTAACGGTCAACAACCGGACTACCGAGTATGACATGGAGGGAAAGGCGTTTGTCCGCAAGGGCGCTGGCATCGGCGTCATGCGTTACGGGCGTGTTTATGTCCGTGTCGAGGCCGATGATGAGCCTGAGTATGGTGACCCCCTGCTCCTCATCATCAATGGTGATGAGGCCGGCTGCTTCACCAGCACCGAGGACAGTGGAAACACCATGGCTGTGAATGGCCGTTTTATCGGCGGCGTCGACAACGGCATTGCCCCCATCGAGCTGATGCGTCAACCTGTGACCGGTGCGGCCGCAGCTTCCGGTGCGACCAAGCTGGGCGATCTGAGCGACGTTGACCTCACCACCAGCCCCACCGACGGCCAGGTTCTGAAGTATGAGAACTCCAGCAGCAAGTGGAAGGCCGCCAACGACGAGACCGGCGGGGGCTAATTGAAGAAGGAGGAATCGTTGAGATGAAAAAGCACACTCACTATGACAGCACCGAGATGCGGGCGCTGAAGAACTCTGCCATTCCGGCTGCCATTATGGCATCCGCCGGCACTCGCTTCGACAGCGCCGAGGATGCCTCTGTGTTCTTCGCCCGTGAGCTCGACCACGTTAAGGCGCAGTCCTATGACGTTGAGTATCCTGAGTTTACGGCGCTGAACCTGTTCCCCATCAGCTCCGAGGCTGACCCAGGCGCTGAGACCATCACCTACTACACCTACGACAAGAGCGGCCTCGCCAAGATCATCGACAATTACAGCACCGACCTGCCCCGTGCCGATGTGAATGGCAAGCCCTCCACCGCCATGGTCAAGTCCATTGGCGACAGCTACGGATACTCTGCGCAGGAGATGCGGGCCTCTCGCCTGGCTGGCAAGTCTCTGGATGTCCGCAAGGCCGAGTCCGCCCGGTACTCCATTGACCATCTGACCAACAAAATCGCCTGGTGCGGCGACAAGGAATCTGGACTGATGGGAGTCCTGTCTGAGGGCCAGAACATTCCGCTCTACACCATTCAGGCTGGCACCGACTCCAAGAAGACCTCCTGGCTGGAGAAAACCGCCGATGAGATCCTGCTTGATGTGAACGGTATGCAGAAACAGGTCGCAAAGATGACCAAGAACGTGGAACGGCCTGATACTCTATGCGTTCCCGCCGATGTCTATATGGACATCAGCACCCGGCGCATCCCCGATACTTCTACTACCGTAAAGGCTTTCCTCCTGGAGCACGCTCCCTACCTGAAGAACATCGTTTCCGCACCTGAACTGGATGCCGACAGCGTGGACACCAACCCCTACGCTAAGGACTCTGGCGGCAAGGGCGTTGCGTTCCTGTTTACCAACGATGCCCGGAAGCTGACTCTGGAGAACCCCATGCCGTTTTACCAGTACCCCCTCCAGGTCCGCAACCTGGAGACCGTCATCCCCTGTGAGGCACGAACCGCCGGTGTAATCGTTTATTACCCGATGGCCTGCCTCATCGCTGTGGGCGTGGCATAATCATGCCCTTTTGTTACCGTTTGGAAACGTAAGGGCATATATCGGAAATAAGAACTGGGCCGCCGGGGCAAATACCGGCGGCCCTCATTTTAAGGAGGTCGCAGCATGATTATCAAGAACATCGGAAATAAGATTATCAACATCGGGACCGAAATCTTAATGCCCGACAAGCAGATCAAGGTGTCCAGAGAAACCGCAGCCCTGCCCGCTATCGAGGCTTTTGCTGAGAAGGGCTATATCGAAGTCATCGACAATGAGAAGAAGGCTGCCCATGCGGCTGAGAAGACCACCAACGATGCCGATGAGAAAGCTGAGGACGGCATCGGGGGAGCGGCTGAGGATAAGACGGGGGCTGTAAAAACTGTCAAGCGCAGCGCCAAGCGTACTACTGCGGACAGCGCCGAGGGCTGATAAGGAGAGATTGCCATGACGGCCATTAAAATCATCCGGCTCATCGCAGATGAGTTTAAGGACGTTGATGATGAAACGGTCAAGAACTGGATCAGAATTGTACGTCCCATGGTGAGCAGGAAGCAGTTTGGAAAGCTATACGAGCAAGGGGTTGCCTATCTCGTCTGCCATAAGCTGAAAATGGCCGGATTCGGCGAGAACCCGCTTGGAGAAGCTGGGACTATCGGCATCGGCTTCGCTGTTGGAAGTGTGTCCGAGGGAGGCAGCAGCGTTAGCTTTGGGGCCAACCAGAGTTCCAACCTCGCAGCGGATGCCGAACTCGGCCTAACTGTTTATGGCGTCCAGTTCCTCCAGCTCCGCAGGTCGGTCATTGTGCCGATCCATTGCAGCGGGGAAAGAGAGGTTGAGTAGCCCGTGGCACGTATGTTTTCCGACCTGACCGCCGAGGGGCGGAGGTTCTTTAGAGAACTCAAAAAACTGGAAGACCTGGAGGTCCAGGTCGGATTCCAGGGTGACCAGAAGTATGAGGATGGCACCAGCATAGCAGAAGTGGCCGCATATAACGAGTTCGGCTCCTCAGATACCCCGGAGCGTCCGTTCATGCGGCAGAGCTTCGAGAACCATGAAGCAGAACTGAAGGCTGGCTGCGAAGCGGCCAATCGGGTTGTCAATTCCGGCGGCAGTGCCGAGCAGGCGCTTCAGCAGCTCGGCACCTTGGCGAAAGGTCTGGTCCAAGATGAAATCGTAAACGGCGGCTTTGCCCCGAACGCAGAATCCACCATCCGAAAAAAAGGCTCCGAGCAGCCTCTGATTGACACCGGAACTATGCGGCAGTCGGTCAATTTCGTAATCAAGCGGAGAGGGGGATAGCCCTTGAACATCACGATTTTCAACAAGCTCTATTGGATCAGGCGGTTCGATGAGCAGAAGAACATCAAGGGCTACCTCGTTTCTACTCACCACGACTTCGGGGCCAGTCTGAATGTCCATCCGCTCAGTACCGACCAGATGAAGGCGCTCCCGGAAGGCCAGAGGAAAGTAAAGCGGCTTGAAGCCCATGGCGTGGCCGGTCTCGTCGTAGCCGACGAAAAGCTGAATCGAAAGGGAGACCTGCTGTACTACAACGGCGACTGGTATGAATGTGTGTCCTCGCAGGTCTGGGACCACACGATCCTGTCACACCTGAACTATCAATTTGTGCTCGTCCCCAGCGATGCCGCCGGCTCCATTGACTTGGAACCGCCAGCCGGAAATCCTGTGCTTCCAGAGCGGGGCCCGGGCGGGGAAGAGCAGGAACTGCCGGAGGGTGGAGGTAAAGGGCCATGAGAGTATCCCAGGCGAAGGAGCTGTTTCGCTCCCTGACCGCCCAATACTTTGCTGGAGCTGAAGTCACATTCACCCGGCAGAGCAGAGCGGCGAAGCCACAGATCCCGCTCGTTACCATCACACCCGGAAACGTGAAGCGCCCGCTCGCCCCTGTCTACAAAGAGATTGGCGGGGAAATGGTGGGCTACTATCAGTCACGAATCAGTATGCAGGTAGATCTGTTCACACACGGGCTGCCTGTCGTAGATGAGGAGACAGGGCAGATTGTCGCATACGAAAACACCGCCATGGACGATATGCTCGCCTTTGCTGATTTCCTGAATTCCCAATATGCCATTGAGTGGTGCCACGCAAACGATGTGGCAATCTCGTTTGACGGTGATGCACAGGACCTGACTGGCCTGGTGAACGACAACAACTACGAGTTCCGTTCCAGGCTACCGGTTCTGTTTTATTTCACCCAAAAGACAGTCGGCCATGCCGCTGTTCTTGACGAGAGCAGCATCCAGTACCCAACTGGCGAGGTTGACCCGGAGACCGGGGCGCCCACCTACACGGAGAAGGAACCGGAAGATACCGAAAGCTCCAGCGGCCAGTTCAATGGGTCCGACTATGGCAGCGAGGACATCGTCGTACCTAAATTCGACCAGAATTCCAGCGGTGGCGGGTCCGAGGATCTGGCGGGCCAGGAGACCGGCTACTTCACCGAAGTTGAGATCAAGGAGGATAAAAGTCAATGAGCAAAAACTACGACCAGATTGCCACGGTAAACATTGACATCGCCAGTCCGATTGTCGATGACACCAGCTTTGACAATCTGCTGATTATGGGGCCTGCTCCTAATGGTGAGAGCAAAGCACCGGCCGTAGGTGTCTATGCCAGCATTGAGGAAGTCGAAGATGCTGGTTTTGTATCCACCGGTGCTGAGGCTGACCCCGTAGGAGCTGCTGCCCGTGTCGCATTTTCCCAGAGTCCTAAGCCCACGCAGATCTACATTGCCGTTCAGCAGCTCACCCCGGAAGCTATTGCAGCCGCTGCGACCATCAAGGATGTGGAGGAAGCTATCAGCACGGCATCCTCTGATGGGGTAGACCTGAGTGGATGCACGATCAGCTTCGACCCCGAATCCCGCAAGGCGTCCATGGTGCTGAGTGGCAGTATTACCGCCGTTGAGAACAACTGGCTCTTTGATGCGCTTTCCGCACTGACCGAAAAGGGCTACAAAGTAAGCTCTGGAGGAACCGAGTTCACGGACGATAGTTCCTTCAAGAAACTCCCCGTCTACACTGACCAGCTTTCTTCTCTCAGCCAGGGCGGAGATGCCGTCACAGTCCCTATCGTCGTAAGCAAAGAAGGGGCCAATGATGTCACCTATGCTGTGGTCGTTTCCTACCCGAACGCTATCTCGCTCGATGAGGTCGATGTTCTGGGCACCGGGGAACCACTTGACCATCCCGAGAAGGAACTGGAGGCTCCGGCGGAGACCATTTCCAGAGCACTTGAAACGAGCGGCTGGTATGTACTCTGCACCGCCGGAGTCCCCTCCGATCTGTACGAGGACATTGCCGCCTACATTGAGACGCAGGAAAAGATGTTCTGCTATACCGAGATGGGGTTCTTTGGCGCCGGAGATGATAGCCAGAACAAGGCTTCTGTCGGGAGCGTCTACTTCCGAACTATGGGCATCTATGGCCGTGAGAAGACCGGGCAGGAAGATAAGGACGTGCCCGATTCCAACCAGTACATGAATGTAGCCTGGGCGGCCAAGTGGCTCAATTACGAGTCTGGCAGCGAGACATCTGCGTTCAAAGTGCTTGCGGCTGTTTATCCGTCTGTCCTCACCAGCACGGAAACGAAGGCTCTTGCCGATGCCAACCTCAACTACTTCATTACGGTCGGCAATAAGAACATCACCATGAACGGCAAGGTGATGGCCGACGAATGGGCGGATGTCATCCGTTTCCGGGATTGGCTGAAGAATGATATGCAGGTCCGGGTTGTGAACCTGTTTATCACCCGCTCAAAAGTTCCGTATACGGACAGCGGCATCGGCCTCGTTCAGAATCAGATGATTGCGGCTCTGAAGGCCGGGCAGGATGTCGGCGGCATCGCTGAGGAGGAGTTCGACGAGGATGGCAACTCCATTCCCGGGTACACGACCTCTGTTCCCCTGGCATCCAGCCTGACGGCGTCCGAAAAGGCATCCCGCAAGCTGACGAAATGTACTTTCAAAGCTAGGCTGGCTGGCGCTATCCACTTTGCCGAGTTGAATGGCAGCCTGACCTACGAGCTGTAAGAGAGAGGAGGAATGAGCGATGGGAAAGATCAAGACCTACAACCCGAAGGAGGTCACTGTTGCCTTTGGCAATCACATCGTCACTGGCTATGCCGATGATTCGTTTATCACCATCGACCCCAACGGCGATGGCGTGACCAAGAAGGTAGGCTGTGACGGAGAGATTGTCCGCAGCATCAGCCCGGACGATACCTACATCGTGAAGATCACGGTATTGCAGACCTCCGACACCAACTCCTTCCTCCAGGAACGCTTTGCCGAGGACCGGCAGACCGGAAACGGTATGTTCCCGATCCTGATTAAAGACCTGAAGGGCGGCATGGTGTTCAGCACCGACGCCGCTTGGCCCATCAAGCCGGCGTCCCGTGGCTTTGGCAAGGAGTCCACCAACCGCGAGTGGGAGCTGCACACTGGCTCCGGCAACCTGACCGAATAAGGCAATGAGAGGGGCTGCCCATCTGGGCGGCTCCTCTCAATTCAATAAGGGGGTATTGAATTATGAAACAAATGGAAGTCACTGAAAAGAAAATCGGCGATAGCACGTTCTACATCAAACCCTTCCCGGCCTTCGTTGCCGTGAATATCAGTGGCGAGCTGGCCTCCGTGCTATCTCCGCTGCTGGGCGGTGTGGCCGCCCTGGTCGGAAACGGCAATGGGGAGGTAGGCTCCGAAGATAAGCCGAAGAACATCATGGATGTCGATGTGGAGGACGCCCTTCCGGCCCTGACCTCCGCTTTCTCCAGCATCTCCGGCGATAAGTTCGAGCACCTGATGAAGAAGCTCCTCATCAACAACAAGAACATCTCGGTCGAGTGCGAGGCCACGGACGGGAAAGTCAAGCCCCTGGACTATGACCTGGCAAATGAGGTGTTCTGCGGTGATGTGCAGGATATGTATATCCTCTGCTTCGAGGTAATTCGCCTGAACTTCAAGGGTTTTTTCAAGAAAATCGGAGTCCAATTTGGAAGCCTAAAGGAGCTTCTTCAGAAGCAGGCTCCGAGTACCGAAAATGGGGAGACCTCGACCTGACCCAATTCACGGAGCTTGAGATGAGAATGTATACCCTCATCAAAGCTCGAATTGCATCGAAGCTGGAGCTCGAAACGGTCTACACCCTCGATGAAGCTCTGAAACTGTATGCCCTCTACTGCATGGATATGGACATTGAGAGGGGGAGGGCGGAGGAGTTGAAGCAGCAGGCTCATCAGAAATAAGCGAAAGAGGTGACGGCGGTTGACGATCTCCGAATTTATCAACAGAATCGGATTCAGAGTCAATGAGCAGGATGTCGATAGGGTAAACAATACGATCTCCGGTATCAAGGACACCGCCTCCAGGCTCCTCGGAGCCATCGGCATTGGACTCAGCCTCGCCTCCGCAAATGAACTTGTTGAAGAGTTCACCCGTGTCAATAACCAGATTCGCAATGCTACCTCGGCCCTGGGAGATCAGAGGGAGATCCAGCAGCAGATTATGGACGCTGCGGAGGCCACCAGGACCTCATACTCGGATACGGCCAATGTGGTCGCAATGCTGGTCAAGGGCAACTCCGAGCTGTTCAGCAATGTGGGTGAGGCGGTGAAGTTCAACAACGCCGCCACGATGCTGTTTAAGAGCGCCGGTAAAACGAACGAGGATATTGCCTCGTTGATGGAGGCCATCAACAAATCCTTCCAGAAAGGCTATGTTGACAGCGAAACCATCAGCCAGCTTCTGGAGCGGGCGCCGGAGGCCGTGGCCCTGCTGAATAAACGGCTGGGCACCACATCGGACCAGCTCGAAGAGATGGCATCCAGCGGCGCCATGAAGGTATCCGACCTGAAAGCGGCATTCATTGACAGCGCCACGGAAATTGAGGCGGAGTTCGGAAATGTGAAATATACGATCACCGACGCTCTAACGGTGATCCGAAGTAAGTGGGGGCTATGGCTGGCCCAAACCAATGAAACGCTCGGCATCACGGACGGTATAGGCCGTTTCATGGTGTCGGCCTTCAACAAGGTTATAGGCGTCCTGAACCGACTACGCAATGGAGTGACCTGGCTGGCCGATAAGCTGGGCGGCGTTGATAAACTGTTCCGCCTGATAGCTATGACGGCCGGCATAGCCTTTGCAGTATTTAATTTCGGCAAAATAACGTCTGGCCTATCAGCAATATCGAAGTTGCTCACCAGCATCAACGTCAAGACCCTGGCAATCATCGCGGTTGCACTGCTCCTTGCTCTGCTGGTAGAGGATTTCATCAACTTCATGCAGGGCAATGACTCGCTCATCGGATCTCTGCTGGAAAAGGCCGGCGTCGATGTGGAGGCCGTTAGGCAGACCATCATCAACGCCTGGAACGCAATCAAATCGTTCCTGTTGGCGGCCTGGGACGCTATCAAAAAAGCCTGCTCCGCTATATGGGGCGGTATCCGAGACTTCTTCAAGGAACATGGAGACCAGATCAAGGCCGGCCTTCTGACCGCTTGGAACATCATCAAGAACGTCCTCACGGCGGTCTGGAATGTCATCAAAACTGTTGCACTTGCGGTCTTCGGCGATTTGCAGGAGTTTTGGCAGCAGCACGGGGAGCAGATAAAAAATGCTCTTGTCACTGCATGGAATACGATCCAGAGCATCCTTTCGGGCGTCTGGAATGTAATTAAGACCATTGCGACCACCATTTTCGGCGGCCTGCAAAGTTTCTGGCAGAAACACGGCGAACAAATTACCCAGGCTCTGGTCAACGTCTGGAATGGTATCAAAAACGTGCTGACGATCATCTGGAACATCATCAGCACGATTGCCCGGATTGTGTTCAATAACCTGAAGAAATTTTGGGATACCTGGGGAAACACCATCATCACGGCGCTCACAGGCGTCTGGGAAGTCATCAAAGCGGTATTTGGCGCTGCCTTCGATGTAATTGCAGACCTATTCGCTGTATTCTCTGCGCTATTTGCTGGCGATTGGGGCGCACTCTGGGAGAATGTGAAGCAGCTTGTCTCCGACATCTTCGGGGGCATCATCAATATCGTAAGCACGATCTTGACGGCTGTATGGAACGTAATCTCCAGTATCTTTTCGACGATCTGGGGCTTCATCTCCGGCGTGGCCCAGAATATTTGGAACACCGTCACCACGGCGTTCACCAATATCCTGACCGGGATCACGACGACGGTTACGAATATCAAGGACGCCATCGTCAACGGTTTCACCGCCGCCATTGACTGGATCAAGTCCCTGCCTGAACAGGCCCTGCAATGGGGCGCCGACATCGTGAACAACATCGTGAACGGCATCAAGGGTGCCATCGGCACCGTGGGCGATGCGGTGAAGGGTGTGGCCGATAAGATCAAGTCCTTCCTCGGCTTCTCTGAGCCGGATGAAGGCCCCCTGAGCGATTTTCACACCTATATGCCGGACATGATCGACCTGATGAGCAAGGGTATCACCGCCGGCAAGGAGAAGGTCCGTAAGGCCCTGGAAGGCATCACCGGCGAGATGTCCGTCATGGCGAGCGCCAACATGGTCAGCAGGGGAACGGCTGCCACGGCCGCCGGCACCAGCCAGATCAGCAAGAGCGTCGTCCTGAATTCCAACATCAACAACACCTTCAACGGTGACCAGGCCATCCAGCAGAAGGCGGCTGGGACCATGGATCGGTCTGCCCGGGATGTTACCTCTGAGCTGGCCCGGGGCCTGGCATACGCACGGTAAGGAGGGCGGATGAATGGGAAAAGCTACGCAGCCTGTATCCATCAACGGGCTTGAATTCGACGCCCTCATTGACGAGAGCCGTACCCTGGAGGCCACAGTCCCGGAGTATTCCGTTGAATCCGGCTTCTCGGTGAGTGATTCCGTCATCCTCAGCCCTGAAAAGCTCAGTATGACCCTGTTCGTCACCAACACTCCGGTCACCTGGTATCGCCGCCACGGCGCCAGCCCGACCCGAGTGGAGAGTGTGGTCAAGCAGCTTGAGGAGCTGTACTTTGCCAAAGAGCCGGTCACCATCGTCACCTCGGACGCCACCTACACCAGCATGGCAATCGAGAGCTTGACCATCAGCAAGAGTCTGGAAACCGGCTACGCCCGCCAGATCCCGATTTCCTTCAAGAAGATCCGGGTCACTACGGCCAAGACCACCACCATCCCCGACAGCTATGGCAAGAGCGGAGCGACGGCGGCATCTGCCGGGACGGCCAGTACATCCACCGGCAGTTCCGGCGGGTCTGGTTCCGGGTCTGGGTCCGGCTCCGGCGGCAGCAGCTCCGGGACGGGAGGAAGCAGTAGCTCCAACGGGAACAGCAAGTCAAGCATCCTGTATAACGCTGCAAGCTCCATCGGCTTAATCTGATTTCCAAATGGGCCTGCGGCCGCCGAAGCCCTGCGCTTTAAGCGTGGGGTGCTCATGTAGGCGGCGCGGGCCTTCTATGCTCCGCTGCGGCTGCATGAGGCGAGCAGGGCAACACGAAGGGAGTGCGCTTATGGACTATACCATCATTGAGGTCCCGGATATGAACGACAGCGTATCCCGGGTGGTGCTATCCGGGACCGCCTACCTGATTCGATTTACCTACAACGACAGCAAGGACTACTGGAAGTTCAGCCTGTACGATTCCCAGAATGTGCCGATAGTCCTGGGCGTGAAGATCGTGCCGCAGTTCCCCCTGAATGTTTTCCTCGGCTTGACCCGGATACCCGCCGGGGTGTTCGGAGCAATGAGCAAGCTGGACCGGATTGGGAGGAACGACTTCAAGAATGGAAATGCCCAGTTCATCTTCTGCCCGGTCGATTTTGGCGAGTGATTGTCCTGCGGAATGTCTGCGGAAAATCCGTGGACATTCCTGCGGATAGTCCTCTGCTGAAAATGCGGACAGTCCAAAGGATAGTCCTCGCCCATCTGCCTTTTCGCCATCATTTTTGATGCGCCTGTGGATTGTCCCAGGGACAGTCCACGGGACAGTCCGTGGAAAATCCAAAAAATTTCCGTTGGAAAATCCTCGGACAACAGGTTCAAAACGCCGTTTTGCACCACCATTGCACCGATTTTAACCCACCATTCGGAAATAAGGATTTCAGAAAATCGTGAATTGCAATCCGAATTTTTGATTACATAATTTCTGTAATTTTGGCTTGTCCCGCGGACGGTCCTGCGGACAATCCTTGGGACAGTCCGCGGAAAATCCAGTGGTATACCGTAACCGTAACCGTTACCGTAACCCTATATATATTATTATGTTTTTACTATCGTAAAAACATTTGGTCAAAGCGAGTTTGACCGCCTGTTTTGACCTCTGATTTTGAAAGCGGCTCCGGCTCCGCCGGATGACTATATTGAGCACATGGAGGTGTGGCCCTATGGCTGGGTATGACAATTTCGATAGGCAATACCGCCTGGCAGCGGGACCGGCAGGGGGGACCGGCTTCGAGGTGGGGGAGACCTCGAAAGCGCAGCCCGTAGCCCTCCACGTCAACTTCTCTCTCCAGAAGAGCGATCTGGAGACCCAGAACACAGGGCGGGTGACCCTGTGGAACCTGAACCCGTCCCAGCTTGCGGTCCTGAATGAAAAGGACTGCGTGGTATCCCTGAAGGCCGGGTACGGGAGCAAGCTGGCATTGATCTTCGTCGGCATCGTCAGCTACGTCAGCACCGCCATCGACAGCGCCGACCGGAAGACGGAGATTGAGGTCACTGACAACCTGGTCGAGATCCGGGATACCTATGTGTCGGTCTCCTACAACGGCACGGTGAACTGGAAGGCCATATTCGACGATGTGGCCGCCCAGATGGGCGTGGCCGTGTCTTACTCCTACAATGCCGAGTTCGTGGACATCTCCAATGGCTTCAGTTTTGTGGGCCTGGCCCGGGATATTATGACAAAGGGCTGCAAGTGCTGCAATCTGAGCTGGAGCCTCCAGAACGGTGTTATGCAGGTTAAGAAGCCCGGGGATGTAATGTCCCGGGAGGTCTATGTGCTCTCGCCGGATACCGGCCTGCTTGGCATACCGGCCCGGGTGGTAATCACTCAGGACGAGGCCACCGGGAAGAACACCCTCGGCTGGGACGTTGAGTATTTCCTGAACGGAGCCATCAACATCGACGACTATGTGAAGCTGGAATCGGAAACGGTTACCGGCTACTTCCGGGTATACTCGCTGGAGATCTCCGGCGACAATGTATCTGGCGACTGGATTTGCAAAGCAAGGCTGCTGGAGGTAAGCGGATGAGAACCCTTAGAGCTGTACCCCTGACGAGGAAAGAAGTCAATGATTATATTTCTGTGAATCATCGGCACCATAAACCGGCGCAAGGAGACAAGTACAGAATCGGAGCCTATGCCGAGGGAAAATTGGTTGGCGTAGTACAGGTTGGAAGGCCGGTCGCAAGAAATCTCGACGATGGCAAGACGCTTGAGGTCACCCGCCTGTGCAGTGACGGGACAAAGGATGTATGCTCGTTTCTATATTCAAGAGCCGCAAGGGTGGCAAAGGAATTGGGGTATGAGAGAATAATTACATACATTCTCGAAAGTGAGCCTGGGACCTCCCTGAACGCAGTTGGATGGAAAGAAGATGGCATCACAGATGGCGGAGCGTGGGGGAGGCCCAGTAGGCCACGAAAAACCACTGCCCCAACAGTCCCAAAGAAGAGGTTTGTGAGAATTCTTGCGGAGGTTGAGAAGCAATGATGCAGGAATTTGTCCAGGAGGTCACTGATACCGTCAAGGATACCCTGAAGGGCGTCCACACGGCGATTCCCGGCTCCATTGTATCGTTCGACCCCGGGACCGGCCTCGCCACAGTGCTGCCCGCCATGAAGTTCAAGAAACCGGATGGCACCACAGTTGATTTCCCCCAGGTCACCGGTGTCCCCGTGGTGTTTCCGCAGTCTATGGGGCAGCAGGCCACCATCGCCTATCCGGTGAAGGCCGGGGATGGCTGTCTTATCATCGTGGCGGAGCAGAGCATAGACTACTGGCTCTACGGCCAGGAGACCGATACCGACCTTGACTTTGATCTAACCAACTCCATCTGCATCCCGGGCCTGTTCGCAAAGGCCAACCCCGTCATGGCGGAAGCCTGCAACGGGAACGCCGTGGTGGTAGATGTGAAGGGCACGAAGGTCACTGTCAAGGGTGGCTCCGTACAGGTGGACGCCGGCACGATAATGCTGAACGGCAATGTGACCGTGAACGGGAACTTCACCACGCAAGGAGGCGTGGTCAACCTGAATTGAGGAGGTATAACATGAGTTACACAGCGCCGAAAATGAAGCGATTTGAAATCCAAAAAGACCAGAAGAAGCGGCGGCTCATTGAACCGCCTACGTTTGAAAACATGGTGAGAGCCGTAGAAAAGTCGGCGAGGCTTCGGGGGTGGAAGAAATGCCAGGAGCGGTAAGGCTGAATGATAGTGTGTCCGGGATCACGGCTGGGGAACACTCCGGCCACGTCCCGCCACATAGCCCGGAGCCTTTCAGCGGAGAAATCTCTGCCGGGTGCTCCGGCGATGTTTTTATCAATGGCAGACCGGCCGCGACCGTGGGGAGTGTGACCACTGAGCGGGACGGGTGCTGCGGGAGCTCCCAGGGGTCGGTGGCCGCCGGGAGTTCGATGGTTTTCATCAACGGGAAGCCTGCGGCGAGGAATGGAGATGCTCTTTCCCCGCACAGCGGGTCCGGGAACATATCGTCTGGGAGCGGTGATGTAAACATCGGCGGATAAGGCCGCCAGGGCCTTTTACAGCGTTCCTCAGGGGCTTCCACGGCGGAGATAAAACTACACCAAAAGGCCGGAAGGTCATTTCCTGCGGCTGTTCAGTTGATTTCACAGCAAGTTTTCGGAGGGAGGTATCAATTTGGTAGACATCAAGCTCGGAGCAGATGGTGACATCGAAGTGTCGCTCGTCGGAGATATTTCCCTGACGGAGAGTGTGAGACAGGCTGTTTTGATTCGGCTGCGCTGGATCTATGATGAATGGCGACTTGGACCGGAACTAGGGTTCCCGTGGTTTGAAAACGTGTTTGTGAAGAACCCGAATACAGTTAAAATCAGGTCGCTCATCCGAAATGAGATCATGCAGGTCGATGGGGTGACTGCCGCGTCGGTGGATTCCGTCAAGTACGATCCCGCCAAGAGGACGGCGACCTTTGCTTATACCTGCGCCGTCGGTGAAGAAACATATCGGGATGAGGTGACGATGAATGGCTGATTCCAATTTGAAAAAGACAAACGACGCCCTGCCCGAAACCGGATATGGGCTCACCACAAAGGGGCCGAATATCAAGCGGCTTGATGTTATTCTGGAAGATATGCACTCGAAGCTGTCCGAGAAGTGGGGCGTAAACACCAGGCAGAATCCCGAATCCCTCGTAAACCACCTGTTGACAAACATAGCGGACGCCATTGCAGAACTATGGGAGTTTGGCGAGGATGTCTACTATTCGCAATATCCGTCCAGTGCCGAAGGTCTGAATCTGGATAACGCCGCACAGTTCGGCGGCTCCACCAGAGAAACGGCGGCGCCGTCCTATTACCGCATTCTTTGCACTGGCCTGGATGGTACTGTGATCCCCGCAAGAACGCTCATTTCTACAAATACGAACCCGGCTACGCAACTCGTTCTCAATGCGGCTGGAGCAATATCCAGAAGCAGCTTCAATACTGCGGCCATCAAAATCGCATCAGCAAGTTTGAGCGGGCTGTTCACTGTTGCGCTTGACGCAACCCCGTATAACTACACCGCCGAACCGGAGGATACGGAAATCGACATTCTGAATGGGCTTGCTGATCTGATTGACGATGATGCCTTCGAGGTCGAAGTCGATGAGGGCTCCCTTGTCCTTACGGTTAAGGCCGTGGAACCGACGGCAAACCACGCCCTTATCCTCTCGGAAAACCTCACCACCTCCACTGTCGGCACGGTAATCACTTTCGCCACGGAAGAGAACGGAGATATTTTCCTTCCGAATGGAACGGTAACCAACATCGTAAAGGCAGTCACCGGCCTCCAGAGTGTTGAGAATGTAGGAACCTACATTGCTGGCCGGCTCGATGAAACAGACAGCGAGTTCCGAAAATCCTACGCCGACAAGATTTATTCCCGGTCTTCCCGGATGCTGGAAAGCATCAAAAGCTCCATCCTGGATAATTGCCAGGGCGTCACCAGTGTTGCGCCGTATGAAAACGACACCAATGAAACTGATGAAACGGGCAGACCGCCGCACAGCATAGAGATCGTCGTGGACGGAGGAGACCAGACTGAGATCGCCACACAAATTCTCAATACAAAGGCCGGCGGCATCAGCACCTATGGCTCCGTGGAAGTAGAGCTGCCCGGAGAATATGGAGAGAATATCACGGTTCGGTTCAATCGGCCAACGTATCTATACATCTGGTTCCATGTTGCGATCACGATGAGCGAGAAGGCAACGCTGCCCCCGAACTACGCAGACACCATCAAGGAGATTATCCTGAAAGCTATGGATGGACTCGGCGCCGGAGAAAGTGTGAATCCGCAGCTAACCATCACTGGAGATATTTACTCATCTGTTCCCGGAATCGACTATGTTGATATAACCATGGCCGTTACAACCGACGAGAAAAAGCCATCCTCCTACGGCAAGAGGAATATCACCGTCAGCGAGAGGGAAAGGGCCATCAGTGGAGACGAGAAAATCGAGGTGGTCATTAGTGGCTGAACGAACTGAGTATGCGGGGAAGCTGATTTCCGAGCTTGTCGAGCAGTTCCGAGGAAAGAAGCGGATCGAAGACTTGATGGAGGTCATCGGCGATGAACTCCAAGAGGTGAAGGATTTCTTCGACGCACTTGGAGGACACCGCACCCTGACCAGCGCCGTGGGCGCCCAGCTCGACGGGGTGGGGGACATTGTAGTCCTGAATAGGGCCGAAGCTGCGGATATGGCCGCTATCGCCAATCCGGGTGTTGCGATGACGGACGAAACGTACCGCCGCTTTTTGATTTACAAGGTCATGCGGAATACGAACATCTGCACCTACAAGGACGTGATTGAGTCCTTCAAGGTGTTCTGGGATAAGCCGCTGTATTACTCCGAGGACCCGGAGGAACCGGCGACCATGATTTTCGAGACCGATGTGCTGGAACCGGGAGAGGCGCCAGAGAACCTACTGAGTGCCCCCATCATCAAGGCTGCCGGCGTAGGGGTGAAGGTACTGGCAACGACCGAAACGCCGTTGATGGAGAATACTGTATGTGTCTCCGGGGCCATGTTCGAGGGCGTCATCTCAACTCGGCTCCCGGAGATCCAGATAGACTACGGGCTGAAGGCGGCGGTCCCAATCGTGCCGGCTATGTGGTCTGTAATGCAGACTACCTTGTCAGAAATCGAAGCTGAATAGGAGGAAAGACAATGGCAGAGTATGGTTTCTTTATCCCGAGCGGAGGCCGGACACTGATAGCCGGACTGCTGGCCGGGCAGACGCTGGAGATCAGCCGGGTCATGGTGGGCAGCGGGAAGCCTGAGAGTCAGGAAGCCCTTGCCACCCTGGAAGACCTGGTTGCGCCGGTGGCTCAGGCCACTTCCACGACCCCGCTCAGGAATGGTGAACAGGTAGATATGGTCGTTGAGTACCGTTCGGACCTGAATGGTGGCTTGGACACTGGCTTCTGGCTGAATGAGTTCGGCATCTTTGCCATGGATGGCGATGAGGAGGTCATGATTTACTACGGGACCCTGGGCGACTTTCCCCAGTGGGTGAGCGCCTACAACGACGGTGCCATTGATGTCCGCCGTTACCCGGTCTCCCTGAAGGTGAGCGCAGATGTCGAGGTGGTCATCAGCTACCCGGCCATGGCCTTCATGACCGCAGATGACGTGGAGCAGTTCTGCATGACCACCATTCTGCCCCAGTTCCTGGTGTCGGCCCAGGGCCTCATTGACCAGCACAACGCCAACGCCGAAGCTCATCCGGCCATCCATACCGAGATAAACGGCATTGATGCCCGGCTGACCCTGCTGGAGCTTCTGTATAACACGGATGTGACTGGCAACCCCTTTAGTGTGACCTTCGGGACCCTGGACGGGGTGACGGTGGAGGGCGTCCACAACAAGGCGCAAGCGAGGATTGAGTTTTGATGGAGCAGGTTATTTCTGTAAAGCCGGAAGAGCTGTCATGCCTGGTGGGGAACCTGTTTGCAGAGCTAAAGCCTCCGTGCGATATACCCCATGCGGCGGGCCTAACTCTATGCGGCTGCACTCCAGCGGGCCGGGAAGCGGTACTTGTGGTCATCCGGGACTACTGTATTTTCCGAGGAGACCCGGAGGATTTGGAGGCCGCCCGCAGGCCCTGCCTGGATAGGAGGTGCCGCCGCCATGCCTGAGAAGGAATATGTCCTGGGCAATAAGACCAAGGACCTGCTGGCCTATTCCTTCGTCGTTACCAAGCCCATCGGGGATAAGACCCTGGAGATCAGCGAGGTCATCAAGATGCTGGGTGCCATCAAGAGCCTCCCGCCGGAGGCCCGTGACGATATTCTGGCCCAATATCTGGACCGGCTCGAAAAGGCCAACAGCCGGCAGGGATTCCCGAAGAGCGCCCTGCACACCTACATCAAAACGGTCCGGGAGACTGCCGTGTCCATCGTCAAGAACGTCCACGCCGCAAACGACTGCTCCTTCCAGACGGAGTACGACCGGCGGCTGGACCTCATCCACGCCGCCCTGAACGACTGCAATCTGCTCCTGAAGCTCGTGGAGATCAGTCAGTCCCTCGGCTACATCAGCATGAAGCGAATGGGTCACTGGACCAAGCTCATCACCGATGTGAAGTACATGACCCTTGCATGGAAGAAGAAGGACACCGAGAGAGCGAGAACCCTCTGCCGGCAGGAAGAGGTCAAGAACTACGAGCTCCAGGCTGGCATTATTGCATCGGCCGTGGCCCATGCCCTGGGCAGAAAATAGGATGCTCGGCGGGGGCACCCGCCTTGTATTAGGGTATGGCCCGTCGCGCCACCAACTGGTGGCTCCGCTCCCCGAACACCAACAACACCAACAACGTGTTCAACGTGAACTCCAATGGCGATTGGAACAACAACAACGCCAACAACTCTTATGGCGTCCGCCCCGCTCTGATGGAAAACGAGTTCGAGTAGGCAAAGCCGAAAGCAGAGTGTCCATCATCAAAGGGGGCCATATCCTGTCCTCGCTTCCCCGGGGAGGCGGGGATAAATACATTACGCCGATGCCTGGTGTCCTCTGGGATGGCAGACTACTGTGCGGCGCCGTCTGGCAGCACACCGCCACGGCGTTGAGAGGAAGAGAGCGGCCCGCTGCTTTGAGACGGAGGCCGCTCTCGTTTTATGCTCATGTCAATGACTTTTGAAGAAATCTGCACCTTCGAGGTGCTATACCGGGCCTACATTGCGGCCCGGAAAGGGAAGAGGAGGAAGCTGAGTGCAGCACAGTATGAGGCCAATGTCCTTATGCTCACTGAGCGCCTGGCTTATATCCTCAACACCGACACTTATGTTCCCAGTAAGTTCGAGACATTTTTCGTTTACGAACCCAAAAAACGGCTGGTCCAGGCTCCGGCGTTCGTAGACAAGGTGGTTCAACACGCCATCGTAGATAACACGCTCTATGAGGCAATCACCAGGAGTTTTATACCGGCCAACTGCGCTTCCCAGATTGACAAGGGTATGCACTACGGTGTGGACCTCCTGAAAGGCTTCATGACTGACTACTGGAGGAAGAACCATACGACCGACGGCTGGGTCCTGAAATGTGATGTGCGGCACTTTTTTGCCAGCATTGACCATGACCTGCTGAAGCAGAAGTTACGAAAGAAGGTGGTAGATGACCGTATCTTCCGGCTCATGTGCATTTACATCGACGCAAGTGCGGATGGGCTTCCGCTCGGCTATCAGACATCCCAGCTCCTGGCCTTGCTGTTTCTGGACGAATTTGACCACTTCGTGAAGGAGCGCCTTCGGATAAAGTATTATGTCAGGTACATGGATGACTTTCTTCTCATCCACCCGGACAAGGAGTACCTACGCTATTGTCAGAAACAGATTGAAACCTTCCTCACTGGACTCCGGCTGGAGCTCAATGAGAAGACCAACATTTTCCCGTTGAGACACGGGGTAGACTTTCTGGGTTTTCACACCTATATCACGGAGAGCGGCCAAATCATCCGAAAGCTCCGCCACTCGTCTGTCAAGCGGATGAAGGGGAAAATCAAGAAGTGGAAGAAGGACTACCCGACCGGCAAGGCCACCAAGCAAGAGATCCTGGATAGCTGGACCGCCTGGGACGCTCATGCGGCCCATGGCAACACCTACACACTCCGGCGGGAGATCGCTGCAAAGGTCTCGGAAATAATCGGCACCCAGTTGCGGTGCCATGCCCCCATCAGGCTGTCAAAGACCCAAAAGGCGATGCTGGAGTACAAAAAGAGGCTGAAAGCCTCGAAACAGGCCGCTTTACAGGCGGCAGATGAACACCATGTGGCTGCGGCCCCATGGTGATTTTTTTCGCAGGAGGTATCTCTATGGCAAGTGTCGCACTTGGCACGAAAAGCGTGGACTCCATCGTCAAGCTGAATGAGAGCGGAAAGGCGGTAAACTACCTCGTTGTCCACCAGGGCAAGCCTTCCAGCATCTACGATGAGTCCTGTAATGGCACCTGGCTTCTCCGGCAGGATCTGATCGAGAGTAGGGTTTGGGGTGACGGTAATGTGAACAAGCTGGAAAGCTCCGACATCCAGGCTTGGCTCAACAGCACCATGCTCGGGAAGTATGATTCCAACATCCAGGCTGCCATCAAACAGGTCAAGATCCCGTACCGAAAGAACGGCGGTTCCGGCGGCACGGACCAGACCGGGGCAAACGGCCTGAGCTGTAAGGTTTTCCTGCTGTCCGGCTATGAAGTTGGATGGACCACCAGCACCAGTTCCTACTTCCCTGTGGACGGTGCAAAACTGTCCTACTTCGAGGCCGGCACCGGGTCCTCGGCCAACAACAAGCGCATTGCGAAGCTGAACGGCAGCGCCACCCGCTGGTGGCTCCGCTCCCCGTACACCAGCGACACCTACTACGTGTGGTTCGTCAGCTCCAACGGCGGTTACGACCTCAGCCACGCCAACTTCTCTTATGGCGTCCGCCCCGCTTTGGTATTGCCCTCTACACTCTTGGTCTCTGATGACGGCTCCATCACCACGAACACGGCCCCGACTACGCCGTCCAGTATCACCATCCCGAGCAGCATCTCCGGCGGCACGAGTATCACGGTGAAGTGGGGCGCCAGTTCTGACGCCCAGGGCAACCTCGCCGGATACAAGGTCGAGAAGTTCATCAACGGAGGAAGCTCCTGGAGCCAGATTTACCAGGGCTCCGCACTCCAGACGAACGATAATGTGGCGTTTGGGACTGAGAGCGTGATGTACCGAGTTAAGGCATACGACACCGAGGGTCTGGAGTCTGGCTACAAGACCAGTAACCAGGTGACGGTAATCAACAACACCGCACCCAGCGCCCCGCCCAGCATCACGGTCCCGCTTACTGTGGTGGGCGGCGGAAAGCTGACCGTAACCTGGACGGCGAGCAATGATGGCGAGGGAAACCTGGCCGGATATGAGCTGGAGCGGCAGGTGGCCTCCGGCGGATGGTCCCAGATCTTCAAGGGCAACGCCCTCAGCTTCCAGGACACCATCACGAAGGGGTGGGCCAGCGTCCAGTACCGGGTGCGGGCCTATGACGCCTACAACGCTACCAGCAGCTACACCACCAGCGAAGTCAGAACCGTGGACAACAACACGGCTCCCACCATCACCTGTGACCAGGGCAGCGGCACCGACCTGGGGGAGAAAAGCTCCGGCTTCAGTATCTCCTACACCGTCAACGACGCCGACAAAGACACCGTAACCGTGACCGAGAGCATGGACGCCGCCACCAAGCGGACCTTCCAGCCGACGCTCGGCCAGGCCAACCAGTTCCAGGTGACGGGGACCTACTTCCAGCAGCTCCTGAACGGCAAGCACACCATGAAGATGAAGGCCCAGGACACCGGCGGCAAGTCCGCAGAGCACATCCTGACCTTCACGAAGTCCGTGACCTCCTGCTCTATCACGATGGAGCAGCCGATGGAGGCGGACGCCAAGATCACGATTATGGTCATGTCGGTGGCCGGGGACATTCCTGCGGACGCCGACTACCAGGTCCTGGTCACCAACAACGCCAAGGACGACGAGCCCGTGTGGGAAGATGCCACATCGGCCATCAAGTCCGGCGCCAACTATCTGTTCACCAATGAGAACGCCACCAACGGGTTCGCCTTCAACTTCAAGTTGACGGCTTCTCGGGGGAGCAGCGGCACCGGGGGCTACATCAGCTCTATCCAGGGAGGGTTTCAGTAATGGCTATCAGATGGAGAAAAGACAGTGTGGCGGAGCTCCGCAAGCAGAAGACCAGGGCGGAGCTCCGGAAAGAGAATGAGGCCCTTCAGCAGAAGGTGACCTCGCTGGAAAGCCAGCTCACTGATACCCAGGTCGCCCTGTGCGACGTGTACGAACAGATCCTCGCCGTCAGCGAAGAGGGGGTGTGACCCATGGCGAAAGTCTACGCTGACCTCATCAAGAAGGAGGTCAAAACCATCGACGACGTTCCGGCCCATCTCCGGGCCGAGGTCGAGGCGCTGCTTGCGGAGGTGGACGAATGAACTTCATCCGTGAGTGGCTGCTCAAAATTCTTCTGCAAAAGGAGGTGAAAGTCATGGCCGTTGTCTATGCTACCCTCATTGTGAAGGGTCGGAAGACTTTGGAGCAGGTGCCCAGCCTCATCCGTGAGGATGTGCGTCAGCTTCTGGTTGAACTGGAGGTCGAGGTGTAAGGCCCAAACGCAGAAAGGCCGCTCCCGTGTGGGGGCGGCCTTCTGTGTACTCAAAATCACATCTGGAGGTCGATTGACGTGAATAAAGAGCATGAGGAGAGGGCTTTGGCGATCCTCAAGCTGTTGAAGGGAATGAGGATTGACCAAGCCCAGGAACTTCTGAGCTGGTGCGGCGGCTGCCTGCTGAGGCAGCCTGTGGTCGAGTGGAGCCGTACAGAAGAAGACTGTGCGAACCATGAACCGAAGGAGACCCATGAAACTGCCTGCTGCGGAGCCGGAACGGTAGTAAATTTCAATGTGGTAAACCTCATTGGACTCGATGGTGCGCTCCAAAAAGCGGAAGAGATTAGAAAAATCCGACCCGACGTTGAAATCCGAATCACACTATCGCAGCAAGTCATTCGCTGAAAACGTGGATTGTGCGAAGATCTCTGCTTGAGATTGCGACTACTCCATCAGAAATATGCACCCAGAGCGTCCGTTCGACCGGGAAATGGTGTGTGAGGAGTTCATCTCCGCTGACCTCGACTTCTTGGTCGCCGAAGCCACATCGAGAGTGCCCGATGGTATGTAGGCAATCTTTTCGACACCGTTGAGCGTGATGTCATCGCCCGACTTGTATTTAGCCGTGATACTGAGCACTGAAGTCACCCCCTTCCTCCGCTGGAATTGTACCACACTGAGCAGGAAGGGAACAGAGGTACAAATTCGAGGCAGGAGGATAGCTGGAGAAGTGAACGTCAAAGAAATCATTCTGGGCGGGAGCGGTGTTCTGGTCGTTATTATGACGCTGGTGCAGATCGCCCCCGTCAAGATCAATCCATGGTCCTGGCTGGCAAGGAAGTTCGGCCGGGCCATCAACGGGGAGGTCCTGGAGAAAGTGGACCGGCTGGAGAAGGATGTCACCAAGATGAAGCAGGATGCGGATGAGCGGGCGGCCGTCGCCTGCCGGGTCCGCATTCTCCACTTTGGAGACGAGACCCTGCATGGCGTCCTGCACAGCAAGGACCACTTCGACCAGATCTTGACCGACATCACCGAGTATGAGCGGTACTGCGCCGCCCATCCGAACTTCAAGAACAACATGACGGTCCTGACCAGCGCCCGCATCCAAGAGATTTATGCGGAGCGGCTGGAGAAGAACGATTTTCTGTGAAGGAGTGTAGAACATGGACGTAAACCAGATCGTAAGCATCATTGTGGCTATCCTGACCGGCCTTGCGGCTTGCATCCCCCTTGCGGTGAAGCTGTATCAGGCCGTGAAGGAGGCCGTCCAGGAGAAGAACTGGCCCCATCTGCTGGGGCTGGTCGTAGACCTGATGGAAGAGGCCGAGGAGAAGTTCACCGACGGCGCCACCCGGAAGGAGTGGGTCATGGCGATGGTGCAGACTTCGGCCGAGTATGTTAATTACCCCGTGGACACCGAGGCGCTGTCCAAAATGATTGACGCACTTTGCGATATGACCAAGATTGTAAACCCTCCTGCTGATGAGGAGCCCACGGAGGGCGGCACCACGGACCCGGAAAATAAGGAACCGAAGGCCGAGGAGGTGACGGAGCATGACGCCGGCTGAGAGAGTAATTGCCACCGCCCGAGCGGAGATCGGATACATCGAGAAGAAGTCCAATGCCCAGCTCGACGATAAGACGGCCAACGCCGGGGATAAGAACTGGAACAAATATGCCCGGGACTTAGATGAGCTGGGCCGGGTCTACAATGGCAAGAAGAACGGCTACAACTGGTGCGACATCTTCGCTGACTGGTGCTTCATCCACACCTTCGGTTTTGAAGTAGGGATGAAACTGCTGTGCCAGGCGGAGAAGGGGGTGGGAGCTGGATGTACCGGCTCTGCCAACTACTACAAGCAGAAGGGCCAGTTCCACACCAAGAACCCCCAGCCCGGCGACCAGATCTTCTTCACCAACGACGGCGGAAAGACCATGTACCACACTGGTATCGTGGAGAAGGCGGCCGGAGGAAGGGTCTACACCATCGAGGGAAACACCAGCTCGCTCCCCGGCGTCGTGGAGAACGGCGGATGTGTCCGGGACAAGAGCTATTCGCTCTCCTATGCCAAAATCGGCGGCTATGGCCGCCCTGACTTTTCTATCGTGGAGGATGATGACGATATGGACCAGACCAAGTTCAACGAGATGTTCAAGGTTGCTATGACAGCGCACCAGAAGGAGCTCCAGGACAATGACTGCGGCGAGTGGAGCCGGGAGGCGAGGGAGTGGGCCATCAGCGTGGGGCTGTTCATTGGCAACGGCACCACCGCAGACGGCCAGCCTAACTATATGTGGGCCAGCCCCATGACCCGTGAGCAGGCCGCCCAGTTCTTCTACCGCTTTGCCCAGCAGCATGGGCTTGTCTGATGAGCGGCGCCGATAAGCTGCTTCTGCTGGCGGCCGGTCTGTTCCTGGTCCTGCTGGGCATGGGCCTGGCTGGGTTCATACGGACGGCACCCAGGAAGCGGAAAGGAAAAGGCCGGGGCGGCGGTAAGCCTGACCTCGGCCAGTTCTCCAAGTGGGTAGTGGCCGATGTTCGCCCTCTGCTGTGGCTCGTGACCACCGGTGGGCTCCTGCTGGCGGCGTACTGCATCCGCACCGGATACACCGGATCTCTGCCGTGGATCTCCGCCATGGTCGGTCTGCCGTGGACTGCCCACGGTGTAGTGTGCTCGTTCTACCTGAACCTCTGCAAGTCCGACCACCGGCGGGGCGGCATCACCTACGATGCGGCGAAGGCCGCAAACTTCAATGTGCCGAAGGCAGACTCAGATCAGGAGCCAGAGGGCTCCATCGACAGTCCGGCGATTTGAAAGGAGCCGACAGAACTAAGCGTAAACGGGTCTAACCTCCGCCCGATACGCCCGTCATCTGGGGAGGCCAGCGCCCCCTCGCTCGACCTCTGACAACCGAATGACGGTATAGATGAACACCCCCATCTCAGCCTTGTGGCTGGGATGGGGGTCTTTTTATTTGCGTTCCACACGGATCTGCTATGCACCATCCAGAAAACATGGTTATTATGATTTTATCTGCCCTATTGCTCAAAGGCGCTACCGCTGATAGAATATAGCAAACTGTTATCGGAGGTAGGAGAGAAATGGGGTCGTTCGAGCGTGAACTATTGAATACAGCCTTTAGCATGAAAGACGCCTATGCAAAGGCTCTGGCAAGCTATCTGTTCCGGGAGGTCATTGAGGACGCCCACGTCAAGTACAACATCTCGCAGGCGGACATGAAGGATATGTGCAAGACGGCCGTGAATAGAGCGGCACTGTTCCTGAGCATCAAGGACGATCCTGCACTGTATAGGGCGTTTGCCATACACGCCATCGAGGGGTTCGAGTGGGACGATGCAGAGGAAACGGATGACACCAGATCTGAACTTGCAACCCTGAAGACAATCGGATAGAAACACTGCTGCCCTCTCCGGTATTGACCGGGGAGGGCGCTTTTTGTTTTTCAGGGAGTGGACCAGAAATGGTCGGGAAATCCCGTAAAAGGGCCGAGAGGATGGGAATAGGGAGGCAGGAGTATAATTCCATACCACAGCCTCAAAGCGGCGCATAGAGCCGGGAAATGCTTAATTTTGAAGCAATCAGGCGGAACAACTATGCACGGAAAATCAATACACATAATGTCCAAATCTCGAAGTTCGTATTTTACAAAATGTTCCCACGGGCATTTCAGAAACTCCAGATACACTTATACCCCTGAACGGAAAACCCGCTAAAACTGATTCTAAGGGCTTCTACGAGCACAATCACCCAAACCGTTTATAAGTAAAAAAATTTCTGAAAATACAGAAAATTATCTTGACTTTACCAGTTGGTAATGTATAGTTAAGTTACGGTAATTCAATAAAATCAAAATGACCGGAGGTTAAGCGAAAATGGAGAAGAATTGCAATATCCTGTCTGCACTTGATAGTTTGAAAAGGCTTCCATCCCCGAGCCAGGTAATGGTCACATACTCATGGATCAACCATGAGGGGAAAGTGGTAACACAAACACATTCCGCCTCTGAATTGTACGAGGACTGGTACGGAGAATGTGAGTATTGTCCTGAAAACGATGCTCCGCTTACTTCTCTGAAAATCGGTCAGGTGGATATTCCGAAGAACGGTACGGATGGTACGGAGTTGGTATTTGAGGACTTGATGCAGGCCATCCAAAAGGGGTGGAAATGGAAGGCGGTGAAAAAATAAAAATGCAGACAGCGAAAATGAGTCCCGCAGCCTTACGGGCCATCATGGGAGAGGCTTTCGACGGCGATGCCTATGAGCGTGGCCGACAGGAGGCCAGAAAGTTCTTCAAGGAGCACCCGGAGGAAAGGGAGGCCAAGATCGAGGAAGTGAAGCAGCGGCTCGAAAGCGGAGTGTACCGGCACAAGCCGGGGCCGTCCTACTGGATTGGCTGCCTCTGTGAAGCTGATTTTACTTGGTGAAGGGGGATACGAAGATGAACGTATCAGCAAAGATTCGCTCCGACGTTGGATTCTACATCGGTGACATCTGCTATGTCCTTGATGACCGCCTCTACCACGGAGTATGGGGAGACCAGAATGGATATGCAGACGGCACATTCAGAGACCCGGACACGGGGCTTGAGGTGTCTGTCGCAGGAACAGCATACGGAGACGGTTGCTGCCTCGGGAGCGACGGAGCCGAGTTCCCCGTCGATGCGGGCGTGATCGGATTGGTGCCGCTGGAGCTGGTGCCAAAAGAGAAAGAGCCGCAGGGTGGCCGGCTCGGCGAAATCTTCAAGATGCCCGGAGAGGCTGAGTTCATTGCCGAGGACGGGTTGTTCACCGTGATTCTGCCTGACGGGTGCATGGTCGAAATCAACACCGATTAAGAATATGCGGAGGGCTATGAAGATGAAGAGTAAGCCATACAAACTGGACGGGAAGCTGTTCCGTTACGATTTCGACCACAGTATGGTCGAGTACATATTCAAGGCCGAGGCCGAAGACATCGCATTTGAACAGGAGTGGGAGAAGACCCACGACTACCGCATCTATGAAATCGACGCCGATGGATACATGGTCATGGATGCCGCCGGGCTACACAAGGACAACTGGACCAACAAGGCGGCCCGGGACGAATATCTGGCCGCCTGGAGCGTGGATCTGGACGCTGAGGCAGCGGCAATGGAAGCTAACTTCGTTAAATACGAACTTCCATATCTGCTTTGAGAGAGGGAAGAACCGTATGAATCCTGAATTCATGGACGACCTGGTTATCAACCTGGCGATCCTGTGCGTGTTTCTACTGATATTGGGGGCCGGCTGCTTGATTGCAGATTTCGTGTTTCCACGCATCCCGTTCCTCCAGAAATGGCTTGAAAGCCTGCCCGAGTATGAAGATGACATGGAGATCGCCCGCCTGTATGAAAAGGAGCGCCGGGAGCGGCGGGCACGGCGCCGAGCAAGACGAAAGGGGAAATAAGATGAAAGCCAGACAGTATTTTGAGAAGCATCGGCAGGAGATGGCCTGCGGTGACGAGAAAAGAGTGCAGGCGGCCATCAATCAGCTTGTCTTGGATCTGAACGATGAGGCCAAGGATATGCTCAAGTCCAGAAACATCAATACAGATCGGGCGGCGGTGTCTGTCCTGCGGGAGCTGAATGATAAGTACAATGCGGTCGTCGGCCTGTTTGAGAAGCATTATGGGGCCTCTCCGCTGATGCGAGATGGATACCTGAATCTATGGAAAAACAGGATGCCGACAATTCAGCAATATCTCCGGCAGGACAGGAGCTTTTAATTTGTTCAATAATTGCCAATCGGTAACAAAAGATAATCTTTAGGAAAATCAAGGGGTGTAGAAATGACTGAAAGGGTAGAAAAGATTGAGGTCGAGAAGCGGATATTCGTCGCTGATGACGGGACGGAGTTTCAAACGGCGCAGGATTGTATGCAGTATGAGCGGGACTGTATTGAGAGGAACGCCAGGGCCATTGTTTCAAGGCTGCCCCACTTTTTGTTTTCCCCTGCATGGATCGACCCGGACTACTGGTGGGACTGGTACTTCGTGTCGAACGATATGGAGCTGGCCGCCGTCCGGGAGGCCGTCTTCGATGCGGATTCCAGCGCCCATGAGTACACCCCGCCGGCATACCCATGCTGGATCGCCTGTTCTTCTGACGGAGGCGGGTACGGAACCATCGAGGGAACGCTGGAACAGGTGCTTGACGCTCTGGATGAGCTCAAGAAGGGCATTGTCGATTTGGCAATGCAGAATGGAGGCGCCTTCCATTGAAGATCCTGTCATGCGGCGCCGGGATGCAATCGTCGGCCCTGCACCTGATGGGCTGTGAAAACGCCCTCGCAAAGAAGCGGGGAGAACCGCCTGTATGGCCCCTGGTGCCGATTTACGATGTGTCCATCTTCTGTGACCTCGGGCTCGAGCCACCCTGGGTGAAAAAGCAGGTCGAGTTTCTGGCAAACGCCGGCCATTCCTGCGGTGTGCCCCTGGTGATCCTGGATTCTCCGCTCTACACCGACTTCATGGAGAATTTTGGGGAGAGGCGGACAATCAGCGTTCCGTGGTGGACGATCCGGGATGACGGTCACAAAAGCAAGATGCCTCGCAACTGCACCATCGACTACAAGGTAGAACTGATCTCCAAGTACGTCCGGTGGGAGCTGCTTGGCTACAAAAAGGGGCAGCGGCTCCGGGACGAAGACAAGAAGGCCCACGAGATGCACATGGGCTTCAGCGCAGAGGAGGCCCGCCGGTGCAAAGAAAGCCCGAACCCGATGTTCGTGAACCGTTTCCCGCTGGTCGATATGGGGCTCACCCGGGCTGACAACTACGCCTACATCAAGGATGTATGGGGCTTGGAGACCAAGGCTTCGGCCTGCTCGTTCTGCCCGTTCCACAAGAACTACTTCTTCAAATTCCTGCGGGAGAATGAGCCGGAGCAGTACGCCCAGGTTGTGGGCGTCGATGAACTGCTGCGGGACAAAAATCCGAAGCCGCCTATGGATTCCGACTTGTTCATATCAAGAAGTCGAAAGCGGCTCATGGATCTGACCGACGAGGATTGCAACGACGCTGAGTGCTTTGAATACTGCGGAAGGCAGATCTGGAACGGTTTTTGATTTGAGAGGATGATTCGATGAATGTTCAGGATTTGATTTACTCTGCGAAGTGCTGCGACCTGAAGGACTGCAACGATTGTCCGAGCAGAAGCAGGACTGCTTGCAGGGAGAGGACCATGCAGGGGCTTACCTGCGAAGTTGAACGGCTCCAAAGGATGGTCGTAAAGCAAAGCATTGAAATGGCCGACGCCCTGCGTGACCTGTTTACCGTCTGTGAAACGCCGGACCCCACCATCCGGCTCAGAAAAGCAGAGAAGTGGCGTGAATGGATGAGAAATGAAAGGAATGGGAGAAAATGAGCCAGTTTATCCGTGAAATTGAACCCGGGGTAGAGCTGTTCCGGGATGCTGTGAACGGCATCGCCTGGGCCGAAGACCACAGGACTGGCCTCAGTGTCAGCGTACACCCGAACATTGACGAGAGCGGCAGTGTTGAGGGTATGGTGGCCCGGGGCCGGTGGAGATCCAGCGACCGAGTTGCAAGGAGCCACGGGTGGATTTACAACATCGACCGGTTTGTCCGAAACGATGAAGACCTGGTCGAAGCCATCGTAGCTGAAGAGTGTATGTGCCCGGCCTGTATCGAGCGCAGAGGGAATCGCCCTTCTAAGACGGAGGACAATCAGGGTGAAATCCTACTAGGTGCTATTTTGAGTGCATTACCACCGGAACCAAGGAGCTACGATCTTGATGACGACCCAGGATTCTGGACCGATGGAGAGAGCATCTTTTGTCCATCAGAAACCGAATGTGAAATTATCGCTAGTTTTCTGGAAGATATATTCAGCGAGATCTCGAATGTGGAAATTGAGACTGGATTCTACGACCCGCCAGATGATGCGGTAAGTGGAGAGCGGGATCGGTTTGCCGGATTCCATTACATCAGTTTTGAATAAGGGGGAGGCCAATGATTTTCAGATCGCAGGATGGCCGGAATATGGTCAATGCAAATGCAATAGACACTTTCTCCATCGTGGGGGACAAGGCGTTTAAGCTCTACGCATATTGCGGAGGAGCATCCACATGGCTTGGCGAGTACACGACAGAGAAACAGGCGTTTGAGGTGATGGATGTCATACAAAACGATTTAATTGAGGGCGGGGCGTTGTACAAGCTCCCGGAGGACAAGGGTGTTCCCTATGAGTGCCCGGTCTGCCACAATACGGAGCACTTGCCCGGAGCGAAATTTTGTATGATCTGCGGGGAGCCATTCCCGTTATCAAAACAAGGAAAGGTGTGATTGAAAATGGAAAATCCGTTTGCAAATGATCCGTTTGCGTTGGTGTGGCAGGCATTTAAGAACCTGTATCCCGGGAAGGACTGCGAGGTACAGTGGCAACTGGGGATTCAGGATGATGGGCTGTCTGAGCAGGGCTACGGATTCACTGAATTTTGTGAGGACGGCTCTATCCTCGTAGCGGTAGATGCCAACCTCCGGGTATCAAATGCTGTGGAGGTTCTGGCGCATGAACTGGCTCATGTGGCCGTGGGCATTGAAAATGAGCATGGGGCCGCCTGGGAGGCGGCCTTCGAGGCCATCTTCCAGGAGTATGGCCGGATTGCTGAGGAAATGTTCGGAGAACAGGAGTCAGAAGAATGAGATATGCACCTATCGGAAATGAAAGGGAGGCCCTGGATCGGATCAATGGCCTTGGTTTTGACCAGTACATCATTGCCTCATACGAAGAAGACTGGCAAAGGGAGGAGGGGGAACCGGAGATTGAGAGAACGACCGACATTGCCCATGCCGTGGAAACCTTTTTCGATCTGTGGGGCGTGATCCTGTGCGTGGAGCTGCGGGGCGTCGATCTCGACGGAAGCGAATACCCCGTCTGCATAGGCGGGACCGCTCCCGACCTCAGCGAAGAAGGGGAGTACATCAAGGAATGATGGACCGATCCAAAACTTCCTTAGTGGAGAACACGCTGTTTGGAACTGAGGACATCGTTGAGAAGGCCGTAAAGGAGATCCAGGCCACAGCAAAGACCGGTCGGCTCTGTCTTAGATTTTCTGGCGGCAAGGACAGCGTCGTCGTCAAGCGGCTGCTTGATATGGCCGGAGTCCCCTATACGGCGAGATTCAGCAGGACATCGGTTGACCCGCCGGAGCTGCTTGACTTCATCCGCCGGGAGCACCAGGACGTGATTGTCGAGAAGCCAAGGATCAGTATGTTCCAGCTCATCATCAAGAAGGGGTTCCCTCCGACTAGGGTGTGCCGGTACTGCTGCCAGGAGTTCAAGGAGCGAAACGTCTGCGGGAAAGGGGATGGGCTTCTGACGGTTACTGGGGTGCGGAAGGCAGAGAGCCCCAGGCGGAAAAGCCGGGCCAAGTACGAAACTTGCCAGGCCGACAGAGGGGTCAACTTCTACCATCCCATCGTGAGTTGGAGTGATGAGCAGGTCTGGGACTTCATCCGGGCGGAGCGTATCCCGTACTGTCAGCTCTACGACGAGGAGGGCATCACCAGGATCGGTTGTGTAGGCTGCCCGCTGGCTTCATCCAGCAAGATCCTGGCGGAGTTCAAGAGGTGGCCTCAATTTGAAAAGGCGTACCTCTGGGCGTTCGAGAAAATGCTGGAGGGAAGGTCCTTCGACAAGTGGAAGACAAAGTTTGACGTGATGGACTGGTACATCTACGGGGCCGAGGAAGATTGCAGGGAGGTTGCCGCTGAAGGGCAGATCAGTTTGTTTGAGCACGACTACTTTGACCAGCTTAGGGTTGATGGAGACATCTACCAGCCGACCGTAGAGCAGGCCAGAGAGCTGATTGAGGGGGTGATGAAATGATTGGAATTAACCTAAAAGCTATTGTACTGAAAGCGGCAAAGGCGGGCGTTAAGTTGACAATGAGCTTCGAGGGAGGCGACCGGGTGGTGCTCAGGGCAAGGAGGGGCATCTTCACCATCAACTATGACATCTCGGCTTGGGAGGTTAACCCGAAGGTATGGCAGCAAGGAGATCAGTTTATGCGTATCGTGGAGGATTTGATTTACCGCTTGGACGAAGCGGAACAGAAAAGGATTGAGACAGGAGGCACAGAAAAATGAAAGAGCAGTTTATCGAGATTTTCAATGACCACATCAAGCGCCCTGGGGCAGATGCGCTTCTGGCCTGGCTGGAGAAGTCCGACTTCTTTACGGCACCGGCCTCGACCCGTTTCCATCTTTCGGAGCCGGGCGGCTTGGTGAAGCACAGCATCCATGTCTATGAGCGGCTGCGGGAGATGTTCAGCAATGAGCTGGAGCGCAACACCGACGGTCCGGTCATTCTCTCTGACGAGGATGAGGAGAAGATCGCCGTATGTGGATTGCTCCACGACATCTGCAAGGTGAACTTCTACGGCGTGGAGATGAGGAACCGCAAGAATGAGCAGGGACAGTGGGAGAAGTACCCGTTCTATGTGATAAACGACCAGCTTCCCTACGGCCACGGCGAGAAATCGGTCTACATCATTTCTGGCTTTATGAAGCTGACCCGGGAAGAGGCCATGGCGATCCGCTGGCACATGGGCTTCAGCGACAACGACTTCAAGGCCGGCGGCTTCTCGGTGGGCAACGCCTTCGAGAAGTTCCCCTTGGCGCTCCTGACCCACATGGCCGACCTTCAGGCTACCTATCTCGATGAGGCGGACCAGAATGGGAAGAACGGATGAGTGGGTCGCCATCAGCGGATACCGGTGGCCGTATCGCATAAACCGGAAGGGATGCGTCCAGAAGCAGCTTGAGGATGGGAGCTGGTACACCCTGAAGCCGTACATTGGAGGCGGGCGCTCCAGGGCCATGGTAAAGATGCGGAGCAAGGATAACCGCAAAATCGAGGTGCCGCTGGTCTGGCTCATGGCCGACGCTTTTATGGGCGGCCGGCGGCCCGGATACGGGATCGTGCACCGGAATGGAGCCAAGCTCGACTGTGAACTGGAAAACCTGAAGTTCATGCCGCTGCGGGAATGTGGACTTCTCTCATGCAGATCCAGGCGGCGGGCGGTGGAGAAGGTTGACCGAAACGGGCAGGTGGTAGCGATCTACGCTTCAGCCAGGGAGGCGGCTCAGAAGAACTTCATCAGCCAGAACTCGATCTGGGCCCGTTGCAATGGAAGAGTGAAAGACCCGTTCTGCCTGGATGACCACGACTACCGATACGAATAAAGGAGATAGGTGCATGAAGATCAAATTGAAGCCATTGAACAGGGTAAACGGAACTGTTCCCCATGGAGATGATTTGACGGATGCGGTAGCTCTGAAACGGATGTTCCCACAAGCCGCTATTGTTCAGAGGGGATGCCAAGGCCACATCATCGTCGGGGACAAGGGCGGCAAAGTAATTGCGGTTCTTCCCCCAAACACTCAGGCTTTCCCGACCGTCCTGTACGGGCAGACCGCCATGCTCGGCGACATCATCGCCGCCGGAAGGGGGGCGGGAGGAACATGAGGGAGCATAAACCATACATCGACGAAAATGGCCGGCTTTACCTGTTTTCGCTCTGCGATGGGACTCTGATATTCCTCCAGAAACTCATAGTCTCTCTGGAGCGGCTGGGCTGTAAGGATATCAGGCGCAGCCAAAAGATATTGACGGAGGGGATGCCCGAAGGGAAGCCATGGATGAACTGCCTGTACGAAGCAAGTGGGCAGCTTCCGAGTTCGCTATGGCTGGGACACAGGTTGTCGAGTTGACGGACGGAAAGTATGGGCTGATCGGCCCTGACATTCCGCTTCGGAAGGCTGACAGAGAGAGCCGGTATCAGGATAGCCCCTGTCGGAGATGGCTTGACGAAACCATCTTAGGAAGACTGACTACCGGCATCAAAAAGGAGCTACGGAAGGAGGAAAGTGCCGATGAAAGCAATCACGATTCGGCAACCGTGGGCCAGCCTGATTGTCTCCTTGGATCAGAATGGAAGGCCACTCAAGAGCGTGGAAACTCGGAGTTGGAAGACGGGCTACCGGGGGCCCCTGGCGATTCACGCCGGTAAGTTCCGACCTGATATGTTCTTCATGGGCATGGACGGAAAGAAGATGGACATATTCGCCGAAGCCGGCCTGCATGGAGACAACGACATCCTGAACCTGCCGTATGGGGCGGTGATCGGCAAGGTCACGTTGGTAGACTGCCTGCCCATGGATGAGCTTATCGGCCATTCATTGGATACACCCCGGGAAAGGGCGTTCGGAAACTGGTCCCCCGGGCGATACGGATGGATTCTTGCCGGCCCGATACTGTTTGATAGGCCCATACCTGCCCGGGGCAAGCAGGGGCTTTGGGATTGGGCGCCAGAAGGAATGTGAAAACCGGCGCCAATGCGCCGAGATAATGGAGGTCAGATATGAAAGACGTAATTTCGTTGAATGAGATGGACGCCCGGCGGGAGAACGACGGGTACGAAGATCTGCTTGTCGGCATCCGCAAGGAGTTTGACAAGAGCACGAAGGACGGGAGCACCCCGCTCTTTACCACAAACGCTGGGGATTTGTACAGCTTGCTTCTGGATGGCATCCAGGCGGAGGCCCGCCAGCACTACAACTGCAATGCCTGCCGGCACTTCGTCAACCGGTATGGCGGGCTGGTCACAATCGACGAGAAGACCGGAAAACAGACGCCCGTGATGTGGCCCGAAAAGGCACCGGCCTTCTTTGCTGAGGCCGTGAAGAAGATCCGTCGGAAGGTGAGCACCGCCACCGTAACCGGTGTGTTCATCACCTCCGAAAGGCAGCTCGGAACCCCGGTGACCGGAAGCTGGGAACACATGGCCGTCAAGGTCCCGGAGTCCATGGTACACCGCAATCGGCTGAAGGACGTATTCCAGGAGGCCGCCGAGAAGGCTGAGGACTATGGGCTCCTGGCCTCTGCAATCGGGAAGTACCACGCCGAAACCGTGGAGACGGCCGTGAACCTGTTGCGATCCGAGACGCTGTACCGGAGCGAGAATGTGCTGGGCATGGCAGAGTGGTTCTTGGAAGTGCTCCGGTTGGTGAAGGAGAAGCGGGAACCCTGGAACAAAGCCACCCGGAACATCATCTGGTATAAGGCGGCCACGGCGCCGGTGGGCTTCTGCCATATCTCCTCCAACGTAATCGGAACCCTCCTGGATGACATTGCAGCCGGCTATGATTTCAACACTGTGAGCCGGAAGTTTGCCGAGAAGATGAACCCGCTCCAGTACCAGAGGCCGCAGGCCGCCCCTTCCACTGGGAATGTGGCCCGGGCGGAGAGAGTCGTCGAGAAGTTGGGTATCGCCAACTCCCTGAAGCGGCGGTACGCCCGCCTGGATGAGATCCAGACGATTTGGAGACCGACGCCGGCCAAGAAGACGGGAGGGGTGTCTGCCGGCGTGTTCGCCCGGGTAGCCACCAAGGAGCAGCAGAGGGAGGCACCGACTGCTATGAGCGGGCCGACCGTGCCCATCACCTGGGAGAAGTTCCGGCGGACGGTTCTGGGCTCTGCCAGAAAGATCGAGTTCTATGTCACCGGAAATTTGGAGAACTATACGGCGATTCTGACCGCTGAAGATCCTGCGGCGCCTCCCATCATCCTGTGGGATACGGAGGAAAACCGGAACCCGTTCTCCTGGTATGTGTACTCCGGCGGTTCTACCCCGTCCAGATGGAATCTGACGCCCGGCTATGTGGAGGTCACCGGAGTCACTTTGCAGCCGAACCTCTGGCAGCCCGGATATGAGCACAGAGGCGCAAGCGTCATCTTCGTCCTGGAGGGCGCAAAGGACCGGGATCGTAGGAGCACCAGCCTCGCCCTGTTCCCGGAGGTGTTGAAGTCGGAGCTGCATGAGGTGCGATCCACCATTGAGGCGTACTCCAAAAGCGAAAAGCTTGGTGGCGCAGATGAGGCATCCGCCTGCGGCGTACGGCTCCAGAAGGGGCTGAACTGGAACACCCGGTTCCGGGTGACTACGGACATCGGCACCACCATCTACAAGCTCGACCGCTGGGACTAAGGAGGGGAAGAGGATGAGATCGAAGCACTATAAGGGAACCCCGGAGCAACGCGCTCTCTGGCTGAAGACCGTGATTGCCTGTGCAGCAACGAACGCGAGCCTGAACATCACGGTTCACGATGGGAAAATTGGCTTTGTGGATCGGAAGAGCAGGAAGGTTGTCTCCCTCTGGTCGCCGGAATATAAAGTACCCGGGGAAGAGGAACAGACATGAAAGGTGGTTTGAAGATGGAATTCAAAAAGACCGTCGTATTTGATTTTGATGGGGTCATCCACAGTTATACCTCTGGCTGGAAGGGGGCGGAAGATATCCCGGACCCGCCGGTTCCCGGCATTTCGGAGGCAATAGAGCGCATTAGGATGGCCGGTTACCGTGTGGTAGTGGTATCGACCCGCTGCTACCGGCCGGAAGGTATGGGAGCTGTTCGCCGCTACCTCCGGGACAACGGGATCGTTGTTGATGACGTGATGATGGAGAAACCCCCAGCAATCTGCTACATCGACGACCGAGCCATCCGATTTGATGGACACCCTGAAAAGCTGGTGGATCAGGTTACGAATTTCCATAGCTGGCTGGAGGGGCCGGCGAGAAACGACGAACCGGTGAAGGGGCTGCGTCCCTGTAAAGCGGTTGCCTACGAGAAGGGAGAGGCTGTGGACGTAGTTGGCCGCTACCATTGCTGGGGCAATAACTATGAGGAATTTGACGGTGGCCCAGGAGTCTTCACCACCGCCATTATCGAACTGGACGATGGCAGGATCGTAAGCTGCCCGGCAGAAACCGTGCAATTTCTGGACAGGGAGGCACCGTGAACATGAGACATGAGCTTTGGGGCCTTCGGAAGATTGATACGAAGGAGCCGGTCTACACCTATTTGGCCTCCAGCAATCGGCACCGGGCCTTGTTTGCCCGCCGGGACGAAGCGGAGAGAGCCTGTCTGAATCCCAGGAATGGCGACATAGAGCCGTTCAGGATCACCGGCTCTGATGTAGGAGAGCCGGTGCGGCACGGTCGCTGGGAGATTCACTTCGAGCATTGGGCGCCGTACCAGCGGTGCAGCGTATGCGGGTTTGAAATACCGCTCACCTCAAGCGAGGAAGAGGCAGAAGCCAGCCTCTACAAGCATTGCCCTGAGTGTACCGCAAGAATGGACAAGGAGAAGGCGCTATGAAATACGGCACCACAAAGAAAAAAATCGCCCATGTTATTATGGAAGGCAGCGGGAACGGCTTGGGCGGATACTGGTTCACTTTCTGCGAGAAGTGGATTTCGCCCACCGGCATTTCTGAGGAAGTACCTGGCGATGCCCGGCTCTGCACCCAATGCCAAAAGAAAATTGAGAAAGTGGGTAGTTTAAGTGAAAAAGTCTGACATCAAGATCGGGCATACCTACTCCAACGGGAAGGGGCGGCTCCGAAAGGTCATTGACATCGGGCCGCAGTACAAGTTCTACGATGGGCAGGGGTGCGATGAGAACATGAGGTACGAGGTCATCAACGACGGAAGCAAGAAGAACCGAACCGCCGGAGAGCAGCACAACATGACCCTGGCCTCTTTTGCCTCCTGGTGCAAGGAGGAGGTTGAGTGAGGTGCCCATAAAGAATTACACCACAAAGGTCCCGGCGGTTCAGACTGTGGGAGAGATCCAGGGGCTCCTGGCAGCCCATGGTGCCAGGAAGGTGATGATGGATTATGGAGATGACGGCAAGGTTCTTGCCGTCACCTTCGCCCTTGACTGCTGCGGTATGCTGCGGGGATTTCGCCTGGAGGCAAAACCGGATGGAGTAATGTCCGTTATGGCGAAAGAAAGAACAAAGTGCGATCCAGAGCAGGCGGAGCGCATTGCCTGGAGAAACGTCAAAGACTGGATTGCAGCGCAGATCGCTCTGGTAGAGACTGAGCAGGCCACCATGGATGAGCTGTTCCTACCGAAACTGGTAGATCAGAATGAGCGGACACTATACGATGCGTTCCAGTCAGGCCGTTTAACGCTGGGAAGCGGAGAATAAGTCGTAAGCGACGAAGTTTGAAAGGAGATCGAATCCATGAAGAAAAGCGCCTTTATCGCGGCCGGCATTGTAGCCGCCGCCATCCTCCTGATTGTGGTAATGGTGGCCGGCATCAATAACCGGGCCATCTCCCTGGAGGAGCAGATCAGTGGTGCGGAGGCCCAGATCAACGTGGCTGAGAAGCGCCGGGTGGACCTCATCTACAATCTGGTGGACACCGTGACGGCCTATCAGGAGTATGAAGGCGAGACGATGCTTGCCGTCACAGAAGCTCGGGCTGCGGCCCAGGCCGGCGACGCCGATGGGGCCATGACCGCACTGAACGCTGTGTCGGAACAGTACCCGGGGCTGAAGGCCAACGAAAATTACCAGCAACTCATGACGGAACTGGCTTTGACTGAGAACTCCATCGCACAATACCGGAACAACTACAATGAGCAGGTGAAGGCGTACAATAAATTCGTCCGGCAGTTCCCGAACAGCATTGTCCTTGGGATTATGGGCTATGCCCCCATCGAGACGCAGTACACCGATTACGATGCGCCGGAGGACGCACCCACTGACCTGTTTGGAGAATGACATGGAGATCAAGAAAAGAGAGATCCTGTTCGGTGTTATCATCGTGCTTGTGATGCTTGCCATAGGCTTCGGTATCTCCGGGGCCATCAAGGAGTATGCTCAGAGTAAGGCAGAGAAGTACACCACGGCGGTCAGGATTGAAGACGCCGGCCAGTTCTCCTACGGGATGAGCACTGACTTCGGAAACGCCCTGGTCTATGGAACGCTCCAGGCTGGGCAGCCAGTTACATACCCCGAGTTGGAGGGGGAGTACCTGGAGATCTCGATGGTGGAGGAGCGGTACACCATGCACACCCGCACGGTCACCTACACCGACTCGAATGGGCGCAGCCACACCAAGACAGAAACCTATTGGACCTGGGACTACGACGGTGAGGAGAAATGGGCGAGCGATACCGTGGAGTTCCTGGGAGCAGAGTTCGCAACGAGCCAGTTCAATTTGCCGGGTCAGGACACCCTCGAACTGAAGGATGGAAGCCGGTATCTGTACGAAACCTCCCATGTGCGGTACTACTTCACGGGCCTGCCGGCGGTCTTTGACGCCACGATCCATGCAGATCTGCGGGGTGGAGATATTGGGCAGGGCGTGGAGGTGTTCCAGGAGCTGACCCCGGCGGAAGTGGTGGAGGATCAGGTAAGCGGCCAGAAGATCCCTGTTATCATCTTCTGGGTGGTATGGGTGCTGCTGACCGGGGGAGCTGTGGTCGGATTCTTCTATCTGGAGAACCGATGGTTAGATGATTAAAGGAGGTTCAAAATGGAGATACGCGAGAATGAAAATGACTTTAGCTTCTGGTTCCCGAAAGTAAAGTGCTGCGGTATACCTGTTCCAAAGACATACTTCGCTAAGTTGCCGTCCGTTGAGGAGGAACCGGAATATGCCAGGCGGTTATATGGTGCGTTCTATATGGAGGCCCCCAGGGAAGACATTAAGGTAATCCGGGAATGGTTGGACAACAGGATCGTCCCGGAGCTGGTCAAGGAGAATCTGACAGGCCATGTGTTTGTGAAGAATGGGCGGTTCAGCAACAAGTTTGATGCCAGAGGGAATTGCATCCTGTACGGAATTGCCGACCTTGATCGAGCTATTGCAAACATCAACTATGAGGCGATGTGCATGGACGCTGACGGTTGCGACGAAATCGTGGTCAGAGAGTTCATAGAGAGCAATAGCAAGGTGACGCCTTGTATCTACAACGGGCTACCGCTCCGTAGTGAGTTCCGAGTGTTCTATGACTTTGAGGAGCAAAAGCCGATCTTTACGGTAAATTATTGGGACTTCAACTATGTGTATCCGCACTTGTATGCCGCTACCGACAAGATTATCTTTGAACATGAGCGGAATCGACTTGAAAAAGCGTTTTCGGAGAACCGGGATCGCGTTCAGGCAATGGTCGATACGGCCATGAAGCGGGTAAACGGCCTGAATGGGCAGTGGTCGGTTGACATCCTTATGGACGAGAGCGATACCCTGTGGCTGATTGATATGGCGATTGCACAGCGGTCAGCATATTGGGAACTACAACCAGGAAAGGACAACAGAAATGGGGAATGAGCTGTTTTGTACCGAAAAGAGCTGCCCGTTTGAAAGTTGTGAAAAGCACTGGGGGCACCTGATCGGCAGGCCGGGCCGGCAAGAGGTGCGCGTCATTAACCTGTCTGGCGTATGCCGAGATTATCTTGGATTGGTTTTGGATGAAGTGGAACAGACCAGATAGGAGCGATTCCAGCGGATCGTAGCTACCATTTCATCATTTGACCTCATTCCAGCGGTTTTAGGCGGGCCATAGACATGAAGAGAGCGCAGGGGCATCGCCTCTGCGCTCTTTCTTTATGCCTTAATGTTGTCAGATAATACGGTCTACCGCCGGCCTGATACCGCCGTAATCGCACTCTACGGCACCAATGCGAGCCAGACCTTGCAGGGAGATCTTGCGCTGGTCGCCAAGCTGCTCGTTGATGGTCCGGGTCGGGACGATGTAGAAGCGCCACTGATCCAGCACCATGGGATTTGCTACGCTGCGGTTCTGCTCGGAAAAAAGGCAGAACACATAGATGTCGGACCGCCGGATGGGCGGAGAAGCGTCACGGCCGATGTACCGGTATCCGTCTCCGGTGTCCTCGATGTCGCAGTTGAGCGTTTTGGCGATGGAGAACACCGGCTTTGGGGGAGAGGGCCGTTCCCATGCCTGAAGGAGTGTGGAGCATTTGACCTCGATGCGAATAGTTCTGCCTTCGTGCGGATACAGAATGTCGCACTCGCCCCAGCCACGCTTCGGTTCGCTCATGTCCATGCCCAGAGCGGTGTTGACGATGAACTCGGCCAGGTCGCCCCGGGGGCCGTCTGCGATGAGCCTGGACATCGACCACGCCCAGAAATCTTTGATGGATGTCGGAAGCGGGGAGCCTCCAAACTCGAAAAGCTCGCCGCCACTCAGGACCTTGTGTTTCATATCCATGCGCTCATTCCTCCGGGCCGTTGATGATGGTGTTCAGTGCGTCGGATGCCGATTCGTTTGAGCAGATGATTTGAATGTTCAAGCCGGATTGGGACGTGACGATGATCTTGCCGTACTTCAGAACGGGATATTGCTTGTTATTGGCGTAGCGGCGGTCCGGGGAGCCGTCGTTATTGGAATAGGCCCACACCATCTTCACCACCTCGGAATCGGTAGGAGCCTGGCCGCCCTCCAGGAACCCGAAAGCGGAGATGTCAAACTTGATCTCGTTGTAATCCAAAGCGCCGAACTGCTTTTTGCCGAAGATGAGGAGCCGATCCGGCATGACGGCCATCTGCTGATTCTGGAGCTTGAATACCACCGGAGAGATGTTCGTTTTCAGATACCAGGGGAGCTTGCCGCCGGCGGAGATCTTCACGGTATCAACTGCGTTCTTGATGCCGGCGGTCTTCCTAGAGTTTTTGCTGGTGGCGGTGAGGGTGATTTCCTGCAAAGACTGGCTGGCGGCCACAGCTCTCCAGGCGGCGGAGAAGCGGTCCCACTTCGCTTGCTCATCATCCTCGAACTCGTAGATGATGGATGGGCGGCCCTTGATGAAGAGGGCTGCCAGTGCCACCAGGCAGAGAACGAACACTGGAGTAGCCGCCACAGTCAGGATTGCCAGCACGATCAGTACAGTCCGCAGGAGCTTGACCCTCTTGACTTCCTTGAACAGCTCGTCGTACTCGGGGGACCGGAGTGTGTTGGCATCAGCAGAAGTCACCCTCTGAGCACCGGTGTAGTCCGCCATCGGATCTCGCTGCTGCTGTGCAGCACCCGCCTGATGGCCCGCCGGCCGCTTCCCATGCTCCTCGACATAGCTGATTCCGGTGCCCGGTATGGACACGGTCTGCCGCGTCCGGCCATCTGCGGTTTTGGTCACCCGGTAGCCCTTGATGCCCCAGCTATACCCTATGCCGTTCTTGCTCAGATTAACCCGGAATCCCCCTCCCAGGTTGATGCTCTTTCTGTACCTCCAACCCATAGATTTGACCTCCGTTCATGTTGTGTAGTCCATAGGCTTACATATCGTATTCTAACAGCGGCTATTATGGCCGTCAATCGGATTGTAGTCTAAAAGAGCACGGAATATATACTGTTAGATTACAGTTAGGAGGTGCTATGAGCGGGCGACAAGCTACTTGGACGGAGGATCAACGCAGCAAGGAAGGATCGAGGCATAACGAGTGAACGCCTGTCTGAACTGTGCAACATCAATGATACTTATATGCGGCAGATAGAATCTGGGGCTAAGATACCTAGCTTGCCGGTGTTTGTGACGATCTGCAAAGAGCTACGGGTATCGCCGAGCTACCTGCTTGCCGATGTGCTGGAGGGGTCTGGCGCTACCGATTTAGATGAACTGACCGACCTGCTGAAAAATGCCACCCCGAGCCAGATCCGCATGATGACGGCCATGATTAAGGCCGCCCTTGGAGCAACCGAAGAGTGAAACAGACGGAGCCGCAGGAATGAAGTGACCTGCGGCTCTGTTTGTCGTATGCTTACCAAATGGTACTGCAAATTACCACAGGGGAAACATTTTCCGGCTCTATTGACTTAGACGCCCGGTATATTACGATAAGATTACAGGAAATCAAATGAATATCGGTAGAAACCGATGATTTCCTGAACTTTTGAAAGGGTGACAGGTATATGGTAACGCCGGATAAAATTAGAAATGATGCAGCAAAAGCAGATGCTCTTCTGGAGGCTTTTGAGCGCAGCTTCCTTCACCTTGTAGATGTAGGAGATGAAGCCCCAGATGAACGGGAGCGAGAGCTGGGGACGATGGCCTTCTACGGCCTCCGTGATATGCTCCAGAAGATCATCGTCGAACTGGATGAACTGAGCGGTCACATGGAGGTCTGTGACGCAGTAATCGCAGCCAACGAAGCAAAAAGGAGGGGACAAAAATGATCGAGAGAAGCGACATCAACGACAATGCGCTGGAGATCAGTAGCACCGCCCATACGATTCGGACGCTTATACATGGAGATAAGACGCTCTTTTCCGCCGTTGACATCCTGAAAGCCTGCGGTATCAAGGCTCCGACAAAGTGGATGGAGCGGAATACGAGCGACCGGCCGGACATCGTTACGGCGAAGTTTGAGTACCCGGTCAAGACCACGCAGGGATACCGGCGGGTAAAGCTGAACTTCGTGACCGGCGGCGTTGGAAAGCGGCTGGTGAAGTACACGACCTGCCCGGAAGAAACAAAGAAATGGCTCCTGGAAGAAGTGCTTACATATCGTGCCACCAAGACCACCGGCCGGGCGTCGCAAGAAGAGGAGCCTGTTACCGGAAAGAAGGAAGCCCCTGCCCAAAAGAAAGAGGAGATCAGCAGGAGGATCGACAGCATCCTGCTTGAGCTTCTTGAAATTAAGCGGTTCCTGGCGGCGGGTGCGAGCAACTTATAATATCGAAAACGTGTATATAAGAAAATATTTTATAAAATCATCGAAAACATATTGACACCGCAGGTAGGTCTGTTAAGATAAGATTATAGGAAATCCAAACTACCTGAAGGAGTTGAAGAAGATGTTCGCAGTAGTAGCTGTTTACCCGTCGGGCCGCCGGGTTCTGGTGGGATTTGCCCACACCCAGGAGGAAGTGGACGGCCTTATCAACGACTGCATTGCCTATAACGGCGAGGAGAAGATCCGCGAAATGGGTATCCGCTTCAACATTGAACTGGCCGGCTGAAACAGGCGCTAAGGAGGTATCTGATATGGATGGTTATACCAGCAAAAGTTTTGACTGCATGAGCGAGGCAAAGAAGTTCGCAAAATCGGTAAAGGGTGTCATTGAAGGGCCGTTCCTCGATTGGGACCTGAACAGAGAGTATATTGTTTTCTACAAGGAGGTTGTTTAACATGAGCAACATGAAAAAGACTGATGATTTCTTCGCAAAGATCGAGGCTGCCGGCCTCAGCAGCGCCTTCGCAAAGATGAGCGGGATAGCATCCGAGACCATTGGATGCTATCTGGAGGATCTGATTGACGACGCTGTATATGAGATGGAAAAGCCTGAGTGCCGCATCCGATACTGCGAGAAGGACCAAGATGGGGACGAGTGCTATATCTATGAAACCAGACAGGACGAGGGGGAGGAGTTCGGCCTCTCCAAGAGCTTCCGCCTCATCGACGACCGGATCAGCTATCAGGCCCTGACGGAGCTGAGGGAGCTTATGCGGCTCGGCTACGGTATCCACTTCGCATAATAGCCGCCAAATCCCAATAAAAGGCCGGGAACAGAGGAACAGGGCGTGGGTGGTATAATTTCATACCCGAAGATACCGGGCTTCCTGCGGCCTCCTACGTGTTTACTACGCCTGGTTGTTACCAGATGGTAAAAGGAGACGGTGTTTTGGAAAGTTCAAAATTTGAACAGAGGATGGCTCTGTTTGCTAGAAAGCACGGTCTGCATTTGACTTGGCAGGACATTAAGTTCGGATACCGGCGGGCACGGTTCATCTGCGAAAGCCGCGAGGAGATGACGGCTATCCTGAATCTGCTCTGGCACACCCAAGGTATCTGGACGAACTACTGGTGCTGCTTTGAGGGAGAGTTCGAGGGCTACGTCTATGCCATGGATCGAAAGGACCGAGAGAGCTTCGAGAGGGAGCAGGAGAAAGAGCGGAAACGGCTTGAGGACTGGTGGCTACGTTACCATCTGGCCGATGAGGAGACCCGCCGGCTGATGGCCTGCGGAGAGATTGAATAGGAGGGAGAACTGTGATTGTCCTGGAAAGCGGGACCCATGTGGATGCGGTCACCGTCATCAAAGAGGCGGGGTTCGTTGATATTACCCCGGATGTAAGCACGGCGACTCATAAGTTTTTCGAGAAGGACGGGAAGCTGTTCATGTTCAATGGCTGGAACCGCCTGGATAAAAAGAGAAACTGGCAGGATGTCGAGTTGGTGCAGGTGAGACCCGTTCCGGCGGACCCAGAGGATCTGGAGCGGTGGATTCGGCGGTGGGAATAATGGTGAGCAAGATGGAAAGAAAAATCATTCTAGTGACCCAGACAGAGGCGTATATGATGATTTCTGATCTGCGAAATGGGGAGCCGACACATAACGGGGATCGAACAAGCAGGTATATCGACATAGCAAAGGGATATGGAGAGAAGATGGGGCGAACAGTGAAGGCAGCTCTTATTGAAGAAAAATCGGGGCTTCCGAAAAGCGAGCAGGCATATGCGCTTCATATCATCAATGATGTAGATGAGTCAGATTGCCGCATCTTTGAAACAAATCATCTTGACGAAGAAGAACTTGAAAGCCTGCTTGGGACCATTCTGGATGCTCTGGAGGATGGCCGCCTATGAGTTATGAACAGGCTATGCGTCACACCAAGAACCATCGGAAAGACCGGTTCTGCCAGCAGTGCAGCGGCTACTTCGGAGATGGGACGCCAGAGGGCTTCCAGTTGCCTGAAGAGGTATTTTCCGACCTCTCCGCCAAAAGCATGGAGAAGATCCTGGGGGCTGTGAAGGAGTTTCCGGTTTACCTTCACCAGAAGAAGACCGGGGAGTGGGAGCTGGTGCCGAAGAATCACCTGTTTGGTCAGGAGATTGGCTCCTTGGGAGAACTCGCTCAGTTCGCCTCCGACTACGCTTGAATAGCAAGATAAACGATTCCGAATATTTTTGAAAACTTTTGTCCGGTCTATTGACTTAGGCGGTCGGTGTCGTAAAGTAAAGATATAGTTAGATTACCATTTGGTATCAGAAAGGAGTATTTCGGAAATGCTGTTCGATTTGATAATGGAGCTGCTGACCGCCGGGGACCGGGCGGAGAAAGAACGGGCCTACCGCCGGTTTGAGCGGGTGGGCATTGACCGGATGTGCGCCGATAATATGGCCGCAGAATTCTACAAGGCCGAGGGAGGTGAGGTTCATGCCGAAGTTAATGGATGCGCTCGTTGATGCCGCTGAATTGCTGGACTGGTCCGTACATATCAACGACGACTGCATCGAGTTTGAAAAGTACAGTCCGGCCGGGGAGGACTTCTTTTTCACCATTACGGGAAACGATGAAGCCCGTGTGGTAGAGCAGGTCCGGGGATACGCATACGATTTCGACCCAGACGAGCACGCTGAGATGTGGGTGGAAATCAGAGGGAAAAGGGGAGTGCCGGATAGTATCCGCACCCTCATTGATGATGCGGATGCCATCAAGGAAATGGTGTTCGAGCTGGCCGCCGAACTGCGAAAGGCAGAGGAGGAATACCAGAAGGAGGTAGCAGGATGATCCTGGAGGCGGTTATCTGCCCAGACTGCGGGGAGATCTCCATCCGGGACATTCAGATCGACGAGTTGGGTGTCCCGTTCTGGCCCTGCAAAAAGTGCGGAGCAGTCCATGAAGACCGGAGCTGGTATCGGAATATCAGCCAGGAGGAGGCAAAGGCCATCATCAATACCCGGGAGCCGAGGGGACTGTTTCTGCTGGACACCGGCATTGAAGTCATCGGGATCAACAACGAAACCGGGGATGCCTGAACGGAGGAGTTCCCTGACAGGACGGAATGTATGGAGTGGCTTATCGGAGATAGGGAGGCGAGCCAATGAACGAAGATAAGAAGCGGAAGTTCGAGGTGTATCTGCTCGACGTGTTCCTGGATGAAAGCGGCTGGCAGGAAAATGAGCGGTTCTACCTGGGGACGCTGGAGGTCGAGCCTGCCGTGGGTGCGGATCTCGACGATGTAGATATTCTGGCGGCCATGAAGAACTTCAGATACCGGGATTACACCGGGCGCCAGATCAGCGCCCTGGTCACCACGGACCGCCGGACGGTCTACGCTGAGAACTATTACGGAGACGGGTCCTGGTGGGAGATCGGAGCCGTGAAGAACCGGGTCCCCGTGTATGGCCTGAAATTGAGAGGTGATGCGGCATGACAAAAGCGGAACTGCGGGACCATTTGAAGGCCGGCTATTTCATGGATGATGCCTTCGACTTTAGCCCCGGTCAGGATTGCGATATTTTTAAGGCGGATCAGTTCCAGGCCGGAGATGAAATCATATATATCCCGGACGTGTATCTGAATATGATCCCGCGCAGCACCTGTATCACCGATGATGAAACTATCGAAGAGGTGGTCGGGAACTGCTACACCGGCAACGACTTCATCGAGGAATGCGGCGGGAACCTTGAATTGGCCGAGCGCCTGTTCTGGTACTGCGACTGGCAGCACCCGTCGTCAGCGGTAGATGAGATTGTGGATGAGGAGGATGAGGAATGAACAAAGAGTACACGGCCACCGAATGGTGTCCACATTGCGAAAGCGAGATCGAGATGACCTGGAACGTCGAGGACAGGGGTTACAAGGCGTTTTGCCCGGTCTGCGGTAAGCGGCTCATGCTCTGTGATGAGTGCCAACACGCAGATGATGCGCTGCCCTGTGACTATGACCGGGAGACTGATAGTTGCCGCTTCAATCAGAAGAGAAAGAGAGCGTGATGAAATTGGTAGCCAGGATTGAGGTCAACATCCGAAAGGAAGATATGGATTCCATCCTGTTCAGTGCCTTCAACGCCGGCGGGATTTCGCTCTGGGCAGATAAGATTTGGGCCAGCGGCAGAAAACTCGGGGAAAGAGTGTGCGAGCAGGTCGGTCTTGGCGGGAGGGTTCTGATTCACGACCGGATCGGCGGCGAAACGTACAGCCTTACGCCGGAGAAATTTGAAAAAGGAGTTCGGATCTATCTGGAGGAGGGTTGCCACGTCCGGGTGGAGGACGGGCATCTGGTCCCGGAGGATGTTACCATGATTGATGCGGACTGCATCGTCCAGTTTGCTCTATTTGGGGAGGTTCGGTACTCGTGAAGGAAGAAGACAGAAAAATCGAAGTAGTCGTCGAGATTGAAAACGGGTTGGTCGAGGGCATTTACTCCACTGACCCGGATGTCGAGGTCAGTATTCTCGATATGGATACCAGCGATACCGAGAGGTATGAGGAATTGGAAAAGGAAAGAAGCGGCCTTCACCGCCGAGTGAAAGCGGGCGACCTCGTTTCTCTGGACTTCTGAGAGACCAGATAGGAGCGTTTCCAGCGGTCCACAACAACCTACCACCCATCAGAAATCCGTCAAAAAGCATAGACGACCTATCTGTTTAGAAAAATAAACGAAAACGTGTATTTCTCTATTGACCACGGCGGTAGGCATTGTAAGATAAGATTGTAGATCAAAACACCACCATAGAAGATAGATAGGAGGTCAACACAGTGAAGAAGGCGGTATGGATGCACCTGGGTGTTACCGTAATGTTATCCGAAAGAGAGATTACGGAAATCGAGAAGGGCGGCCCGGTTGGGAAAGGCTTGATTCAGGACCTATTCAACATCGGGAAATTCAGTCTGGACGGGGAGACCTACATTCCGAGCCGGCCAGGTTCAGACAGAGAATGGCCGGTCAAGAACGACGTTGAGTATTCGTACTGAGGAGGTGCGGCACTATGGATGAGAAAGTTTTCACCGTGAAAGCGGAGATCAACGTGAAGCTAACCCAGCAGGACATCGACGACATTATGGTAGCGGCCTTGGAAGGCGGGATTGACTATTGGTGCTTCAAGGCAGAGGTCGTTGGCGACTACTTGGGCGAATATGCCAGTGAGCAGATCAGCCGAGGCGGGATGTTGAAGCTCTACGATATTGAGAGCGGAGACAAGTATTGGCTGGACCTGGAGAAGTTCCTGAATGGCTTCCGGCTCTGGCTGGAGAACGGCGGGGACCAGTACGGGGCTGTCCAGGGCCGCGAGGTGGACTGTTGCAACATCGACGCCGGGTGCGCCGACGAAATCATCCAGTATGCGCTGTTCGGGGAGGTGATTTACGGATGAAAAAGCTCAGAGTGTTCGGCCATGCCACAGTAACGGTCTCGACCATCATTGAGGTCAAGGACGGTGAGGAGCTGAATGAAGAGGAAATCTACGACCGAGCCAGGGAAAACTTCGGCGGCATCATGGCGTTTGCTGGGAATGGCGGAACCGACAAGCTCATCGGCGTCAGCGACTACGATGAGACCATCTCGGCCGATGAGGAGCCGGAGTTCGATGACTACACGGAGGAGTGACTGCTATGAATGAAATTAAGCGCCAGGCCATCGACGTTATGGACGAGCTCCACCGCTCCATCCCCTACAATGACTACTGCACCGTTATGGACGGTCTCCAGGACATCGAGACCCTGCGGGACCGGAACGAGGACCTGGAAGAGCTGTGGGCCTCCTTTGCTGATGTGCCCATGAACCCGGAAACCGAGTGTATCGAGGAGAAGTTCATGGGCTGGGGACCTGGCATCCACCGGGAGGAGATCTGGCACTGGTTTGATGAGAGGCACAGCAAGGGCGTTGCCTACCTGCTGTACGGTGATGGCTTTGATCGCACCCCGGAGCCCGCGAAACTTCTATACCTGAAACAGCTCTGCTTTGAGTGTGAATCGTCCTCCTGCCAGTTCAACCACAGCGGGGAGTGCCGGTTCGCTCTGATACATGAGCGGAAGCCTCGCATCAACGACATCGACGGCTGTATTGACTATGACTACCAGGAGGGCGACTGAATGGGCTACATAGGAGGCGGCCCGTACTACGCAGAGACCTGCCCGCTGTGCGGGGAGACGATGTGGAATGGCCGGTGTGAGAACCCGGACTGCCACTACCATTGGTATCCGAAGGAGGACGATGAAGATGGAGAATAAGCCGAAAATACCATTTTCCCTGAGAATGACCCTTGCAATGCTTTCTGGGGACCGCCATGCGGTTGATCGAGTTGCGGCTGAGTGCATTGGAGAGATGGTGACAAAATTCCTGGACGTGGCACATGGGTATGACTACACAGACTTGCCGTTTGTAGTAGCCGCCATGAGGACCGCAGCAAATTCGATTTACATGGTCTTGGACGACCATAGGAAGAGCCTTGCTGACACTATCCACAACCGAACGCATTGCATCGGCATCAACATGGATGAGCTGAGAAAGCAGATGAAGGAGGAAGAAGAAAATGAAACGGTGGACGATAAAGGAGCTGAGTGAGACCACGGATCTGAAGTTTGCGGCCTGCATCCTGAGCGAGCGGCGGGCACCGCTTAATCCATATTCCCCCTTGGCCCAGAAGTTGGAGGACTCCAAGAATATTCTGCTGCGGATGGACGGATACCTGACCGGGTGGGGAACCGGAGCCTCGCTCCCGCCGCAGAAGGTCGTCGAGATTCTGTACCGGGACGGGTATCACTCGGCGGCTCGACTGATTGAGGATCTGACCGCTGACCTTGGAGCGACAGACCGGGAGCACGAGTTGCTGAACGCCTGCTTCACCTATCTCACCAATGAACTGCCGAAGCCGACGCTGCGCCGTGCTTTACGCAAGGAAATCGGCCTTACAGAGCAGGAAATCAAAAAATACCAGATGGAGTGGGTGCTGGAGGACCATTACGATGGGGAAGCGGAAGTTTAAGCCGGGAGGCCAAATCGTATCTCTCGATGAGGTGGCCCGCCAGGAGTACATCTACTTCTACGGAAAGATATACCACCGCGGCTGGTTTGGATCTTGGAGATTTTGGTGGGTAGCACAACAGATTCAGAGAGGGGCTTTCAGATACGCAATTAGGGAGGGTGAGCAGAATGAAACGGTATGACGCAGTAAAGGCCATCCACGAGATCCTGGAGAAAGATACATACGGCTTCCGTGACAGCATGACCGATGAGCAGATCGAGGCAATCTGGATGGCCTTGAACGCCCTGGAGTTCCCGGAGTGCATGAACTGCGGCGGATGCCAAAGGTTCGTTGATGAAGATACCGAAGGAAATGGCTGGTGCGAAAAGCACGACCGGTCGGCCAAATGTAAAGATTCGGTGTGCGGATATTATGAGTGAGGTGATTCAATGGATAGCAAGCGATTATCCTTCACAGTAACTGGAGCCTTTGTGACCAAGACCGCAAGGGAATGGTTTTGGGACGAGCGCAAGCCCTGGGAGAAGATCGAAGAATTCCTTTTGGCCTGTATGTGCGGAACAGATAAGAGCCGGGAAGAGCTTGTCACGCTCGCCCGGGATGTAGTGCTTGGAAGGGCGAAATTCACCGGGGACACCGCCGACGGGAGCTACTGTATGGTAGCGGATGACGGGGAGTATGCAATCGTGGCGGCCGAAAACCTGATGAAGAGGCTGGAGGTCGAGAAGGCGGAGAGACGGGACCTGGAGACCCGAATGGAGAACCTGATGGACCGGATCATTGACGAAGACTGTGAATGGCTCCTTGAAGAAAGGCGCGTGACAGAAGCTGATATGAACCCGCTGCTCAGGAGCTTCTTAGACCAGGCAGAAATCGAAAGGGAGCACCGAGACAATTATGGATGGTTGGAACCGAATGGCACATTTCATCCAGTAGAATTTGCGGAACATCAAGGATGGGCACACCGGTACATCACAGAGAGCCGCCCAGATTGGGCTGAGGATTTCCGTTCCTGGAGCAAGACTGTTCCATTTGACGGCGCTGGGGACTTCTTGGCAAGCAAGGGGTGGGTGCTTCTGCATAACCCAGGCATGGGCGTGGCCTTCATAACCCCGGAGGAGGGCGTGAGGCTCACGAAGGCGCAGAATGAGTTCCTGTTTGGCTATTTCACCGACCGGGGCAAGGATGACCTCGCCCGAAAGTATTTGGAGGACGACTGATATGCCGATGGTAAAGGGCGCAATGCGTGACCGATGCGTTAGACCTGAAGGGCGGCCAGGATGATGAAGAAATGCGCTAAAAAAGTAAGGAGTCTCATTTCTGCATACATTGAGTTGGCCCAGCAGAATTTCTATGATGACGTTGAGATTATCAGCGATTTGACGGGCATCTTCACCCGAAAAGATCTGGAGAATCTTGGATATGGCGACTTCATCAAGGATTACTTCGACGAAGGTGAGGGATAAGCATGAAGAACAGAATCACCGTGCGCCATGGGATGCTCAGGGATCTGAAAGCATACCTGACGCAGAGCGGTTGGATACTGGAAACGCCGATAGGGCAGTATGAGGTGCTGCGGGCACGCCGGAAGGGCTATCCCCGGCCCCTCATCATATATGACCGGACATCTGGAGGATGTGGGTACAGCATTGATGAGAGAGACATGAAGGTTTACCAAGGGTGGCAAAGAAGCCGCCGGCGCCGGGGCCTTGACCCTAATTGGCCGAGCGGTGAAGAGGAACTTGAAGAGCGAAGCGCAATCTGGAGAGGGGAGCGGATAGAATGAGCGATCTGCGGATCGAGAGGGGTGACATCTTCTATGTCGGTTTGACCACGTTCGTTACGGGCCGGGAGCAGTGGGCTGGGCGGCCTGGCATCATCGTATCGAACGACCAGAACAACCTTCATAGCGAGACCGTGGAGGTCGTGTACTGCACCACTCGGTATAAGCCGAACCTGCCGACCCATACGACTGTGTTGAGCACACCGTATGAGAGCACGGTCCTCTGCGAGCAGGTGACCACCGTGGACATCAGCCGCCTCGGGAACTATATCGGGCGTTGCACGGAAAAGGAAATGTGTGAAATCGACCGCTGCATCCGGGTATCTCTCGGTCTTCAGGAGGATAAAACCGTGAAGCCGAATCCAGCCTATGTTCCTCCGATGGGCAACAGGCAGAAGGAAAATGAAGAAATGATAGCTCTCCGGGTGGAGAGGGATACATACCGAAAAATGTACGAAATAGTCGTAGAAAAGCTCGCAGATGCAGCGATAATTGCGGGGGAGGGGCGTTAAAAACGGAGAATGAATATGACATCTACTGCCCGTTCGACGCTGAGAAGCATAAAGCCAAGTACATCAACTACCTGGAGGTTCTGATTCTGGAGGATGGGACGGTTGTATATGCCGTTCCGTCACACCAGGAGAAGGCCATCGCCTTGGCCTGCGAGAAGCAGGGCTTATCCCGGGATGAGCTTGTGGCGATGTGCCCGAGAGAGTATTACTTCGATTACATGGTCTGGCTACTGAAGATGTCCGGCGCCATTGCGGTATGGACCGGAGGATGCGAGGCCCCGGCGGTGACGGCGAGACAGATCGCCACTCTGAAAAAGCTCAAGATAATGGGCTTATACAAAGGCATGATTCCGAAGATTGCAGGAAACGGGGGAGAGGAATAAACGGATGGGCAATGTCGAGGAAATTGTTGATTTTATTTCCGTTTCGGTGTATGATACAGAAAATGCAGCATCGAACGGAGGTGTATCAATGACATCAAAGGAAGCCATCATCGCCGGATTGAAGGCGACGGGGACCACGCAGGCCGAAGCGGCCACTAGGCTCGGCTGGTCGGCGCAGCAACTGAGCGGTCGTCTTATACGGAACTCCATGAGGGCCGATGAATTCCTCGACTTTATGGACGCCATCGGGATCGACGTAGCCTTTACCGTGAGAGAGAGCGGGGAGGCCCTGAAGACCCATATCGCCGGTGCGGGCCGCCGTGTTCGTGCCATGGTGGATAAGGTGAAGTACGACACTGAGGCCGCCAGTGCCCTTGCGAACAACTTCTACGCCGACGGTATGAACGAATACACCGACGGGAAGGCTATGGAGCTATATGTAGACGATGAAGGCCGTTACTTCTTCGCCGAATACACGAATTGGGAAGGCGTGAAGGATCGGATCACGCCAGTATCCGCCAGGGATGCGGCCGTTTTCATCGACAAGTACGGAACCGATCTACACCGTGGCCCGAAGGCTGCCGAAGAAAGCGGCCAGAACTGAATATGATCTGCTGAACTCCCTCTTGGCTACGGCCGAGAGGGAGATTTGCTTTTTCTATAAGCTCTACACTCTGCACAAAAATGGGAAGCCCGCCTCTACAAAATGTTCCCACGGGCATTTTAGAAACCCCAGATATACTTATACCACCGGACGGAAAACCCGCCACAACTGATTTAACAGTCTTCTACGGCATACTATAAACGAATACGAATATTTTGAAAAATTTTTGAAAATATCACGATTTTATATTGACTTTACCAGATGGTAATGTATAGTTAAGTTACGGTAAATCAATACCGGCCGGGAGGTAGCCGGAGCAACAGTTCTGGAAAGCCCTCCGGCCATAAGAAAAGGAGTAACAGATATGGTAACGAAGGAACAGGAGCGGAAGGCCCTGGAGCAGATCAAGAAGATCGTGGACAGCCTTGGAGCCGACAGCTATATCGCCACCGCCTTTGACGGGTGCTTCGAGGATGCCCGGGAGAACATTGAGAACGACTTCGCCCTCTGCATGAAAGACCGATACGAGACCGAGAGAAAAAGAGCCAAAGACCTCCAGGAAGAGGTCGATAGGCTGAAGGCCGATCTCCGAAAGGAGAAGGAAGTCAGTGAGGAACTTGGGAAGGCAATCAAGAAGACCCAGGAGCAGGAGAACGCGACCATTCAGATGATTGAATCTGAGCGAGATACGCTCAAATGTCAGGTAGCCGACCTACTGGATAGGGAGAGCGAACTGGTCAGTCTAAGAGATGATGCTGAGTGTAGGGCCGAGGTAGCTGAGGCCGAGATAATTCGGCTCAAGGCAAAGCTGTATGACTTGATAGTCGGGAAGGAGGGGTGACCATGAGCGTCATCATCCCGAAGGATGGGCTTCCCAACCGGGAAGCCCTCCGAGAGTTCCTGAAGAAGCACGAGTACAGCTCTACATCGGCTTATAAGGCAGAACAGGACGGGAAGAAGCTGGTGTTTCTCTACTACGACCAGGAAGCCTACGGCGACCGCACCTACTACTACTCCGAGGAAGACGATACGGTCTACTCGAACTACTTCAGCATCGGAGATTGAGGAGGCGTAGAGAGCAATGTTTGAAGGAAGCATGAGGAGCACCGGCTGGGGCTATGTTGGCTCCCAGAAAACCGGCTTCGAGTGGAGGTTCACCCCAGACAGCAACGATCTTGCTTACTGCGTAGATCCGTTCACCGGTCAGCTCTATTCGTTCTGCTTCTGCCAGAGCGGCATTGTCTTCCAGACCGAGAAGGAAGCCATCAAGGATGGGAAGCGGTGGATGAAAAAGGCCGGACGTTCCGGCTCCATAACGGCGGTTAAGCCAACACCAAGGCATTTTGAATATTGATGGAGGCGCAAGCGGCATGAATTGGGATGAAATGAAAATCAAGTACCCAAGCGACCTTTATCGGGACGAAATGACCGAAGATCAGGAGAAGGAGTTTGTTGGCGACTGCTTCAAGTGCTATGAAGGTGAAGGGTTCGCTAAGAGATTCTGGAGCATTGGGGACGACTATGCGGAAAGGCGCGGGAAACCCTTCAGGGTGATCGGGAGAGTCCCTGTTTACGACGAGCTGCACCCGAACGGTGGGGACCTGGAGTGCCTTCCAATGTGGATCATCCAATTTGAGGACGGATTCGAGCTGGAAGCCTATCCAGAAGAGATCGTTCCGAGAGAAATGATTGATAATGGATGCCCGGAGTCGTTCTTTTTGGAAGAATTACAGGCTGGTTGCCAGTGAACACCAAAGCTGTAAAGGCAACACCCAGACACTTTGAGTATTGAGGAGGTAGTGCAGACATGAAAATCCTCGCGGCCTGTCCTGCGTGTGGGGAAACGGAGTGGAAAAAGTTGCCGGATTGCCACTTCAAATGCCTTAGCTGCGGATGTGAGTGCTATCTAGAGGAACTGGAGCTGAAAACCGATAGTGATGCCCATGAGGAGGCGCGGTGATGAAGGCCCTGAAAAATAGGGTACTGGAGAATTCCAGATGCACCGGATACGGGGCGTTTTTGAAGGATTTTGAGCGGCTCGAAACGGCGGCCTCAATGTGCGGCCTCTGCCAGATACGGGCCGAAGCCTGGTTGGAAAAGCTGGGGGAGCTTTCCGACGACGAGCTTTCCGCATACATCGAACGGTATCAGGCTGGGTGGCTCGACCCGTTTGTGGGGTACGGCCTATGAAGTGCCCGAAGTGCCGCCACTTCTACCGGCGGATGGTTGACCAGAGCGGGCACGGATACAATCCGTTTCCGTGTTGCTGGCTCTTTGAAGATACTGGCAGACGGCCGAATGTGTTGACCCAGGAGTGTTTTGAAAAGAAAAGGAAGGATGAAGTCAGAAATGTTAAAGGTTGAAAGGGCGATTGCCTTTACATTGCCGGACGGCTCCTATATCAAAGTCGAGACGACCGGAACTGGTAGAGAAGGGGCTGAGGCAGGGCCGGATGACTGGAGCGCACTTGACGTAACGCTCGTTAGGAAGGACGAAAGTGAATCTCTTCTGTGCAGCGTTGAGTATGACGATCCGAAGGGCCTGAGAACCCTCGTTTACCGTGATGACAGTGAAAAGCCCATCTTTACCCATGTGAATGGATATGATGGAGAGCTTCCGTATGATGAGGAGGAAGATGAGAACGACAACTGCCAGGCCGGCACCTATGATTGTGAAACCTGCTACCTTAACGGACGTTGCATCCGGCAGGAAGGAGATGATGAAGCATGAGCGAACAGAAGCCGATCCTGACTATTTCTGAGGATGGGAAATGGATAACCGTGGAAGGCCCGCTCCATGGAGTAACTCATACCTTTGAACTGGTGGATCATGTACCACTCGGATACTCGATCTGGAACATTGGGAAGAACATGGCCGACGGCTATCTGCCACTTTGTAGGCTTGCGGCGGTGCAACCATTCCCAGGTGGGCGTAACATAGAGGTTGATACTCTGAAAGCAATCAAGTGTGAGGGAGCACAGGTGATTTTGGAGGCCGCCGGATGGGGACCAGAAACGCCCGAGCAGATGGAACGGTACATCAAGAAGAACGAAAAGAATCCGCGCAAGCAGTTTGAAGTAAAACGGCTGAAAAAGGCCCTGCCGTTTATGCGAAAATTGAAATGGAATTGAGGAGGTATCGAGAATGAATTGGAGCCAGAAGGCACCGACAGACTGGCGTTACAACCTTCAGCAGCGGACATTGGACGAGATCGCTTCCAGGCTCGGAGTGGTGGCATATCGGCCAGATTACCACCGGAAGGATAGGGACAAGAACACGGTGCTATTCTATCTTCCAGATGATGCCGAGCATAACCGTAAGGTGGATCGGGAGCCTACCCACTACACCAGATCCGAAGCGCATGACCGAAAGAAGTACAGCCAGGTCGAGATCCCGGATCGGTACATCTGGCGCGACCCGTTCTGGAGCTTCGAGAACAGCGACGTGAACGGTATACTGGATTACAGCTTCGCCAACTATGGGAAGCTGGATCTGCGCACGAACCGCTGGGTGGATGTGCTGGAGGGCCATGTACGCCTCGCACTTGCCAAGAAGCTCCAGTACCTCCATATATCCGGCAGCGGAGGATACCTGGCCCTGAGAGAAGCGGACACGGTCAACAACGACCTGAACCGAGAAGAGATTGCTGCTGTAAAGCAGATCTACGGCACGGCCTATCTGGTGGAGGTCAACTACTTCGACCAAAAGAGGGAGCGGATCTTGGCGGGGGAAGAAAGTATTTTTGAGGAGGTCACCGATGCGCCGATATACAACTTCGACGGGTCCTTCTGTGTTCCGGTAAAGGACCCCGAGCTTGAGCGGATGATCCTGACCTGGAACGGCGACAACAGGCTCCCGAAGCGCGGCGCCGATATAGATAAGATACAGGACCAGGTGGCTGCCATTGGAGGCATCAACCTGGTCTGGTACTAAGGAGGCGGAGAAGAGATGGATAACATCAGAACTGTGGTGTTCATGGTCGACCAGAGAGGCGTTGGAGAAGACCTATACCGTTGCAAGGAAACCGGAAAAGTATATATCCGTCAGGAGTGTGACGAGGAATATGTGCGCTGGTTCACCTCCGAAAAGTGGAGGGGAGGATATGAAGCCAGTTGCCCCATGCGGGAGGGGCTGGAACTCCGCATTGTAGGAAAGGATGGCTCGCCGCTGTTCCGGGAATCCATCGTAAAAGCCCCGGGATACTCTGACACCGTAGCGGAAAAGATTGCTCCGTTCAGTTGGGAGATCATCAGGGCACTGGCAGCCGAACAGGCCCAAAAGCTCGGCTTGCGCAGTTACGATGAGTGGAAGGATTGGCTCCTGAAATCCGCCGAAGAGATCGGGTTCGACGGTGAGAAGGATACCTGGCTCTACGCCAAGGTGGAACGAGGACCAGTCGAGAAAATTACCAAATTGAGCTATCTGGGAAAGACGGTATGGCTTACAGCTCAGAATGAGACACACACTGTCTGCGGGAAACGGTGGACCAGTTACGAGATATGCTCGGCAGACTTGATGACGGTCGAGGAACTGTGCGGATTCACCTTCTAAAATCAATGAAACCGAATATATCTGAAATTATTTGCCGGGACCATTGACTTAGGCGGTAGGTATTGTATCGTAAAGTTACGCTAAAATTACCATTTGGAATTAGAATGTGAGGTTTCGGAAATGGGTGTTTTGAAAACTGGAGACAGATTTACCGCAAAGTCGAAACTGGGAGATGAATACGAATATGAGTTCGTTGGCATTGACCTGGGGGACGCTGGTGTCGGCTCCGGCGGAACCGGCTGCCACTACATCGTCCTGCGGAATATCACCGACGGGACAATGACCTGCGTGGAGCGGGCCTGGTTCGCTGAGGAGCTAACCGGAAGAAAGATCAGGAGATTGGAGAGGTGAAGATGGAACGCGAATGGAGACTTGGTAAAGACCTGTACCCGGAGGACAACCTTCTTGACGGGATAACCTTCGACGATCTGATTTTGGCCGTGCATCAATGCAGATCCGTGAGCCGCACAACAGTTCATGCAGAATTGAATCAGATCCTGGCCCAGCGCCGGCAGGATATGATATTCCTGCTGGAGAACAACATGGATGTCATCATTCAGAAGGCCCTGGAGGGGAGGCAACAGGAGTGAATTTCGACCAGCTCTGCAAAGACTTCGACAAGCGGCATCCAAGAGGAGAAGTGATCGGCCGGATTTCCTTCTTCAAAGCTGAATGGAACGACGAGCGGAAATCCATAAATGACCTGCTGCGGAGTTTTCTTCGGGAGCACAGCTACGAGTACATCAACACCTTTGGCGGAACCGTTTGGTTTCTGTTTCAGGGCCGATGGCGATGCTGCCAGTATGAAGTAAGCGGTGATGGCTCTGAACGATACGGAGGCGCTGATCCTGCTCGGATACCTGGAAGGGCACGACTACTGCCTGATGATGGATGACCACCGGAGGATGTGGCTCCACGACAATCAGGACGGAGAGAAGGATGAAAATGACACCCTATACACCATTCGGGATGTCATTGAGCTTTGCCAGGAGTTGAACGGGGAGATCCTGTTGGAAGAGGAGTCCAGGGAGACAACGAAGCCGGAGTACGTCATGGAGCTTCATAAAGATGAAATGCTACTGGAGCGCATGATGGAGAAAGCCTCGGCGGCCATTCCGCCGGAGCCCCGGGAATACAAGGTCGTGATCGTTGAGCACCTGCGAAGGGTCATACCCGTAAATGCGGAGAATTGGGCAGACGCCGAGCTGAAGGTGCGAGAAGCGTATGACAGGCAAGAGATCGTCCTTGACGCCGACGATTTCGCTGGAGTCTCGTTCTCACTTGGAGGTTGACCGATGATGAAACCGGAAGATGCGGCCAAAAAGCTCTCATTCCACCTGATGCAGTGTGGGGCGTTGATGCCCATGGATTGGATTAGGGAGAATGGGGAGGGGAGTGAGCTTCAGCAGGCGTTCAGAATGGCTCTTGATGCCTTGCGAGATGGCGAAAGGCTACGGACCGAACTGGAGCAGGTGAAGCGGGAAAGGGATGCGGCGGTGGAGTTCCTGGGAAGTGCCATCCGGTACAGCACCAACCCTTGTGAGGGATGCAAAGCCGACTGCATCGATGCAGGGAGTGATGCGGCAGCACGCGCAGATCAGTGTGGGGCGTTTGAATGGCGCGGCAAGAAGGAGGACTAACATGGAGCGGTTGACTTACTGGAACGAGGAATATGGTTGCTGGTCATATCATGGGCCAAGCGGTGAAGCCGCAAAACGCCTCGCCGCCTACGAGGACACGGGCCTGGAGCCGGAGGAGATAGGAGCACTTAAATCTCGTGAGAAAGGCCTTGTGGAGCTTTTGAATGGTGTGTCCTGCGGTTGCGCTGTAACATATACCCGCCTCCGCAAACTGGCCCAGGCGGACAGGATGATCGGGAAAGAAGTTTGGGCGCAAGCAAAATACTTAAACATTTTCCAGACAAAGCCAAGCCTCATTCAAAGAACGACAATTCAGTATGTTTCTCTGTTAAAAGGTGGAGACATCCTGTGCCATACTCAAACCTGTGCTTTCCCATTGAATGAAATTGGCAAAACCGTGTTCCTCACCCGCGAGGAAGCCGCACTACGGAGGGAGCAGGAAGATGAGTGAGTTTAGAGTGAGTGGCGATATGTTCGGCCGGTATGTGACAATCCCGACAGGATTTGATAAGCAGCAGCACGTCTACAAGGTGGTCGGTATGATCGAGAGCAATGGATATTGCGATGTTCCGATCACGGGTTGGACAGAAAAAATCCACCACGACGAGATCGTGCCGGTTCTGCTGGTCATTCACTGCGGCATCTGTGAAGAGAAAGTGATACGGGTGGCGCTGAAAGACTGCACACTTCTGGAGGCCCAAGAAACGCCGAAGTCTCCATGCTTTCTGTGTGATAACGCCAGGGTCAACGACGATCTGACTGATAAGAACGACCTGCATTACCGAACCGTGGGGGATAGCGATGACGGCTTCCGGGTAATGGTCGGAGCTGGGTGGGGCAAGCCGCTACGGATTTTGTTCGAGCAGCGGAGGAGGGGGCACCCGAGCCGGAGCGGGGAATCCTGGGTGACTGTCGGCATCTATGAGCCGAGGTTCTGCCCGAACTGTGGCCGGGAACTGTGGGAATATGGAGGAGGTCAGAAATGAGTGAGTTGCCAGAGAAAATTGTTCGCTTCGATGCTGTCAGGATAGAGTATGGCAAGCGGAAAATGTGCCAGTGCTATTCCCCACATTATGAAATCGACTACCAGAACAAGCTGGTCTACTGCCTCGACTGTGGAGCCATTGTGGACCCGCTGGAAGCTCTCATGCGGATCGCCAAGAACACCAAGCGGTGGGACGATTACACGCAGGAGTTGTTGGAGCAGCGCCGGCAGATTATGAGCTACCAGCCCAGGCGGGTAGTCATCAAGAATCTGGAGAAGCGATATGTGAAAGAAGACCGCCGCAATCTGGAGCCGACTTGTCCCAGATGTGGTCGGCCATTTGAGCTTGAAGAACTTCTGAAAACCCCGTGGGTAAACCGGGAGTTTGCAAAGATGAAAGAGGCAGAGCATGAAGGAGAAAACCCGCGGGAAGAAACCTAAATGCTATGAGGCGTACCGGCCAGGTGTCTGCCTCGGGACGATGACCAGGAAAGGGACGCCCGGGTGCCGCTGCATCAAATGCAGGTGGTTTGAAGACAACGCCAAAAAGAGATAGAAGGGAGGCGGTGTAAATGGCGAGGGGTAGACAGCAGAAATGGATCTGCAAGGACTGTAAGAGTGAGTTCAGCGTCCAGGGGAAAGCGCCGAAGTTCTGCTGCGCCTGCGGATCCGAGAACATCGGAAGGGCACCGAGCTTTGAATTGCTCTCAAACTTTGAAGAGAAACGGAAGTCCCTCGATGATGTTTGCCGGGAGCTGAACCCCGTTTTCGCCAAGTATGTTGCTCTGAAAGAGCAGTACGACAGGATAATGAACTACTGGAAGCAGCAGCGGAAGCGTGGGTATATCTCGTTGGAGGAGTATCGGGAGCTGGCAGAGGCGTTCGACGGTGCAAAGCCGGAAGCACCGGAATCCAGCGATTCCAGCGGATCGTAGCAATACTTACTCCACTCGGGCAATTTCCAGCGGTTTTAGGAGGCATTACAGGAAATGAGAAGAAAGGCTCTGGGTGGCGCGAAGCTCGTCGTCACTGTACTAGGGAACAAGCGAACTGGAGAGATAAAGACGGTCTCTGTTTTCGACAACAGAACGCAGGTGTATTGGCCGGAGGCCAGGATCAAGGAGCGGAATATTGAACGGTTCCTCGACCTGAACGACATGAAAGAAACGCTGAACTGGAATTTGAATGGCGACGCATCAAAGTACCAGTTCCGGTGGGGCCAGACAGGAAAAAGAGGTTCCGAGGGCATAGCCTATATTTTTCAGTAGTGAAGCAGGTGAACTCCGTTGGACGAACTGAAAATAGCCAGCGAAATTGAAGATTGTGATGACTGCCCGCTCTATAAAATGGACTGCCCAGGAGGATGGACGGGAGGGCCGAATGGCCCCATTGAGCCGCCGTGCTGCTCTTGGAACGGGGACGAAGAAATCTACGAGGGGATGTACCGAGAAAGTGATTATTCTCCTGAAGAGTTGAAGTGGCTCCAGGAAGAGTACGAGCAGAAGAAAGCCGAGAAGCGAGAAGCTGAACATAGGGCCCGCATCGAGCACCTGAAAGAGGTGGTCTTGGACATAACCGGGAAAGGATATCGGCATATCGAAACAAGGGACGGCGGAGAACTGTGCGATGACTGGAGATGTCCCCGCTGTAACAGATGGAGCCGAGTGCAGTATTCGTACTCTCACGGCGGAGTTGTAGAGGCTTGGTGCAGTAGATGTGGGGAGAAGCTGGTATACTGTCGGGAGCTTGAAGATGAACTGGAGGCGATGGATAATAAATGATAATTAAGAAAACGATCACGAAGACCTATGATATTTACGATTGTGCAAGATGGGGTATGACTGTAAAAGATACCATTGCAGCACGAGAGCAAAAAGGGCTAAAAAATAGCGGACTGGACAGATGCTTTGTTTGCGGGAAGAAATTTGATGATGACTATTTCCCCAATCTGGCACTAATCAAAGGGGCGAAAAATCAATTTATTTGTGACGACTGCGCCGAAGCAGTACAAAAAGAGGGAGAGCAAATATGAAGATTGAAAGAGAAGACGATTTCGGAGGCGCTGTTCTGAACTGCGCCGTTCGGTACGCCCTTGGCCGTATGTCCTATATGCCCGGCCTGGTCATGGACGTGATCCGGCCCATGCTGAAGAATTGTAGCGACAAGACCCTGTGGTGCTTCGACCGGGACATCTCGGAATGGCTTGAAAGGGGAGAACATGGGCTTGCTGACTACGGCGAGGAATGGGTCAGGTTCCAGGATGATGTGCGAGCGGTAATGGATGGGCGGAAGGCAAGCGAAGAAAAGGCGGGCACCTGCTTGCGCGATAAGGTGAGCCGGCTCATTGACGCATACATCAAGCTCGGTTTGGAGGATTGCCATAACGACGCCGACATCATTGATGCCCTGGCGGAGATCTTCACCTACGAAGAGCTGAAGGACTTTGGCGCCGGAGATTTCGTCCGGGACTACTTCGAGGATGGGGATGAGTAACCGCAAGGATTACCTTGATTTCAACTGGCCTGGGATCGGCAGCCTTGAAATTTGCTTTGGAAGCCCGAGAACGGCCACACTGAGATTCGCCCCAGAGTTACCCCAGGAAAGCCGCTCAGAGGCCGCACAAGAGCCCAGAACGATAGACCATCCCACAACACCAGGAGAGACGGAAACCCGTTCCTCCAAGCGGCCATGCGATTTAAGAAAGGCTTGCGAAAGCGAGGACAACTGATATAATGAAACGCAGGTGATGATATGATAGAACTGAACGGAAAGTACAATACAGCAAAGGTGTTCACGGATGTTGTAGACCAGTCTGCCATATCCCAGGTGATAGAACTGCTGAATCAGGCGTTCACCGCCGGGAGCCGGATCAGGATGATGCCTGACATCCACGCCGGCGCCGGATGCACCATCGGAACCACCATGACGATCACCGACAAGGTCGTTCCGAACCTTGTCGGCGTTGACATCGGGTGCGGAATGGAAACTGTGCGGGTCCGGGAGGACCACATGGAAATGCAAAAGCTGGACAAGGTGATCCATGAGCGGATACCGTCCGGCTTTGAAATCAGGAAAGATGCCCACCGGTATGCCGACCGGATTGATCTGGGGGAACTGCGGTGCGCCAAATATGTTGACCTGCTGCGGGCGGAGAAGAGCGTTGGGACTCTGGGAGGCGGCAATCATTTCATTGAGGTTGACCAGGATGACCAGGGGCGGCTTTATATCGTGGTACATTCCGGTAGCCGCCACCTCGGCCTGGAGGTGGCGAAGTATTACCAAGAGGCCGGGTACAAGGCCCTCAACAAGACTGACGACGCCTCTATCGACCGGTTCATTACGGAGATGAAAGCAGCAGGCCGCCAGAAGGAGATCCAGAAAGAGCTTAAACGCCTGAAGGCGACCGTGCGGACTACGGTTCCCCGGGCACTCGCCTATGTCGAGGGTAACCTGTTTGATGACTATATCCACGACATGAAGCTGGTCCAGAAGTTCGCCGAGCTGAATCGGCAAGCAATGATGGATGAGATCCTGAAAGCCATGAAGCTCCACTCAGAGGAGCAGTTCACGACCATCCACAACTACATTGATACAGATGCCATGATCCTGCGGAAAGGCGCCGTATCCGCTGAAGCAGGAGAGAAGCTGCTTATCCCGATCAACATGAGGGATGGCAGCCTCGTCTGCATAGGGAAGGGAAATGATGATTGGAACCGGTCCGCTCCGCACGGTGCCGGCCGGCTGATGAGTCGGGCACAGGCGAAGGAATCCTTCACAGTCTCCGAATTCAAGAAGCAGATGGACGGCATCTATACCACGTCGGTCAGCAAGGCCACCTTGGATGAGTGCCCGATGGCCTATAAGGGCATGGCTGATATTCTGGAGAATATCGGTCCGACAGCGGATGTTGAGAGCATCATCAAGCCAGTATATAACTTCAAAGCTGGAGATGAAGATTAGAAGAGGGGAGCAGTCATGGATGGGAAGGGGAGCACCAGAGATTTTGCAGAACTGTCCAAGGCAAGTGCGAGGCATTTGCGGGCGGGATTGATGGCCGAATATATGCTGGATCTCCGGCAGATGTCCAAGATTCTGGATCTGGAAGGCCGCCATGTCGATGAACTGAAGGTTCTTCTCTTGGAGTTCTATGTCATGCTGAATTGCGGGGAAACAATTCCAGTCATTGACCAGGAACTTGTATTCTCCATCCAAAAGGCCGAAGCGGCCGCCGGTGCCTCAAAGTATGATGTAGAAGAATTACTGCTCACGACGATCCATGATGATACAGCCCCTCTCAGGAACTTCACCCCCAGAGACAGCCTATACGTTCTGGAGCTGTGCATGAGCGGAGATTGGGTTGGGGCGGAGTCAATCATTAGGAAATCCAGAATGAAGGTGTCACGCCTTTAACGACATGAAAAAAAGTTGTAAGATGTAGGTACGGGAAGCAAAAGGGCAGATGCCCGGATGCCCACACGGGACCGTAAAGCTCCCCACCCTTCATCGCCAGTTTTATGAAGCCTTTTACTCCGGTGTATGGGTGTCCAATACATCGAAAGGAAGTAAAAGGCCATGAACAAACATCTTGACAAGGCGATCTTCAACATCGGGAAGGTGGATGCGCTGATGCACTCCATCGAACAGCTTTATCTCGATTTTGAAGCCATGCCAGAGGAACAGGAAAAGTTGGATAGAGGAGCTTATGCGTTCTATGCACTGTGGGACGAGATCCGAGCGGTGGCCGATGAGCTGGAGCTGCTTTCCGGGGATTGCCGGGTCGTTGATGCCATCTACGCTGTCAATGATATTCGGCAGAGATGCACCTTGAAAAACGAAGAGTGAGCTAAAAAGAGAGAGCCGGGGGCGTTACCCTCGGCTCTTTTCTGCGTGACGCTTGAATAGACAGGACTGGTTTTAGAAAATAATAAGACCGGTTCTATTGACAAAATAGCACTAGTATTATAAGATAAAAATAAAGAAACTACTCGATATCCAATGCATTGAAAGGAGAACGGATATGACGCAGATTTCCCTGTCCGACCTGAAAGTGAACCCTGGAAAGTACGTCAGCATGGCGCAGGAGCAGGACATTATGATTACGCGAAACGGGAAAATCGTCGCCAAAATCGTGCCGGCGAAACCTGATAAAAAGACAGCTTGGGAGCAAATCAAAAGCATCTTCGGAGAACCGGAGATGCAGATGAGCGACGACGAAATTGAAGTGGCGAGAGAGGAGCGCATCCTAGGGTGAAAAAGGTAGTATTTGATACGAACGTCATCCTTAACGCCGCTATGGGCCGCGATGGATCTGAGATGGCGCAGCAGCTCATCCAGTCCGTTGTGGATGGTGAGATTGCCGGCACGGTAACGGCGAACAGCATTACGGATATCCACTACATCGTGAAGAAACGGGCCGGGGACGAAAAGGCAAGGATGGTTGTCTACAACGTGCTTGCTTTGTTCGATATCGCTCCGGTTGATGGGGATGCCTGCTCAATGGCGCTGAATACGGACATGAGCGACTACGAGGATGCCGTCCTTGCGGTATGCGCCGCTAGGGAGGGGGCAGATTACATTGCCACAAATGACGAGGGGCTTATCAAGGCGAAAGGCAGCCCCGTTACGGCCCTCCGTCCGGGCGATGTGATGAAGGCCATTGTGGACCGGTGAAGATGAATAATATGAGAAGAAGGCTGGATATCCCATATACCGTAAGCATCGGTGATGCGATGTTCATCGGCTGAGTCAGAACGAAAAAGAGAAACCGGGGTTCCCACAAGTTGTGGGAACCCCGGTTTTTGTATGGGTCAGATAAGGCCCTCTTCCACCAGAAAGTCATGGGCGACATCGGCGGCGTTTCTGCCCTCGAGGTCTACCTCGGCGTTCATGGCGGCCATTGCCTCATTGGAGATGCGACCGTCCAGCAGGGCGAGCACCTCCTTCAGCTCGGGGTACTCGTCCAGACACTCCTGACGGATAAAGTTGACCGCGTAGTAGGGCGGGAAGAAGCTGGCGTCATCCTCCAGCTGAACCAGGTCAAACTTGGAGAGGAGGGCGTCGGTGGCGAAGGCGTCGATAACATCCACCTGGCCGCTGTCGATGGCGGTATAGCGCACCGCCACGTCCAAAGCGTTGACCTCGCCGAACTTGGTATGGAAGGTGGACTCCAGGCGGGGAAGGGCATCCTCCCGCTGGGTGAAGTCGGCGGTACAGCCCAGACGGAGTTCGGGTGCTACGGCCATCAGATCGGTGAGGGTTTCGAGCTGATACTGCTCGGCGATCTCCGGCCGGACGCTCATGGC
>OGMW01000029.1_pt1 | contig 128732 bp, 129 predicted proteins | sample 1573281 | NCBI WGS metagenome assembly OGMW01 (sample SAMEA2581907, study PRJEB24529) | metagenome | biome: Human gut stool | place: China | collected 2011 | reverse complement strand
AAATTTGCTATTACTCACCACCTAAAGAGGTGGGAGTCTTCTCGACTGAGATAAACTTATAATGAGGTAAATAGTATATACACTTACTCGTGATAAATCGTTCTTAATATATTCTCATTCATTTCGCCCGGTTTTCCATCAAAAACCACATTTCCGTCCTTCAGTCCGATGATCCGGTCGGAAAATTCCTGAGAAAATTCCAGGTTATGGCTGTTCATAAGAATCGTGACGCCGTCTTTCTTCTGGATCTCCTTTAAAAGTGTCAGAATCTGCCGCCCGGTGACCGGGTCCAGAGACGCGGCGGGCTCATCAGCCAGCAGGATTTTTGGATGACGCATGAGGGCTCTCGCGATGGCGGCGCGCTGTTTCTGACCACCGGAGAGATTTTTTACCGGTTCTTCTGCCTTTTCGGGGAGCCCAACGCGGTCAAGAAATTTCAGTGCCTCCGCCCGGCGTTCTTTTCCGTAGATTCCGAACACAGCGGGGAAAAATCCCATATCCGGCAGACAGGCAGTGAGCACATTTGCAAGGCAGGTGGAATTTTCCACGAGACAGAAATCTTGGTAGATGGTGCCGATGGATCTCTTTACATTCTTCCTGGCGGTTCCGGACATGGATGCTATGTCGCTGCCATCAAAAAGGACAGCCCCGTCCCCCGGCGTCTCCATGCCGTTTAAGATCCGGAACAGGGTGGTTTTTCCAGCTCCGGACGGACCGATCACGGAGACGAACTCGCCCTGAGGGATGGTAAAGGTTACATGGTCCAGGGCGCGTGTCCCGTTTTTAAATTGTTTTCCAATGTTCTGAAGAACGATTTCCATGAAGATACCTGCCTTACAAATAATGAATCAGTAAAAAATTGGGATCTGTTTAGTTCATAGACTTTAACATTTCCTGTGCGGCGCGTTCCCCGTCATAGTTCGCGTCATCGCCCCACTCGTAGCCGACCTGACTGAAGACTTTGATGATGTCTTTGCCTTCATCGGTTCCTGCGATCTCGATGAAGGAATCGCCGAGAGCCTGACGGAAGTCAGCGTCCTGCATAAGGTCGGAAGTTTTGCTGTATGCGATCATATCATTGTAGATTCCCTCTGTGACGCCGATGATGCCTGTCTGCTTTACCATATCATCAGTGCCGCCGAATTTCTCTTTCCAGTCCGGCGCATATTTTGTGCGGATATGGCCGTAGGAGACCATGAGGTCTGCCTGTCCGGAGGCGAGGCGGGCGAGGGATGTGGTGTAGGAATCGGACTGGACTGCATTCGCGAGGTCAGCGATGGTTTTTCCATAGCGCTCGTTTAACCATAAGGACGGATAAATGTAGCCGGACGCGGAGGTCGGTCCCATGACTGCCCAGGTGGCGCTGTTTAAGTCATCCCAGGTAAGTTCCTCGCCGTTGTTGACTTTTGCTAAGAGCTCCTGACCTTTTTCACTCGGTCCCGCGAGAATGATGGAGCGGTAATATGTGCTCATTTTGTCTGTGTTTTCCTCGATGGTGCCGTCGTTCCAGTCCTTCGGATCCTCGGAGTCCTTATTGATGGCGTAGCGGAGAGCCGTGAGGAGAACGTCGCAGTCATCGGAGAACAGGACATAGTTTCCTCCGGAGATAAATCCGATATCAGCGCTTCCTGCGCTCAGTGCCTCACCGACAGCGGTGTAACTTGTTCCGACGGTCATGTCGATGTCTTTGACATCGTAGCCTTTTTCAAGCAGTGTCTCTTTTAAAAGGTTCTCTAACGGCTCTGTTGCTGTCGTGATCGTATCTGCGTCCGCATACGGGGAGAAAGCGATCTTTAAGGAATCGATGGATTTTGTCTCTGCGGAAGCGGCTGCTTCAGAAGTGCTTTCCGCAGAAGCGGCAGCTGTGGTCTCCCCTGTGGAAGCAGCCGGTGCGTCCGTTTTGGAAGAACATCCTGCAGTGAGTCCGAGGCAGAGTGCCAGGGAGAGAGCCGGTACAACAAATTTTCTCATAATATAATACCTCCATAGCCCGTCAGGGCAGAATATATTTTCTGCTGAAAGAATGGGACACCGGGAAATACGGTGAAATAGTTTCAATATCCGCTAATGGTCAGGACACTGTGAGAGCGTGATCGTTCCGAATAAGAAATAGAACGCATTCAGCTGCCATGAATCCGGAAGAAACAGGCGGATAAAGAAAAAAGCATGCCTTCTGCAGCATGCCGTAAAAATGACTTTCAGGCAGAATGCTGACAAGCCGCGGACATGGATCCGCGGCATGGGACGGTCGATCCTTTCTGGGATCCTCTCAGCCCGGAACACGGGCTCCCTCGCAATCTGGTCTTCGTCATCAAGTGATTGAATTGACCGCAGCACCAGGGCGCTCCCCCTCATGCTGCATTCCGTTAACCGATTTGGATTGTAGCACAGGAGATGGAAAAAGGCAAGAGAGGAAATTTCTGAAAGGCCGCCGGGAAAAAGCGATGGGCGGGGAACACAAGGCTGTAAGCAGGCTGCACGGAATACATGAAAAATATCGATGGATCCATGCAAAATCCGCAGTCTTGAAATTATGTACGAAACCGGGTGCAAACTTGACTTTTCCGCGCAGAAAGTATATAGTAAATCTTGTCAAAAAAAGAAAATAAACAGACCGGGGAGCCTGACGGATCAGGCTGAGAGTTGGCTGCATCGCCAAGACCCGTATACCTGATTTGGATCATGCCAACGTAGGAAGCTGCTGAAGAGAAAGAGTAGAAGTGGAGATACCTGCGGGTGTCTCCTTTTTTTACGCGAACAACGAGCCAAAGTCCGCGCTTGCGCGAGACCTTGGCGACTGTCGCGATAACAAGGGGAAACTCGCGAAGCGTGTTTTCACTTGTTATTACAGGAAATTCCGGGGAATTCCCTGTTACAAAAAAGGCACTAACGTGCCAATGCTGCGCACTCGTGCGAAGATGCAGATCGTCGCAAGTGACCGCGCGGGGCGCATCCTTTTTATGATATGCATTCGAAAGAATCTGCTGATGACAGGTCGGCAGGTAAATTGAAAGGCAGAATGGCTTGAAAAATACGTCTGGTGCGTATTTCGATTTTTTAGGAGGTAAGATATGAACTGCAGACCGGAAGATATGCTGCTCTACGCGGTGACGGACCGCGCGTGGTTAAATGGTGAGACTCTGGAGAGCCAGGTGGAAAAGGCTTTAAAGGGAGGAGCAACATTCGTTCAGCTCAGGGAAAAGGAGCTGGATGAGGAGATGTTTTTAGAAGAGGCGAAGAAGATCAAAAAACTCTGTGCCGAATATCATGTTCCCTTTGTGATCAATGACAACGTGGATATCGCTCTTAAGATGGATGCGGACGGCGTTCATGTGGGACAGAGCGATATGGAAGCTGGAAAAGTGAGGGAAAAGCTGGGACTGGATAAGATCATCGGTGTTTCCTGTAAGACGGTGGAACAGGCGCTTCTTGCGAAAAAGCACGGGGCAGATTACCTCGGCGTCGGAGCAATGTATCCGACAGGAACAAAAAAGGACGCCACAGCGGTGACACCGGAGGTACTCTCTGAGATCTGTCAGGCGGTAGATATTCCGGTGGTAGCCATCGGCGGGATCAATAAGGACCGCCTGGAGCCCCTTAAGGGAACCGGCGTGGACGGCGTTGCGGTCGTCAGCGCGATCTTTGCAGCGGAGGATATTGAGAAGGCGACACGAGAACTGAAAGAGGCGGTAAGAGAAATCTTATAAGACTTAGAAGAGTTTTCAATGATATGCCGATATATGATGTAAAATCTAAACAATTTGTAACTAATCAGTACCTTCATAGTTACACGCAAAAATCCATTCCAGATCAGCTTCGCTGATGGGATTTTTGCCCTCCAGCCTATGTTTTCTTACGGTCAGCGCAGCAAGTGCGCAGACCTACTGAACAGTTACAATAATTTCAAAAAATATGATTTTTTAAACACTACATTCAAACAAGCCAATAAGCCAGAAGAAAAATACTACTTGCCTGAAAATATGAATGTTAAATTCACAGAGCAGCAATTTTCCCTCTGGGTTTTGGAATAGATCAAGCGGAAATATATTTCCGCGGCGGCACATTGGGGGCACCACCTTGCGTCGCCTAATAAAAAGTTATTGATGCCTGAAAGGAGTTTTTATGATGAAGACAGCATTAACGATCGCTGGAAGCGATTCCAGCGGAGGCGCCGGCATCCAGGCCGATTTAAAGACGATGATCGCAAACGGAGTATATGGAATGAGCGCGATCACAGCACTGACGGCCCAGAACACGACCGGCGTCCAGGGAATTTTCGAGGTAACACCGGAATTCCTGGAACAGGAGATCGACAGCGTATTTACGGACATCCGTCCGGACGCGGTAAAGATCGGAATGGTTTCTTCTGCGGGACTGATCAAGTCCATCGCAAAGAAGCTTCATGAACACAAAGCAGAAAATATCGTTGTGGACCCGGTCATGGTGGCGACAAGCGGATCAAAGCTGATCAGCGACGATGCCATCGGCACATTAAAAGAATACCTGTTTCCGATGGCGGCAGTCCTGACCCCGAATATCCCGGAGACAGAGGTTTTATCAGGGATGGAAGTAAAGTCCGCCGAGGACATGATCGCGGCGGCAAAACTGATCAGTGAGACATATCACTGCGCGGTTCTCTGCAAAGGCGGACATCAATTAAATGATGCCAATGATCTCTTATACCGGGACGGCGGTTACCGCTGGTTCAACGGAAAGCGGATCGACAACCCGAACACCCACGGGACCGGCTGCACCTTATCGAGTGCCATCGCCTCCAACCTTGCAAAAGGCTATGACCTCGACACCGCAGTGGAGCGTGCGAAAGCATACATTTCCGGTGCGCTTGCAGCCATGCTGGACCTTGGACATGGATCCGGCCCGATGGATCACGGATTTGATTTTCGCGGAAAAGGATTTGCGGAGGAACAGGCATGACGATGACAGAACGCCTTTTAGAGGCAACAAAGGAGATCTGGGACGGCTATAACGAGACGCCTTTTGTAAAGGGAATCGCGGACGGCAGTCTGGATCATGAAAAATTTAAATATTATATGATACAGGATTATCTGTATCTTCTTGACTATACAAAGGTATTTTCCATCGGCACGGCGAAGGCGAAAAACCTCGACGCTATGCGCCTGTTCGCGGGTTATACCCATTCGATCCTGGACGGTGAGATGGATATCCACCGCGCGTACATGACGAGACTCGGAATCGCGAAGGAGGAGGCGGAGCAGACACCGGTCGCTCTTGATAATCTGTCCTATACCTCTTATATGCTTCGTGTCGCTTACGAGGAAGGAGAGGCGGAGGTCATGGCGGCGATCCTTTCCTGCGCGTTGAGCTATGAGTTTATCGCGAAGAAGATCCTTGCGGAGTATCCGGCCGCAGATAAGCATGAGTTCTATGGGGAATGGGTCAGCGGATATGCGTCCGATTCCTACCACGAGGACAATGAGGTGCTGGCAGACCTGATGAACCGCCTGACGGAGGACTATTCCGAGAAGCGGAAACAGCATCTCGTGGACATCTTTACAGCATGCTCCCGCTACGAGGCGGCATTCTGGGATATGGCATGGGAAATGAGGCAGTAGGATGCTGAAATTTGACAATGTAAGCTTTCAATATGATGTGGAAGATTTCTCCATCATTGACCACCTTTCCTTTGATGTACAGGACGGGGAATTCGTGTCCGTCATCGGCGCTTCCGGCTGTGGTAAGAGTACGATCTTCCGGCTTGTGAACAAGCTTCTTCTGCCGGCTTCCGGCGAGATCCTGGTGGACGGAGAGTCCATTGAGAGGAAGAGAAACTACTGTGGATACATGCCGCAGCAGGATCTTTTATTTCCATGGCGGACCGTGAGGGAGAATCTCCTGCTGCCGATGGAGATCCGGGGAGGATATTCGAAAACGGAGATGAGAGAGAAAGCGGACGCGGCGCTCGAATCGGTTGGTCTTAAGGACTGGGGTGACAAGATGCCGAAGGAGCTTTCCGGCGGCATGCGCCAGAGAGCGGCGTTTGCGAGAACGGTGCTCACGGGTTCCGATCTTCTGCTCCTCGATGAGCCATTTTCAGCCCTCGATTATCTGACGAGGATCTCCATGCGGGAATGGCTTTTAGAGCAGTGGGAGAGGGAGAAAAAGACAGTCCTTTTTATCACGCACGATGTGGAGGAAGCGGTCTTTTTGTCCAGCCGGATCCTGGTTGTAGAGGAATCACCGATCACCCATCTGCGGTCCATTGATGTTCCGGCAGAATATCCGAGATCCAGGGACGAGCTTCGGAAACCGGAGATACTGTCCCTGAAGGAGGAGCTGATCGGTATGCTGAGGAAGGAGACGTCATGAGTAAGAAGATGAAGAAGGATCATGCGCGGGTTCCTTCCGGGGCTTCGCGCGGACAGACCCATAATTTTCTGAGTACAAACCTTCCGGCGGCGATTCTGGTGGCAGCTCTGCTGATCTTCTGGCAGGCGGCGGCTATGGGAATCGACGCGGCGTATATCCTGCCGTCACCGACCCAGGTGGTGGTACGGCTCTGGGAGCTTAGAGGTCCGTTATTTAAGGCACACCTTCCGGCAACGATGTCGGTGGTGGGGATCGGACTTCTGATCTCCATTATTCTTGGCCTTGGTCTGGCCGTTCTGATGGATGCCAGCGAGACAGCGGAAAAGGCACTTTATCCGCTTATCATCGCGTCCCAGACGATCCCGACGACAGCTCTGGCACCGCTTTTTGTACTCTGGTTCGGATATACAATCTGGAGTAAGGTGCTTGTGACGGTGCTGATCACGTTTTTCCCGATCACGATCACGGTATTCGACGGATTTAAGTCGGTGAAGACGGAGATGGAAGAGCTGCTCTTTACCTTTGGCGCGGATAAACGTCAGATTTTTATGAAGTTAAAGGTTCCGGCTGTCCTGCCCTGCTTTTTCTCAGCGATCAAGATGGCAGTCCCGTTATCGATCATCGGAGCGGCCATCGGTGAATGGCTGGGAGCTCAAAGCGGACTTGGATACTTCAGCAGGAGGATGATGACACAGCTTGATGGAGCCGGAGTGTTCGCACCGATCTTATTGTTATCGGTGGCAGCGATGGCGGCTGTCTGGGTGGTCACACTGCTTGAAAAACGGATCATTCATTGGAGAAATGAATAAAACGCAGAAAAACTGCCTGAGAGAATGGATGTCAGAGCCAGTTCTGAATCCGGCAGGCAGAGCGAGAAACAATATCAGGAGTTTGATAACGAAAGGAAATGACATGAAAAAAGGAATGAGAATCGCTGCAGCGGTGATGGCTGCAGCTTTCAGTATGACAGTACTTGCAGGCTGCGGTAAGAGTGAGACAAAGACAGCGGAGACGACGGCAGCGGCAGCCGCATCAGCGGAAAACAGCAGCGTGGCAGAGACAGCGGCTGCTTCTGATGAGAAAAAGGATCTCCGTGAGGTCAATGTGGTATTGGACTGGTATCCGAACGCGATCCACACCTTTATCTACACCGCCATCGAGCGCGGATATTATGCGGAAGAGGGGCTTGATGTGAAGGTCCGCTTCCCGGCGAACGCGAATGACGCGCTGGCACTTGTCGCTGCCGGCAAGGCGGAGATCGGAATGTATTATCAGCAGGATGTGATCCAGGCGGTTGCAAATCAGGGAACGAAGATCAAGTCCATCGGCGCGATCGTGCAGTCTCCGTTGAGCATTGTGCTTTCTTTAAAGGATAAGAATATTACAAGCCCGTCCGATCTTGTCGGAAAGACGGTTGGATACGGCGGAACAGCTCTCAGTGAGTCTATTGTGAAGACCATGATGGAGTATGTGGGCGCGGATGCGTCAGATGTAAATCTGATCGACGTTGGATTTGACCTGATGAGCTCTATGACTACCGGCAACGTGGATGCCACCATCGGCTGTCTTGTGAACCATGAGGTTCCGCAGCTGGAGGAAGAGGGCTTTGACGTCAATTATTTCATGGCAAACGGATATGGCATTCCGAATTATTATGAGGAAGTGTTCCTCGCAAATAATGAGATGATCGAGAGTGATCCGGAGGTCTTAAAGGGCTTTTTACGTGCATCTGCAAAGGGCTTTGAGGACTTTAAGAAGGATCCGGACGGCTGCCTCGCGATCCTCATGAACAACCAGAATGAGGAGAATTTCCCGCTGACACAGAGCGTTGAGGAGAAATCCTGTGAGACTCTGCTGCCGCTTATGGAGACGGAGGATGTTCCGTTCCTGACACAGACGGAGGAGTGCTGGCAGGAGAACATCGACTGGATGCTTGAGAGTGGACTGATCGATCAGAAGGTTGAGGTTTCTGATGTGATGGTGGACCTCGGGGAGTAGGTTCCTTGGGGAAATCTTATAGGAATTGAGAAATACCGGGATGGCGGGGAGACTGCTGTTCCGGTATTTTTGTTGGTTTGAGTCAGGAAAAGAGAGGTTGAGTCAACTTGGCGGAAGTACGCGCAGGCCTGTAAATCAGGCACTCGGTTCCGGAGGCTGACCTGCGCTGGGAATTGGAGGCGTAAGGATAGACCTTGAGGATGTATGATCTGGTTGTTACTGTGGGAAAGAACGCTTGTTCATATGAAAGATATGTATTATAATTGGGATTAGATAACGTTTTACGAGGAAGAAAGAGATATCTGGATGGAGGAAATGAACATGGCGGAACAGATGAAGAAGGAGAGGGCAATGCGGCGGGTTTTGATCGCTTTCGTCCTGTTTACGTTTGCGAACGGATTTGGCGGCAGTATTATCTCGAACTATTTTAAGGGCGTGTATCAGGTGGACTCGGTGCAGAGGGGGCTTTTGGAGATCCCGAGGGAGCTGCCGGGAGTTGTGGGAGTGTTTGTGATCACGGCGCTGTCGGGATGTGGAAATCTGACGTTAGCGATGATCAGTTTCTGCCTGTACGCGGTGGGAATGTTTGTCCTTGGACTTTTATCTCCGGGATATCTCTTAATGCAGCTGTTTGTGTTTACCTATTCTCTCGGGGATCATATTGTCATGCCGGTCCGGGACGCGATTGCGATGGATCTCGCGGATGAGGGAAAGACGGGAACCTTTCTCGGAAAATACCGGGGATATGCGACGATGGGGTCCATGGCGGCATCATTGCTTGTATTTATCGGGTTCCGGTACGGGGCGTTCTGGTTCCGGGCGGACAGATCGATCGTTCCGTCGTTCTGCGTGTCACTTGTAGTCGTTGCGGCGGCGTTATTCTTCCTGTGGAGACTGAGAAGAGAGGTTCCGGCCCTTGATGTGCGGAAGCATGATGAGAAGAAAAAAGGACTGCCGCTTAAGAAGAAATACATTCCTTATTATATCGTTACGGGGGTTTATGGTTTCCAGAAACGGATGCGTCTGGTGTTTGCACCGTGGATCATTATCGAGCTCCTTGCGATGGGGGCAGATACGGTGGCGCTTCTTGGAATCGTGGCGCATTTTGGCAGCAGTATGTTTGCTCCGCAGATCGGAAAATTTCTCGATCGGTATGGTGTGAAAAAGGGACTTGTTCTGGAGAGTGTGACGATCGGGGCGATCTTTCTGTATGCGGCCTGGGCAGTCCATGGGATCACATCAGGTGTGTTTACGGGGAGAGTGGAGCAGATCTTTGCGTTCACGGCATATATTTTTATTATGATTGCGGATCATTTTAATGCGGTCCATGTGATGTTAATGAAAAAACTCAGCGACTCTCCGGCGGACGTGATGGAGAACCTGTCCTTTGGACTCAGTGTGGATCATGTGCTGGCAGTGACGGTCTCCGGGCTTTTGGGAGCTGTCTGGAAGTTTGTAGGTCCGGAGTGGGTGTTTGTATTGGGAGCAGCGGTCTGCCTGGTGCATTTCGGGGTGGCTGTGTGGCTTGGAAAGAGAGCAAATTAGATTTCCATTTTTGCAAAGAAGTTTTGGGAGAACGTGGTATGATAGATTCAGAAACTTGGAAATCATGTGACAGGTAAAGAAACTGCGGAATGACTGCTTCAGAGGATATATTTGGGAGGAACGAGGATATGATCTTTGTATCACACTATGATTCACCGCTTGGAATGATCTATATGGCGGCGGATGATGACGTATTAAAAGGAGTCTGGTTTGAGGGGCAGAAGTACTTTGCTTCTGGATTGGATAAGAAAGAGACGGAAGATAAGGAGACGCCTGTTTTGAAGCAGACGAAAGAGTGGCTGGATCTTTATTTTGTCGGGAAAGAACCGGAGTTTCTTCCGCCGCTGGCGCCGGAGGGCTCAGAGTTCCAGAAAAAGGTATGGAAGATCCTGCTTATGATCCCGTATGGAAAGACCATGACATACGGGGAGATCGGCAGGAAAGTCGCTGAGATGTCGGGGAAAAAGACCATGTCTGCCCAGGCTGTTGGGGGCGCGGTCGGTCATAATCCAATCTCGATCCTGATTCCGTGCCATCGGGTGGTCGGAACGAACGGCAGCCTCACTGGGTATGCGGGCGGAATCGAGAAGAAGATCGGGCTGCTGAAACTGGAACGGACGGATATGTCTGGGATGTTTGTGCCGAAGAGAGGGACGGCGCTGTAGTGGAAAATAAAGTTGTAATTAGCTACAAAGTCACGGAAGGAGCTGATATCATGGATGAATTTTTAAAACTGCCGGTTGGCATCGATAATTTTGAAAAGATCCGTCGAAATGGATTCTACTATGTCGATAAGACGAGCTTGATCGAGCAGCTCTTTTCGAATTGGGGGGAAGTTAATTTATTTACCCGTCCGCGCCGTTTTGGAAAAACACTCAATATGAGCATGCTGAAATATTTCTTTGAAATCGGGACGGACCGGTCGCTTTGATCTGGGCGCTGTTCGGAAGGGCACTGAAAACAAATGAGGCTTTAGCCTTTGCAGTATTGACTGGGTGTCTCAGGGTTTCTAAAGAGAGTATTTTTACGGGATTAAATAATTTTAAGATTCTGTCGATTACGGATTCGCGGTTTGATGAACAGTTTGGTTTTACAGATAAAGAAGTACAGAAACTTCTCGCGGATTATCACCTGGAAGCGAGATTTTCGGAAACGAAGGAATGGTACGACGGTTATCGTTTTGGCAATGTTGACGTGTACTGTCCGTGGGATGTCATTAATCATATCGACCGAATCAAGGACGATCCGAATGCAAGACCAGAAGCATACTGGATCAATACCAGCGGGAATGACCTTGTAAAGCGCTTTGTGGATAAGGCAAACAGAACGACCCGGAATGAGATCGAACAGTTGATTGCCGGGAATGCAATTGAGAAGACGCTCCGTCTTGATCTCACATATGATGAGATCGATAACAGCATCGAAAATCTCTGGAGTGTTCTATTTACCACTGGATATCTCACACAGACGGGAATGACAGAGGATGGCGCGTACAGGCTCGTGATTCCAAACCGGGAGATTTGTGAAGTGTTTAAATTGCAGATCCAGGAGTGGTTTAAAAAGTCGATCTTCAGCAATACGGAGCAGTTAACTGCTTTCTGGAAAGCTTTTGAAGAGGGAAATACGGACGGAGTTGAGATGTACCTTAATCGGATCATGAGCAATTCCATCAGTGTTTTTGATATAAAAACGGGAGAAGGGAAAAAAGAAATCTCGTATAATAACCTTCTTGTTGGTATTTTGACGGGAAATGCAGACTGGCTTGTAAAATCTAATGTCGAGGCAGGAGAGGGATTTGCGGATATTATCGTAGAAACGGAAGATCCGAATGCAGGCATTATTGTGGAACTGAAATATACGAAGAATTACGATGAGATGGAGCAGGCCTGCAAGGCGGCGTTGGATCAGATCAATGACCGGCGTTATCAGGAATACCTTTTAAATGATGGGCGAAAGGATATCACTCTTTACGGAATTGCCTTCTGTAAGAAACGTTGTAAAGCGATGGCTTCCGGAAACTTATAATTGATTGGTATTAATGATGGATGGGTGTAGTGTAGAAAAACGAATTTTTTGCATTACACCTGTTTTTTATGATATTATGGTAGCGGAAGAATTTAGATTTCGTTGAGGTGCGACATGAAGATACAGAAAAAATGGCTCTATATACTGCTGGCTGCAGCAGGTGTGTTCGGTGTGGTCACAATTCTCTTTTTTTCAGGTGAAAAATGGCTGCGTGATGGCTGGTATTATATCCCTGACAGGGCGATCGCCATTGCACTTGGGCTCTGCGTGTTCTGGCAGATCGTGCTGACAGCGGGGACATTTTTTTTGCTGGCGTGGAACAGAAAGAAATTCGACGGCTGGATGAGAAGAATTATCAGGATACCGGTGATCGTGGCGGCGGTTTTTCTGTTCCTGTTTTTTGCATGGAACTGGTTTCTTTACAGTCTTGGATTTGAGCAGAAAGTGGAACAGTATGATGAACACATTGCCCTGTATGTAACGAATACATTTGTGAGAACGAGATTTCGGTATCCGCATTATATGTATGAGGAAAACTGGCTGTTTATGAGGAGTCTGAGTGATGAAGAACAGCAGGAAGCTGTTTTAAAATACGGAGATCCGGATGATTATTACAGGGAATATCATTAACGGCAGATGCAGATATGCGCCGGAAGAAAAGCTGCAGTTGGAGAGTTATGTGATTCAGAAAGGAAAATAAACGATGCGATATTTAAAACCACATTTTTACGATAAATTTGTCTGCACGGCCGGAGACTGTCCGGATACCTGCTGTGCGGGATGGCAGATCATGATCGATGAGGATTCTCTTAAGAAGTATAAAAACGTGCAGGGGGAGTTTGGAAAACGCCTGCATGGGTCGGTCAACTGGAAAGAGGAGTGCTTCTGTCAGAATGAACGGCGGTGCGCATTTTTGAATGAGGAGAATCTGTGTGATCTCTATAAAGCACTGGGACCGGACGCGCTCTGCGATACCTGCCGCCTTTATCCGAGACACACGGAGGAATTTGAGGGACTCAGGGAATTATCCTTATCCCTTTCCTGCCCGGAGGCGGCGAAGATCATTCTTTCCTGCAGGGAGTCGGTCCGGTTTTTTGAGGAGGAGACGGACGAGGATGACGATTTTGACGAGTTTGATTTTATGATGTTTTCGAGACTGGAAGACACCAGAGATGTTCTTTTCTCTGTTTTACAGGATCGAAGCCTGCCGCTGACACTGCGCATGGCATCATGCGAGCAGCTGGCGGAGAGATACCAGATCTGTATGGAGGAAGGAAGAGAGTTTGAGATTGATGATCTGCTTCAGGAATGCGAACGCCATCACAGGGACGGAACCTTGCGGGAGTTTATATCGGAAAGTCTCTCAGAAAAGGGCGTGGATGCGGCATCTCTTCATCAGTGGGAGTGGCAGAAGGAAGAACTTCAGGTGCTTTATGGCCTGGAACGTCTGCGCCCGGAGTGGGATCAGGTGCTTGACGGAGCGGAAAAGTGGCTGTATCAGGGAAGCAAAGAGGAATATTTTAAGATATGCGAGGAATTTCACCGGATGTATGGGGCGCTGAGCAGTCATAAAGAAGAGTGGGAAAATCTGGGCGAACAGCTTTTGATGTTCTTTGTCTATACATATTTCTGCGGAGCCGTCTATGACGATATGGTCTGTTCCAAGATGGAGTTGGCGCTGTTTTCTGTCCGCTGGATCCAGGAATTTTTGATCGTCCGGTGGCTGGAAAACGGGAAGAAGCTGTCCATGCAGGATGTGGAGGAACTCTCCTGGCGGTACGCGAGGGAGATCGAGCATTCCGATGATAACCTGAATGCGCTGGAGGACTGGCTGTTTGGGATGTATGCGCCGGAAGGATGTATGTTGGAGGAGGAATAAAGCTCATTTATTCTTTTCTGGAGTAATGCAGTTTGTAATTATAAGGTGTAACTGATATTTTGGGCTGAAATTTGTATTTTATCAGTTATAACTTATAAAATTGTAAATTTGCTTTTGAATATCATCCGTTCTTTTCGCCTGGTGTTATAATAAGGGTATTGTTTGTTAAGAAAATGAGGATAAAACTATGCAGGAAAAACAAAAGAAAATGATACTGCGGATCAGCATGTATCTGATCGGTATTGTAATTTTGGCGTGTGGAATCACGATGAACACCAAGACGAAGCTCGGTGTCTCTCCGATTATTTCGATGCCCTATGCGGTGGCACAGATCTGGGGATTTGAGACGGGAAAGGCGGTGTTTGCCGCCGTATTTGATCTTTATTTTGCTGCAGATCATCCTGTTAAAAGGGAAGTTTCCGCCGTTTCAGCTTTTACAGATAGCGGCAAGTTACCTGACCAGCGCCTTTATCACGATTTTTGACGGAATCCTGCCGTCTCCGGATCAGCTCGGAATGCGCCTGGCGCTCCTGGTTCTGGCAATCATCCTGACTGGAATCGGAGCGGCTATCACCGTCGATGTCAACATCGTTCCGAACCCGGCAGATGGTCTGGCGAGAGTACTCGGGGAAAAGTGCGGAAAGAACATGGGATTTGGAAAGAATCTGTTTGATTTTTCTGCGATTGTGATCTCTATTGTTATTGGTATGATCGGAGCCGGACATATCGTGGGGATCGGGATCGGAACGGTTGTGGCTATGATATGTACGGGGAGAGTGATTGCGGTGTTTAATCATTTTTTGAAGAAGAAAATTGAGATGAGTGTGATGTGAAAGGATTGGGGATATGGCATCGAGTAAAGCGTATTTAGATTTTATACTGGAACAGTTATCTGGTCTGGAAGAAGTAACTTACCGGGCTATGATGGGGGAATATATTCTCTATTATCGCGGGAAGATCGTCGGTGGGATCTATGATGACAGGCTCCTTGTGAAGCCGGTGAAATCGGCAGTTTCTTATATGCCGGATGCCCGGTATGAATTGCCTTATGATGGGGCGAAGGAGATGCTGCTGGTGGAAGAGGTTGATGACCGGGAGTTTTTGACTGGGCTGTTTGAGGCGATGTATGAGGAGTTGCTGGCGCCGAAGGTGAAGAAAAAGAATTAGGTAAAAATTAAATCGAGAGGTACGCACAGAACTGCCTCCGGCCTCGGGTGCCGGGGATTTCCGGGCGGTTCCTCTAAGCTTGCGGAAGAATGCTAAGGGCGGAGAAAATGGGACACAACTCGCTTCGCTCAGACAAGTGTCCCATTTCCTCCAACGCATTCTCCCACGAGCCAAGAGGAAGCCATGCCCGAAAATCCATGCACCCGTGTCCGGAGGCAGTTCTGCGCTGGGAGGTGGCTGAATGGAAGGAATGCGGTGGGAGTGTACCTCGAAAGAGAGAATTTTTTTGGCAGAGGGGATAGGGGGAGATTGATGAGAAGGTCTTATGGGGATGTCAGGGGATAACTTACAGATAATTAACTAAAATATAAATAATATATTACGAATTATAAAGATAAATTGAAATATATTGAAAAAAACTGGAATTGCAATATAATTTAAATAAGAGAAGACTGCCAGATAGAGCGTACCGGGAGAGGAGGACATCAATGAAGAAACGTGAGAAAGTTATGTTGTCATTATTTGTGATTGATCTGTTCCTTTTACTGTTCTACAAGCAGGTCCGTGAGGGTGTGCGGACAACTTTTACTTATGAGAAGATCGTATTTTGGTGGTTCTATTTTTATCCAATCGCTTATTTTCTGGGAGGATATTTCCTGAGTTATTTTATTCTTGCGAAGAGTAAAATTGTTCTTGATAAGAAAGTGCAGAAGATGCTGTTAGTTTTAATTGCTGCTGTCGCAGTAGTGTATGTATTTGGAACGGGTACGATGGTCATACATCAATTTCTGCAATGCGTACCATATTCGCTTGCCACAACAATTATGTATGCCTTTTTTACGATATATCCCAAACATGTTTATCTATTTTCAATCGTCGGTTTTCTGACAGCCATATGTCTGTTTAGTCACCCGGATAGGAGGCAGTATGAGTAAAAGAAAAATTAAAATAAGATATATCGTTATCCTGCCGGTGCTCATATGTGCATTGATTTTCATTAGGAAGCTAATGAAGCTTAATGATCTGGATGCAAAAGAAGTCGCAGAGATCATACTTGTGTCCCCGCCTTATAAAAAGCGAATAACGGATCAGCAGGAAATTGAAGAATTTACGAGAATGTTTAATAACAAAAAAAAGAGATTTGTGTTCTCGATCATCAATTCGAGCGGATGGAGTAAAAGAGCCATTATATCAATGGGAACACGCCAATATGACATCATTTTCTGTGGGGAGAATATTACGGTGAACAGGTTAAAATATGTCATGGACGAATCGATAGATTCTGAACTCGATCAGTTTTATCGGTCACTGAATGAGACGGAAGAAGAATATAATTAGCAGTGTATGATTGTGACAATGGACTCTTAGAGAACAGGAGGTTCCTGCAATGAGTAAATTAGTAAAAACATGGCGAGTTTTTCTGTTCGGAATGTGCTGTATTTTGGTGAGTCTGTATCTAAAAAGAATTTTACTCTCATTTGAAATAATAAAAGGAGATTTTTTATCTAACTGTATTGTCCTGATTGCGGTGATCTGGTTTATAGCCGGTATTTTTCGTTTATATCATTTAAATAAGATATATCCTGGAAATAAGAATGTTTGTTCTAAAGATAAATGGTGCAGGATAGAAACTGGTATCATCTTTATACTGGCAGCAGGATTATCATTAACATGATACAGAGCAAGCAACGCCCAGGAACTCTTTGATGTATGGAGGTGACGGCTATGAGGAAAATAAAGGAAATCATATTTTCTGAGAATGGCATGAAGGCGGTTAATACTCTGTTCTTTTTGTCAATGCTTTTTTATAGGAGCGGCTTGCTGTTTGTCGCTTATATTGTATGGATCTGTTATCTAGTGTATTGTATTAAAAACACGGAATCCAGGGGAAATAAGGTGATTTATTCACTGTTTGCTGGACTTGCAGTGGTTATGATAGGAGTGAATCTGTACGGTTATAGTTATTATCTCAACGAACACATATACATATGATATCATTTTTTCGGGAAAATGTATTACGATTAATCATACAAAATATATACTGGATTCATCCATAGATTCAGAACTAGCAGAATATTATAATTCTTTGGATTATCCAGAAATGAATTATAATTGAAACAGTGCAGATGATTTTATGGAAGAGTTACCGCCGCATTAAGAGCAAATTAATCTTTAATGCGGCGGTTCTATGATTCTAAGTCAGTGAGCTTAGAGAATTGTTAGTTTTAACCCTGATAAGCATTCTCAGCTGCAAAGTTTTCTATAACCCGATATTTGCGGTCATGTGTGGTGGTGTCATACTGGTAATAGGTATTGCTGGGGTAACCCTCATCCATGCCGAAGCAATAGTCCTTTCCGGCAATGGTTTTCCACGCAACAACAGGATATTTGTAACCCTTTTCCACATGCCACCATCGATTATTATCGTTGTGATCCTTTACCCAGCTCTGAACATAGTTGTCGCTGATCCATCCATCACTGAAATGGAACCAAAGATCTACGTTAATCAGTACACGATCGGTGGTCTGAATTACCGTACCTGTATTGAGTGTTTTGACAACGAATCAGTCTGGGGGCAGTTCTGACATTTACATTAGTTCCTTGTAACTCCGAGTAAATATTGACTGCCAAGTCAGATAATTCTTGCTTGAAAAGACGAATAGGTTATGATACTATAACTTTGGGTATTATATTAAACAACTGCAATTTTGTCACTTTTTTGTCACTGGTACAAAATATTAAATGGCTTTATAATTATAGAAAACTGGGAGGATGAGCTGGAATGAAGAAATTGATAATTGTAGCTTTAGGAGTGTGTATACTTGGAACTGCATGTTCGAGAGATAATAATTTGGCAGAGAAAAATACTTTACAGCAGCCTCTGGAACAATCGGTAATGCTCCAAACAGAAGAAATTGAGATTCAGTCTACAAAAGAATCAAGTTCAGAACAAGAAATAATTTTATTGTCAGAAGAACCAGCTGAAACAGTAAGTTTGTCAGAGCCGGAGCATATGGAAGGATCAGCAGCAGCTTCTGTAGAAGAAAGAGATCGTACAAAAACCGATGCACTTCATAAAAATGACACGGCAAATAATTCATCTGAGGTTACATCTGAAAATACATATGAGATGAGACTATATACAAAAGCACCAAATCAGAATAGTACCATTAAAATCCAATATCCAGCTTTCTATGGAAGTAAAGCTGAAGAAATAAATTCACTGATTTTGGCCAAAGTACAGGATATGGCATCCCTCGACCCTTCGCTCTTTCCAGAAAACCCGAGGATAGACGTAAACTATCAATCCGCTGTTACCTTACAAAATTCAAAAATAATTAGTGTTGTTTTTTGGGGGAATACTGACATAGAGGTAAGTCAATTTCCAACTACTGACTTATATGCTCTCAATATAGATCTAACATCATTAGAATTAATTACCCTAAAAGATTTATATACAGTCAATGCGGAATTTGAGAAGGTATTTTTTGAGAAAGCTTTTTTTCCCTCTGATCCAATTACTTCATACAGTGAGGAAAAATTTTCAGAGATGCTGAAATTACAAACTTCAGAATATACATTACCAAGTCCCTTTACTAATGCTGACAGTATGAGGTGCTTTTTAAAACCTGAGGGAATTGTTCTTAGCATGCCTGCGATACATGCGTCTGGGAGCGACCATTTTGAAGCTGAACTTTTGTACAGTGACATACAGGATTATTATTTGCCAGAGCAAATTTACTGGAATGAATAAATACGATTCCTCTTAAAGAAGAGAGACCGGATGATCCGGTCTCTCTTCTCCATTTTAAGATAACGCGTTAAACCATTCAGTTGCCTGGGCTCCTCGCGTTGCATCCTGCTGAGAATTCTTTGGTTTTTCATAGCAATGCAAGAACGCACAAGCAAGGTCGTAAGGCGTTTGTGTTGACTTAGTAAACTGTTGGAACGTAAGAGGATACTGTGGGGACTTAGGCGTATACTGTATCTCATTGGGATCGGTTGTAGTTACCTCAAATAAAATACGCTTTAACTGAGTATCCATGTCGAGCGGATACAGATTATTCTTAGCAGCCCAATCGTATAATTTTGTTGCTTTTGTCCACTGAGTTAAGCCAACCCCCAAATTCATATTGCCTGCGTCACCATCCTGCCAACGGCCGGGACTGATTGTGCTCTCAGACTGCATATTTCCAAGCATACCGCAAACAGCATTCTTTGTCCACCCTTTAGCTCTCAGGTAATTCAAAATATACTGAGCATTTACTTTCATCTGGCTTTCAGTTTGATAGTCATTACGGGCATAGACTTTATCGGCCGATGGAGCAGCTCCTGAGTATGCATTTTCTGTGGCATAGTTCTCAACAACTCTGTATTTATTGCGGTCAGGTGTTTTTGTAGTATATTCGGGCATGTAGACACCATCATCATCTACCCAGTAATAATTTACGCCATCTGCTGCTTTAATATAGCAGTAAACAAACAGATAAGCGTCTTTTCCAAAGCAGTAATCCTTCCCGCCAATGGTTCTCCAAGTGGCAGACGGATATCCGTAATTTTTTTCTACATACCACCAGCTATTATTGTTATTGTTATCTTTTACCCAACCCTCAACATACTTACCACTAATCCAGCCGTCACTGATATGAAACCAGGGATCTCCGCTGATCAAGGCGCGTTCGGTTGCCTGAACTACTTCACCGGCTTTCACCGATTTAACAAAGTCATACAGCTGTGGGCCTGAGCGAACATTAAGGCTATCCGCTCGAACTGTTAACTTTGCACTTGCATTAATCTTATACCAAGTTGCCATTTTTATTTCCTCCTAATTTGTTTTTGCTTTGTACGCGTACATCTGGTAATAAGGGGAAAATTAAGAAAATGGAAACTGACACACAAAAAATCCTTTAAATCTTGAAAATGAGATTTAAAGGATTTTGCATCAGATCATTTATTTATGAAAAACTCAAGCGTACTGCCAAAGTCAATGAAACGTAAAGGTTCTGTACCATCTGTTTTAAGTTCTGGGCAGGCAGATATTCCTAAATCTGAGCAAATATTGACTACCAAGTCAGATAATTTTTGCTTGAAGAGACAAATAAGTTATGATACTATAACTTTAAGTATTATATTAACAACTGAAATTTTGTCATTATTTTGTCACTGGTGCAATAAACTAAATGGTTTTATAATAATAAAAAATGAGAGGATGAGATAAAATGAAGAAATTATTAATTGTATCTTTAGGAGTTTGTATGCTTGGAACTGCATGTTCGAGAGATACGAATCGGATCGAGGAAAACACCTTACAACAGTCTCAGGAACAATCAGTAATACTCCAAACGGAAACAGAAGAATTTGATATTCCCGCTACAAAAGAATCGAGTTTAGAACAAGAGGTTCTTTTAGCATTAGAAGAACCATCTGAAACAGCGGGTTTATCAGAAGCGGAGTATATGGAAGAACCAACTGAAGCATCAGAAGAAAGAATAGAACAGTTATTGAAACAGGCAGAAACTGATGCAGATCAAGACCGTTATTATATTGTGGAAGCAATCGATAACGAGGAAGCAAACAAAAGGGATACAGATGCAAAATTATTTATAAAGGAACAATATCCGGATTACTTTTCTAGCACAGAGCTGCTGGAAAGAGGAATAAAATATGGACATTATGAGGAGACAATCTATTCAGAATTTGCCGATAAAAATAACGGATATGGAAAATACTACCAGATGGGAAAAATTTTATCTGATACAACACAGAGGATTTACATGGGAACATCCAGTTTAGATGATGACGATGTTATGGAGCAGTTAACTCAGTTGGAAGAACTGCTTCGGTTCTTTTATAGAGATTATTACGGAAATAATAGCAAAAAATAGATTTATGTAGTTTCTGTTTTGAGCAAAAGCTCCTTATTAGTTGATGTAACCGGTTATAAAAATAACATATCGATGAAAGGAGCTTTTATTATGTCATTAATTGATACTATTATTAGCAAAGCATTAGAATTTGAAGGAGTTAGTGAATCGCCGCCTGGAAGTAATAATGTTATTTTTAATACAGATTATTATGGAGAGGAAGTTGAAGGAGAGGCATATCCATGGTGCGTTACTTTTTTGTGGGATGTCTTCCGGATGTGTAATGCCTCCTCTGTATTTTGCGATGGTCAAAAGACCGCATCTACAGAATTTGTTTATTCTCATTACAACGATGGGCGCCTGTTTTCACAGGGACAGGCAGGCGATATTGTCTTGATTAAGACATCCAGCGCAGCAAGCAACCGTAATGTAAATCATGCTGGTCTGGTAATTAAGCGTAATAACGATGGCTCTTATGATACGGTTGAGGGGAACACAGGCGGGAATATTGCAGATGGCGGTGCGGTTATGCGCAGAACGCGTAGCATGAATGGAAGCGGTTATAAAATTGTTGCCTTTGCACGTCCGACTTATGGGGCAATCGAACCGATGGAAGAGATTGCAATCTCTGCGAAATTGACCGTACAGGGAACGAATGTAAATGTCAGAACCTCTCCCAACACTAATGCATCCATTGTAAAAAAGTTAAATACTGGTGCGGAGATTCAGGCATCCAGCCGTGTATTGATTAACGGAGATTCTTGGTTCCATTTCAGCGATGGATGGATCAGCGGCAATTATGTTCAGGGCTGGGTAAAGGACTATAACGATAACAATAGATGGTGGTATGTTGAGAAAGGTTACATATATCCAAAAAGCGAATGGAAAACCATTGCTGGAAAGGATTATTGTTTCGGCCCGGATGGTTATCTGTTTGTGGAGTGTTATATTAAGTCTGAAGTCAATAGTAATTACTATTGGGTAGATGATGACGGAGTGTATATGAGCCAGTATGACACAACAACACCTGACCGCAAATACCGGGTTGTGGAGAATTATAAGACCGAAAATGCCTATCAGGGATATAGCGGTTACGTGTTTAGCCATTGAAGAAATATAATACCATTTGGTCCGTTGTTTCGATATGTGAATTAATTCGGTAAAAAGAGAAAGGCACTTCCAGTGAACTGAAAGTGTCTTTCTTTTGCAGCATGAAACTTTCTAAGTTTTTTTAATAAGAACTGGTATTAGAGATGGTAATAGATTCACTGCCTGTGGCAGTGTATACAGTTCCGACAAACTCGATCTTGTAACTTCCAGAGCCGCTGGATGTTAAATGTCCCTTGTAACTGACAGAGCTTCCGCGAAAACTAAGTTCTTCTGAATCGATTTTTACATAATTCCCGGAGGAATTTTTCTTATACAAAGTGGCTGTACCGGATACGGAAGTAACAGTTTCTATTCCGCTTATGTCCAAAGTATACACGGTTTCTGATTTGTTCGGGTGTACAGCAATGGTTGCACTTTGAATAAAGCGATATCGTGGGCTTACATTTTCCGCGTTTATAGACGCGTTGAACGTAGGGATGGAAGAACTTCCGGCAAATGCTGTCATTGTGGGAAATGCCGATAACAGGGATATGGCAGTTAAACCTGCAGTTAAAAATGCTTTTGATTTCATAGGGAAATCTCCTTTCTTTTGTTTTCATAATAATAAACACCATAACAGCATTATCTTCTACAGATTATTTTATGTTTTCTGCAATTTTTATCATAATATCCTTTTCTAGTGAAGAGGACAGGCGAAAAGCGCCTTGTTCTGTATGCCATGTAATCTGGTTCATGAAGTAAGCATCCGTGGATTCAAAAAACTTCCCAGGATTTTCCTTGATTTGAATATCGCTTACCTTGTAATGCTCATTATCAATATGGGTTGTAGAATTGTAAAAATAAACAAATAATTCAATCGTATCTTCAGAACCATTTTTATATTTTAGCTGCAATCCATATTCATCTTTTTTTGATTCGAACAGGTAATATCCATCCGGGAGATAGGTGCATTCTAAGTCTTCAACGGTTTCTGAATTGCTTGATACATAATCAAATTGTATGTATTTTTCATATATATTTACAATTACATTTCGGCAAGCAGCCCGCACATCTTCAGAGAATAGCATGGCAGTAAAACTAATCCCTAAAATTAAAAGGATGATAGAAGCTATTTTTCTTCCATACCGTAAGGAAATTTTTATATTTTTGCGGAAACGGTATCGTTTAATGACTTTGCGCATTCTTAAATCATAATGCACAGGAAGGGAGATACCGTTTATCTCTTGTTCAGATGGATAGTCTTTTATCTCATTCAGGCTGTTCTCAATAACAGCAGCCTTTAAAAAGGATTCCCAAATTTCATCTTCAAATTCATTATACATCTCCTTGCTCCTTTAATCTTTCACGTAGGATTAGATTTGCACGATAAAGCCGCATTTCTACAGTCTTTTTCTTGATTTTCATAAATGACGCGATTTCATCATTAGAAAATTTGTTGATATATTTCAGTTCCAACACGGATTTGTAAATATCATCTAGTTTATTGACTTCCTCAATTAACCGGTTGTTCCGATCCTTGGTGATAAGATAATCCAATATCCCATCTTCATCTGTCTGTGGTTCTGGAATTTCATCCAGAAAATCTTCCGGGTGCCTGTTCGTGTTGCGCAGATAATTTTTACAGTAATTGCGTGTAATCGTAATGATGTAGTTTTGTGTTTTCTTATGGTTAGTTATATCAATGTTATCCAGATGTACAGCAAGAATTATGTAAATATCCTGGGATAAATCCTCTTTTGTGTGTTCATCAAAATTATAGCGGCTCAATGTATAGTAAATCGTTTTGCCGTATGTCTCATACAAAATGACGAATTTATCCCTGTCTTCTGATGTGTCAAATACTAAAATCAACATTTTTTCTGCAGCCCCTTTTCGTTATGGTAGCTTAGTTCGACAGCGACTACAGAATCCATAATATCCAGTACTTTCTGCTGTTCTAAAGAAGGGAGGTTTTTAAGCTGGCTTTCAATGTATTTTAACTTTTCTGAGGTGTAGTTTTTCAATTCTTTCCCAAAAAGAATATCAACAGAGATATCAAGGGCATTTGCCAGTTTGACCAGCGTGTCCAGGCTGGGAGATTTTTCACCGCGTTCAATATAGGAAATGAAAATGGTGCTGCACTCGATCTGTTCCGCCAGTGCCTCCTGGCTGTATCCGGCACGTTCTCGGTAGAGTTGTAATTGTTTCCCAAAGGCTTTTTTGTCCATCATGTAACTCCTGTTTGTTAAAGATATAATACTTTTAGTTGTGCCCTTAAAGTATACAGAAATTACATTTTATGTTGAAACAACTAATGATTATACAAATAATACTATTTGTTGTGATTGAAGAAAAATTTTTGCACTGCGGTTTCCATAATTTGGACAGTTTTCTTATTAACACATATCTAATAAAAGAAGGAGGTGGTCCAAAATGGAGGCAGTTCTGACTCAGTTGATACAGTCGCAAGGGGTATGGGCTGTCCTGTTTGTTTTCCTGCTGCTCTATACAATCAAGAAAAATGACAAGCTGGATGAGTTACAGGACGCAAGGGAGAAAGAGTACCGCGAGTTGCTGCTGGAACTGACAGAGAAATTTTCTATTGTCAATGAGATAAACAGCAAGCTGGATACCTTATGTACCCAATGTGCTTCGCAGCCCAGAGAATAATTTTTCAGAAAGCCGCCTTTGAGCGGCTTATCTGGGAGAATCCATATTCCAGATACGCTTTTTAATACGGTTTATGTATTGTTTTGTGTATCCAAGCCGGGCAGCAATTTCCTTGTCGCTGTAGCCCTGAATAAGCAGAGATAGAATTTTCCGTTCTATTGGCAATTTGCTTTTCAGGGAATTTTCTAAGTCAACGAGGGAAATGCAGTTATCAGCCTCATAATCGTGTTGGTAATCATGGCCATCGGAATCATCCAAAGGAACAGAATGGGCCTGCATATTCTGGATCTCTACGCTGTTATGGTAAAGTTTCGTAAACTTGTTGACAACTGACCTGTTTATGTAAGAAATGCAGCCATGTTCATCATCTGCTGATGGTATCTTTCTGACAGCTTCGTACAAAGCAAGGCTTAATTCCTGTAAGCTATCATCGTATTCCAGATAATACAGTTTCCTTGCGTATGCTTTTATCAATGGAGAAAAACGCTCCAACAATTCTTCAAAATATTTCTCTTCTCCAGTGTCTAAATACCCTTTGACGAGAGCAGATATAGTAGTTCCCATTTTTACTCCTTTTTTAATGTAAAAAGGAATAAAAGTGGAAATCAGAAACTGAAATTAGAAATTTTTCTTTCTTTTACTATAGCGTTCTTCTGGAGGTTTTGTAAGTGACAAAAAAGGGACATTTTTGTGTCACTTGTAGAAAAATGGCGGGAAAAGGTGTTTATCATAAAAAAGGGAAAGGAATATGTTGAGGAAAATGACAGAAATACAGCTAAAAAAACTACTGCGCCAGCTTCATGCAGCACAAATACAGGATTCTTTGTTGGAGGAATATTCAGAAATATCAAAAGATAGTTCTGAAAATCATTCATACAAGGGAAATGCTCAATTCAGGATCATCGAAGAAACATTAAATATTTTAAGTCGGAATGAGAGATTCGTAATAGAAACCCATCTGGTTTATCATCACACATGGTCGGAAACTATGATGTTTTTTGCTGAAAAAAGCGGACCAGGATGCGAAAGATCCGAACGGACGTTAAAACGTATTCAAAGCAGTGCATTAAAGAAAATGGTCAATTTTATTAACCTTTCCGCACTAAAAGAGTACTTTCATGAAACATAGAATCTACATAGGGAAAATAACGAAACTCAATGATCTGCGTGCAGAAAAAAGCGATATGTATTATCGATCGCCCATTCAAATGGCTGGAGTAAAAGAACTATTATATCAACAAAAACACACCAATATGACATCGTTTTTCAGGGGGAAATGTTACGGTGAACAGACAAAAATATGTCATGGATGAATCGATGGATTCTGTGTTAGATCAATTTTATCGATCATTGAATGAGACGGAGGGAAAATATAATTAGCAGTGCATTGTTGAGATAATGCCCCTGGGAGAATAGGAGTTTTTATGACAAATAAATCAGTAAAAACATGGCGAGTTTTTCTCTTCGGACTGGGCTGTATTTTAGCAGGTATATATTTAAGAATAGCTTTAACTTATTTTCGGGTAATTAGAGGAAATCTTTTATCGAATAGCATTGTCTTAGTTGCTGTGATTTGGTTTGTGGCGGGGATTGTTCGTTTATACCGTTTACATCGCCTATATATTATCTTTATCCTGGCAGCAGGCTTAACATTAACAGGCTGCGGAGCACGCAATGTACAGGAGCCATCCGAAACACTTCAAAGTGGTGAAGATGAGAATATCACAGAATCCATAGAAAACACGGAGTATGATTCCATCGTGGATTTTTTTGCAAACAACAGCACGCCTGTCTTTGTGCTTGATCCTAATAAGGAAAGTAATTCAGGTAATGAATCATTCAGCGCTTTGGATAAAAAAGCTTCCGTGGCAAAGAGTTATTTAGCAGTAACATATGAATGCGAGATAGACAGCAATAAGCTCCAGGTAAAGCTGGCGACATGCAATTCAGACAACGGGAAGAACAGCTGAACGCTGTAATAGAAAGCAATCCGAACATATTCACTAAAAAAGATATTGGAGGGAATTCTGTATATTATTGTCCTGGATCAGAACATGACTGGTTTGACTGTTATGCAATACATATTCCGGCGGGTGATGGATCATTTCCTAAGTATCCTGTTTGCTTTTGAGCACAGACCTGGACGCTAATCTGAGAGTATAAGAAATTCTGAATATTGCATATCCAGAGAGTGGAAACACTTTGATGTACATACAACAAAAATGGGGGGGACAAAATGAAAAAACATTGTATACTATGGACGGTAGTAATAACTCTTATTGTTTCCTGGTTTTTATTTTTTCCATGGAGTAAACAAGTATTTGAGGATGGCGGGACTATTGTCTATTCCAGTTTCACATACAAAATTTATATATGGAACTCAATAGGAGGAAAAAACACGACTGAGATATATTATTTCCCATTTAATTTTAAGTATAGAAGTGGGATATTAGATAAATGATCAAAAGTTAATGACAGCACTTTGATTATTGTTTATGAGTCTAACAACGCACATTTTAACTGTCGAAAGTCCAGAACACGGTTGATCATAGATGGATCTTGAACTGGAGCGGTTTTATCGATTATTGAATGAAACTTTGGTAAAGAGAGGATACATCGGCAAAATTTATGGAGGCGAGGGCTATGAGGAAAATAAAAGAGATCCTTTTTTCTGAGAATGGCATGAAGGTGGTTAATACTCTGTTCTTTTTGGCGATGTTTTTTTATATGAGCGGCCTGTTGTTTGTCGCTTATATTGTCTGGATCTGTTATCTTGTGTTTTGCATTAGAAATACGGAATCCAGGGGAAGCAAGGTGGTTTATTCGGTGTTTGTTGGACTTGCAGTGGTTATGATCGGAGTGAGTCTGTATGGTTTGATACAAGGAGAGCCTGTGAAACTTTTTCTGTAAAATAACCATCATAAGGTCCTTCTATGATAAAATAAATATCATTAGGAGGGCCTTTTATTATGGCAAGACAAAAGAAACCTGTACACAGAGCACAAATGACCGATGGAAAAAGAAATATCATTCGTCAGCTTCTCGAAGAATACGATATTGAGACTGCTGAAGATATCCAGGATGCTCTTAAAGATCTCCTTGGCGGCACCCTCAAGGAAATGATGGAGGCAGAAATGGATGACCATCTCGGATATGAGAAATCCGAGCGTTCTGACAACGACGATTATCGAAACGGCTATAAACGCAAGCAGGTAAACAGTCGGTATGGTTCTATGGAAATCGAAGTACCACAAGATCGAAAATCCACCTTTGAACCACAGGTTGTCAAAAAGCGTCAGAAGGATATTTCTGACATTGACCAGAAGATTATCTCCATGTATGCCAAAGGAATGACTACACGCCAAATTTCGGAAACGATTGAAGATATCTATGGCTTTGAAACATCTGAGAGTTTTATTTCTGATGTAACAGATAAGATACTTCCGCAGATTGAAGACTGGCAGAAGCGACCGCTAGACGACGTGTATCCGATTCTTTACATTGATGCTATCCACTATTCTGTGCGGGACAACGGAGTGATACGTAAACTTGCAGCCTATGTAATTCTGGGCATTAACACAGAGGGCAAAAAGGAAGTATTGACCATCACGATTGGCGACAATGAAAGTGCGAAATACTGGCTTTCTGTCTTAAATGAACTAAAAAATCGAGGGGTTAAAGATATCCTGATTATCTGTGCAGACGGCCTTACAGGCATTAAAGAAGCGATTTCGGCGGCATTTCCAAAGACAGAATATCAGAGGTGTATTGTCCATCAGGTAAGAAATACGCTGAAATACGTTCCGGATAAAGACAGGAAGGCTTTCGCTGCAGATTTAAAAACCATCTATCAGGCTGCTGATGAGCAGAAGGCTCTGGCTGCTTTAGACCGTGTGACAGAAAAATGGAGTCCGAAATATCCGAATTCCATGAAACGCTGGAAGGACAACTGGGATGCTGTTTCTCCGATTTTTAAGTTTTCAACCACTGTCCGGAAGGTCATTTATACAACAAATGCGATAGAATCACTGAACTCCACATACCGGAAACTGAATCGTCAGAGAAGCGTATTTCCAAGTGATACAGCGCTGTTAAAAGCCTTATATCTGGCCACTTTCGAGGCTACTAAGAAATGGGCAACTACCATCCGGGACTGGGGCCAGGTCTATGGGGAGTTGAGTATCATGTACGAAGGACGACTTCCAGAATAAGTAAAAACATAATCTAAGACAGGCGGCCAGCCGCCTGCTCTTGACATGCCTAGCAGTAACTGTTATATATAAAACAAGGGTGAAAAGCCTGATTTGTAAGCTTCTCACCATTCATTATCATAGAAGAATCTAATTTACAGAGATTTTCTCATAGTCTCAAATATAATTTTTATAGCTGAAAAAGTAACAGATATAGGAATAATTTTCCCTTAAGTTTATGATGTTGACCACAGCAGGTTCTAAGACGTTTCTCTTTATTTCATCGTAAGTCCGCTTCCGGAATCATCTCTGCCAGTAATAATAGACTTCATGAGTGCACTGATCCATGGTGTTTAGTCCTCCTATTTGAAAAAAGCTATTATTTTTCTCAAGTATACACTAATAATGGATTTAGTGAAAGGTGAGCGGTTTGACCTTTACATCATATCTGCCTTCTCATGCTCTTGTATGTACTTTTTAACTGTGCTTCATTTATTCTCACCGTAACTTTGGTAGATACCGATGATGGCATTACCATTGTCACCCCAATCAGGGAAGGCAGCACCCTGCATCTACCTGTTTGATTCTCCCCACCAGACGTTTTTGCTTCCCAAAGGCCATGGTAAGCGATGAGGTACTGCGGGATTTTCTGAAGGAAAAGTTACCAATCAAAAAATAGAGTGTTTTAAAAAAATAACACAAGACACAATTTCTTATGATATAAAACAGGCTACTGCAAAAGGCACCTATCACACAAATTCCCCTCCTAAGTAAACAAGCTTATCATTTCACCTATCTACCTAGAAGGGAGCATTTCATTTTACAAAAAATGTAAGTTAGTTGTCTTTTCTTAAATAATTCTCACATCAATAAAACCTCGTTCTTCTGCAAGAGAAGAAAGCTTTTCCATATATGATACAGTGGGAATTGGTTTCCTTTCCCATCCCCCCCGTACGCCAACCGGACGAAAACGAATTAGTTTTAATAGTGTTTTTTTAATCTCATCCATACCAAGGGTATCCGCAATTCCACAGATACATTCTTCTGCATCCACTTCTCCCTCCACACATACAATGCGGATTTCTGTCAGCTTTCCCAATGCTGCAATCCTCTGAAGATTTTCCCTCAATACATCATTTGTGCCACCTGTCAATGCACGAAAGCATTCCCCAGACCATGCCTTCACATCTAGCATAACACCGTCACAGTAATCCATCACCTGATGATTCCACACTGGGATTGTACCATTACAATCCATCAGACAACTCAGATTTTTTTCTTTGCATGCTTGAAATAATTTTATGAGAAAATCCATGTATAAGCTGCATTCTCCGCCAGACACGGTAATCCCCCGGATAAAAGGCATGCTACTACTCACCTTACCCATAATTTGGGAAACTGTCATCCACTTTACCTTAGGCGAGCTTTGATGTGAGCAGACTGAAATACAGGCATCGCACCCAATACATCTTTCTTCATTCCAAACAACCATTTCGTTCTCCATTGAAAGTGCTTTTGGCGGGCAACTTTCTATACATACACCGCAATTCAGACAAATCTTCTGCGTTTCCGGATTATGGCAATAATGGCAGGCAATATTACACCCTTGAAGAAAGATAACTGTCCGATTCCCTGGACCATCTACCAAAGAATACTCCAAAATCCTGTTGACAGGAACACTCTTTTTAGTCCAAAACTGCTTCTCATTCATTAGTACGAACCTTTCTTTGATTCAAGCGATTAAGCTTATAATTACTACTTCCATTTTGAATCGTATCCTGCAACACAACCTCTCCCTGATCATATTTTTCAATATCACTGCGTTTTACAAGATATCCAGTAATACGAACAAGATCACTGTCAGACTGATAAATGGCAAGATATTTATCCCCTTCTAAAAATGCACCTTTTATTATATCCAGAACTGCTGCCAGATTCCTTTTAGCTGTTTCCTCAAAAGGAAAAATATCTGAACAACCTGTAGGAAAAAACTTGTGAAAACGTGCACTATGTCTTAGATGTGCATATAAGCTATCCGGTTCGTCTCCAACCACAATCCGAACACCAGAGGTCACACCTGTATCTGTAGAAAGGCCCGCCTGTGCATGCAGTAGATAATGTCCACCAGAAACCTCACAATATTTCGCCGGATATGATGCGGCAAAATCTGAAATGATCTTCATAATCTTTTCTGCAAGATCATCTGCCTCTGGATCGTTTCCGTAACGCTTTCCGCTCTCTCTCATCAGATAGTTCACACCATCGCATAAACCTGCCACACCAAACATAGCTGTAAAATTCTCTCTCTCAATCAATCCTTCCTTTACCAAAAAAGAACTTTGGAAGAAACCTGACTTATCTACTAAGAAACGAATTCTTTCATCCATATATTGACCAAGCCCCAAAAGGGCCTCTGGAAGAATCTCATTCAGAAATTGCTCCGTACTGTCAGCCATTTTAGCAAGACGCGGAATCACTACTCTTGATAAAATATAGGATCCCCCCCGCAAAGGCAGTATATTGTAGCAACTGGAAACGCCATAATCCCAGTATGTGTTTTTATGCAACTGATGATTAGCAATAGCTGGGTTAGCACAATTCAGTGCACATAAAATCGCCTTTTCCATAAGTTCATCTGGCGTATTCTCCAGATCATACTTTATGGTAATATTAGGAACTGCATTTTGAAGTTCCTGTTCACACTCCAAAAAAAGCCTCGTAGCCCGTAAATCTGTCGGCCCCAAATTTGCATGGCAATAGCCATCTGCAATCGTACGATCAATGTAATTTAAAAACAGTTTAAACTTATTTTTTACCTCCTCATCACTCAAACCGTCTAGAAATGGATTTAACAAGGTATCCACATTTCCAATATAAACAGGCAATGTGGTAATAGATGGGATATGGTAATAGAGTGTAAGCAAAGCAAAAATTGCTTCATCCAAATTCTTAGGAGGAGTTATTTTTAAAAATCTACTTCCCTGTTTCATGAATCTTTCAAAATCCACCATAACATAACGAGGTCTGTAAGGAGCACTTCCTTCATTCATATCACATAAAGCTCTGGTTTTAAAATATTTTTCAAACTTTTCCGGGATATCTAACACATCAAGACTATCTTCAGCCTGTCTAGCCAATTGAATCAGTTTCTGGCGATAAGTCAACTGCTTCGATGTTAAGATATCATATGTAGCCTTTGCCAATCTTTCTTTATCCATAAATTCTCCTTCCTAAACATCCATATACCTCAAACTATGTCATTACAGAGTTCTGCTTCTTTCAAAAACTTTTTAATTCGCAAAATCCCATTACTCTGCTGTAGAAAACATTCCCTCCTTCAAAAACGAATATACCTGCTGATGCAGACATATTCAAACATAAAAATTTATTAGAATTTCCCAAGTTTCTTTTGTGACTCCAAGCGGCTGATGGACGCCTCAATTGACATTCTAGCATAGATAGCAGCTACCTCTGCATTACGCTCCTCAATGGCCTCCAACATTTTCCCATGATAATAAATCGCGTTCTGTGGTCCTATTTTATGATACATCTGATCCTGATTTGCCTCAAAAATATCCGTAAACGTTTTTGAAATCTGAATAATCATTGGATTTCTTGTCCCAATTGCAATGATATCATGAAAGCGCTGGTCTATTGCCCGGAATTTCTGCATATTATCCTTCATATCTACCATTTCCTGATAATTTTGCTTCAGAAGTTCTATTTCTTCATCTGTTGCGTATTTCAGAAACAGTTCTACATTATAAGAATCAAACATCTTTCGAAATTCAAGAATCTTAAGCATATAATCTGCATCTGCACCCAAAATAGCTGCACTCATAAAGGACATATTATCCTTTTGCTCTACATATGTTCCTGATCCTCGCACTTTATTCAAAACAGACATGGTTACCAGACGTTCAATTGCCTCTCTTACTGCAACCCGACTTACCCCTATACTCTCGACTAGTTGAACCTCTGTTGCTATTTTGTCACCTGGCTTCCATATTCCAGAACGAATTTGATCTACTATGTAATCATAGGCAATCTCCGAAGCTTGATTTTTATACATGATATCCCCTCCTACTTATTCTCCTTCGTATACAAATAAACCATTCTTTCCGTAAATCTTGGTCGTCAGATGTTTCCTTATTTCAATTTTGTTCTCCTGCTAGATTTCTTTTAATTTTTCAATGAACAGTTTTATACAGATATCCCAGTAAATCCAATCGTGAAGTCCATGATTCCCATAAAATTGTGTTTCAAATCCACAGTCCTTTAGTTTCTCATAAAACTTTCGATTCATCCTATAATTATTTGTATCTTCCTCACCGCAAGTCACAAATGCAAATGGCTTCTGTTGAAGCTCTCTGCAGGCTTCTGCAAGCACCAAAGGATCATCCTTACTACCTGTTACCTTGTCGCTTCCGCCAAAAATCAAATCATACCGAAAAAAACCAAATCCCATTTGATTCATCAGCGGCTCTAAGGTCTCCGGATCCACGGCTCCTGAAAAATCACCAAATGCTCCGTAACGTTCGGGATAGGTCAATGCACATTTACTTGCCCCATATCCTCCCATAGACGGACCTGCAATAAATCTGTCCTTGCGGTCTGTAGAAACCGGAAAGGTATATTCTATCATTCTGGGCAGTTCTTCTGTTATATAGTCAAAATACCTTAAGCCATATAAAGCATTACTATAGAATCCATTCTGCCCCGATGGCATGACAACCGCAATTCCCGCCGCTTCGGCATATCGCTCTATATTTGTATGTCGAAGCCACATAGTATAATCATCTAATGCTCCATGGAGAAGATACAATACTCTAATTTCCCTTTTCTTATATATTTCCTCATAATCATGAAAAAAATAATCATTATCTGGCAAAGTAGGTAGTAAAACATTGACATCCACATGGTTTTCCAATGATTTTGAATAAAAATTGCAATGGTTTAAAATCATACTGCCTCTCTCTCCTTGGCATGTGCCAGACTTGCTTTTGCCCGTTTTTCATTTCCTTTCTTCGCTGCATATCCAAAAAATCCCAATCCTACCAATGTTGCCACGTAGGGCATTGCCTGAATAATCTCAGACGGCATATTTAAAGTCTGAAGAACATTTGCCAATGCTGTTACTGCACCAAAGGCCAACGCTGCAAGAAAGCTTGGTAAGGGAAGTGCCGCACCTAAGTTTTGTGCCGCAATAGCCATAAAACCACGGCCTGCTACCATGTCTCTAGAGAACCAACTTAAATATCCCATGGACATATAAGCTCCTGCCAAAGATGCGACCACCGCACTGATTGCTAATGTAATAAATCTTACCTTCATGACATCAATTCCAACAGAGGCTGCCGCATTGGGATTTTCACCTACTGTTCTGATTCGAAGTCCAAGCGGGGTCCGAAAAACAATAATATAAGTAAGAAAAACTGTCAAAAATGCCACATAAGTCAACGCATTATGTCCAGAAAGTGCAGTTCCCAAGACAGGTATATCTTTCAAAATAGGTATATCCAGATTAGGAACTACCAAAGACGGCAGGGAACTGGAGGTTCCTTTATCCTGAACCAGAAGATACAATGCAAACACAGTTCCAGCTGAAGCAAATGTATTCAATGCAATACCGGTTAATGTTCTGTCCGAATTCAAAACCAGATGAAAATAACCAAGCATCATGGATATCAGCAGGCCACCAGCAATAGCTCCCAGTACACCAATAAGCACATTTTGTGTCAATGCACTGGTAAGCATTCCCAAAAATGCCGCAGATAACATAATTCCCTCAAATGCAATATGGAGCATTCCACCCCTGTTACAGATTAAAGCTGCCATAGCACCCAGAATCAGCGGAGTCGATACGCGAATGACTGAAAAGAGAAACTCTGGTGTAAAAATCGCAACAAATATTTTATCCATCTATTACACCTCCGCCATTTCTACTAATTCTTTTTTAGCTTCTGCTACAATTCTCTTATGCTTCATCTTATACAAAAAACGCTCTGCTACAATCATAATTACAATGATTGAAATCATAATATTGGCAAGCTCCACCGGCACATCACTGTTTCTTTGCATACAATCTGCCCCCACACGAATATACGCCAGAAAAAGAGCTGACAGAGGAAGCATTTTCGGGTTATAGGCTGCCATAATTCCGATCATTATTCCGTCAAAGCCATGATTGGTCAATGCCTGATACTGGAATCTTTTATACATTCCAAGAACCTCCACAGCACCACCCATGCCTGCTAAAAATCCGCCAATCAACTGTGCCTTTGCAATCACATAATTTACATTGATACCTGAATATCTTGCAAAATCCACATTCCGCCCCACTGTCCGAATCTCATAACCGGCTTTGCTTTTATTTAGGTACAAATATCCCAACACCAATATTACAATACCAATCAGAATACCATAGTGAATGCCGGTTCCCTGAATCATTTCCCCAATTCTTGCCGTCTTATCGAAGCGATAAGATGCCAGAAAACCTGCACCTGGATCTCTTACTAGATGGTTAATTACAAAAAGCCCCACATAAAGACACATGTTATTTACCATAATCGAACTTACTACTGGTTTGGCATTATATTTAATAAATAAAAATGCCGGAATTGCACAAGCTGCTGCTCCTGCTAGACCACCTACAATCAAACATATCGCTGTATGCAGACCTATCGGAAGATGTAGGCAAGTTGCTGCAACTGTTGCCAGCATGGCTCCCACAAAAAATCCACCTTCCACTGCCATATTAGTCTGATTAGCAGAAAAAATCAGGCACACGCCAGTTCCCACAAACAACATGGGTGTTAAATTGGTAATGATATTTCCAATTTTTCTTTTTGATTCTAATGGCCCCAGCACAAATGATCTAATCGTTTCCAGCGGGCTTTCACTGATAAAGCAAATAATCACAAAAGCAATAACCATTGCGATCCCGATTGCCAACAGGGTCCTTAATATTTGAAATTGCTGTTCTATTTTCTTTGTACTCAATTGGATGCCCTCCTTATCTCTTCGGGAGTCATCTGTTTTAACCCAAGCATATACAGTCCCATTTCTTCTTCTGTAATATCTTCTGCATTTTCAAAATATGCTGAAATTTTTCCGCCGCACATGACAATCAGGCGGTCGCTGACCTCCATTACCTCACTTAAATCAGCTGAAATTAAAAGAACTGATGCTCCTGCATCCCGAAGTTCCACTAATTTATTGCGAAGGAACATACTGGCTCCGATATCAATGCCTCGCGTTGGTTGATTAGCGATAATCAAATCTGCATGATTGGTAAATTCACGAGCAGCTACCACCTTCTGCATATTACCACCAGAAAGCATTCTGATTGGCTGATCCTTTCCATCACATTTCACATTGAATTTATCAATCAATTCCTCTACCATATGATCAATTTTTTTCTGATCTAGCAAGAGTCCTTTCTGGAATTTCTTTTTATAATACCGGTCTGAGATAATATTTTCAGCAATGCTTCCGTCTCCTACAATACCATAAGTCATTCTATCTTCAGAAATATGAGCCACCCCATTTTCCCTAAGTTCGCGAACAGACATGTTTCTGGTACTTTTCCCATTTACTTCCACTTCGCCATCAAAATCTCGATCCATTCCCGAAATGATTTCAGAAATCTCGCTCTGCCCATTTCCTTCAACTCCTGCAATTCCCAGAATTACCCCTCTAGGAATTTGAAAAGAAACATCCTTCAGCACCTGTTTTCCTAATGCATTTGCCTTATTGACATGAGATACCTTCAACACAGTTTCCTTCGCAACCGCCCTCTCTTTATCGATATTCAAACGTACATCTCGACCAACCATCATACGGGAAATATCCTGTTCCGAAACATTAACAATTTCTTCCACACCAATCATCTTTCCGGCACGCAAAACTGTCACTCTATCGCAAAGCTCCTTGACTTCATGGAGCTTATGAGAAATGAACACAACAGTATATCCCTGTTTTTTCAGATTTTTCAATTCAATAAACAGTTCTTTTGTTTCTTGGGGAGTTAAAACTGCTGTCGGTTCATCCAAAATTAAAATTTTGGCGCCTCGTACAAGCGCCTTTAAAATTTCCACCTTTTGCTTTAATCCTACTGACAGATCAATCACTTTTGCTTTGGGATCCACAATGAGATTGTATTTTTCTGACGCTTCCCTAGCAATCGCCTCAGCTTTGGCCACATCATAAAATCCTTTTTTCTTCGGTTCCATTCCTATGACCAAATTATCTGCCACGCTCAGGGATGGAACCAGCATAAAGTGCTGATGTACCATTCCAATTCCATACTGAATTGCCACAGTCGGATTATAAATATGTATTTCCTTTCCATGAAGTAAAATTCTTCCTTCATCTGGTTTCTCTGAACCAAACAACATCTTCATTAGAGTACTTTTACCCGCACCATTTTCACCCACTAAGGCATGAATCTCACCTTCATGTATCGAAAAGTTTACATTTTTATTTGCCACAAATCCATTGGAATAGACTTTTGTAATATTTTCCATGGACAAAATGTTCTTTTCCAAACAATTCCCTCCATTCCCTATAAAATACACAGCCGCAGTTTTACTTCTGCGGCTGTTAAAAATCACTTACTGAACGCTGTCTTTCAAGGCCTGAATAGAAGCATCATCCGCACCGATTGCAGAAAATACGCTTACTTCACCAGAAGCTACTTTTGCTTCCATGTCTTTTAACGTAGCAATCTGCTCCTCTGTAAAAATAGCTCTGAAGTTCTCATTATCTGCTGCACCTACGACACCAGCAGCAAGTCCCTGTTTATCATATGTTCCATAAGGAAGAGTTCCCTCCAATGCGCGGCTTACACAACCATACACTGTCTGATCACATTTTTTCTGCATAGAAGTACAGATTGCAGCTGCAGTTTCAGGATCATCCTCTTTCAGGATTTCATACTGGTCTCCATCCACGCCGATTGCATAAACATTTTTTTCAGCACATCCGGATAATACACCAAGTCCGGCTCCACCTGCTACTGCAAACACAACATCAGCACCCTGATCAATCTGAGCCATAGCAAGTTCTTTACCCTTAGCAGCATCATTAAAGCTTCCGATATAAGAAATCAAAACCTTGATTTCTGGATCAATGGCTTTGGCCCCCTCAATATAACCAACAAGGAAATCTTCGATTGCTGTATTCTGTCCGCCACCTACAAATCCAATCACATGCTCGTCATTTGTCTTCTCATCTCCAGAAGTTGTCAACATCGCTGCTGCAGCTCCTACCACATACGATCCTTCATTCTGACCGTGTTCCATAGAATATACATTAGGAAAATCCTCAGAAGTAACTCCTTCATCTGCATTTGCGACTGCTGCATCGTAAAGGATAAACTGCTGCTCTGGATAATCCTCCGCAACCTCTAAAAGACTTTCTCTTAAGTTAGGTGTACCGGCAATGATAATATCCCATTCTGGATCCTCTGCCAGATCAATAAAGGTAGGAACCTGCTTTGTTGCATCACCTGCAAGCTCGATACATTTTGTTCTAACGCCATAATCAATGGCAATTTCTTCAAGACCTGCATAAGAAAGATCACAAATAGACTTATCACCCAAATTAGTATTGATCACTAAACAAACGCCAATATCCTCATCCTCAAATTTTGACAGATCAATTTTCCCTGTGTTTTCTGCTCCCGTCCCCGCTACAGTTGCAGACACTTCCTTTTTTTCTGTTGTCTCACTTGCACTTTCAATTTCGACTGTTTTTCCACCACAGCCCACCACCCCGCAAGCAGCCATAGTACATGACAATGCTAATGCTAAAACTTTTTTCATTTCATAACCTCCTCAAGTTGAATTTTTATATCATCCCCTCGCCGGGAAGATGTTCTGATTTTTATGAAGCATTGACTGAAAATACTCAATGGACACCCTCATGATTGGACCAATCAAAATTGCAGAAATCACAGTTCCAATCCCCCATTCCGCACGAAGCACAATTCCTATGCTGATCAGTAAAAAATCTTGTATGATTTTAACCTTATCAAAGCGTAAATTTCCTTTTTTGCAAACATATTTTACCAATCCTTCCAAAGCTCCAAATCCTCTATCAACTGCTACATACAATCCAAGACCTCCGCCCATCATAACGCAGCTTAACAGCATACACATAAACCGAAACCATGCAGGTGCAGACGCAATGGGGAGAAGCGCAAACAGGAATGTTCCAATATCTACAAAACTTCCAATTAAAAATACACATAAAACCGTTCCGATATTGATCATTTTCCGATCACAAATAAAAAGTAAAATTAAGAAAACTATATTTGCTGTCATATTCGCTGTTCCATAACTCATATTCAAAAGTTTATGGAGGCCATCACTAAATGTCGCCATCGCTCCTGAACCCATTCCAGCTTGGTAAAATAGTGCTGTTCCAAAAGATGATATCAACAAGCCAAAAGATATTATTATTACATCAATTATAATATGATATTTTTTATTTTCATTTTTGGTCATTTTCACTTTTAATCACATCTTCTTCTTCATTTTATTATCTATATTTCAAATTATATCTATTTTTCAAAGAATGTCAAGTGCTTTTATGTTTGTTTTTATCATTAAATAGTAGTATTTTTTATTGCATTTTCCTTTTTATTATGATATATTCATATTATTAAAAGGAAACAGGAGGAAACTTTTTATGGCTCTTGAAAACGAATTAATGCATCATATCAAATGTAAAATCGGAGATGTAGGCCGCTATGTCTTATTACCAGGCGATCCCGGACGCGTAGCGAAAATTGCCGCCTATTTAGACAATGCAGTTCATATTCAAACAAATCGTGAATACGAGGTATGGACTGGCTATTTAGACGGCAAAAAAGTCAGTGTCATGTCTACCGGAATGGGGGGGCCTTCTGCTGCCATTGGCTTAGAAGAATTAAAGATGATTGGTGCCGATACTTTCATCCGCATTGGCACCTGCGGCGGTATTGATCCAGAATTGGAACCAGGAACCCTTATCATCCCTACAGGTGCCATAAGAAAAGACGGCACTGGAAGAGAGTATGTTCCCATCGAATTTCCTGCGGTTCCCAATTTCGATCTGGTATCTGCATTAAAAGACGCTGCAAAAAAGCTGAAAAAGAAAAGCGCTCTGGGAGTTGTAGAATGCAAAGATTCTTACTATGGGCAACATGCCCCAGAGCGCATGCCCGCAAAATATGAATTGCTTCAAAAATGGGAGGCATGGAAAACAGCCGGAGCAATTGGTTCTGAAATGGAATCTTCTACTCTTTTTATTGTCGCTTCTGTTTTACGTGTTCGCTGCGCAACCATTCTACTTTTATGCCGTAACAGAGAACGAGAAGATAAATACAACACTGGCTTAATTCGAGAAACCGACACTTCTAACGCTATTGAGACAGCAATAGAAGCTCTCAGAACTATCATTGCTAAAGACAAGGATAATTAAATATTATACGCAATGTCTATCATTGTGGGCCAAACTGTATTCCACTGATCAGAGAAAATTTTATTCTTCCATCTAACAAAGAATTTTCTCTCCTCTATAAAAAGTCTCTTACCAGCCAGTAACATCTTCCCACATTCTCGACTGATCAAATCCGGGAGTCGAAAGAAACTAAGGGAGGCATTAAAACCATGTATGCAGTAATGAATCGGATTTATAATTTGGGAGCACAGCGCTGGGAAAAGCACGGCGAGAAACGCTCAAAGGGGAAACCACCCTCAATCTTTTTAAAACGAGAATACCAAGACGATGTGGTACTTACACATCCTCTTTATGTGTGAGAGTAAATTCGTTTGCTTTGCCATAAAATCGATGCACACCCGCATAGCGGGTGGTTCTTTGTTTCGCAAGTCTCCGTTTTTCGGAACACGAAAAACTCCAACATACTCAATTGGATAAAGCCTTAATTAAAACAGCGCCCGCAACAGAATTTCCTCTGCCGGAGCGCTGTTTTCAAAACATATTTATAATCGGGATTGTAAGTCTTTACACTCCCATCTTCCTCTGAACAAACTTTACAACTTCCATAATCGGAATGATCAATACTGCCAGTCCCAGAGCAATAATATACTCATGGAAATCAATAGGAGTAAACTCAAATGCCTTTGCAAGGAACGGAACCTCGATTACTGCGGTTGTCAGAATCAGGGATGCGATCATTGCACCGTAAAGGAAGGTATTTCCGGTCTTCATGGTGAAGATAGAACCTCTGCGGCTTCTCATATTCAGAGAGTGGCAGATCTCAACCATGGACAGGGTCAGGAACGCCATTGTTGTTCCGTCAGGGCTGTTTACAAATTCCCAGACGCCGCTTTCAATATAATGGCCTATGATATAGGAAACCATTACAAGGATCGTTACAACAAAACCCTGGAAGAATACGTCAAATCCCATACCGCCGGCAAAAATGCCTTCTCTCGGGTCTCTTGGAGACTGCTTCATAATGTCAGCCTCGCTCTTTTCCATACCCAGAGCCAGAGCAGGGAAACAGTCTGTGATCAGGTTGATCCACAAAAGATGTACCGGCTCCAGAATCGTAAAGCCGATCAGCGTTGCAAAGAAGATTGCCAGCACCTCTGCCAGATTGGAGGCTAACAGGAACTGAATCGCCTTACGGATATTTGCGTAAATGCGGCGTCCCTCTTCTACTGCGGATACGATTGTTGCAAAGTTGTCATCTGCAAGAACCATGTCTGCTACATTTTTGGTTACGTCTGTACCCGTAATACCCATTCCCACACCGATATCCGCACTCTTGATAGAAGGAGCATCGTTTACGCCGTCACCGGTCATAGCTGTAATACGGCCCTTTGCCTTCCATGCATTTACAATGCGTACCTTATGCTCAGGCTGTACGCGGGCATAAACGGAGTATTTTTCAATATCTGTCTTAAACTGCTCGTCGCTGATCTCATTTAACTGAGCGCCTGTAATCGCCTGGCTGGCATCCTCGATGATTCCCAGCTCCTTTGCAATGGCTACCGCTGTATCTTTGTGATCACCGGTAATCATAATAGGGCGGATTCCTGCCTCACGGCACTCAACGATTGCCGCCTTTACCTCAGGACGTACCGGGTCGATCATGCCGGAAAGTCCTACATATACCAGATCCTGCTCCAGATTGGAGGCGTCTGTATTCTCAGGCAGTGCCTTCCATTCTCTCATGGAACCGCAGAGTACGCGGAGCGCCTTATCTGCCATGGACTTATTATTCTTTAAAATGCTGCTGCGGATTTCGTCGGTCATTTCCACGATCTGTCCGCCCACATAGGCCTTTGTACAGCGTTTTAATACTTCATCCGGAGCGCCCTTTGTAAACTGGATGAAACGTCCGTCCGCAGTCTGATGAATGGTTGTCATCATCTTACGCATGGAATCAAAGGGAGCCTCAGCCACACGGACATATTCCTTTTCCAGCTGATCCTTTGGAAGTCCATTCTTTGCAGCATCATTTACAAGAGCACACTCGGTAGGTTCTCCCACTGCCTCGCCGCTGTCAGCGCTTAAGGAGGCGTCGGAACAGAGCGCCATGGCTGTCTCCAACAGCTTCTCATCATCTGCCACATGCTCTACAACAGTCATCTTGTTCTGTGTCAGAGTACCCGTCTTATCAGAACAGATAATCTGCGTACATCCCAGAGTTTCCACTGCTGTCAGCTTACGGATAATGGCATTTCTGCGGGACATATTTGTAACGCCGATGGAAAGCACGATGGTAACAACCGCTGCCAGACCCTCAGGAATCGCAGCTACTGCCAGAGAAACAGCTACCATAAATGTACTTAAGATCGTATCGCCTGTAATGCCTTCTGCGCTTCCCTGAGCACGGAACAGGCCTACTGCAAAGATAACCACACAGATTCCCACCACCAGCATGGTCAGGAACTTACTCAGCTGATTCAGCTTGATCTGAAGAGGCGTTTCCTCATCCTTAGCCTGAGCAAGAGCATCTGCAATCTTACCCATTTCTGTATCCATACCTGTCGCTGTGATGACAGCTTTTCCACGACCGTATACAACGGTTGATCCCATGTATACCATGTTTTTACGATCGCCTAAAGGTACATCCTTTTCTCCGCCCAGATTTAACACCTGGATGATCTTGTCTACCGGAACAGACTCTCCGGTCAGAGCCGCTTCCTCGATCTTCATGCTGGCGCACTCGATGATTCGTCCGTCTGCCGGTACGGAATCTCCCGCTTCCAGGATGACCACATCACCGGGTACCAGTTCCTCACTCTTTAATGTAACAAGCTTTCCGTCGCGCAGCACCTTACTGGTAGCTGCAGCAATCTCCTGCAGGGCTGCAATCGCCGCCTCTGCCTTGCTCTCCTGAACAACGCCCAGAACTGCATTGATAATAACTACCGCCATGATGATGATCACATCTGCAAAGGACTCGCCCTCATAGTAAGCGGTAATACCTGAAATAACAGCCGCCACGATCAGAATAATGATCATGGGATCTGCCAGTTCATCAAGAAACTTCTTAAGCAGGGAATCCTTTTTCCCCTCCTTCAGCTTGTTATGCCCGAATTTTTCCAGACGGCCTGCAGCTTCCTGAGAAGAAAGTCCTTCTTCTGAGGTATTCTGCTCCTTTAGCACATCCTGAATACTGGACAGGTACTCTTTCATTGCTTTTTCCTCCTTTTATTATCTGGAAGTGTCTTTCTTCATCATGCCCGCCCGCTTCCTCAGCTATACATCTTCCGGCAGGTACATCCGGCGTATTTCCTGTATTGGTACAAACAAAAACGAGACCTACCAGAAGCCCCTTCCATTAAAGAAGACTTCCGATAAGTCTCGTCATTTAAAACCAAGCCACGGACACGCTCCGATGCTGTTGACTTCGCTACACGGTTCCCGACCTGAAAACTGCCGGTCAACTGCGCTGACTACTCCCTTACTGCCCATAATGCTATCACGGACAGGGGAAACTGTCAAGATTCTATTTTCAGGAGTTTTTATGTTCCTCTAAAAAATGGCCCGCGTATTGCCATATATTCCGTATCCATCGGAAGTTCTCTCACTGTATTTAAAGCAGCCTCTCCAACCCCGGATACAGCGCTCCCGCTATCACCAGTCCGCTGATCCCCTGGATCCCATTGGCAGAGAGACTTAAAAGAGCGGCTGCCGGGCCATAGAGAACGCTTTCAAAAAGAAAGTATCCTCCTGCAACCAGCAAAATATCAGCTATACCACCATATAAAACTGCCAGCTTCCTGCTTTTTCCTTTACTCACTACATGACAGTATACTACAGATGTGACAGCTGCCACAAGGCCTTTGACTGCAAATGTAATCGGTACATAGATAAAATATCCGCCCAGTAAATCCGCCATACAGGAGCCAATTCCGGCTGCCAGAAATGCAGTTACCGGATCCAGAAAAATCCCGGACAGAATAACCACGGCATCACCCGGATGAATATATCCTCCGGTACCTGGTGTTGGAATCCGGATTGACATGGTAAACACACAGATCAGGGCTGCAAACAGGGCTGCTGTTACCAGTTTTTTTACAGAAATATTCCGCATCATACGTTCCTCCTTGATTTTTCACGGTTTCCCGTAGTATAGCAGAATTATGGACTGGTTAAAATATCCATTTCTGTTATTTTAAACCAGTCCAGTTCTTTGTTTCCTGTTATCTTTTCATTCCTGTCTTTGCCATGTCTTTTATCCTGTCCATACAATGCTCAAAAAAGATCTTATATGCCAGACAAAAATAATTCTTATAATAATCGCTTCCCTCCACAGGATCTCTGTAGCGCTGGCATCCACCCCGGCAGAGAAAGAAATAGGGGCATTCCCGGCACTGGGGATCCAGCTGGCGGGAGCGCTTTATAAAGCCAGTCTCCTGACGCCGCTTATCCATCTCTTCCATGGTATTTTCATTAAAGTTCCCCAGACGATATTCATCCAGCATATAAAAATCACAGGGGTAGGCGCTTCCGTCCGCTTCTACCACATACTGAATCCCGCACTCGCCTCTCTGGTCGCAGGCCTCAGGGTAATACCCCATCAAAAGGGCAATATAATTTTCAAACTGACGGATATAAGGCTGCCTGTTTTTCTGCCAGTCCTTATACCAGAGATCAAAGAGCCGGGTGAGAAATCTGCCATAGTTCTCCGGCGAAATGGCATATTCCGTCTTCTGATGGCCTTCACCCAGAGGATCCAGGCAGGCAATATACTGCTGATAGTTCCATCCTCTGCGGCTGTATGCCTTATAGATTTCCTCTATCTGTCCGGCTGTTTTTTCTGTCACAACCGTAAGAATATTATACTCTACGCCGTAAGCATCCATAAGCTCTGCGGCTTTTATCACCACATCATAGGTCCCGTTTCCCTTTTTATCATGGCGGCAGGCATCATGGGTTTCTTTCGTTCCGTCAACAGAAAGTCCTACCAGAAAATGATTTTCAGCCAAAAAGCGGCACCATTCCTCATCCAGAAGAGAGCCGTTGGTCTGGAAGGCATTATGTACCTGTATTCCTCTGCGGTTGTACTTATTCTGAAATTCTACCGCTTTTCGGAAAAAGTCCAGCCCCCTCAGCGCAGGCTCTCCCCCCTGATAGGCATAATTAACCTGCCTCTGTGCATGGACCATGGTTCTTCGAATCACATTTTTCAGTGTTTCCTCAGACATAAAACCATAGGATTCCTGCTCTCTTTTCTGCATCTCATCGCAGTAAAAACAGTAATCACAGCGCATATTGCACATTCCCGAAGAGGGTTTCATCAAAACACTTGGGTCCGGCATACGTTATCTCCCCATTTTTCTTAAAATACTTCTCTGAGTACCAGATCCACTACCTTTTCAAAGGTCTGCTTTACCCTTGCAGCCGTTTCTACTACCTCTGCATGATTTAAAGGCTGATCCAGAATGCCTGCTCCCGGATTCGTGACGCAGGAAACTCCCAGTACAGGAATGCCGCAGTGTCCGCACACAATCGCCTCCGGAACAGTAGACATTCCCACTGCATCCGCCCCCAGCAGTCCTGCCATGCGGACCTCTGCCGGCGTCTCATAGTTCGGGCCGGAAAACATCATGTATACGCCCTCTTCCAGATGAATTCCATTTTCGCAGGCTTTTTCCTTCAGACTCTTTCTGAAGCCTGGGTCATATACACAGCTCATATCCGGGAAACGGGGACCGTCTTCCTCAAAATTTGGCCCAATTAACGGATTAGAGCCCGAATAATTAATATGATCCCTGATAACCATCAGTGTTCCCGGCTCATAGGAGCGATTTACGCCTCCAGCCGCATTAGTGAGAAGAACCTTCTTCACGCCCAGACGCTTCATGATGCGGATGGGAAGGGTGATCAGTCTCTGACTGTATCCCTCATAATAGTGGACTCTTCCCTGCATGGCGATCACCTTTTTCCCCATACAGGTTCCCAGTACAAACTGGCCCGCATGGCCCGCCACAGTGGATACCGGAAAATCAGGAATATCATGATAGGAAATCTTTACAGGGTTTTCGATCTTATCCGCATAATCTCCCAGACCGCTTCCCAGAATCATACCGATCTCCGGCTCAAAATCTGTCCTTTCGCGGATGATCCGGACAGAATCCTCAATGATCTTTATCTCTTTTTCAGTTGTCATGGCTAGCACCTCTTTCTAAGCTATTGCTTTAAATCCACCATAAAACAATATATGGACTCCATAGCTTGTTTTCATTTTAAACATTAGAAAGCCTTTTGTAAAGATTTGGCCTGACAGCTTTTAATCCGCTACTCTCCCAGAACTCAATCCCTCCTTTTTCCTCTTGCGCCAAGATACTGTTTCCGATATTCTCCAGGCGTAACGGACATAAGCTGTTTAAACACCCGTTCAAAATAAGTCAGACTGTTGAATCCAAGGCGATTGGCTATTTCCGTCATAGTCATCTCACGATTCAGAAGATATTCCCTGCTGGCTGCGATTCTGAATAAATTCACATATTCGGAAACTGTAAAATTTGTTACCTCTTTAAAAATACGGCACAAATAGGATCGGCTCATATAAAATCTTCCAGCCAGTTCATCAACATTTTCATGCTCCTCATAATGACCGGCAAGATAATCCGCAATCATACATACCCTTTTCTGCTTTTCCAAAGACCCCTGCATTGACGCTGAGTGAAAATTCTTTTCTCTGAATTTTTCCAGCTGGCTGCTGCACACCAAAAGATTTAAAATCAACATTCTCAGCCTCAATTCTCTCTGTTCAGTTCCCCGATCCGTAATCGTTTTTTCTATTTTTTCAAAAACATCACGAATCTCCTCACATTTTCCTGTCTGAAAAACACCACAGCGCTGGGAAAACACCCGTTCCATATCTATACCCACCGCCTGACAGATTGGCGCAAATTCCGCCTCCTTTATCTCAATCAATATCCGGTCATGATATCTTCCTCCGATTATATTCAGCTTTGGAATACGCCTTTTATCTATAAAGGCAACACTTCCTGCCGCCATTTTTACACACCGGATTCCCGATTCAAAATAATACCTCTCTCCGTCTATTATATATTGAATCTGGTACTCGTTTCTGAAATAACCTACATTTTTTGTAAAATCTCTGTCTCTTTTCACTCTGCTGACTGCAAATCCTGAAAAGCACTCCCTGTATATGATTTGAAACACAGCAAACCCTTTCTTTTACCATCCAGCATGCAGCTATCCTTTCACACCCCCTGCAGATATTCCCTCCACAAATTCATTCTGAGCCAGGAAAAATACAATCAGCGTAGGAAGAAGAGCGATTATCGAGCTTACCAATACCCTGTTCCAGGCCGTTCCTGCATCTGCATCCATAGACATTTTCATAAAGATAGATGCCGGATACCGGCTGACTGTCTTTACATAGATAAGAGGCCCCTGAAAATCATTACTGGACCACATAAACTGAAACAAAGCGCAGGAGACAAGAGAAGGCTTCAGCATGGGCACAATTACCCTGCATAATGTCTGAAATGTATTGCATCCATCAATTTCCGCAGCCTCTTCCAACTCTCTGGGAACCCCACGCAAAAACTGGAGCAGCATAAATACAAAGTATGACTCAACTGCAAATAAGGTAGGAACGATCAAAGGAGCATATGAATCCGTCCATCCCCAACTGCTGAACATAATATACTGCGGAGCATTTAAAACAACCTGGGGCAAAAACAGTGTAGCAACCATTAAACCGCACATAAGATTACGGCCCGGATATCTGAATCTTGAAAAACTATATGCGGTCAATACAAAGGAAATCAGTGTGAAAACCACCTTGGGAATTACAATCATATATGTATTGAGCATAGATTTCCACAATGTAATCTGCCCACCCACCGGTTTTCCCAATCCGTCAAAGGCATCAAATACCCACTTTTTCGGAAAGATAGCCGCACTCGAAAAAATTTCTGCATTTGTCTTAAATACGGCGAAGCACATCCACACTAGAGGATATACCATAATAATTCCAACTATGATCAGAATAGCATACTGAACTATATTTTTCCATGTCTTTTTCTTCATGTTCAACTTCATCAGCGTCCACCATCCTCATCTGAATAATATACCCATTTCTTTTGACTCATAAAAGCTACCAAAGACAGTCCGCCTACTACTGTAAATAATACCCAAGCCTGAGCCGATGCCATTCCCATATCAAATTTAAGGAAAGCATTGTTGTAAATCAGAAGCGAAATCAATGTAGTGGCTCCGTTTGGTCCTCCATTTGTGATAACATACGGACCGTTAAATTCCTGAAATGCCGCGCAAAGCTGTGTAATCAGGTTATAAAAAATAACCGGACTTATCATTGGGATTGTAATTTTAAAAAACTGCTTCCATTTGTTTGCTCCATCTATACTGGCCGCTTCATACAGATCCCTGGGCACTCCTTTTAAGGCAGCGAGAAAAATAATCATAGAAGAACCAAATTGCCAAACTCTAAGAAGACAGATTAAAAACAACGCATATCCCGGATCTCCCAGCCATGATGGCCCTTCAATCCCCAAAACCATCAGCAGATTATTAATTACGCCCTGTTTCTGAAACAGTGCTTTCCATAATACAGCTACTGCAATAGAACCGCCTAAAACAGACGGAATATAGTAAGCGGTTCGAAAAAATCTTACCCCTTTTAAATTGAAGCAAAGAATATACGCTATAAACAATGCTGCCGTCAGTTTTAATGGCACTGTCAAAAATGCATATTTAAAGGTTATGGTTAAAACCTTCAGCATCTGAGGGTCTGTAAATATCTGCCTGTAATTGTCCAGAGTGTACCAATATGAGCTTTTCTGCAAATTCATATCTGTAAAACTGTAATATAAAGATGATAAAAACGGATATCCCTTAAACACCAAAAAACCAATCAGCCAGGGGACTGCATACAAAAATCCGATCCTCATCCTTCTTCTTTCCCTGGCAGAATACAAACTTTTGTTCTGTTTCTGTATTTTCACACCGATCCTCCTCTTAATTATGCATGGTGGCACATCATATGATTGATGTGCCACCAACACCTGCATAATACCCGGTTTTATTCTGTACTATTTGGACATTTTGGCATTCATGCCATCCAGAAGCATTTTAGCTGCCCCCTTAGCATCTGTCTCTCCATATGCAAATGCATTAAATACTTTATCGTATAAGCCTTCTGTTGTCGCCTTGTACTCGCTGCACTCGAAATACTCATCCATCGGGAATGTATTATCTTCAAGAGCATACTCTGTTGCCATTTTAGTCAGCTCATCCACATTTCCAGATGCCTCCAAAGCCTCCAGACCTGCTTTCGAATAAGGGATTCCTCTTTCATTTGCCATAAGAGCTACACCCTCAGGATCGTTTAACATGAACTCAAGAAGAGCGGCTGCTTCCTTGGGATATTTACAGGTTTTGGTAATTCCGAATGTCATAGATGCTCTGAACATACCGCCTTTATGCGGGAATCCTTCAAACATATGGGAAGTTACCATAGCCTCCGGATTAGGAAGAGCAGCCTTGGGATTTGCAGAGGATGTATTCCATGTGTATACGCCTGCCCATTTTCCCCCTGTCCATACTGGCGACTGCTCAACAGGATTGGCTGCATTATCTGCAATCATCTGCAGAGTGGGAATTACATGGGCTTCCTCCAGAGACTGAATCATCTCAAAGCCTTCTGCAATTTCCTCCTCGGTATAATTGCACTGATTGCCTGTTACCCACTCTTTTCCATACTTTGACTCAAGATACCATACCATGAATAAAGAGCGATCCAACGTATTAAGCATCATTGGATAATATTCATCACCCAGCTTTTCTTTAAAGGCAGCGCCGGATGCCAAAAGATCATCCCATGTTTTCGGAATAGGAACTCCTGCCTGATCAAACGTATCTTTATTCCAGAACATCACTCTGGCTGCCATGGAAACCGGAACCGCCCTCAGTTCCCCGTCTACTGTATAGGGTTCAAGGTTTTCAAACTGGCTCAAATCCAGATAATCGGACAGCTGATTTAAGTCGTAGAAAACTTCTCCATCTCCGCCAAACATAGTATGCCAGAACGGCCCCATCTGCACAATATCGTCTGCCTTTCCCTGAGAAAACGCCAGTCCCATTTTAGATTCCCAACCAGTCCATCCGCCAAAGCTTGATTCCACCTTAATATTGGGATATTTTTTCATGAATGCCTCGATTGCCTTCTGCGTAGCTTCATGACGGCTTTCTCCTCCCCACCAGCTGATAGTAAGGGTTATGTCCTCTGTGGTAAGTCCCTCTTCCCCTGCTGCTTCCGACGTCTCCACATTTGCTGCCGCAGCCTCACTGGTCTTTGCCTCACTCTCTTCGCTTCCCGGCTTTACCGCCTTACCGGCACAGGCTGTCATAGACATTGCCATTGATGCAGTTAATACTGCTGCCATAGATTTCTTTAATAATTTTCTCATTGAAATAACCTCCTGCTTTATCTCTTTGCGGACATTCTGATTCCGCATTTAATACAACGCTTTAATCCCTTCTGCCCGTACTGTCCAGTTTTCAGGAAAACCCGGCATTTTTTTTCCACAGCCTCTGTAACCGGCTGCCATCATGGCCAGAGCATAGAGAAATGATCCATTACCCGGAAGGTACAAAGGAAGATCCTTCCTGTATCCCTGTTTATTGTGACCGTTTAATACATATTCATTTTTCTGTGTATCTTTCAAAAGAATATCTACAGCCAGATCCCCCAGATCCAGACGAACGGCTGTCATTGCCATTACGGCAAAATCCCACCCCCAGGCAGTGTTAAAATCCCAGACCTCGAGAACCTTCTGAAGTGTCCGTTCTACCGTTTCCCGATCCAGGCGGTCGCCCCTGAGTATTCCACAGGCCATCAGCATGGACGGATGATCCTTTGCGTGATTTATATAAGTATCGGCACCATTCTCATGGGCAAGATAAACTCCCTCCGCAGATGCCGGAAGCGCCATGGCCTCGCTTACCATCCCCCATCTGCTGTTCCCCTTTCTTCCAGAACGCTTTGCCCATTCATCAGCAATATTCAAAGCTTCTCTCCAGTATTCCAATTCAAATACCGGATTAAGAGTTGTTTCCGGATCGTGAGTTTCCTGTACCGGAATCAGCGGAGGCCGCAACTCATATACGTTTTTCTCACTGTTCCATTCTGCAAAATCTGCCATAAAATCAGCGGTTTCTCTGACAATTCCATAATATTTTTCCACCAGCTCTTCAGATGGTTCTGACTGATAAAGCAATTCCAGCATAAAAATAATGTGGGGCTGCTGCCAGATCAACAGCGGAGCAATCGGAGATGGCGAATCTTCTCCATCACAGCCTACCATCTTGGGCCAGCGTATCCCCTTATATCCGTTTCTCTCCGCATTTTCTTTTGCTTCATCCCGGTGCTCTATGTACCATTCAAAGGATTTTTCAAGCAGTCTCCCCTGAGAATAGGCCGGGAGAAAAGCGCTATGCCAAAAATGCATCTCAAGATGAAACTTACCGTACCAGCTGTTGCAGCTCAGTCCCGTTTCAGCCGGCGGAAGGCTTCCTGCGCATTGCAGCCGAAGAAGATACAATGAAAGAATTTCCCTGCGCTCCAGTTCATGAGCTCTGGTATCCTGTGTTTCCCCAAAATCAATCAGGCCGGTATTTTCCCAGTAATCCCTCCAAAACACTTCGCTTTCTTCACAGCACTTATTAAATGTCGCGAACTGCCTGGGCACAGCGCGGTCAGTTAAAATAGTGATCTCCGCTTTTGCTGCATCAAATCGAATTGAGAAACGATGTTCCTCCTCCTGTATCATCTGCGCTCCATCCAGTTCTATCATAACCTGATACAGTAAATCATCCATAACACGATTTATCAGATACCGTTTTTCTCCAAGAGAAACCAGATAGCTTCCATGTCTGGATGGAGAAGTCCAGTCCGAACCGGTTATATCCGGAGAACCGTAGGGAAATTCCAGTTCCAGGCTCATATTTTTTTTCAACGATTCCCCTGCTTCTATCCTCAGTCCAAGCCGATTGCTGTTTCCGCTGCATACAGTCTGTACCTTTACCGCTTCCTTATCAACTTGAAACGAACTGTTTAAAATACCCGTATACAAATCCAGTTCCTGATGGACCTCTGTAATCTGCCCCGAGGAAATCCTTCGTCCATTTACCCGGAACCCCAAACGGTAAAGATTTATCTTATGAGGATTTTTTCTCAGCCAGTCATAAACCTTCTCGTTCTTCTCCGTTTTTTTCACAGGATAGCGAAATGTACGTCCTTCGCGTTTATAGGAAGTCATCTCCAGATCTTTAAGACTGTACACACGTCCATGGTCACTCTCTGTATGCCATCCAAAATTTCCCATTGTACAGAGAGGAAATGCATCTCTATACTCTTCATACAATGTTTGAACTCCCGTTACATCCGCTGTAAAAACGAACTCTCCATTCCCCACGGAAAGCGGAGAATCATATGCTGGTTCGTACAATATTATGTTGTGTTTTTTTATCAATTTATATCGGTTTATCATCTATTTTTTAGAGTTTTTTACTGTTTTCTCTTTCCTTTCTTTGTTTCCATTAGTATATACCGTCATTTTTATTTTTTCAATATTCCCGCCTCATTGTGGCCCAATACTGAAAATCCGCATCAAATTCAAACTATATTTACTGCCTCTTTCCAAAAAAAGAACGGTCATTTTCACAAAAGAAAAGCCGTTCTTTCCAACACTCAGAAGAAAATCTCTGCCTGTATATTTCTGATTTTACCGATTCTCAATCTCCATCAGCATATTCACCCGTCTCTCATGTCTGCCGCCTTCAAACTCAGCGTCCAGCCATGCTTCGGTGATCATCTTTGCCATCTCGCTTCCCACTACTCTGGCGCCAAAGGCAAGGACGTTGCTGTTATTGTGCATACGGGACAGCTTTGCGCTGTAGGGTTCGCTGCATACACAGGCGCGCACGCCCTTTACCTTATTAGCTGCCAGTGAAATGCCTACGCCGGTGCCGCAGATCACGATACCCAGATCTGCTTCTTTGGAAGCCACAGCCCGTCCTACCTTTTCACCATATACAGGGTAATCGCAGCTTTCTGTAGAATTGGTACCCAAATCAATAACCTCGTAGCCTTTTCCCTCTACAAACTCCTTAATAATATTTTTAAGCTCAATGGCTGTATGGTCGTTTCCCATTGCAATTTTCATTTTCATTTTCTCCTCATTCTCTCAAAAAATTCCTCCATCCGGTCAAGCCGGGAGGTCATGGACATAAGCAGCAGATCTGCCGCAGTAAGCGCTGCCATGGCTTCTGCCACCACAACTGCCCTTGGAACGATAATGGGATCGTGACGTCCATGGATCTCGATCTCCCGTTCTTTCCCGCTCCGGTCCACCGTGGACTGAGGCTGGGCAATGGACGGAGTAGGCTTAAAGGCCGCCCGTATTACAACCGGGCTGGAATCGCTCATCCCTCCCAGGACGCCACCGGAGTGATTGGTTCGCTTGGCCGGGTGGCCCGCACTGTCAATGCAGAAGCTGTCGTTATTCTGTGAACCGGTGGATACTGCCGCCTCAAATCCGTCTCCGATCTCAACGCCTTTCACTGCTCCAATGGACATCATGGCTTTTGCCAGAGCCGCATCCAGCTTGTCAAACACCGGCTCTCCCACGCCTGCGGGAAGCCCCTCGATCACACACTCTACCACACCGCCGCAGGAATCCCTTCGAGCCATCATATCCTCTAAATAACTCTCTGCTTCCTTTGCCGCAATGTCATCAGGCATATAAAGACGGTTTTCCCACATTTTGGAAATCTCCATCCGGGACCGGTCGATGCTTACAGGGCCGATTGCGCTGGTATAAGCAAAAACCCTTACCCCAAGGCGCTCCAGAAGCTTTGCGGCCACTGCTCCGGCTGCTACCCGGCCAATGGTCTCCCGTCCGGAGGAACGGCCGCCTCCTCTGTAATCCCTGAAGCCATACTTTTGATCAAAGGTGAAATCTGCATGACCGGGGCGGTATACATCCATGATATTGCTGTAATCGTGGGATCTCTGGTCTGTATTCCGCACCTCCAGGGCAATCGGCGTTCCGGTTGTCTTTCCTTCAAAGACGCCAGAAAGGATTTCCACCTGATCGCCCTCCTGTCTGGCTGTGGTAAAGCGGCTCTGCCCCGGCTTTCTCCGGTCTAAATATCTCTGAATATCTTCTTCATCTAAGGGCAGACCTGCCGGACAGCCGTCTATGACCACGCCAATGCCCTTTCCATGGGACTCTCCCCAGGTGCTGACGCGAAAAAGCGTCCCGTAAACTGAACCCGCCATGACTAATCTCCAATCTTTACAATCGCACAGCAGTTTGGTTCATTAACCGGAATGCTTCTTCCGCTCATGACCAGAAGTCCCTTCTCATAGTCTACCTTAAAGAAGGAAATGCTGCCGCTGTCATGGTTAATGGACGCAATATGCTTCCCATCCGGGAAAACAGCCACGTCCTTAGGATATTCGCCGCTGACCGGCAGGCAGCAGATCATGGAAAGAAGTCCTGTTTCCTCATCCCTGCTGTAGATACTTACCGTATTCTCTCCCGCATTGGTGCAGTAAACATACTTCTCATCCCAGGACATACGCATCGCGCAGGCTGCCGTAAGATTGCCCGGATTTTTCGTCGAGGTAGTAGAAATCGTCTGGATCTTCTCGATTACGGGAGCTCTGTCCCCTGTCTCATAAGTAAATACATCAATTACATTTTTAAGCTCGTACATCAGATAAAGGAAGCGTCCGTCCCTGCTGAACCGGAAATGTCTGGGCGCAGATTCCAGGTCGCAGCGGATGGCGTCTACCTGAACCATCTTCTGTTCCTTATCATTAAAGCGGTAAATCTTTACCTGATCCACTCCGTTATCCACACTGAGGACGTATTTATTGTCCGGCATCCGGCGGGTGCATGTCACGTGAGGGCGGAAATTACGCTCTGCCACGCTTCCGTATCCTTTATCATATACACCGTCCACGATCCCCCCTACGGAGCCGTCTTTGTTCAAGCTCAGGATCGTGGTCTTTCCGTCATGATAACCGGATACGAAGATAAACTTGTCCTCCAGATCGCTGCACAGATGACAGCCCCTCATTCCGCGGATGGGCGCGCTGTTTAAACGCGCCAGGGCGCCGTTCTGCAGGATCCGGAAAGACACCACTCCTTCATCGGCAATGGAATACAATGTCTTTCCATCGCTGGAGGCAATTACATAGGAAGAATTATTTACCTCCATCTCGCATCGCTCCTTAAACGTTCCCTTCTCCACATCTACGTCAAATACTGTGATTCCCTTTGCTTTCCCGGTATAGGAGTAGGATCCCACATATGCCATATATCTGCCGCTCATACCTGTATTTACCTCCTGAAAATAAGTCCGATTTTGTTAAAACCTATCATATCATAATTTTTATTATTTGTTAACCGCTAACTTTCAGAAAAGGTATTGACACCTGATTTATTTCATGTATAATGAAATTCGCCTTGTTTATTATTACTAAACTTTTTGATTATTTATATATCGGGTTAGTATTGCTAAACTTTTTGTATATTTTGCAGCCGTGCAGGGAGGAATTGTATGGATATCGGAAACAGACTGAAGGAGCTTCGTGTCTTAAAGGGACTGACTCAGGAGGAGCTGGCCGACCGCTCGGAGCTTTCCAAGGGGTTTATCTCTCAGCTGGAACGCAATCTGACCTCCCCCTCTATCGCTACTCTGATGGATATTCTCCAGTGTCTGGGAACTACCATCGGGGAGTTTTTTACGGAAGAGCCTGAGGAACAGATCGTATTCGGCACTCAGGACTACTTTGAAAAAGTAGATCCTGAATACAACAATGAAATCAAATGGATCATTCCCAATGCTCAGAAAAACACCATGGAACCCATTCTCTTAACGCTCAAAGCCGGCGGTTCTACCTACCCGGATACACCTCATGAGGGAGAAGAATTTGGCTATATTCTGAAGGGTTCTGTTTCCATCCATCTGGGAAAAAAGACATACCATGCCAAAAAGGGAGAATCCTTCTATTACACAGCAGATAAAAAACACTATCTTTCAAGCAAAAACGGCGCCATGCTCATCTGGGTAAGTTCACCTCCCAGTTTTTAATACGGCCTCCGTTGTAAAAAAGACAATGTTATGACCCACTTCACTTTATAAAGGAGAAAAGACAAATGAGCCAGCCATTGATTGATTTACAGCACATCTCAAAAAGCTTTGACGGCGAGCTGATCCTGGATGATCTGAATCTCTCCATCAGGGAAAACAGCTTCGTCACCTTACTTGGTCCCAGCGGCTGCGGAAAGACCACTACTCTGCGTATCCTGGGAGGCTTTACCAGTCCCGATACCGGAAGGGTTCTCTTTGATGGTCAGGATATCACAAAGCTTCCGCCCAACAAGCGGCAGTTAAATACGGTTTTTCAGAAATATGCCCTGTTTCCTCATATGAGCATTGCAGACAATATTGCCTTTGGCCTGAAAATAAAAAACAAGCCCAAAAGCTATATTGATGACAAAATCCGCTACGCATTAAAGCTGGTCAATCTCTCCGGCTACGAAAAGCGCGATGTAACCTCTCTCTCCGGCGGTCAGCAGCAGCGTATTGCCATTGCAAGAGCCATTGTAAACGAACCGAGAGTGCTGCTCCTTGACGAGCCTCTGGGCGCTCTGGATTTAAAGCTGCGCCAAGATATGCAGTATGAACTGATCCGCCTGAAAAATGAGCTTGGCATCACTTTTATCTATGTAACCCACGATCAGGAAGAGGCTCTTACCATGTCAGACACCATTGTTGTTATGAACCAGGGCTATATCCAGCAGATGGGATCTCCGGAGCAGATCTACAATGAGCCGGAAAATGCCTTTGTAGCCGACTTTATCGGCGAAAGCAACATCGTTCACGGCATCATGCTTCAGGACGAGCTGGTTGAGATCTTCGGAGCAAAATTTGCCTGTGTGGATAAGGGCTTTGGCACAAATAAGCCAGTGGATGTCGTGATCCGTCCTGAAGATATCGACCTTGTAGAACCGGAAAAGGGCACGCTTGTCGGCACAGTGACCCATCTGATCTTCAAGGGTGTTCACTATGAGATGGAAGTTACTACCCCGGACGGCTTTGAGTGGCTGGTTCACTCCACTGATATGTTCCCCGTTGGAAAGCAGGTGGGAATCCATGTAGATCCCTTTGATATCCAGATCATGAACAAGCCTGCGTCTGAGGATGAGGAGGCGCTGGGAGTCGATGAATAAGGAAAAGAAATATCTCGATCTGGGGAAATCCCTTCTCTCCGGCCCCTATCTGGTCTGGATGACCGGTTTTACTATTATTCCTCTGCTCATGATTCTCTGGTATGGACTGACGGGACGTGACGGAGCTTTTACATTGGAAAATATCCTGTCAATCGCAGAACCGGATCATATGAAGGCTCTGATGCTGTCTCTGGGTTTATCCCTGATCAGCACTCTGCTTTGCCTTTTTCTTGCATATCCTCTGGCTATGATTTTAAGAGGACGGGGAAATAAGGCCGGCAGCTTTATCGTATTTATTTTTATCCTCCCCATGTGGATGAATTTTCTGCTGAGAACCCTTGCATGGCAGACGCTTCTGGAGAAAAACGGCGTAATCAACGGAATCCTTTCCTTTTTCCATCTGCCCGGTATCTCCATTATCAATACTCCGGCAGCTATTGTACTGGGTATGGTATACAACTTCCTGCCCTTTATGGTTCTTCCGATTTATAATGTACTTGCCAAGATTGACGACAGCGTTATCAATGCGGCTCAGGATCTGGGAGCCAATACCTTCCAGACCTTTATAAAGATCTGGCTTCCTTTAAGCCTTCCGGGAGTCATCAGCGGAATCACCATGGTATTTGTGCCTTCTCTGACCACATTCGTTATCTCAGACCTCTTAGGCGGCAGCAAGATCCTTCTCATCGGAAATGTAATCGAGCAGGAGTTCACACGCGGAAGCAACTGGAACCAGGGAAGCGGTCTTTCCCTGGTGCTGATGATCTTTATTCTGATCAGCATGGCTATGATTGCCAAATATGACAAAAATGGAGAAGGGAGCGCATTCTGATGGTAAAAAGCAGAAAAATGATACGGAAGATCATTTCCGATTTCTATATGGTGCTTATCCTGATCTTTTTGTACGCACCCATCCTCACTATGATGGTATTGTCCTTTAACCAGTCCAAATCCAGAGCACGGTGGGGCGGTTTTACTCTTGACTGGTATCTGCAGATGTTTGACAGCCGCTCCATTATGAGCGCCCTGTCAACCACCCTGATTATTGCCTTTGTTTCAGCCCTTGCGGCAGCTGTTATCGGAACAGCGGCAGCTATTGCCATTCAGTCCATGAGGCTGGTTCCCAGGACAATTATTATGGGGATCACAAACATTCCCATGCTGAATGCAGATATCGTTACAGGCATTTCACTGATGCTGTCCTTTATTGCCTTTGGCGTATCATTAGGCTTTAAAACCGTGCTGATCGCTCATATCACCTTTAATATACCTTATGTGATCTTAAGCGTCATGCCCAAACTGAAGCAGACGGATAAGAGTACCTATGAGGCGGCTCTGGATCTGGGAGCCACTCCCCTTCAGGCCTTTTTCAAGGTGGTATTCCCGGATATTCTGCCCGGAGTGCTGTCCGGCTTCCTTTTATCCTTTACCATGTCCCTTGATGATTTTATTATCACCCATTTTACAAAGGGCGCAGGCATCAATACTTTGTCTACACTGATTTACAGCGAGGTACGCAGGGGCATTAAGCCATCCATGTATGCCCTTTCCACAGTCATTTTCCTGACTGTACTGATCCTTCTGCTGATCGTAAATTTCCGTTCCTTTAAGAAAAAGGACTGAAATAATTCATTACTATTAAAAAGGAGAGCGACCCATGAAACGAACACCCATCCTCCTCACAGCAGGAGCACTGGCTGCCCTGATGACCGCAGGTCTTCTGACCGGCTGCGGCGGTTCCGGCAAAAATGGTTCTTCGGGAGATGACAACAAGCTTTATGTATACAACTGGGGCGAATATATTGACGAAAGCGTCATCGACGACTTTGAAAAGGAAACCGGTATTCAGGTGGTCTACGACGTATTTGAAACCAACGAAGAAATGTATCCTGTAATTGAAGCCGGAGGCGTAAGCTACGATGTGGTATGTCCCTCCGACTATATGATCCAGAAGATGATCGAAAACAACCTTCTGGCTGAAATCAACTTTGACAATATCCCCAATTACAAAGAAATCGGACAGGAATATCTGGATATATCCAAAGGTTTTGACCCGGAAAACAAATATTCCGTTCCCTACTGCTGGGGTACCATGGGAATCCTCTACAATACGCAGATGATCGAGGAGCTGGGCGTTCCTGCTCCCACCAAATGGGCCGATCTGTGGGATGAACGTCTGGAGGGAGAAATTCTCATGCAGAACAGCGTCCGCGACGCCTTTACCGTAGCTTTAAAGAGCCTTGGATATTCCTTAAATACCCAAAATCCTGATGAACTGCAGCAGGCAAAGGATGAGCTGATCCGCCAGAAGCCTCTGGTTCAGGCTTATGTAATTGATCAGGTAAGAGATAAGATGATCGGCGGAGAAGCAGCCGTGGGAGCCATCTACTCCGGAGAAATGCTCTATATCCAGAATGCAGTTAAGGAGCAGGAAGCTGATTTTACTCTGGAGTATATAATTCCGGAGGACGGAACCAACTACTGGGTTGACTCCTGGGTCATTCCCGCCAATGCAGAGCACAAAGAAAATGCAGAAAAATGGATTGACTTTCTGTGCCGCCCCGATATCGCAAAGAAAAATTTTGAGTACATTACCTATGCCACTCCCAACAAAGGTGCCTATGAGCTGCTGGATGAGGAGCTGAAACAGAATAAAGCTCTGTTCCCGGATCTCTCCGCTCTCACCAACTGTGAAATCATACAGTACCCCGGCGAAGAAGCCGACGCCCTTTATAACGAGCTCTGGAAAGAGGTCAAGGCAAACTGACGGACTGCTGCGGCTGTCCCATCTACGCATTTACTAATGGAGGATAAGAATGAAAAAGAAAACAGCTGTTTCACTGGGCATGCTCTCTCTGGCCCTTGCCGCCGGTCTTCTCACTGCCTGCGGTTCCGGCCAAAAAACCGGGGCTGAGGAAGGCTCCGGCGAAGACAACAAATTATATGTATACAACTGGGGCGAATACATTGACGAAAGCGTAATTGACGAATTTGAGGAAGAAACAGGAATCGAAGTCGTATACGACCTTTTTGAAACAAATGAAGAAATGTATCCCATCATAGAAGCGGGAGCGGTAAAGTACGATGTGATCTGTCCTTCCGACTATACCATCCAGCGTATGATCCAGAATAACCTGCTGGCTGAAATCAATTTTGACAATGTACCCAATATCAAAGAAATCGGCCCGGAATATATGGATATGGCAAAGGATTTTGATCCGGAAAACAAATATGCCGTTCCCTACTGCTGGGGCACAGAAGGAATCCTCTATAATAAGCAGCGCTTTGATGAGCTTGGCATCCCATATCCCACCAAATGGGCAGATCTGTGGAATCCTGAGTTAGAGGGCGAGATCCTGATGCACAATACCCTGCGCTATGCATTTATGGCCGCATTAAAGATCAAGGGCCACTCTTTGAATACCACAGACCCGGATCAGCTAGCTGAGGCCAGAGATATGCTCATTGAGCAGAAGCCCCTGGTTCAGGCCTATGTAATCGACCAGGTAAGGGACAAGATGATTAACGGCGAGGCAGCTGCTGCCATGCTCTACTCCGGTGATCTCCTTTATATTCAGGATACCGCAAAGGAACAGGGTTCTGAATTTGATCTGGAGTATGTGCTTCCCGAAGAGGGAACCTCCTACTGGATCGACTGCTGGGTCATCCCTGCCAATGCAGAGCACAAGGAAAATGCCGAGAAATGGATTAACTTCCTGTGCCGCCCTGACATTGCAAAAAAGAACTTTGAATACATTACCTACGCTACCCCTAACAAGGGCGCCTTTGAGCTGCTGGACGAGGAGCTGCAGAATAACAAGGCTGTGTTCCCGGATCTTTCCCAGCTGAAAAACAGCGAGAGCGTTCAGTATCTGGGCGAGGAAGTAAATGATATGTACAATGAGATGTGGAAGCAGGTAAAGGCAAACTAAACAGCTGTCTGTGAAAGAGCCGGGCATATCATCAGTGGACAAAATGAATCATGGTTTGCTTGTCAATCCTTTTCTTCTATGATACACTGAAGAGGTAGCAGTTCCCGTTTTTCAGGCAGACGGGAAAGAAAACCGTAAGGGGGAATGTTTGTTTTGAAAATACAGGAATCCGCTGAAAACTACCTGGAAACGATCTATATGCTGAGCCGCCATAAACCCTATGTCCGCTCCATTGATATTGCAAATGAACTGAGTTTTTCAAAGCCCAGTGTCAGCGTAGCTATGAAAAACCTGAGGGAAAACGGCTATATCCGCATGGATGAACAGGGTCACATCACACTTACTGAGACTGGACAGTCCATTGCTGACGTTATGTACGAACGCCATATTCTTTTGTCCAACTGGCTGATCTATCTGGGTGTGGATCCTCAGACAGCTGCAGAGGATGCCTGCCGTATGGAGCATGTAATCAGTCCGGAAAGCTTTGAAGCAATTAAGAAACATATTACCCAGGGAAATGAGCTTCCAAAGGAGCTTAAGGAGGAATCTATTCATGCTTAAAGACCTTGTAAAAAGCTGCCGCTCCTATCGGCGGTTCTATGAAGATATATCCATTCCGCAGGAAGAGCTGACAGATATGGTCGATACGGTGCGCCTTACAGGCTGCACAGCCAACTGTCAGCCCCTAAAATACCGCATCATCCGTACTCCGGAGGAATGCGCGGCAATTTTCCCCTGCCTTTTGTGGGCAGGCGCCCTGAAGGACTGGGACGGACCGGAAAAGGGAGAACGTCCCTCTGCCTATATCGTCATTCTCTGTGATCTGACTGTGGCCAAAAATAAACAGTGGGATGAGGGAATCGCCGCCCAGACGCTCATGCTGTCAGCTGCAGAAAAGGGCTATGGCGGCTGCATGATCGGAAGCTGCAGGCGCAGTGAGATTCTGTCCATTTTAAAGCTTAATCCGGAAAACTATTCTGTGGGCCTGGTTCTGGCCCTTGGAAAACCCAAAGAGGAAGTCCGGCTTGTACCTGTAGGGGATGATGGAAGCACAACGTACTACAGGGATGAAAATCAGGTGCATTATGTTCCCAAGAGAAGTCTGGAGGATGTGCTGGTTTGATTTCTTCCGTTTTACAGAGATAAATTCTGCTTTTGACATTTTCATATGACACCTAAAAAGGACGCCGTTCTGCCTGAGCAGATGCGTCCTTTTTTCATTCCATTATATCGTTTTTATCTACCAATCAGCTTCATAAACAAAGGAATCTGTCTATATAATTATCCCTTCAGAGCCCTCATGGCATTCAAAATCGCGATCACGGACACTCCCACATCCGCAAACACAGCTTCCCACATATTAGCCGCGCCAAAGGCTCCCATCGCCAGAACGATCAATTTCACGCCCAGGGCAAAGACGATATTCTGCATCACAATTCGGAGTGTTTTACGAGAAATACGGACAACGGCTGCAATCTTTCTGGGATCATCATCCATAAGGACAATATCAGCCGCCTCGATAGCTGCGTCCGATCCCATGCTTCCCATAGCGATTCCCACATCTGCACGAGAGAGCACCGGGGCGTCATTGATGCCGTCGCCTACAAAGACCAGCTTTTCCTTTCCCTTGCATTCTGCCAGCAATTTTTCTACCATATCTACCTTGTCGCCGGGGAGGAGCTCTGCATGAACCTCATCCAGGCCGATTTCCTTTGCTACCGCTTCCCCGGTTTTACTCCGGTCGCCTGTAAGCATCACTGTCTTTGCAGCACCGGCCTTTTTAAGATCGCGTATTGCTTCTGGAATGCCTTCTTTTATTACATCGGAAATAAGAATGGAACCCAGAAAATTTCCTTCCTCTGCTAGATAAACCACCGTTCCCACGCCCGAACATGGCTTATAGGCAATATTTTCCTTCTTCATCAGACGGTCATTTCCTGCCAGCACAGTGCGTCCATCTGCTTTCACACGGATTCCATGACCGGGAATCTCCTCCGCATCTGCGATCCGCGTATGCTCAAAAGAATGCCCCCAAGCTTCACGGATAGACCTGGAAACAGGATGGTCAGAGGAGCTTTCTGCCAAGGCTGCCAGTTCTAACAGAGCCAACTGGGAAGCCGACCAGCCGTCAGCTTTATCTGTATCCTGCCTTTTCTCTATTGTTTCCTGAGCCGCATCTCCGGACGGATAAATGCCTGTCACCTTAAATTCTCCCTTAGTAAGGGTTCCCGTCTTGTCAAATACCACTGTATGGACATTTGCAAGAGCCTCCAGATAATTACTTCCCTTTACCAATACACCTTTTTTAGAAGCCGCTCCGATTCCGGAAAAGAAGCTCATGGGAACGGAAATGACCAGTGCACAGGGACAGGAAATCACCAGGAAAGTACAGGCTCTGCGTATCCCTTCGCTCCATGTCTGTCCAAAAAACAGCGGAGGAAGAATAGCAAGAACTACTGCCGCAATCACCACAACCGGAGTATAATACCTTGCGAACCGGGTAATAAAGTTCTCCACCGGCGCCTTTTTGCTGCTGGCATTCTCTACCAGTTCCAGAATACGTGCTACTGTGGAATCGTCAAATTCTTTCGTAACCTCTACCCGCAGCAGTCCGCTTCCATTGACGCATCCACTGATCATCTCATCTCCTGCTCTGACTCTTCTCGGGACGGACTCTCCTGTAAGAGCAGATGTATCGATCATGGAGTCTCCGGAAATAACCCTTCCGTCCAGAGGGATCCTCTCTCCGGCCTTTATGACAATTATATCCCCCACTGATACATCATCCGGATCCACCTGCTTTAGCTGTCCGTCTTCTTCAATATTTGCATACTCCGGGCAAATATCCATCAGGTCTGAGATTGACTGGCGGGAACGGTTTACGGCATAATTCTGAAACAGCTCCCCTACCTGATAAAACAGCATCACCGCAACTGCTTCTGAGTACTGTTGTACCGCAAATGCTCCTACTGTAGCCAGAGCCATCAGAAAGTTTTCATCAAACACCTGTCCGTTTCTGATATTGCGCAGAGCCCGGTAAATAATGTCCCATCCGATGAAAAAATAGGGGATCAGATACAGCGCCGGCCATACCGGGCTTTTCTCCCCAAACGGCAGAAGTCCCAAATGCTCTGTTACTGTCAGGGCAATATAGATTCCAAAGGTTCCAAGGATACGTATAAGCATACGCTTCTGCTTTACTGTCATGTTCCGTTATTCCTCCTGATGCATCATTCTCAACGGCTCTACATCTGAATTGTACAGTCCGGCTCTACTTTTCTGCATACAGACTGCACTTCCTCCATAATCTCATCAAAACGGCTGTCATCCGCTTCAATCGTCATCTTCTGAGTCATAAAGCTCACATTGGCATCCCTTACCCCGTCAATCTTTTTAATGGCGTTTTCCATCTTTGCAGCACAGTTCGCACAGTCTAAATTAGTTAATTTGAATTTCTTTTTCATGTTCTTATTTTCCTCCATTTTTATATTCTTACTCTGATATGTGATCCATACCCTGACTGAGTATGGTCTTTACATGGCTGTCTGCCAGAGAATAAAATACGGCCTTTCCTTCCCGCCGGTTCTTCACCAGACGGTTCTGCTTTAAAATCCTAAGCTGATGGGAAATAGCGGACTGATTCATGTTTAAAAGCTGGGCAATATCGCACACGCACATCTCTGATTCAAACAATACATACAAAATCTTAATCCGTGTGGAATCGCCAAACACCTTAAAAATCTCCGCCAGATCGTACAGCTGATCCTCATCCGGCATCTTATCAGTCACGGACTTTACCACATCCTCATGAACCTGATAAAAATCACAGCACTCTACATCATTTAATGCCATCTTTTTCCTCCTTTCCTCTCCTTCGGCCACTTAACATATGAATAAATGTTCATATGTTTATACAAACAGTATAGCTCTTTTTTTCTGAATGTCAATAGTTAAATTTAAAAAATAAAAAAGCAGTGCCCTGAGATCTCATTTCTCAAAAGGCACTGCCTCAAATTTTAAAATATTACTGTTTTTCTTCTTCCGCAACCTGGATTCCCAGTTCTTCCAGCTGTTTTCCATCTACAGGAGCAGGAGCTTCCGTCATCAGGCAGGATGCGTCCTTCACTTTAGGGAAGGCAATCACATCACGGATGCTGTCTGCGCCTACCATCAGCATAACCATACGGTCAAGACCATATGCCAGACCTGCATGAGGTGGAACACCATACTTGAATGCCTTTAACAGGAAGCCGAACTGTTCCTGTGCACGCTCAGGAGTAAAGCCCAGAACCTCAAACATCTTTGACTGGATATCGGCCTGATGGATACGGACAGAACCGCCGCCCATTTCCACGCCGTTTAATACGATATCGTATGCCTTTGCACGGACACGGCCTGGATCAGAGTCAAGGTACTGCAGATCCTCCTCCATCGGCATGGTAAATGGATGATGCATTGCCACATAGCGGTCCTCTTCCTCAGAATACTCAAGAAGCGGGAACTCAGTTACCCACAGGAACTTAAAGTCATCTTTTTTCAGCAGATCCAGCTGTCTTGCCAACTCCAGACGCAGGTTGCCCAACACGTCGAATACAACCTTGTCCTTATCTGCTGCAAAGAGAAGGAGATCGCCCGCTTTTCCGTCCATGGCAGCGATCAGGGCAGCCATTTCCTCTTCCTTCATAAACTTTGCAAAGGAAGACTTAAAGGTGCCGTCCTCATTGATGGCAATGTATGCAAGACCCTTTGCCCCAAAGCCCTTTGCATACTCTACCAGAGCGTCGATTTTCTTTCTAGGCATATGGCCCTGGCCCTCAGCATTGATACCGCGGACAGAACCGCCATTTTCCAGAGCGCCCTTAAATACCACAAATTCGCAGTCCTTCACAACCTCGGAAACATTCTTTAATTCCATTCCAAAGCGCAGATCCGGCTTGTCGGAACCAAAGCGGTCCATCGCCTCTCTCCATGTCATGCGCTGGATGGGAAGCTGCAGCTCATAACCGCAGATTTCCTTAAAGAGCTTCTGTAAGAGACGCTCATTTACATCCAGAACATCATCTACATCCACAAAGGACAGCTCCATATCGATCTGTGTAAATTCCGGCTGGCGGTCTGCACGCAGATCCTCGTCGCGGTAGCAGCGGGCCAGCTGGAAATAGCGGTCATAGCCGGATACCATTAACAGCTGCTTAAACAGCTGGGGAGACTGGGGCAGAGCATAGAAAGAACCGGGATGCACACGGCTGGGAACCAGGTAATCTCTTGCGCCTTCAGGGGTGCTCTTAATCAGAGTAGGAGTCTCAATCTCAAGGAAGCCCTCTTCTGCCAGAAATGCTCTTGTGAGAGTTGCCACGCGGCTGCGGGTAATCAGATTGTGCTGGATATCAGGCCGTCTCAAATCAAGGAAACGGTACTCCAGACGCAGCTCTTCCTTTGTCTTGCTCTTCTCCTCAATAGGGAATGGCGGTGTCTCAGACTCAGCCAGGATCCGCAGGGAATTGGCACGGATCTCGATGGCTCCTGTAGCCAGATTTTCATTTACAGCGCCGGAACGGGCCTCTACGCGGCCTTCTACTGCCACTACAAACTCGCTTCTTAACTTCTCAGCCTTTGCGAAGTTCTCAGCGCCGCAGTCATTTTCCTCGAAAATCAGCTGTAAAATACCGGAACGGTCTCTTAAGTCTACGAAAATAATGCCGCCTTTATTTCTGCTCTTCTGAACCCAGCCCATAACGGTGACATTTTCACCGATCTGCGCTGCAGTTACTTCTGTACATCTGTGGGTACGCTTCAACCCAGCCATTGATTCTGCCATGATTATTCTCCTTTATCATCGTAAAGATTTATCGCATTCGCGCATTTTCGCCCTTAATGCTTCAGGCTCTCTCTGTAAAACTCCTTAAACTCACCATAGCCCTCTTTGCCAAGCTGCTCCTTCTGGAACTTCTTGTTTTTATTCATCTGGGCTACCAGCACCTGAACGCCGTTCTTTCTCTCCTCCATGGCCTCACGGATCACTGCTGCCAGAGCTGCGGAATCGATGCCCTTTTCAAAGAGATATGCCTTCTTTTCTCCGGCTCCCGGAACGGTAAAGCCGTTATCTAAGAGGATGGTGACAATGCGCTCAAAGCCGATGGAAAAGCCGCAGGCCGGCGTTTCCATGCCAGTGAACTTTCCGATCATCTTATCGTAGCGTCCGCCGCCGGCAACAGAACCGCCGAAGCCCTCCATGGATACCTCGAAAATAGTGCCTGTGTAGTAGGACATACCACGAACCAGAGTGGGATCAAATACAAGTCCAAACTCAGTTTCAGCCACATCCTTAACGGTCTCCATAATGTGTACCAGTCCCTGGCACACTGCCGGATCCATTACATCCTTTAAAGTCTCGCCCAGAGCCTTCACGCCCTCTGCGTCTCTCGTAACGGTGCGGAGAAGTTCCAGATAACGGGCTACGCTTTCCTTTGCGTTTCCATTTTCCAGAAGCTCCTTCTCCACGCCCTCAAAACCGATCTTGTCCATCTTATCCAGGGTGATGAGCACACTGTCCATGGCCTCCTCGGAGAAACCGCAGTAGCGGGCCATGCCAAAGAGGATGCCGCGGTCATTGATGCGGACGGTAAATCCATTGTCCGGGCAGATCTTTCCAAGAGCGGTTGTAGTGGCTAAAATCAGCTCGATCTCTGCCAGATTGGTAGCGTCGCCTAAAATGTCAATATCGCACTGGGTAAACTGACGGAAACGGCCCTTCTGGGGACGGTCTGCCCTCCATACGCTTCCCATCTGTAGCGCCTTAAAGGGGCTTGGAAGGCTGGATGCATTGTTTGCATAATAGCGGGACAGTGGCAGTGTCAGGTCGTAGCGCAGACCGCTGTCGGTTAAATCATTTTCATCCTGTGCGGTTTCCAGATTTAACTTGTCGCCTCTTTTTAATACCTTGAAAATCAGTTTTTCATTGTCTCCGCCCTGCTTGCTGGTCAGGTTCTCAATGTGCTCTACACAGGGAGTTTCGATCTGGGAAAAGCCAAAGCTCTTATAGGTTTCACGGATCTGGTTCATAACATACTCACGGATCTGCATCTCGGCAGGCGTGATATCCTTCATTCCGGTTACTGGTTTTTTCGTTAACGGCATAGTATTTTCTCCATAATTTGCGTTTTGTTTCGTGATTACTATTGTAGTGTACTTTTTCTATTTTGCAAGTGTTTTGAGGAAATTCGCGGGAAATCAGGGCTGGAATATACCGTTTACCCCCATATCCTCTCCTTCCGCCCGATCATCTCATCAATCCTGCTGATATACTGCTCCACTTCCTTCACATTCTCGCACCGTTCCCTGCGGTTTTCTGCAGGGAATACAACCTTTGTGGTGGTGCCTGCGCCGCAGGCGGCGATGGTCTGAAGCTCCTCCATGATGAGGATATTGTAAATGCAGGCTTTGCCGGGAAGGGAATAGCCTACGTTTTCAAAATTTCCGGCCATGTTTTTCTGGCGGTAAAGATAATAGGGTTCCATGCCAAGGCGACGGGCGCAGGCCTCGCTCATGGCGATCATCTCAGGTGTATTGTTTATCTTTAAGCCGCCGTACTCTTCCTTAAACATATTTAAACGGGCAGCCCGCTTGATGGCCAGGGAATGAACCGTAAGAGAATCGGGCCTGAGAGCCTCGATCTCTTCCAGTGTGTGGCGTACATCGTCTAAATCCTCCTCCGGAAGCCCCATGATCAGATCCATATTGATATTGTCAAAGCCCAGCTCTCTTGCCATGAGGAACTTTTCCTTTACCATCTCCACCGTATGGCGGCGGCCGATCAGATCCAGAGTCTTCTGGTTCATAGTCTGGGGATTTATGGAAATCCTGGTGATGCCATGGTCTCTCAGCACCCGAAGTTTTTCCTCTGTGATACTGTCAGGCCGCCCTGCCTCCACCGTAAATTCCAAAGCATTCTCCGTATCAAACAGCTGATCCAGCTTTGTCAGGATCGCGTCAATGTCCTCTGCCGGCAGAGCAGTTGGGGTTCCGCCTCCAAAGTAGATGGTATCCAGAGGGCGTCCCTTCATCTTGTCTGCCACATATTCCATTTCCTTAAATAATGCTTCCAGATAAAGGCCGGTGCGCCCCTTCCATTTGCTGATGGGATAGGAGGTAAAGGAACAATAAAGGCAGGTGGTGGGACAGAATGGGATTCCCACATACAGGCTGTATCCCCTGTCATAATCCAACGGCTCTAAAAGCATTTTCTCCCTTGCGGCAATTTCAATGCTCAAATCAATCTTTTCATCGCTCGCCAGATAGTTTTTTTTCATAAAGGAGCGGATCTCTTCCTCCTTCCAGCCCTCCTCCAGACGGCTTAAAGCAATCTTGGTGGGCCGGATTCCCGTGAGGGATCCCCAGGGCAGCTCATGGCCGGTGCGTTCTGTGAGCATACGGTAAAATAGCTGCTTTACCACATTTTTCGTCTCGCTGTGGTCGGAAAGATCCGAATATCCTCTGGAGGATGACGCAAGGTGAAAGTCCTCCAGTCCTTCCGGCACTGGAAAATAAGGACTGCAGCCTGCGGCCTCTCCCTCTTTTATCTGTTCCCAGAGGGCAATCCCTACATTCCATTCCTGTCCGGCCGCATCCTCCTCCGAGGCAGCGCAGCCGTCCTCTTCCTTCTGTATGAGACGGGTCTGCACATAAAAATCCACTCCGTCTTTTATTTCATGGGCATATGTTTCGCCCGGATAAAAAGACATCAGAAGTTCTCTGATGTCCTGTTCGTATGCATTATCCTGTATCAGTAAACCGATCATTTTGTTCCTGCTTTCTATTTTCTATCTATAGCATGCAATAGGATTGTTCTGCGCCTCATAACCAATGGTAGTGGGCTCTCCATGGCCCGGATAGACCATAGTATCTCCCGGCAGTATAAACAGCTTCCTAAGTACAGAATCCACCAGCGCTCTGCTGCTTCCTGTCGGCAGATCTGTCCGTCCATAGGAATCCTGGAACAGAGTATCTCCAGACAGAAGCACCTCTTCTTCCGGCAGATAATAGCACACAGAGCCTGCGGTATGGCCGGGAGTTGCAATGACTTTCCACTTATATCCCAAAAGCTCCAGCTCATCCCCGTCATGTACCAGCCTGTCTGCATGAAAACTCAGAGAATGGCCTGTAAAATGAGCGGTCAGATTCAAAGACGTATCCGCCAGCATACCATCCTCGGTTTCCGATGCATAGATGGGAATGGTAAAGGCCCTTGCTATCTGAAGAGCCGCTCCGATATGGTCAAAATGCCCATGGGTCAGAAGCACAGCCTGAAGCTTTATCCCAAGCTCACTGCATTTATTTAAAATATAATCTCCGTTGTCTCCGGGGTCTACTGCCACAGCCTCTTTGGTTGTGTCGTTGTAAACCAGGTAACAGTTCGTGCTTACCGGCCCCAATACGCAGGTTTTGATTCTGAAATCGCTCATACGCATCCTCCTTTAGCCCGTGGTTCTCTGGATATCCAGCACGCCTTCAATCTGGCGGATCTTATCTGTGATCCGGTTCAGTTCTTCCGTGCCGTGAATGTCAAAGGTCATGATAATGGTTGCCTTGCCCTGCTTGCTGGTTCTCACATTCATAGAAGTAATATCAATCTGCTTCTCTGTAAATACCTTGGAAATATCCGCAAACATGCCAATGCGGTTATTGGCGAAAATCTGAATTTCCGTAGAGTACTGCTCCGTACTTCCCGCTGTTTCCGCCACCTGCCATTCTGCATCGATCAGACGAACTCTCTCTTCCTGAGGAAGATTGATCACATTAATACAATCTGTACGGTGGATCGACACACCGCGGCCTCTGGTGACAAAGCCTACGATCTCATCGCCGGGAACCGGATTGCAGCAGCGTGAAAAGCGCACTGCCAGGTCATGAAGTCCCTTCACCACAATGCCGCTCTTATTTTTGCGCACCGTCGCTTCTCCGGAGCGGCCGTCTGTATCGGCAATGCCGCCCAATACGTCTGCATCTGTGATCTCACGCTTGCGCTTCTTCTCCCGCTCCTCCATCATCTTATTGATGACCTGGCCTTCCTTCAGGCCGCCGTGGCCGATGGATGCCAGCACGGAATCCCAGTCCTTAAAGGCATACCGGTGCATCACCTTTTCCATAAACTCCGGTTTTCCAAGCTCTGCCCAGTTGATTCCCTTGGCCTTGCAGTAGCGCTCTACCGCCTCACGGCCCCGGATGATGTTGTCCTCCTTCATCTGGGTCTTAAACCACTGGTTGATCTTATTTTTTGCCTGGGTGCTCTTTACCACCTTCAACCAGTCGCGGCTGGGGCCCTTGCAGTTCTGGGAGGTGACAATCTCGATCTGGTCGCCATTCTGGATCACATACTCAATGGGAACAAGCTTTCCGTTTACCCTTGCTCCTACCATCTTGTTGCCAACCGCACTGTGGATGCAGTAGGCAAAGTCAATAGGCGTAGAGCCGCTTGGAAGGGTCTTTACATCACCCGAGGGCGTAAAGCAGTATACACTGTCGGAAAACAGATCCAGATCGCCCTTTACCATATTTAAGAATTCTTTGGAATCATCCGTATCCTTCTGCCACTCCAGGATCTGGCGCAGCCAGCTCATCTTTTCTTCTTCCTTGCCTGCTGCTACCTGTCCGCTGCCGCTTTCCTTATATTTCCAGTGAGCCGCAATACCGTACTCCGCCGTGCGGTGCATTTCGTAGGTACGGATCTGGATCTCAAAGGGCTGTCCTGTGCTGCCAATGAGCGTAGTATGGAGAGACTGGTACATATTTGGCTTCGGCATGGCGATATAGTCTTTAAAACGACCAGGTATCGGCTTATACATCTCGTGGATGACGCCAAGAGCCGCATAGCAGTCCTTCACCGTTTCTACCATGATGCGCACGGCAAAAAGATCGTAAATCTGATCCAGGGTCTTGTTCTGCTTGACCATCTTTTTATATATGCTGAAGAAATGCTTCACCCTGCCGCCTACGGAAGCCTCGATGCCCGCCTCGTCCATATGCTCTTTTACCTCAGATACAATGGACTGGACAAAGGCCTCTCTGGCGTCCTTTCGCAGATCCACCTTTTCTACCAGATCGTAATACACATCCGGATGGAGGAATTTTAAGGACAGGTCATCCAGCTCGATCTTAATCTTGGAAATACCCAGACGGTCTGCAATGGGAGCATAGATCTCCAGTGTCTCTCTGGCCTTTTCCTTCTGCTTCTCCGGCTTCCAGTATTTTCCAGTCCGCATATTGTGGAGACGGTCTGCCAGCTTGATAATGATGACGCGGATATCCTTTGCCATGGCAAGAAACATCTTCCGCAGGTTCTCCGCCTGGATCTCCACCTTATCCTTGTCCCAGTTTAACTGGGTCAGCTTGGTAACGCCGTCTACCAGAAAGGCTACCTCAGAGCCAAACTCCTTTGTCAGCTGCTCAAGAGTCATAATGGTGTCTTCAACCACATCATGGAGAAGGCCCGCTGCAATGGTCTCCTTATCCATTTCCAGATCAGCCAGAATGATCGCCACGCAGAGCGGATGGATAATATAGGGCTCTCCTGATTTGCGCTTCTGCTCCTTGTGAGCCTCATCAGCGATTTTATATGCCTTTTCGATCATGGTAAGATCATCCGACGGATGGTACTTTCGGATGGCGCGGATCAGATCCTGATACAGTACCTCCGGACTGGTAAAATCAGCCGGCGCTTCCAGTTCAATATCCAGTTTTTCTTTTGTTCCCTCTTTTCCCATATGTGTGGTCACCTTTTTCTTAGAAATAATTAGTTATCATTATAATTTTATTTCTGTGAAAAAGCAAGGCCGTCCTTGAAAATATGGCGTCCATGACCGAAACAAATAAAAATTCAGGGATATCCATACATCCTTTTCATGTACGGTTATCCCTGAATCCATATGTTTATTTCATGCTGTCAGCGCCAAACGGGCCTTTATGACAATTCCAGCTTTCCCGTATAGAGCTGATAATACGTTCCCTTTAAGCGGATCAGATCCTCATGGTCTCCCCGCTCGATGATCCGTCCATGATCCAGCACAATGATCGCGTTGCTGTTGCGGATGGTGGACAGACGGTGGGCGATCACAAATACGGTGCGCCCCTTCATCAGATTGTCCATACCTTTCTGCACAATACTCTCGGTTCTGGTATCAATACTGGAGGTTGCCTCGTCTAAGATCAATACTGGCGGATCTGCCACCGCAGCCCTGGCGATAGATAAGAGCTGTCTCTGGCCCTGGGACAGCTCCTCGCCGTCTCCGCTTAACATGGTATCATAGCCCTGAGGCAGCATACGGATAAACTGATCCGCATGGGCCAGCTTTGCAGCCGCATATACCTCTTCATCTGTAGCATCCAGCTTTCCGTAGCGGATATTTTCCCGGATCGTTCCTGTAAATAAATGGGTATCCTGAAGCACGATTCCCAGAGAACGCCTTAAATCGTCCTTCCTGATCTTCGTAATATTGATGCCGTCATAACGGATCTTTCCATCCTGAATATCGTAAAAACGATTGATCAGGTTGGTAATGGTGGTCTTTCCGGCTCCTGTAGAGCCTACAAATGCCAGCTTTTGACCGGGCTTTGCAAACAGGCTGATATCATGGAGGATCACCTTTTCATCATCATAACCAAAGGTCACATTCTCAAACCGAACGTCGCCTGTAAGCTCTGTATAGGTCACACTGCCGTCGCCGTGGGGATGCTTCCAGGCCCACATGCCGGTACGCTCCTTACATTCAGAAATCACCCCGTCCGCATCCTTTCTGGCATTGACCAGAGTTACATAGCCTTCATCCTTTTCCGGCTTCTCATCAATCAGGGCAAAAATACGTTCCGCGCCTGCCAGAGCCATGATAATGGCGTTAAACTGCTGGGCCACCTGCATAAAGGGCTGGGTAAAGCTCTTTGTAAACTGCAGGTAGGAAGCCATCACACCCAGGGTAATGCCGCCGACTCCCAGCACAGACAGGAAACCTCCCAGCACTGCCGTAAGCACAAACTGCATATTTCCGATGTTTCCGATCACAGGCCCCATAATGTTGGCAAAGGTATTGGCCTGAGAAGCACATTCAAAAAGCGCTTCATTTAATTTGTCAAACTCCTCCTCGGATTTGCGCTCATGGTTAAATACCTTAACCACTCTCTGGCCGTTCATCCGCTCTTCCACAAAGCCTGTTATGTCCGCTACAGCCACCTGCTGGCGCACAAAATATTTTCCGCTGTTTCCTCCGATCTTTCTGGATACGAAAAGCATGACAACAATAACCAGTACAGCCAGCACCGTAAGAGCAGGGCTTAACACCAGCATGGAGATAAAAGTTACTACGATCGTAAAAAAGGAAGACAGCGCCTGGGGGATGGACTGGCTGATCATCTGGCGCAGCGTGTCTGTATCGTTGGTGTAAAGACTCATGATAGAGCCGGTTGTATTCTGATCAAAATACCGGATCGGAAGGGTCTGCATGTGCTCAAACATATCGTCACGGATCCGTTTTAACACACCCTGTCCGATATAGACCATCAGTCTTGTATAGGTAAAGGCGGCAAGTACGCCCGCAACGAAAATACAGGCCAGCGTTCCCAGCGCCCGGTACAGCCCGGCAAAATCCGGCGTCTGCTGTCCGATCAGCGGGATAATAAAGTCGTCCAGCAGAAATTTCAGCGACAGAGATACGGAAATGCTTGCTCCTGAACTGATAAAGATACAGATAAATACCAGAAAAAAGCGCAGCTTATACGTTTCTGTCACATATTTTAAAAGACGCTTTGCGGTCTGAGCCGTGTTTTTGGAAATCTGTAGTTTCTTACTGCTCATTCTCTTCGCCTCCCTTCATCTGAGACTCATATACTTCACGGTAGATCTCATTGGTGCGCAGAAGCTCACTGGAAGTACCCACGCCCACAATCTGTCCTTCCTCCAGAACAATGATCTGATCTGCGTCCTCAATGGAGGAAACCCGCTGGGCAATAATGATCTTTGTAGTATCGGGAATCTCCTCTCTGAAGGCCCTGCGGATGAGAGCATCCGTCTTTGTGTCTACCGCACTGGTAGAATCATCCAGGATCAGGATCTTAGGCCGCTTTAACAGCGCTCTCGCAATACACAGGCGCTGCTTCTGGCCGCCGGATACGTTGTTTCCGCCCTGAACGATCATAGTATCATAACCGTGAGGAAACTCCTTCACAAACCCGTCCGCCTGAGCCAGACGGCATACCCGCTCCACTTCCTCATTGGAGGCCCTTTCATTGCCCCAGCGGATATTCTCATAAATGCTTCCTGTGAAAAGCACATTTTTCTGGAGCACCATGGAAACCTGGTCTCTCAGAACCTCCAGGTCGTACTCTCTTACATCAATTCCGCCTACCTTTACGCTTCCCTTTGTCACATCATATAATCTGGGAATCAGCTGTACCAGCGTGGATTTGGAGCTTCCGGTCCCTCCGATAATGCCTACGGTCTGTCCCGGCTTGATGGAAAGATTTACATCCTTTAAGGAAAGAGGGCCGCCTTCACCTGCATAGCTGAAATCTACATGCTCAAAGGTGATGCTTCCGTCCGCAACCTCCTTCACCGCCTGCTCCTTTGCCTGCATTTCAGGCACTTCCGTAAGGACACTGGTAATACGGTCTGTGGATGCCTCAGCAATCATGATCATAACAAAGACGAAGGTAACCATCATCAGGGACATCATGATCTGCATAGCATAGACGATCACGCTTGTCATCTCTCCTGTCTCCATGGTTCCAAAGACAATGCTCCTGCCGCTGATTGCTACCAGAAGGATGATCACTATATAAATTACCGTCTGCATTACAGGAGAATTCCATGCCACAATCCCTTCAGCCTTTGTAAAAAGCTTGTAAACGTACTTGGATATATCATGGAACTTACCGATTTCATAATCTTCCCGTACAAAAGATTTTACCACTCTGGAAGCGTTTACATTTTCCTGTACAGAATTATTTAAAATATCGTACTCGTCAAAAACCTTTACAAAATGGGGATGGGCCTTCTTCGCAATAAAAATCAGGGCGCCGCCCAGAACGGGGATCACAACTAAAAATAAAAGCGCAATCTTTGGATTGATGGTCAGAGTCATAACCCATGATAAAGCTACCATGATGGGCGCTCTGGCTAACAGGCGCAGGCTCATCATATAAGCCATCTGAACATTGGTAATATCCGTAGTCATACGGGTTACAAGACCTGAGGTAGAGAAATGGTCGATATTCTTAAACGAAAACTCCTGAACCCTGTAAAATATATCATGGCGCAGATTTTTTGCATATCCCGCCGCCGCGATTGCCGCCGTCTTTCCGGCTGTTACGCCGAAATACAGGGCAAGCATTGCCATCACAACCAGTATGAAGCCCCTCTGGATGATGTAAGGCAGATTGCCTCCTGCGATTCCAATGTCAATGATCTTTGCCATTTCCATGGGGATCATAACTTCTAACAGCACCTCCAGCAATACAAATATGGGAGTCAGTATAGACTGCTTTTTGTATTCCCGGACCGACTTTAAAAGTAATTTATTCATCCTTTTCCTCTTCCTCCTTTATGTTTTTATTTGTTTTAGACGCTTCCTCCTCCGCTTTTACAAGATTGCCGAACATCCGGCACATCACACTGCGCCAGATATGAAGCTCCTGCTCCGGGATTCCCTCCATAAGAAGGGCTTCCGTTCTCCCCAGCTGCTCCAAAATCTGGGGACGCAGTGCCTCCGCCCTGGCTGTCGGCACAATGCGCTTAAGCCTTGCATCCTGAGGAACGCTTTCTCTCCTGATGAATCCATTTTTTTCCAAAAGCTTCAGGATCCCTGTTACCGTTGATTTGCGGATACGGAACTCTTCCTCGATATCCTTCTGATACACATCCGTATGAAGGGTCCGCAGAAGGATAAACTTCATAATATGCCGCTGAGACCCGGTCAATCCCTCATCCATCAGCTCCTCCTGGATGTTCCTGCGCTTTAACTGATGAGAGAGCATATGGATCATCCTTCCCATATGCATTGTTTCCATTCTGCATTCCATATCCTGCATCATTTCACCTCTTCGTATGCACTGCTTTCAGATAGTTAGCGTCCTAACTTTTGGTATTATACAGACTTAAAAATTTAATGTCAAGATAGTTTCACAGGGGAAAATGTGAAAAATATGTGTTCAAAAAAGCGTCCATCCCATTTTTCAACAGAATGAACGCTTCTGGACGGAAAATTACTTTCCCTCATAAACGATTGCAGAGTCCACTGCATAATCCTTTAACTTCTCTCTGCCCTTTAATCCGGCCAGTTCCATTACAAAGCAGATTTTTATCACCTGGCCTCCCAGCTGTTCGATCAGCTTTATAATCGCCTCTGTAGTGCCTCCGGTGGCGATCAGATCGTCTACGATCACAACCTTCTGGCCCGGACGGATGGCGTCCTTATGGATCTCGATCTCTGCAGTTCCGTATTCTAGTTCATACTCTGCAGAAATGGTCTCGCAGGGAAGCTTTCCCTTTTTGCGCACAGGCACAAAGCTCTTATGCTCTGCATAGGCCACCGGTACGCCGAAAATAAAGCCTCTGGACTCCGGCCCAACGACTACGTCATAATCCAGATCCTTCACCATGGCGCGCAGGCTGTCTACTGCCAGCTGCAGTCCGTCTGCATCCTGTAAAATAGAGGTTACATCCCTGAAAATGATTCCCGGCTCCGGGAAATCAGGAATGCTTCTTACATATTCTTCCAGTTTTTTCATGTCTGCCTTCTCCTTTTGTTTGATCTGCAATCGGTTCACGGACTATTCTTCCTTCAGGTTCCGTACCGTATCCCGTATGATAAGCTTATTATCCAGATAAATTCTCCTGTTATCCACAATTCCATCGTCCAGACGGCGCAGAAGCACTCTGGCGCCCTCTCTGGCGATATCTCCCATGTTTCTCTCCACCGTAGTCAGATGCATATCGGAATAACCGGACAAATCCCAGTTATCAAAGCCGATCAGAGAAACGTCTCCCGGCACGGACAGCCCCGCCTCATCGATCGCTGTCCTTGCTCCAAAGGCCATCTCATCATTAAAACAGAGAATTGCCGTAGGCTCATAGGAAAGGAGCTGTTTTGCTGCGCTGTAGCCGCTTCCGTAACGATAGTTTCCATTAATCATAGGCACCTGATCGGGATCCAGCCCGTGCTTTCGCATGGAGATCCGCCAGCCTCTGTGGCGCAGGCGGGTAGAATCCAGCTCTGGCCTTCCCTCGATGACTGCCAGCTTCCGATGGCCATTATCCAAAAGGTAATCCATGGCCCGTTCCATGGCCCTGGCCTCGTCTGTTGTCACATTGGGCGCATCGATATCCACGGAACGGCAGATAACCGTCATGGGAATCTTCTTTGACAGAACCTCATCCATAAATTCCATATCCTCATTTTTCTGAGACAGAACAATGATCCCGTCAAAATAGCTGGGATTTAAGGTACCCGGTTCATGCATATCAATACCCTTTACCACTACATTATACTTGCTTCCCGTAATACTGTAAACCCCTGTAAGTACATCGTGAAGCACATAGGGAGAAGTCATTTTGCTGATCGTGGAAAAATACAGTCCGATGACATAGGAACGTGATTTTTTCAAGTGGATCGCTGCCTGATTGGGTACATATCCCATTTCAGACGCCAGACGGCGGATCCTGTCTCTTGTCTCGGAATATCCCCCCACTCCGTTTAAGGCCCTGGAAACCGTTGAATAGGAAACACCCGCCTTTTTAGCGATATCCTTGATCGTTACTACCACTTTATCCCCTCCGTTTTACATATTCCCGATATTTTCTGTGACAACTGCAGGCCCTTCCTGGCCGCTTATCTCCACATCCTTTAATATAAGCTCTTCGATATTATTTGCATAGATTCCCTGGCGGCAGGTGGTCTTACTGCAGCCCTCCATCATGGCCGGCTGGCCGCACATAGGTTCATCTGCATAAGTTACCCGCACATGCTCCATCTCTACCCGTCCGATCTTCTTTTCCGGCAGGCCATACATATAGGCAGCAGCCACATGGCAATTTCTGGCCTCAATATTTCTAAAGGTAAGGGTAGCGATCTCCGGCAGGCGGTCATCCACCGGTCCGGCTTCCTTGCTGCGGACATACTCAGAATGGCCATCCGGATCGCAGAAATAGAAACAATTGATCACAAAGGGAGTCATTACATGATCCATTGTGATATTTTCAAATAAAATACCCTGAACTACCGCATCCTTTCCACGTCCTCTTCTGGTCTTGATCCGCAGTCCCCGGTCCGTATGAAGGAACATACAGTCTCTTACGGTCAGATTCTTCACGCCTCCGGCCATCTCGCTTCCGATGGTAATGGAGCCGTGGCCGTCGCGCATACAGCACTGGCGGATGGTTACATTTTCACAGGGACGCTTATAGGTAGATCCCATATAGATTTTTCCTGATTTTAAAGCAATACAGTCATCGCCCAGAGAGAAATACACACCTGTAATTTCCACATTTTTACAGGACTCCGGATCCAGGCCATCAGTGTTGGGAGAATCCTTTGGATTTAATACCTTCATGTCCAGGAAACGAAGGTTGTCGGAAAAATAAGGATGGAGATTCCAGCTTGGGCTGTTCTGTACCGTGATACCCTGGAGAACTACATGTTCACACCGCTCTAAAAATACCATTCTGGGGCGGAATGCGCCGTTCATGATCTTGGGATCCTTCCACCAGTTCTCTCTGTTTGCATTTCCATCTATCGTTCCCTGTCCGTAAATCGTTACATTTTTTACGTTCACTCCTGTAATAATAGCTGTAAACATAGGAAGAGGATTTCCCTCCCAGGTACCCAGATTGTACTCATCCTTTTCATTATAACTCTGGATCATCCCTTTGAACACAGGAAAACGGCTGCGGTCTGTAAAAGCAGACAATACGGCTCCCTCATCCAGCTCAATGGAAACATCATCCTTAAGGAACAGAGAGGAGATCCGGTAGGTTCCTGCCGGGATCAGCACACGACTCTCTTTCGGGCAGGCCATGATCGCTGCCTGGATAAAAATCGTGTCATCGCTCTCCCCATCTCCCTTTGCGCCAAAGTCGCGGACATTTAAGGTAACAAACTCATAGTCTGTAGCAAAGTAGGACATAATCCTCTCTCCGGCCTCATTGACCGCCTCTACTTCGTACTGGGTATCGGGAGTCAGATGATACAGGCTGGTGACCGCCTTGTCTGTTTTTGCCGCCTCTTTGTGATTTAAGTAGATAGTCCAGGAAGAGGCTGTATGGTAGCGTCCTCCGTCTTCAATTTCAATTACCGCACATCTTGCGTTCTTGTAGATTACTTTTAATTCCATAGCTTTTGTCTCCTTTAACAAAAATAGAGGAATCCCCCGAAAGAGAATCCTCCGTTTTTTAATGTACCATGTAACATTTAACCCTTTACACCGCCGGCTGCGATACCGTCAATAAAGGAATCCTGGGCGCAGAAAAATACCACCAGGGAAGGAATAATGGAAATCAGGGACATTGCCAGAATCCGGTTCCACTGGAAGCCTACGTCGCCGTCCATAGACATACGCAGATATACGGAGTTGGTATATTTATCCATATCAGCGATATAGATCAACGGGCCCTGGAAGTCATTGTTGGTCCACATGAACTGGAACAGCGCACAGGATACCAGTGATGGCTTTAACATAGGCACGATTACATACCACAGTGTTTTTAAGGTGTTACAGCCGTCAATCTTAGCCGCCTCCTCCAGCTCTTTTGGTACGCCTCGTAAGAACTGGATCAGCATGAATACAAAGTAGGTATCAGCTGCAAATAAGGACGGGATAACCAGAGGCAGGTAGGTATTTACCCACTTCCAGTTGTTGAACATGATGTACTGAGGTGCGTTTAATACAACCTGAGGAAGGAACAGGGTAGACATCAGCAGTGCAAAAAAGATGTTCTTTCCTTTAAAGTTGAAACGTCCAAAGCCATATGCTGTGATCGTTGCGGATACAACGGTAAAGATAACCTTCGGAATAACGATCTTGTAGGTATTGATCAGAGATTTAACCAGATCGATCTTTCCTCCGTAGCTCTTAAATGCATTGTCATAGCCGTCGAATACAGGATTCTTCGGGATAAACCATGCGCTGGTGAAGATCTCGGAGTTGGTCTTAAAGGTTGCTCCCACCATCCAGATCAGAGGATACACCATGATAATCCCTACCAGGATCAGAAGGGTGTAGCGGATCACAGTACTGATTTTTCTTCTTGTCTCTCTTGTCATCTGATTCTACCTCCCATCCTCATCTGAATAGTAAACCCACTTCTTCTGGCTGACAAATGCAACAACGGTCATAGTCATAGTAATCAAGAACAGGATCCACGCCTGGGCGCTTGCCATACCCATCTTGTGGCGGAGGAATGCGTTGTTGTAGATCAGCATGGAGATCAGTGTGGTTGCTCCGTTTGGTCCGCCCTTGGTTACAAGGAACGGTCCGTTGAACTCCTGGAATGCCTGGCATAACTGGGTAACCAGGTTGTAGAAAATAACCGGTGTGATCAGGGGTACGGTAATCTTAAAGAACTGTGTCCACTTGCCGGCGCCGTCGATAGAAGCCGCCTCATAAAGATCCTCAGACACACCCTTTAAGGCTGCCAGGAAGATAACCATGGCGGAACCGAACTGCCATACACGGAGAAGTACGATCACCATCAGGGCGCTCATGTCGCCGGCCATCCAGTTGATCTCCGGGATACCGAACGCGCCTAAAACGGTGTTGATCAGACCGTCTGTGTTAAATACAGCTCTCCACAGGATAGCGATCGCGATGGAGCCGCCCAGAATGGAAGGGATGTAGTAAGCGGTTCTGAAGAAGTTTACGCCCTTTAACTTAAAGTTTAAGATGTAGGCAATAAACAGAGCGAACATCAGCTTTAAGGGCACGTCAAAAATGGCGTATTTAAACGTTACCACAAAGGCGCGGATGATATCGGGATCCGTAAAGATCTTCTCGTAATTCATCATGCCGTACTTGGTAATGCCATTGAAAAGGTCGTAGTTGGTGAAGCTGTAAAAAAGGGATGAGAGGAAGGGATATACCTTAAACAGGATAAAACCAACCAGCCAGGGCAGGATGTACAGAAGGCCGATATTCAGCGCCCAGAATCCTTTCTTGTTTTTCATACGGTTACCTCCATAATATTTCGTACTTTTATACGCGGTCCGCATACTTTTCTGCCAGGAGAGTGCCCAGGGCGCAGCCCTTTTTTATGGCGTATGCGAGCTGCTCGCCGGAAGCCTCTTTGGAAGCTTCCAGATGTTTTCTTATGCCTTCACGGAACATGTCCTGGAGCGCTCTGTAATACTCATAGATCTCCGGAGACATCTCCTCTATCATGTCGATCAGCAGGGCCAGATCTGCCTCGCTGAGAGTTTTCTGTGTTTTAAAATAAGTAACAATACTGCTGTAATTTTCTTTGTTTTTAACTGCTTCTCTGATTTCTTTTTCTGTCATATTCACTGTTCCCCTCAAAGGGAGGCAGCGTCTGAAAGGGACGCTGCCGTTTATTTCTTGCGGATTAGTAGTTGCTGTAGCACTCATCAATGCCCTTAAGCAGTTCCTCGGCAGCCTCGGCAGATGTCGTGTTGCCTGCGGACAGCTTACCGAATACCTTGTAGTATACGCCGTCAGGGTTAGCCTTTAAGTCATTATGCTCGAAGTAGGGATCCAGAGGGAACTTGCTGTATGCAGTCACCTTGGAGTTTGCTTCCTTAACCATCTCATCGCCGATTCCCTTCTCATTGAGAATCTCAATTGCCTTCTTGGAGCAAGGGATACCTCTCTCAGTACCGGAGATTTCGATGCCTTCATCCTCATTTAACAGGAAGTTGATCAGCATGGCTGCTTCCTTCGGATGCTCAGAATTTGCTGCAACTGCAAATGCCATGGATACCTTGGTAAATCCGCCGTTGTGATCGCCGAACTTGATGAAGTCGCCGATTACCAGCTCCTGTCCAGGCTTATCTGTACTCTCTGCGATCGCCTGCTGGAACTTGCTTACAGAAGAATCCCACTCAAGGATACCTGCATACTTACCGTTGATCCACTTAGCGTTCTTGTCAAGAGAGTCTGCCATATCGCCCTGAAGTGTAGCCAGAGTAGGAATTACATGATTCTCTTCCAGCTTTGTGATGAAATCCATACCTTCCTGGATCTCTTCCTTTGTATACTGAACAGCTCCGTCCTCTACCCAGGCCTTGCCGTACTTGCTCTCTAAGTAGTATACCAGGAAGATCGCACGGTCGTACTCGCCCAGTGCCAGAGGATAATAATCGTCGCCGTATGCCTTAAATGCCTCTCCGGCTGCCAGTAAGGATGCCTCGTCTGTAGGAAGCTCGCATCCGATCTCATCAAATGTGGTCTTATTCCAGTAGAACAGACGGCCTGTCAGAGAAATCGGAACTGCCATCAGCTTTCCGTCTGCCTTACACTGATCCAGAACCTCCTGGTCAAACTGTGTCAGGTCGATCACATCGCTGTACTCGTCCAGATTTACGAAATTCTTACCGTTTCCGCTATAGGATGTGATCCAGTTCCAGTTGATCTGCATTACGTCAGCTGCATTGCCGCCCTGGATTGCCAGAGCCTGCTTCTCTTCCCAGCCGGTCCATGCGCCATACTCAGCCTCAACCTTGATGTTTGGATACTTTTCCATGAAAGCGGCGATTGCCTTTTCTGTTGCCTCATGACGGGCATCACCGCCCCACCATGAAAACTTTAAGGTAACTTCCTCATTGCTCGCTGCGCTGTCGCCGCCCTCAGCCTTACCTGCTGCAGTTGTATCTGTAGATGCGGACGTACCGCCGCAGGCTGCCAGAGATAATGCCATGGTAGATGCCAGAGCCAGAGATACTGCTTTTTTGAAATTTCTCTTCATTTTACTCTCTCCCTTTCTTTTCCCCTTCGCATACACATTTTGCAAAGGTTTGCAACATTGTTCTGAAAATTGTGCACATCCGCTAGGTAAGCGTTTACAAATTTGTATGCTTTTAAGCAAACATGCTTATTTTTCATGGTAATTTCATAATATCATTAACCCTATCAGTTGTCAATTATGTATTGTGTATATTTTTACACTTTCTTTTTATGCAATATGTCTAGTTTTCTTCTCTGTTTTTTTGTGATAAGATGGTTTCAAGACAGAAAATGATATTTTTGGTGGTAATGCAAGTATTTTTTACCAAATTAAGGGAGAATAGATCCAGACAGTCATGGCATTTATTACCCGTTTTTGGGCTGCAAACGTTTACATATCATTTTCTTTCATACTGTCTTTAAAAACCCTTATATATGTGTTACTATTTTTAAAGGATAAAGGAGAATTATATCATGATGAAGATTTTGGACCATTACATTGACCAGCTGTTAGACAAGAGTACGCCTCAGGCTCCGGTCTGGAACATCGAAAAGATCAAAAACGGCGGAGCTTCTACCTGGAACTACATTGACGGCTGTATGATCAAGGCCATTCTTGAACTGTACCATATTACCAAAAATGAAAAATACCTGGAGTTTGCCGATGCCTTTATCGACTACTTTGTACAGGAGGACGGCTCCATCACTTCCTATGATCCAAAGGAATATAATCTGGACAATGTAAATGCCGGCAAAACCCTTTTCGATCTCTATGAGCTTACCGGACGGGAGAAGTACCGCAAAGCCATCGACACGGTATACAGCCAGCTGAAAGGGCAGCCAAGAACCACAACAGGCAACTTCTGGCACAAGATGATCTATCCAAACCAGATCTGGCTGGATGGCCTGTATATGGCCCAGCCCTTCTATATGCAGTACGAAGTAACCTATAATAATGGTGCCAACTGCCGGGACTCCTTTGAGCAGTTCCTTCATGTATATGACCTCATGAAAGACACACGCAACGGCCTGTACTACCACGCATATGATGATTCCAGAGAATCCTTCTGGTGCGACCCCGTCACAGGCCTGTCAGACAATTTCTGGCTGCGCGCACTGGGCTGGTATGCCATGGCCCTGATCGATACCATGGAGGTAATGCCGGGATCCATGGCCCAGGAGAAGGAAAAGCTGGGCGCTATTTATAAGGAACTGATCGATGCCATGCTGCCCTATCAGGACAAGGAAACCGGTATGTGGTATCAGGTTGTAAACAGAGGCCGCATTAAGCCAAACTATCTGGAAACCTCCGGCTCCGCCATCTTCGCCTATGCGATCATGAAGAGCGTGCGTCTGGGCTATCTGGATGAAAGCTATTTTACCTTTGGAGAAAGGGCATTTACCGGCATCTGTGAAACATATCTCTCTGAAGAAAACGGAGAACTTCAGTTAGGCGGCATCTGCCTGGTTGCAGGACTTGGAAATAAAGAAATGCGGGAAGGCACCTTTGACTACTATATGAGAGAACCCATTGTAAAAAATGAGGCAAAAGGCGTAGCCCCTCTGATCCTTGCTTACATTGAAATCCTGCTCCGCGAAAAGGCAGGCACACAGGAGTAGATTTTATGCTGAAAGAAGAACGACAGGCACTGATCTTAAACAAGCTTCATACATCAGGAAAGGTTGTGGTAAGCCAGCTGGCAGCCGACCTTAAGGTTTCCGAGGATACAGTCCGCAGAGATCTGCTGGATCTAGATCAAAAAGGACTGCTAAAACGGGTGTTTGGAGGGGCAATCCCTCTGGAACGTCCGGTCATCGGTTTTTTCGACCGGGAAGAGGCAGACGTAGAGCTGAAGCAGAAGCTCGCCGAAAGAGCCCTGGGCTTTCTGGAACCCGACCAGCTGGTAGCCATTGACGGCAGCAGCACCAATCTGCAGTTTGCTAAGAATATCCCTTCCGATATGAAACTTACGATTTTAACAAACAGCTACAGCATCGCCCATGTGTGTTCCATGAAGGAGCAGGTAAAGGTGATCGTTCTGGGCGGGGATCTGTTAAAGGATTCCATGACAACCGTAGGTGAAACGGCAGCTGCTCAAGCAGCCGCCTACCATCCGGATCTGTGTTTTATGGGCGTTTATGCCGTACACCCCGAATACGGCATGACGATTCCCTATCCTGAAGAGGTAAGTATCAAGAGCCAGCTGATCCGATCCTCCAGACGGGTCATCGCTCTGGTGGATCCCGTGAAGCTGAATACCGTATCACGATATCATGTGTGCGGGATTGAAGCCTTTACAGCCCTTATTACAGACGGATCTGTGGAAGGCGAGATGGCTTTGGGATACCGGAACCGGGGACTGGATTTTATATAAAAACGGCCTGCAAAGCCTCTCTTTGCTCTTTTTGCGTTTGTTTGCGTTAGTTTTTCTTTAATTCGTGCGTTAGTTTGCGTTTTTAATAATTTATGTATTCACATGATTTTATTTTTGCGCAAATTAACGCATTTTTTTGCGATATTATGCTTGACATTGTGCTGTATGGCGCTATAATAAATGTATAAACCAGTATGAAATACAGCAATTTGAGGAGGATTTTGTTTATGAGATTTTTCGTTGATACTGCTAATGTAGAAGACATCCGCAAGGCAAACGATATGGGGATCATCTGCGGAGTTACAACCAATCCGTCTCTGATCGCCAAAGAAGGCCGCGACTTTAAGGAAGTAATCTCTGAGATCACATCCATCGTAGACGGCCCTATCAGCGGCGAGGTAAAAGCTACAACCACAGACGCAGAAGGCATGATCGCAGAAGGCCGCGAGATCGCTGCCATCCATCCAAACATGGTTGTAAAAATCCCCATGACCGTAGAAGGCTTAAAGGCTGTAAAGGTGCTTTCCGCAGAAGGCGTTAAAACAAATGTTACTCTGGTATTTTCTGCTGCACAGGCACTGCTGGCCGCGAGAGCAGGAGCGACTTATGTATCTCCTTTCTTAGGCCGTCTGGATGATATCTCCATGCCGGGCATTGACCTGATCTACGATATCACGGAGATTTTCCAGATGCACAATATCGAAACAGAGATCATTGCAGCCAGCGTGCGCAATCCGATCCATGTGATCGACTGCGCCAAAGCCGGAGCAGATATCGCTACCGTTCCCTACAAGGTGCTGGAGCAGATGACAAAGCATCCCCTTACCGATCAGGGAATTGCAAAATTCCAGGCAGATTATAAGGCTGTGTTTGGCGAATAATGATATGAAAAATGCCAGCTCCGTTTTCGCTTGCGGGGCTGGCATTTTTCATATTAAAACAGTTTCTGTTACATGATCCGCACATGCTTCAAAGCGCCTGTCTTTGAAAACTCGGTCCATTCGCACACATTTACGGCATGGTCTCCGATGCGCTCCAGATATTTGGCGACCATCAATAGATCGATTCCCTGATCTGCCTGATCCGGCGATGTTTTCAGCAGGCTGATCACATCTGTCTTTACCTGATTAAACAGGCTGTCTACTCGATCATCCATACGGATGATTTTTTCAGTTTCTTCCAGATCCTGGGAAATAAAGGCCTCTACCGCATCGTGAACCATTTTCCTGGCTTCTTCCGCCATAAGAGGAAGATGCTTTACAATGTGATAAGCGTGTTCGCTTTTAATCCTCAAGATCAGCTCTGCTATATCGGAAGCATGATCTCCGATACGCTCCAGATCCGTAACCACCTTTAAAGCGGTGGAAATCTGGCGCAGGTCGCAGGCTACGGGCTGTTGGCGCAGGATCAGAGACAGGCAGCGGGATTCTATAGCCCGCTCCATATCATTAACCGTCCGGTCCCCCTTGATGACATCTTCTGCAAGTGTATAATTCTGATCCTCAAAAGCCACAAAGGTCTGCTCAATGGCCTTTTCCACCATGAACGCCATTTCTCTTAAATCCTTATTCAACTCTTCCAACTCATGTTCATAAGTTATGCGAACTGTCATATCTTTTCCTTTCCGCCGCGGTTTTACTGTCTATCAGCCGAAACGTCCTGTAATATAGTCCTCTGTACGCTTATCCTTTGGCATGGTAAACAATTCGTTTGTAGAAGCATATTCTACCACCTCTCCTACAAGGAAAAAGGCTGTATAATCTGCAATACGGGCCGCCTGCTGCATATTATGAGTTACAATAGCCACTGTATATCTGCTCTTTAAATCATCCATCAGATCCTCGATCTTCAACGTGGAAATGGGATCCAGGGCAGATGTAGGCTCATCCATAAGAAGAACCTCCGGCTCTACCGCCAATGCCCTTGCAATGCACAGACGCTGCTGCTGGCCGCCGGACAGTCCCAGAGCAGATTTCTTTAAACGGTCTGAAACCTCATCCCAGAGAGCCGCCCCACGCAGGCTTCTCTCCACTATCTCGTCCAGTTGGGCCTTATTTTTAATCCCGTGGATCCTGGGGCCATAAGCAATATTGTCATAGATACTCATTGGAAATGGATTGGGCTGCTGAAAAACCATTCCCACCTTTTTGCGCAAAAGAGTCGTATCTACCTGGGGATCATAAATATTTTCATCATCCAGAAGAACCGTTCCCTCGATTTTTACATTGGGAACCAGATCGTTCATTCTGTTTAATGTTTTTAAAAAGGTCGATTTTCCGCAGCCGGAAGGCCCGATAAAGGCTGTAATCTTATTTTCATATAAATCCAGATTAATATTTTTTAAAGCATGATTTTCTCCATAGTACAGATTTAGATTCTGTGCGGAGATTTTTACCTTGTTTTCCACAGTTTTTCTCCTTTTGACTGCCTCCGGCGCTTATCGGGTTTCCACATTAAAGCGATGGGACAAATATTTTGCAAGACCGTTAATACCCAGAACGATTACCAGAAGTACCACAGCTACTCCAAATGCCTCATTATATTTTGCCTTCTGCATAAACAGATACAGCTGAATCGTCAGCGTTCCTCCGGACTCAAAAATCTTGCCAAGAATATTTTTGGGCAGATAGTAACCGCTTCCTGCAGTGAATAAAAGAGCCGCAGATTCTCCTACAATACGTCCGATAGCCAGGATCACGCCCGTAACAATACCCGGCATAGCACTGGGAAGAAGAATCGTACGGATCATGTACCATTTGGTAGCTCCGATCCCAAGAGCGCCATGACGGTAACTGTCCGGCACCGTCTTTAAAGCCTCCTGTGTCGTTCTCGTGATCAGAGGAAGGATCATCAATGTCAGCGTCAGGGAACCGGTAAGAATGGAATAACCCAGACCAATGGTATTTCCAAAAAATACCATTCCAAAAAGTCCAAAGATAATGGAGGGAATACCCGAAAGGGTTTCTGTCGTAAATTCGATCATCCGGACAATCTTCCCCGGCTTTGCATATTCATTCAAATAAACGGCAGAACCTACGCCAATGGGAGTAGCGATCAACAGTGTAATTACCACTATGTAGATCGTATTAATAATATTTCCCAGAATACCAAAGGTTCCCTTGACCGCACTGGAAGCAGTGCTTAAGAAAGACCAGGTCACATGAGGAATCCCTCTTACAAATGTATATCCCAGAATGCCCACAAGAATAAGCAGAGAAACAGCGGTACAGCCATAAATAAGACCTGTGAGCAGCATATCTGACGAACGGACATGCTTTCCGTAAATGCTTTCTCTAACTTCAGAATATTTATTAAGCCTGACGGCTGCTTCACCTGTCATTCTTCTTATCTCCCTTCTTAAGAATTCCTGTAAGGCTGATATTGATCAGCATAATAAATACAAAAAGTACAAGTCCAATGGTAAAAAGCACCTGCCTGTGGAGACCGGAAGCGTATCCCATTTCAGCCACAATAGCAGTTGTCAGGAAACGGACAGAATTAAAGGGCAGCGGAAGGTTCACCGAGCTTCCGGATACCAGACTGATGGCCATAGCTTCTCCAATGGCGCGGCCCGTTCCCAGTACAATAGCTGTGATAATACCTGACTTGGCCGCCGGAAGCACCACATGGAAAATTGTCTGGATCCTGGTAGCGCCCATTGCCAGAGAAGCGCTTCTGAAGTGCAGAGGCACAGCTCTCAGAGCAGACTCGCTGATGTTGATCACTGTAGGAAGAATCATCAGAGCCAGCACCAGCACTGCTGAAATCAGGTTTGCTCCTCCGGTAAACTGGTGATCTGTTCCCTTAAAAATGATCAGCTCCAGCTTATACATCAGCGGATTTAAAATCAGAATACCAAGAAGTCCATAAATAACAGACGGAATTCCAGCCAGAAGTTCTACTGCCGGGCGCACTACGGATGCAATCTTTTTCGGTGCGATTTCCGCCAGAAACACAGCGGTCATCACTCCAATAGGAACTCCGATCAGGATCGCAAGGAAGGTTCCCACAATAGAAGTCAGGATAACATATAAGATACCAAAGCTGGGATCTGCGGCATCCGGCTTCCACACAGAACCGAACAGGATATCTGTAAGACCCACCTGAAACAGGGCGGGAGTGCCGCTGATAATCATATACAGTGTAATGGATGCAACAGCCAGAACAGCGAAAAAGCCGCAGGCGGTGAAAATCACCTGTGCAGCTTTTTCTACGCCGGACTTGCTGCCATGATGGGAACGTATGGAACAGGTTTCCGTTGTCATTGCAGATCGTCTCCTTTCCAGCCCGGATTATTTCTCTACAGAAATCAGTCCTACAGACTTTACAAGTTCAGCGCCTTCCTCAGAATAAATGAAGTCAAACAGAGCCTTTACCAGATCATTCTGCTCAGAAATCTCACCCTTGGTAGCCATTACGAAGGGACGGCTTAAGAAGTAGGTTCCAGCCTTGATGTTTTCTTCTGTAGGCTCTGCGCCCTCCAGCTTTACTGCTTTTACCGTATCATCCAGTACGTCTAAGGACACATAGCCTACGGCTCCGGGAGTAGAAGCAACCTTTGCCATGACAGCTCCTGTGCTGTCCAGCTCATTTGCATATTTGCACTTATCTTCCAGCTCTAACAGTTCTTCAAAAGCGTTTCTGGTACCGGAACCGGACTCACGGCCTACGACTACGATCGGAGCGTCATTTCCGCCTACATCCTTCCAGTTGGTTACTGTTCCGTCATAAATGCCGGCCAGCTGATCCTTTGTCAGATCTTCTACCGTATTAGAAGGATCAACAACCACTGCAATACCGTCGATTGCTACTATATTCTCAGCGATTCCCTTTGCTTTTTCCTCGTCTTTTAAGTTCCTGGAAGCGTTTCCGATATCTGCTGTTCCATTTGCAGCTGCCTCAACGCCTGCACCGGATCCTACAAACTCTGCCGTCACAGTGACCTTAGGATATTTTTCCATGAATGTTTCACTGAGTGCATTTGCGAACTTCTCCATAGAAGTAGAACCTACCATGCTGATGGTTCCGCTTAAATCAGCAGCAGCCTCTGTTTTCTCCTCTTTCTTTGCTTCCGTGGTATCAGCAGCCTTGCTGTCTGCCGCTGTTGTTGTCTGTGCCGCTGTTGTCTCTTTAGAAGAACTTCCGCAGCCTGCCAGCATACCTGCTGCCATCACTGCTGTACCAACTGCTGCCAGAATCATTTTGCTGTTCTTTTTCATAATATTCTTTCCTCCACGTTGCGCTCTGCGCTTTATTTTCATTGTGTTGTGTTCTTCGCTACATGGAGGAGTATACAAAAGTTTTACATTGAGAGAAAGCAAGGAAAGGTATAAGTTTTGTAAATTCTATGTAAACTAACGCGTTTTATGGAAAAATAACAAAAAAATACCGGCAAAAGCAGTCTTTGCTTTTCCGGTACTACAGTCTATTTTTTCGCGCCTGTGTTTTTTATAAAATCATGGCCGCATTTGGGACAGCGGATGCTGACCTTCCCATGATTTCTTGGAATACGTATCTTCTGTTTACAGCCTGGACAGCTGAAAATCTTATATCTGCGTCTCTCCTCCAGATGGAAGCGCCAGCCTTTTAAGCGCTCTGAAACCTGAAAATGCAGGCGGATATACGCATTATTTTCCTGACTGCGCCTGGTAATGTTCCGGGAAAAAATCCGAAAATAAAGAATTGCCAAAAGGATGATCAGCACACTGCGGATCAATGAGCCAAACCAGTAGGAACGTATAAAGAAGCTTACTGCTGCCAATATGACAATTACAATCGACAGAAATCTTCCCAGCTGGTCTGCGCCGTATCGGCCAATCATAAAACGCTGAAATTTTTCTTTTAGGTTTTGCATGGGGTGTGTCCTTTCTTGCACTGAAAATGATATTTCACAAAAATCCGTCAATCTGTTCCATTCTATTTTCCTTTTCTATCCGCTGGCAGATCTGTTCAAATTCATTTTCTGGTGGGGGAGGCAGGGGGATCGTACTTTTCATAGCCTCCTCAAACTCCCTTAAAACCTGTTCATCTGAAAAACCGCTTATTTCTCCCGGCTCTCTCTGCATATTATCATTCTGATCTGGTTTTTTGCTGTTAAATTTTTCCACGGGTCACCTCTGTTTGCCAAATCTCCTTAAGTTCCCTGATGCTTTAGGGTTGACTTTTTGCAGTTAACGCTTACTATAATACTATAGCACCTCTGTTTTCCGTGCTGTTACAGATACTCATTCAGGAGGTCAATTATGAAAAAAATCATTCTGACCGGCGGTGGCACTGCCGGCCATGTCACTCCAAACCTGGCCCTGCTCCCATCTCTTAAGGAAGCCGGGTATGAGATCCGTTATATCGGTTCTTATCAGGGAATAGAGCGAAAACTTATTGAAAATGCAGGCATTCCTTATGACGGAATCTCCTCCGGTAAGCTGCGCCGGTATTTTGACCTGAAAAATTTTTCAGATCCCTTCCGTGTGATCAAGGGCTATGCCGAGGCCAAACGCCTCTTAAAACGCTATAAGCCGGATGTTGTATTTTCAAAAGGCGGATTTGTAGCCGTTCCGGTTGTACTGGCCGCGAAACACTATAAAATCCCCACCATTATCCATGAATCTGATATGACGCCGGGACTGGCAAATAAAATCTGCATCCCCTCTGCCGCAAGGGTTTGCTGCAATTTTCCCGAAACCATGAAATATCTTCCCGCCGACAAGGCAGTTCTCACCGGCTCTCCCATCCGCGCAGAGCTTTTAAAGGGAGAACGGACTTCCGGACTGGCTTATGCGCACTTAAAAGAAGAGAAACCAGTCCTGCTGATCATAGGAGGCAGTCTTGGGTCTGTGGCTGTCAACACCGCTGTGCGCCGTATACTGCCCCGTCTTCTGCCCTCTTTCCAGATCATACATATCTGCGGTAAGGGCAATCTGGATGAATCTCTCATCGGCACCGAGGGATATGTGCAGTATGAGTATGTAGACGCTCCGTTAAAACACCTCTTTGCAGCGGCAGATATCGTTATTTCCAGAGCCGGAGCCAACTCCATCTGTGAGCTTTTAGCCCTCCGCAAGCCCAATCTGCTGATCCCGCTGTCCGCAGCTGCCAGCCGGGGCGATCAGATCTTAAATGCAAATTCCTTTGCAAAGCAGGGCTTCAGCAAGGTTTTAGAGGAGGAAGTCATCACAGATGATAGTCTCTGTGAAGCAGTAACTGAACTTTATGCCAATCGTTCCTCCTATATCAGCGCCATGGAAACAAGTAAATTAAACCATGCAGTGGAAACTATCATGACGCTGATCAATGAATGTTCCGAAGGAAAATAATCGCTTCTACGGCCACATTTCATTTCCGAGAAGGGTTTCCATATACTTTCTGATACGGCTCACTCTGGAGTAGCAGGCCTTTTCTGAAATATTCAGGATCTGGCATACCTCCTCTGTGGGCCTTCCCTGTATCAGTTTTAAATTTGCCACCTTCTGCCAGTTATCAGGCATATTCTCAATTGCATCCAGTATGGCGATACATCGCTCTTTACTGGCTACATACTCCGGAATACTCTGCTTTCTATTCTGTATCCTGAAGTCTTCCATTATAAAATCATCATTATCTACATCCTCACAGGTTCTGTTTTCAAGCCTTCTGCGGTAATCTACACAACGGCTTTTCACAATCCGGCCAAGAAGTATCCTCTTGCCCGTTTCTGTCTGCTCCAGAGAATAATCATACTGGGCATAGGAAACAAATGTATCCTGAACAATGTCGTCTATATAATCTACAGGAATATTATATCCATAGGCAAGTCTGCGGACGGTACCTTCATACTCCTGGTACATCTGCTCAAACCGCCTTCTGGCTTTTTCATCCATCTTCTTAATCATTCCTGCTTTCGAAAACTGCCTTTTATTTTTTCTGCCAGCTCTGTAAGATCATCTCCGGAAACAGCTCCGGGTGTCCAGCTGACTATATTGGGTCCCCCCTCATAGCGGGGGATCACATGCATATGAAAATGCATCACGGTCTGTCCGGCTGCCTCTCCATTATTCTGAACCAGGTTAAAACCTGCACAGCCTAATCCTTCTTTCATCGCTGCGCCGACCTTTGCTCCTATAGTAAGCACTTTCGCAGCTGTTTTCTCATCCAGTGCGCATACATCCGCAAAATGATTCTTGGGCAGAATCAGGGCATGGCCTCTGGTCGCCGGTCCCAGATCCAGAATAACCCGAAACATATCATCTTCATATACTGTTGCGGACGGTATCTCTCCGTTTGCAATTTTGCAGAAAATACACTTATCGTCTGTCATTTTGACATTCCTCCCTCCTGCGGCCCGAACCGCTTTTCATACCATACGATAAAAGCATATCCGGAATGATTGTCCATTTTCAATGTCGTTTACAATCATTTCCAGATATGCTTAATATTAACATAACTTTAATCTCTTGTTAAGTGGGTTGCATTCCCAATATGGAAAATTCTCCCCATCCCCTGTAAAAATCGCCCAATTAAGGAAGAATTATGTAAATTTTTCACAGTACAAATTTACCGTCATTTGGATTGCCTCTGCTCTGGTTACAACTCGGTTCATATCCTGGCAGGTATCTTTGATCCATCCCAGTTTTTCTGCCTCCCGGATGCATTCCAGACTTCCAATCCTTCTCTGCTGTTTGGGGCGGAATGCCCTGACAGTAAAGCTTATGAGTTCTCCCAGTGTCAGCGGATCATCCGGACGGAAGCGATCATCCGGTGTAGTCTCTGGATCAATAAGGTTTTCATCCCAGGCCGCCTGAATCTGCTCCGCATCATACTCATAACGGCTTAAGTCACAATACTCACCCTGCCAGGGGCGTCTGAGCGTTGGTTTCACTGCTTTCAGGAACAGAAACACAAACTGCGCCCGTGGCATTTCCTCCAAGGGATGGAGATATCGCACGCAGGGGTCTAAAAGACCGCATTTCATCGCCTGCTTGAGCATTTCCACATCCTTTTTGGTCAGGCTGCGGCAGTCCTCATAGGGAAGCTCCGGCAGATCCATGCTCAGATTAGGCCGCTCCTCAATCTTGCTGCTTTCTGCCTGTCCCTGAGGACGAAGGGACAGATCCGGTTCCCAGCCACCAGAAACGGTATGGTTCATATGACTGCACGGCGGCTCAATTCTCAGCCTCCGTATTTCTTTTACCATCATATCGGCCAGAAGAGCTCCGCCGTAATCATTTACATGGGTGGTATCATTAAAATAATTCTGGCAGGTCTCCGGCCCCATGGAACAGAATGCTTCAAAAGTCAGGCTGTGAAGGTCAATCACAGGAACGTTCATCTCCTGCCCCACACGTCGGATACTGTCTGCATGAGCCTCCAGCAGATCATACCAGCCCTTTTCGTCCCGAACCGGAATCCGGCTCATAGGGGTAACAAGCACCGGTACAGCGCCCAGCCTCCTGGTTTCCATTACATAGCGGCGAACATTGGACGCAAACTGATCATAGGCCTTTAAATTCCTGCGCTTCTGGTCATTTTTCCGTAGCATTTTCAAAGCATTGATCTGTAAATCTGTACTCTGCCATCTCTTTTACCTGCGCTTTTTTATGATTATATTTCTATCATGCAGCTGCCGCAGGGCTCCAGATCCACTTCCTTTACGGCACCGCCCAGGGTGATCTTCAAGTGCTGAGGCCGATCAGAATTATTGACTGCCACTGCCTTTCCTGAACAGGGGAAATAAGCTGCTTCACAATATATGTTATCTCCCAGCTGCGCTTTTGCCTCTTCCTTTCCCGCTGCCTTTAAGAGCAGTTCCAGAAGAAAACGGCTGTTTTCAACGCTGTATGTAAAATGTGACAGGTAAATGCCGCAGCCCTTTCCATAAGGGTGATAGGTCAGCTTAGGGCTATGTACCTCTTCTCCAATCGGGCTGTAGGCCACATCCTCCGCCAACACCTGTACATTAAAATCTGTAAGATAAATACCTTCCGTTCCTTTCAGGCTTCCTGCAATCGAATCAAGCTCTTTTTTGCTGAATACACTGTCATCTCCAAAGAATTTCTCTGCCTTTTTATAAAAAATCCGCCCATGACAGCACCGTTCGCCCGTATCCTGATCTACGCCCAGCACATCTGCAAGACGGAAATTCGTCATATATCCTTTTATCATAGAAGGCTGGCATACTCCCAGGATACATCCGCCCTCCTCTGCATAGCTTCTGAGTTTTTCCAGTACCCGGCTGTCGTTCCACTGCTCTCCGCCGCTCCATGCGCTTCCTGCAAAGCCTGCATTGATAATTACATCATAGTCAGAAAGCTCCTGCTCCCTTATATCCTCAAAATCAATGTAATCCACCTTTACCGGCCAGCCGGACAATGCCTCATTGATATGTATCAGATCATTCTGCCAGGTCTCATGGAAATGGCCGGAAAGTGTCCAGGAGCGTGTTTTTCCCCAGGCAGTCAGCACTCCCACATGAAGGCGCAGAAGCTGGGGCTCTCCCTCCTCATGAAGAGCCTTTATGGCTCTGAATTCATCTGCAGTCCGGCTGATATATTCCACAAAATCAGGATAATCCTCTAACAGATGCAGGTACCCTCCCAAACCGATCCGGTCAATTTTTGCCCGGAGCATGGCTCTTCTTGCCGCAATCCAGTATTTTTCAGCATCTCTTTTGGGATCTCCATTTCCGGAAAAGGTAGGCGCCCCTCCAAGTCCCACAGGGAACAGATAGGGATGAAGGCGAACCTCATGAACCGGAGCGTCCACACCTGCACACAGGCGGACCTCATAGCCTGAAAAGATACATTTGATGATACCGTCAAATCCAAATTCTGTAAATGTTGGGAAATAAGGCTCCAGTCCTACCCAGCTGTCATCATAAAACACATAGGCCTTTTTTCCATAGGAATGAACCAGATCTACCAGCTGCTTTCCAAAAGAAATCACAAAACGGTTGGTGAATTTCATATAATCCAGCTGCTTTTTGCCGGGAGCCATATGAGTCGCGTGAAGGCGTCCCTGATTGATAAAATCCTCAGAGGTCAGGCCATAGCCGTATTCCTTCTCAAACCCCTTCAAAGCCCTGGGGCTTACGGTGAAGTCATAGGAGCCCCAGTCTGTGAAATGGTTTCTATGGCGTTCATCCTCTCCCCAGATCCAAACGAAGTTGTAGAAAAGAGAGGTAAAACGTACCACCGTGGTATCCGGATTTTCCCCGCACCAGTTTTTCAGCCAGGAAAGCAGATATTCCTGCGTATCCGGGTAACGGGGATCAACGGGCATCAGATGCTCCTTATCCCAGTGATTTGTAACATGATTATACATATTGATCTCTTCCCAGATCCGATATGCCAGGAAATTCACCGTATAATCGTGATATGCCCTGATTCCTGCAACCGTCACAGTGCCCTGCGCCTCATCAAAGGTCCACTGCTCTCTGGGAACCTCTGCATTGTCCGTGCGGTCAAACACCTGCCAGAATTCCAGAGAATCCTCTGAACCATTTACAAGAAACTGCTCCTTAAAATAGCCGTCCAGAAGGCCGATTATTACTGTATCTGCTTTTGCAGTTTTGGGAGCAGACATGAGAAATGTCTGCTGCAGACGGTCCATATGGGCTCTGGCCCATTCATTGTGGTCCCGGATGATGCAGATCGTGGAATAGATCCCATAGCCTGCATTTACGATTTCATCTGAAAGCCTGGTTCCGTCTGAATCACGGATCACATCTGCCCCCCATTGATCTGCCAGCTCCAGTGTCAAAGCCTCGCAGCCTGCCTCTCCCGGAAGTGTAAAGCTGCCCTTTGTATACGGATATTTTGTATGTTCCATTTTCTCTGCCTGCCCTTTGGCACTCTCCCTCCTACAGCGCTCCGTCGCCTGTAAATTTTTCATAATTAAGAACCGTACTGAAGAATGCCAGCGCCATTCCCTGGCCCCATCCCTGAATCCAGCGTTTGGAAATGCTCCGGTAGCCCTCTCTGTCCTTCATCACTGCTGTTCCGCCGGATACATTCATTACCTTTCCATCCTCAGAAATATTTTCCAAAATTCCTGTGATGGCTTTGTTAATATATTTAATATGAAGAGGATTTCCCTTTAACACCATAGCTGCTGCGATTCCGGCAGAGGCAGAAACCTCCTCATAGGACTCCGGATCATCCAGAATGGTTCTCCAGAGGCCATTTTCCGTCTGCAGCGTCTTTAAAACAGCCAGCTGTTCATTTAAACTTCCTACTATTTCCAGATACTTTGGATAGAGATAGCACTGAGGAAGGATATGAGCCACCTGAGACATGGTAAAAGCAGCCCAGCAGTTGGCTCTTCCCCAGTAAAATCCGCTCATGTGATCCTTTGCAATATTGTCATATCCATGATACCAGAGGCCGGTGCGCTCATTCTGCAGATACTGGATATGCCAGTACCACTGGTTTAAAGCATCCTCCACCAGTTCTGGACGTTCAAACATAACGCCTGCCCGCAGCATGAAAAATGCAGCCATAAACAGGGTATCTGCCCAGCACTGCTCCGGAAAATCATTATTTGCCGATACGGTGTGCTGAAGGACATGATCCCCAAAGCGCAGAGCATGGTTTGTGAGGTAATCCAGCTTATCGTCTATGATCTTTTTATAAGTCTCATCACCCGTTTCCTTATAGAGCGTCAGAAGCACATGGCCCATGGCGCAGGTATTTACCGTAAAGTCCGGAAGCCCCAGGCTGATCAGCTCATCTACCCTCTCTTTTACCATATCAAGGTACTTCTTATTTCCTGTCGCTTCATAGGCCTCCGTTATGCCGTAATAAGCTACACCGCAGGGCCAGTCCCAGGTCATATCCATGTTCATGGTGCGCTCTGCCACTTTGTCTACAACCGCCTCAAGCTGAGCTTTATCATAGTTCAGTTTCATTTTCCTTTCCTTTCTGTACCGGGCAATTTTGTGTCTATACCTCGGTTTTTGTCCATTTTAATACGGTATTTTCTCTTTTTCTATCACTATATTGCTCTTTTATCATCCCTTTAGTCCAGATGTGCTGATTCCCTCTACCAGATATCTCTGGAAGAAAATAAAAATCAGAACGGAAGGAAGAATAGAAAGAGAGGCCATGGCAAACATGGCACCATAGTCGGAGGATGAGCCGGGATCGCAGAACAGTTTTAATGCCAAACTCACCGGATACTTGGCTGACTTATTTACATAAAGCAGTGCGGAAAGGAAATCATCCCATCTCCACATAAAGGAGAAAATCCCAGCTGTAACAAGAGCCGGTTTAATCAGAGGCAGGATGATCTTTGTAAAAATAGATACATAAGAACAGCCGTCAATCTTTGCGGCCTCATCCAGATCTCTTGGGATTCCTGAAATAAAGTTAGAAATCAGGTATACGAAAAAGCCCTGGATAGCAAAGAAATAAGGAACGATCAGCGGCATATAGCTGCCCACCCAGTTAAGTTTCTGATACCACAGATACTGAGGGATCATAAGAACCTGGGCCGGAAGCATCATGGATAAAAGCATGGCGGAAAACAGAAGCTTTTTCCCCTTAAACTTAAATCTGGCAAATCCGTAAGCAACGATGGCAGAAGAGATCACTGTTCCAATGGTAGCCACTACTGAGATAAACAGGGAATTTTTAAAAAATGTGGCGAATGTTACCTTCGCAAAGCCTTTCCAGCCATTTATATAATTTTCAAAGGTAAATGTTTCCGGAATCAGGCTTCCTGCTGTCTGAAAAATGGTATTGGTTGGTTTAAAGGAGCTCATTACCATCCAGATCAGAGGATAAATCATAACCAGGCCAACAGCAAATACCAGTATATGATAGATAACCGCTTTGACTGCTCTTTTCTCTTTCATTGCTTAACCCTCCTCATATACCCAGAATTTTTTGGTTGCAAACAGCAGCAGCGTAATAGCTCCGATAATAGCAAGCATTACCCAGGCTAAAGCAGCACCGTAGCCGGTATTGTAAAACTCAAAGGATTGCTGATACATATAAACGGTGTAAAACAGCGTGGAATTCATGGGCTTTCCCTGGGTGATAATGTAGCTCTGAGTAAATGCCAGAAATCCATTGATCATCTGCATCACCAGATTAAAGAAAATGGTAGGAGTAAGAAGAGGAAGGGTAATCCTGAAAAACTTCTGGATTCCATTGGCTCCATCTACCTCTGCCGCCTCATAAAGCTCCTTTGAAATCTGCTTTAACGCAGATAAAAAAATCAGCATGGAGGATCCAAACTGCCATACAGCCAAAAGAATCAAAACCCAGATGGCAGTTTTTGTATTTCCCAGCCATGCAAAGGTAGTTTCAATTCCTACAGCGCCCAGCAGACGGTTAACTACACCATCCGTAGCAAACATTCTCTTCCACAGAATCGCCACAGCTACGGAACCTCCGATAATAGATGGAAGGTAGTAGGCTGCACGATAAAAGCCGCTCATCTTTGAATTTTTTAACAGCAGCATTGCTACGATCAGCGCAAAGACCAGTCTTAAAGGCACAGATACCAGTGCAAAATAAAAGGTAACGCCGATTGCTTTATAAAAGGTCTCATCCTGAAACATCTTCACAAAATTATCCAGTCCTGTAAATACAGGCGGAGAAAGAATATCATATTTGCAGAATGAGTAGTAAAGGGATATTCCCATTGGTACGATCATAAACAGCAAAAATCCAATGGTAAATGGAAGGGTGAAAATAATACCTGCCGTACTTTCTTTGCTTAAGGCTTTTTTGAATGGATTCATCCTATTTCCTCCTCTAAAAACTTCTGCCTGCATACGTTTATAACCGCAGCAGGCAGAACCCTAAGAAACCTGTTTTATTTCTATTTCTGAAAATGAAATTTATTATTTGGAAGCCATAATCTCATTTCCTTTAGTAAACAGCTCCTGTGCTGCCTCCTCTGATGTCATCTGGCCATATGCCACCTTCTCCTCTAACTGCAGCAAAAGCTCTGTAACCTCGCTGGAGCCGTTTGGCATTGGAGGATCAATCTGTGAAGAAGCAGGTGATACAACCTCATTGATAAACTTAATACTTTCCTGAATCGCAGGATCAAGGCTTGGAGACAGTTCGGCAGCTACCTTCTCAGACAGCGGCACTCCGCGTTCTGCCAAAAGAATATTGTTTGCATCCATACTGTTGGTCCAGTAGTCGATAATCTTTACTGCTTCCTCCGGATTTGCTGCATTGGCAGATACAGAGAAAAACTGAGCAGGCTTCAGGAAATCCGATTTAGCCGGATCAGCAGAAGGCCAGGTAGTAATGCCGATTTCAGGCATATCCTCCGGCTTGCAGTTCTCATATGCCCCAATCTGATTAGACCAGCAGAATACACACCAGGATCTGGAATCTTCACTTGCACCATATACGAAAGGATCCTGTTCTACAGAGCCTGGAGTAATCTCAGCGTAGATGCTCGGATCTACATGCCAGCCTTCCTTTACGCCATCCTCAAATACCTTAAAAATGGGTACAAATTCATCTGCGCTTTCCACATTTAATTTGCCTTCACCATACATAGAATGACCGTTTGCACGAATCATGTACTGGACGATTTCCTGCGTTACGCCGTATGCCATATTGGTACGGTAGCCTGTTTTTTCCTTAACAGTTTTGCAGACCTCAATAAACTCATCCAGAGTCATATTATCCTTGATCGTAACACCTGCCGCATCTGTTACTGCCTTGTTGTACAACAGGGCCGGTGCGTTAATGCCAATGGGCACGGCATAAAGCTTTCCGTCTACCTTACCGGAATTTAAAACATCTGCATTCGCATCATCCAGGTTCAGAGTACCATCTTCCACATAAGGAGTCAGGTCTAAAAGCAAGTTATTCTTTGCATACTGATCCAGATATGCATAATCCATCTGAACTACATCCGGAAGGGAATTTCCTGCAGATGCAGTTGCCAGTTTATTCCAGTAATCACCCCATTCAGAAAACTGTCCGTCCAGTGTAACTCCTGGATTCAGCTCTGTATATTTATCTAATGCTGCCTGAGTTCTTTCATTGCGGACCTGATTGCCCCACCATGCAACAGTCAGGCTCTTTTCACCACCATCCGCTGCTTCAGAACCGGCTGCTTCTGTCTTGGCTGCTCCATCAGCCGAAGCCTCTTCTTGCGCTCCTCCTGAACACCCAGTCAGACTCATTGCGGCCATCAGACCTGCCATCACCAGTGCAATGTTTCGTTTTTTCATAAGACATACCCTCCTGTTTTATTGTGCATCCGCTGTCTGCACCTTTAAGCTTCGTTTCAACTGCTGATTTTATTATACTCCTCCCTTTTCCGATTCCGTGATAGGTAAAACCGATATTCGTGTTCAAAAAACAGACCTGTTTTCTGTATTGATTGCATAACTTCTGATTTATATGTATACTAAATCCTGTTACAGAATTACACATCTTTTACAGGAAAGGCATCCCTTATGAGCTATGGTTCCCACGGTTTTATATCCTTTGCAGCCCGTTCAATCCGGTATCGATTAAACAATCTTCCTTTATTTCAGAAGATACTTTTTATTGTGTTAAATAATGTATTTCTCATTATGGTTCTCTCACTCTTTGGTCTACGCCTATACACAGGAGCCTACAATGAACTTCTTTATAAGACCACAGCCGGCAATCTGACCCACTCAGCCTATACGATTTCTGACAGCCTGAAAAGTATTGAAAACGTATCCTCTACCATCCTTGCTGCTCCAGAAATCCAAATTTCTCTCTCTGCTATTGCAGAGCTCAATGACCGGGCCGCCTGGACAAACGCCAACCGGGTCATCATCAATTCTCTTCAGACCTATCATTCCTCTGTAAAAGACAACGGCGCATCTTTTCTGATGATCCAAAATGAACATTTCCATAATTCTACTTATACCATGTGGAAAAGCAAGCTTTCCGAAGAACGCCTTCAGGAGGCTATCGAGGTGGCTGAACAAAAAAAGGGCGCTGTGGTATGGATCCCCGCTGATCCCGGAAGCAATGCCCTCCTCATGAGCCGCGAAATCCGGAAGGTAGATAATCTTTCTCTGAAGCATCTGGGAACTCTGGTGGTTTATGTAGATTTAAATAATATTATCCGCAAGGCAAACGCTGCTGCGACTCAATACTCCGACAGCCAGTATATTCTTTGCAGCAAAGACCAGAAAATCTATGTGCCGGAAGAATTTTCTGATTCTCTTGCGGACAAGATCATTTCTTCCTCTTCAGAAAAATACCAAACGTTAAAACTGGATTCTCATACCTATTTTACAGTGCATAATACGATTCCCGGTTACGGACTGGAATACTACAGCCTGGTTTCCTATGATGAAATCATACATACCCTTCACACCTCTGCGGCATTTATTCTTTTTATCCTGTTTGCAGGCGTTGTCCTGATTGTTTTTATTTCCTATTGCCTGATCCGCTCTATTTTAAAACATTTTAAAATTCTGCTGAAAAAAATGGACAAATTCAGCCGGGATGAAGCAGCGCTTTTAAGTACAAAATACGATTCCGAATATGCCTACCGCAAGGATGAAATCGGGCGGCTCCATCAGGGTTTTGAACGTATGACCGCACGAATCCAAAATCTGGTAAATACAAATTATGTTAATGAAATCCTTGCAAAAGAGGCACAGATTAAAGCCTTAGAATCCCAGATCAATCCCCATTTTCTCTACAATACGCTGGAATCCATCAACTGGCGGGCAAAGGCGGTCAACAATCGGGAGATTTCTCTTATGACAGAATCCCTTGGCTCTCTTCTGAGAGCTACTTTAAGCAACAAGAAATCTCTTGTTACACTGTCCTATGAGCTTAATCTGATTCTGTCCTATATCACGATCCAGCAGATCCGTTTTGAGGAACGCCTGGACTACCGGGAACAGGTTCCCGATGGACTGAAAAATGCCTTGATTCCTCCCCTTACGCTGCAGCCTCTGGTAGAAAACGCCATACACTATGCCTTAGAAGAAATGACTGAAACCTGCTATATTACCATTTTAGCTGCAGAAACAGATAAAACAGGAAAAAACGGGGAGCGCTGTATCCGCATCTCTGTAACGAACAGCGGCTCAAGCTTTGATGAAGATCTCCTGGAACTGCTTAAACAGCATAAAAAACAGCCCAGCCGTTCCGGAATTGGTCTTTTAAATATTGACAAACGTATTAAACTGTTATTTGGTGAAGACTATGGTTTGTCCCTGTTTAATCAGGAAGACTGCGCCGTAGCATCCATTACTATTCCATATCGCACGGAGGAAACTGTCTCATGTTAAAACTTATTATTGCTGATGATGAACGCATCATACGTGAAACCATTTCCACAATTATCAATTGGAAGCAATATGATATTGAACTGGTAGGCCTTTGCAAAAATGGTCTGGAAGCCTATGATACAATCCTGGATGAAACGCCGGATATTGTATTGACTGATATAAGAATGCCCGGAATGGACGGTCTAGAGCTGATTCGTCGGATTTCCGAAACAGATCTGAACACCCAGTTCATTATCCTCTCTGGTTACGGAGAATTTGAATATGCGAAAATGGCCATGAAATATGGAGTCCGCCATTATCTGCTCAAGCCCTGCAGTGAAGTGCAGATTCTTGAAAGCATACAGGAAATTGCTCAGGACTGTTACCGAAAAAGCAGTCTGGAACGCTCCTATCCCGCTATGAGCAGTATAAGGCACAATGTTATTTTTACAATCCTTAACAATGCCATCTGCCAAAACCGTCCTTATGATGAAATTATGCGCGCCTATGATCCGTATATGGATTTTTATTTTTCATCCTATCATCTTTTCTATATCTATTTTCTGGAACAGAAGGATCTGGAGGAGTTTTTACAGCAGCTTAAACCCTATGCTGACAGCCATTTTCCCGAAGTTACCATACATGGCATCTACGTCAACTGTACGCTGCTGCTGTTTTTTAAGGAATTTGCAGGAAATTATCAGGATCTGTCCCAATTTTTTTCCAGCATAAAATTCCCCGGACGCAGCCCTTCCCTTGAAACAGAGGATTTGTCCTTTAAAAATCTTCAGACTCTTCTGGAAACTGTTTTAGATAAAGTAAAACGTTTCAGTATGATCTACTATATCAATGACTTCCGCATCCTATCCAGCTGCAACTACAGCTTCATTATGGAAGAAGCGGAAAAACAGCTGTCAGAGGCTTTGCAAACTGGACGAACAGAGTCTGCCGACAGTCTGATTAACTTGCTTTCAGAAGTAACTGATCTGTCATTTCTCAAGCAGCTTTCCAATTCCCTGTTGCTGAAAATCACAGCTTCTGACAACCGTCTTTCCACCATTGATCTGACGGAATGGCTTTTAAATGTAAACAGAGAACGGAATTTAGAGCAGCTTAAGCTTACCCTTGCAGAAAAGCTGAGAAAGCTTTTATCGGCTAAGCCTCAGACTTCCTCCATCAGCGCCATGACCCAGCAGATCTGCGACTATGTAAACGAACACCTCTCTGATCCCAACCTGACCCTAAAGCGGATTGCAGAGCAGCATCTGTTTATGAACACAGACTATGTCAGTAAAAAATTTCAAAAGGAAACTGGCATCCGTTTTTCCAGCTATCTCACCGATGTCCGAATCGAACGGGCCAAACAGCTGCTTGTCTCTGCCGAAAGCGATAAGATTCAGACCATAGCAGAGCAGGTGGGCTGCGGAAACAGTCCGCAGTATTTTTCTCAGCTGTTTAAGAAAAAAACCGGCATGACCCCCAGTTCCTATATAGCCCGCCTTCACGGTGAAGGGTGAGATTTTTTATACTGCATAGGAGTCTGAGCGGTAGCCTTGCGGAATACCCGTTCAAAATAGGGAAGGCTTCCAAATCCTGTTTCCATTGCTATCTCTGTCATAGTCAATGACGTCTCCCTGAGCAGAATCTGGGCCTTTTTAATGCGGCAGATATTTTGATATTCATTGACTGTAAAACCTGTAACTGTTCGGAAAATCCGTGTCAAATAGGAACGGCTGATAAAAAAATGGGCTGCCAGATCATCTAGGCAGAGTTTTCCTGCGGAATGATTCTGCAGATAAATCGCAATTTCATGAACCTTCTGATACATTCCCGTATGAACTATATTGGTCTGTCCTGGCTCCTTCCATCCTTCCGCCTCTGCCCTGCTTCTGGTTCGTATCAGAATCAGAAGCAGCTGAGCCGTATACAGCCGCACCATCCCCTCCGCCGTTCTCTTTTCCGTATCTGACCATCCGGGTGCACTTTGGGACATACTCATTTCGTTTTTTACCTTTTCCAGCTGCTCCAGCACCTGTTTCCATTCGCCGTCCGAAAAACAGGTAATTCCCCGATACTGCTCTCCAAACTCCAAAAGTCCCCGGAAACCGCAAAGTTTCAAAAGGCAGCTTAAAGCTTCTCCCTCTAGCTGCAAAAGAAACCGGTGATGACTTTTTCCGTTTCCTGCCGGACAGGTTTTATGAATCTGGTTTTGATCGACCAGAATCGCCATCTGCTCCTTCATGTGATAGGTATCCTGCTCTACAAAGTAAAACCGCTCTCCTTCTAAAAGGAAATACAGCTCCAGACTCTGGTGAAAGTGACGGCTTACCATGGAAAAACTGTGCCTGCGCACTGCTTCTTCTGCAAAAATACCGGAAATCTCCTCCTGAAATAAAATTTCCGGTTCCTCTCCCAACTGTTCGGAGGTGAGATAGATCGTATCCTTTTCTGTATTTTCTCCCATCTTCTGACCTGCCTACTTTATTTTTCTGCTATTATACTGCAAGTTCTTCCGATTTTCTACGCTTTTTGTAGCCGATTAGATAATAACATTAAAAAATCATCTGATTTTATTAGCATTCACCACATCCATTGAGTAAAATATAAATCAGCAAATACTTATAAACGTTCGTACAACGATTTTTAGGAGGGTAAAATCATGAACTACAGCAATAACAAAGTATCGGATATTCAAATTGCCTATATCGGAGGCGGTTCCAGAGGCTGGGCCTGGACCTTTATGACGGATCTGGCTCTGGACGATCAGATCAGCGGAACCATCAGACTTTATGACATTGACCGTCAGGCAGCGGAAAACAACGCAGTGATCGGAAATCACCTTATGAGCCGGGAGGACGCAAAGGGTGACTGGAAATTTGAAGTAAAGGACAGCTTACAGGATGTTCTGACAGGCTGTGACTTTGCCGTTATCTCCATCCTTCCAGGTACCTTTGATGAAATGGCGTCCGATGTTCATCTTCCCGAACGCCTCGGCATCTATCAGTCTGTAGGCGATACCGCAGGCCCCGGAGGCATGATCCGTGCCCTGCGCACCATTCCCATGTTTGTTGAAATCGCAGAAGCCATCCGGGATTATGCGCCGGACTGCTGGGTTATCAACTACACCAACCCTATGTCCCTGTGCGTAAAAACTCTTTACCACGTATTCCCGGAGATCAAGGCCTTTGGCTGCTGCCATGAGGTATTCGGTACACAGAAGGTATTAAAGGGAATCTATGAAGCAGAAACAGGAAATACCATTGAAGACTGGCATGACGTTCATGTAAATGTAGTGGGAATCAATCACTTCACCTGGTTTACGGAAGCAAATTATAAGGGCGTTGATCTTTTCCCCGTATACAAAAACTACATTTCCAAACACTTTGAAGATGGCTATGAACTTGAAGGTGAAAACTGGATGAATTCTTCTTTCAAATGCGCTCACCGGGTAAAAATGGATCTCTTTAACCGTTTCGGTCTCATTGCTGCCGCAGGCGACCGCCATCTGGCTGAATTTATGCCCGGAAACGAATACCTGAATGATCCAGAAACCGTACATTCCTGGAAATTCGGCCTGACTACCGTGGACTGGAGAAAGAACGATTTACAGAAGCGCCTGGAGAGAAGCCACAGACTGGCAAATGCTGAGGAAGAAGTAACTTTAGAGCCTACAGGTGAGGAGGGCATCCTCTTAATCAAAGCCCTTTGCGGTCTGGATCGTTTTGTAAGCAATGTAAACATCCCCAATACAGCCCTTCAGATCCCCAATCTGCCTGCTAACGCCCTAGTGGAAACGAATGCGCTCTTTGACTTAGACAGTATTCATCCGGTTGCAGCAGGTGAACTCCCTGAAGACGTGAAAGCTCTGATCATGCCTCATGTAGAAAACCATGAGCGCATCTTAAAGGCTGCCCTTACCTGTGACGAAGAACTGGTAGTAACCGCCTTTATGAACGATCCGATCGTAAAGGGCAAAAATCCTTCCGAACAGGAAATCCGGGAACTGGTTCACGATATGCTTGTAAATACAAAAGCTTACCTGCCGGAGGGTTGGAAGCTGTAAAAACAGGCTTATTTCCACACAAACCGCAGATCCGCAATCCGTACCTCATCTCCCGGATTCAGTTCTGCGGTTTCATTGGCCGCCAGCAAAACACCTGCTACGGTAGTTCCGTTCGTAGAGTTTAAATCAGTGACTGTAATTTTGTCTTCTGTACGGTCAAGGCGGAGATGAAACCGACTGACTGTTTTATAATCGAGAACATAATCTGCCAGTTCTTTATGCTTCCCAATAACAAAGGGATAATAGGGAATTTCTATGGAGGATATTTCCGGATGGAGGGCTGTAAGGCAGTGACACTCTTCTGCTTCCAGATGGACGGACAAAACCGTAGTCTGGAAATCCTCCGGAGGCGGGGAAGCTATTGAAGCAGCGTTTGTTCTTAAAGAAGACTCTGTACTGCTGTTTTCTATTTCTTCCTCTGCCCCCTCCTCATCTTCATACAGAATACGCCAGGGATCCTCTTCATCCCTGGTATTTTTTATCTGTTTCTCTGTATCCGCCGGTTTCTTTTCTCTTCTTTCCCAGAAAATGACTGCCAAAATCGTAAAAACCTCTGCCGCAGCTGCGCCTATGACCAGATAAAAGCTGAGATTTAAAAGTGTTTCTATTCCTCTGAGAAACCAGATTCCCAGAGAGATCAGGCTGAACATGCCTGCTGTGGCTGCCATACGTTTTAAAAGCTGTTTTCCAATATTTTTTTCAGACTGCCTTTTCTTTTCGCATAATTCAGTCTGTCCGGCAGCCTCCTGCGGTAAATCCGTGGAAGTTTGCCGCGGCAAAGCTGTTTTATTCGATCTTCCTTCTGCTTTTTGCAATGCTCCCGAAGTATCCCGTACTTCATCCTCCCCGGTCTTTTGTATCCCCTTAATCCGTTCCGCCTTTTGACCAGCCTCCTGCGGCGGACGGCCTGTTTTCTCCTCAGCCACAATCTTTACCAGATCTTCAATCCCATAATTTTCCTTTAAGCTCTCCTGATACAAACCATAAGCCAATACCACACAGTCCTTGTCCCTATGATCCACATGTTTTAAAAGGTATTGGAGAAAATGGCTGAGTTCTGCTGCAAAATCTCCCTTTCCTCCCGGAACTGCACAGAGCCCTATTTCAAAACGCTCTGGTTCCGCATAGATCAATTCCGGCGTTAGAAGAATCCCTCCACTCTCTAAAAGATATTTTTCCATCTCCTCCAAAGCCCGGTAAAGCTGCCAGAACAAACTTCTGACCTCCTCCCCTGTCATTGCATGAGTTTCCAATATCCGCTCCAGCGGCTGGCGGGATGTGATATCGTAACAGTAAATTTCCCTTCCTTCTTCATAACGCACTCTCATGGGAAGCAGTCCCCGGATTCTGTTCTGTTCCAGCATTCCTGCCTCCCAGGCGCCCTTTTCCCTCTGCTCCTCATCTTCTGTTTCAATGGTAAGATAGCTGCGCTTCATCTCACGGATATAGCTGATCTTCATCCTCTTCCCCCAGTTTCTCTATCAATGTAATCTTCCGCAGAAATGTTTCCGGGCGAAAGCGTCGGAGCCGGATCTCCTTTTCCCAGTTTTCTGCCCGCCCTGCCGCACGAATCCATTTCCCCTCTTCTCTCAGAGAAAGCCGGTCATCCTTCATGTGGAGCCTCAATCCTTTGTTTTTCTGAAAAAAGGCCTCTATTTCTTCTAAATCCACAGTTTTCTCATGACGTGCCTTTTCTGCCGCCTCATGAACGGTCATTGCACACGATACCTGATCATGGATTCTGCCTGCCTCTGTAATGATCGTACCAATCCCAAATAAAATCACTGCCATCACACCGGCTGCTTCCACGGTAAAGCTTCCCTTTAAATGCTTTTCCATTTTCCTGCCTCCCCTCTGTCACCAAAAAAGTAAAAACACCGCTGCCAAAAGAACAAAGGGTAAAAAGGGAAGGCGTTCCTTTCCCCGATCTGCTGCTTTATCTCCTTTCCAGATCCGACGAACCATGAGAAAGGAGCTCACAGGAAAACACAGCAGAAGACTGGCACTAAAAAGAAATACTGTCTTTATAAACCCCAGATAACATCCGGCAGCCAGAAAGAAAAAACCATCCCCAAGACCCACGGCCTCCTGGGTAACATAGGCCAGAGAAAGAAGAAAGATCCCTACACAGGCCGCTCCCAGCAGCTGTAAAACAGCATAGGCCGGAGTACAAACTGCCCTCCAGCTGCCCAAAGCACCCGATACAGCCGCAAATCTTCCTGCCTGCAAGAGAATCCCCGTGGCTCCTCCAACAATGAACGTTCCGATATGAATAGAACCCCATTTTAAATCCTGCCAGGCCGCCAGAGCTGTGAATGTCCAGAAAGCTGTTACGATTGCTGTTTCAAACCACTGTTCCATTATTTGCTTCCCCTTCCGCAATAACTGCACTCCCCCAGATGCTCCACTTCGCTTAAGGGCACGGTCTGCACATACGCACGAATCGCCCCGCACTGTCCCGTACTGTGATATCTTGTTCCCCATGGCATGATAAAAAAAGGCCCTTTTGAATCAGCCGCTTTGCAGGATGGACATGGATAATACCGTTTCCCCTCCTGATTACGCAGTCTATCCATCTCACCTGCCTGCACCTGTTTTAAATCATTAAACAGATAATGACAGTTCCTGTTTCTATGATACCGTGTCGAATTACGGCCAACATAAACCATTTCCTCCATTTCGTCCTCTCCCGGCAGCAAATTTCCCTTTCGGTTTCCCTCTGCTCCGGTCCACAGACGTCTGACACACACCGCTTCTGCCTTTATGCTGTCTATACGAAATACAGAAAATGGAAGCGGCATCCTGTAGGTCATTACAATATGAACCATGTCATTTTCTATAGCTGTTCTCATAAATGAAACATCTCTGACCCATTTTTTATCTATCCGTCCCAAAACCATTGCTTCAATCCCAGCCTGAGAAGCAAATCCAAAAATATCTTTCATACCATCTGGGGCCAGCTCATCCCTGCTCTCATCCATCTGCCCCTCTCTTTCCTTTCCCAAAAGCCAGGCGCTGTATGCATACTGGCTGATTTCTTCCCCCACAGTTTCTACCGCTGCCTGAATCTGTCTCTGCCGATCCATCATCCTCATAGGAATCAGAAGTATGACACAGAGAAACACAAACAAAGGAAATACCAGTGCCGCCTCCAGCGTCAGACTGCCACGGATTCGATTGCCCGCATGATATTTCTTTATATGACAAGGAATCCGTTTCATCTGAAAGGCCCATGAGGATACTCTTTTTTCGGAAACTCGGATCCTTTTTAAATAGTTCTGCATATCTGTGTCTGTTCGTACTTGGAGAGGTGCGATTTTCATTGAATGATGGTTCTGACAGGTATGTTCCTGATGGATCATTGATCGTAAGGAGTAGCGTGTTATATGAAGTTGTGTTGGATTCCGAAAAAAGAGCATCCTCATGAGCCTCCTTTCCTAAAGATTATCTGTTTTATTCATCATCCAGATAGCTGCCAGAAACAGCCATCCGTATTTTTTGTCTGTCTTTCCACGGACCGCCGGAAAAAAACACAGGTTTTCCACAAAACTCCGCTTCCATTTCCACCATGCAGGTACAACCTGCCATGCAGAAATCCGGTTGTTCCGTTCTGAGTTCTGTCTGTATCACATCCATCATACGGTAAACCCGTTCTTCACTGTATCCTCCAAAAAGCATCAGCCGAAGATAGCCTTTGTGATCCAGACCTTCTTCCTCTTTCTCCCCTTTCCCTATCCCATCCGGCAGCCGGCCTTTGGCCCCCAGATCAAGAAGGCCCTGTAAATCCAGCTTCCACTGAGAACTGCTTTTTACAAGAGGTACCTTTCCGCCTTCCAAAAGACAGCGTACATCCGCCAGCGCCTCCCCCAGCGCCCAGACCGTCATAATGAAAAATGACAATACAGCTGCAAGCGGAGCCATCCCTGTACCTCCTGCAATCGCTATGGCAAGGGAGCGGGCTTCCTCCCTTTTAACAGGATCCCTCAGAATATGAGCCAGATTCAGCCCCTGGCGCAATGCCGTCAGCCGAAGGACAGAAGCCTCCAGATTCTCCCTGTCTTTCTCCTTCCCATACAGAATATACTCCAGCTGGTAAAAGGATGGCGGCTCTGGCTTAAAGGCAGAAAAATAACGGATCCCGTATTCAGACACGAGAAGGCGGTCCAAAAGAGTTTGTACGCCAAGGTTACGCTTCCCTTCTCCGGCTGGATTACCTGGTGTTCTCTCCTTTGAAGGAAACCCATTCAGCTTTAAACTGCGCCCTGATACGACCGTCCCTTCCGGAAGTACCAGTTCCAAAATCCCTTTGGACGCCAGATCGCCGATCCGTTCCAGCCATCCCTCCTTTTCCTTATCCTTTACGCCAAATTCCATTCCCAGGCGCAGCACGGGATATCGTGAAAAATGACTGCGCACCGGGGCCCACAGAGCTTCTTCATCCAGCTCGTCATTTTCATCATCCGGCTCCCAGCTGTCAATATAATCCATGACATCCTCCGCTTCCCGGATAATATTTTCCAGAAAAAGGATATTTTCCCGGCTTTTTTCCCGTAAAGCCCCAATCTCCATCCGCCTCTGCCCATCCTTTTCGGTATATGTTTCATACTGGGCGAATTCCTCCCTTAAAGCCTCTCTTGATCCATCGCTCAGATCCTCTCTTGACTCAAAATCCTGCCGGCTTTCCTTCAAAGCTTCGTTTAAACGGTCCGCTCTCTTTTCATAGGCAGTTACCAGAGAAGGAAGCTTTTTTAATATTTTTATCATGCTCTCTGCCCTGCGGATCAAGCCGCTTCCATCCAGATCGTCCAGACAGCGCTTTCCCTGTTCCCAGTTCTGTCTTTGTTCTTCAAGCCTCCCGTTTATCTTTTCCAGCGCTGCCTCCACACGGACCGCTTCTCTGGTATGGCCTTCATAGCGGACAGAACAGCCATTTATCCCCTCTGCATCCTTAAACTGGCTGAGCATTTCTCTGGCTCCATTTTCATCCATGCTGTCCCAGATCATGTCTATAAGCCCAAACTTCATATAGTCCAGGATTTCCTGCTCAAAGTAGGCTCCCTGTCCCTCTGTAAGCATTACTGCATCCTTCCTGTCTGTGTCCACAAGAGTTACCGGATACCAGTTTTCCGCCTCTGCATAAGGAGCAAAAAAATCGCCGAATTCCTGTTCCAGTCTTTCCTTTTCCCCTGTTTCAAGTCCCAGGATCCGGTAATTCTCCCACAGCCCCCTGTGGTACTGCGCCATCACCGAATCCATAGAAGAATCTGCTGCCATCCGCAGATACAATCTGGCTCCCGTCTCTCTGGCCGATTCCACAACTACCAAAAGAAGCGTCATGATACTGACCAGGATCATCGTGAGAAAGACCGTCACTTCCCCCCTGTGCCTCATCAGTAAACCTCTTTGGATTTGCTGTTGATCTGTTTGAAAATGTTTTCCAGCAATGTATTGATCTGCTTCTTAAAAATGATTACAAGGCCTATAAGGACCACCATAAAATCCAGTACCTGCCCCGGAATGCTTGAAAATACTGGCTTTGCTCGTAGCAGGAAAATCCTTTCCTCGTTACTCTGCCTTTGAATTTATAAATGTATACAGTAATAACATAAAAACGACCATGTTCTTATCATTCAAAGAAGCATCGTCGTTTTTGTTTTGCACTCTTAAAATATTCTTCCCTCTTAATTATCTTTTGCCTGTAACTTTTCCAACATTTCTTTTAATCGCACATTTTCCTTCTGCAATTCCAAATTATCTCGTTCCAATTTTTTCATGTCCTTTTTCAATTTAAGGATTGCTGTTTTTAAATACATCACTTTATTTTCTAATGCCATATCAAAAATTACTTTTTTAGGATTGTAGCATTCACCTTGTTTAAGTTGGGCTTCCTTTACTGCCTGGTTAACTTCTTCGTTTCTATAAAAAAAGCTATTTGAAAAACCGGTTGCTCGTTCCAATCCAGACACTGTTACTCGCTCTTTCCTATCAAGCATTTTTTGAATTTCGATTTTTACTCTTGCCACTTTTTCTCTGCTTTTTTCTTGGCTCATTTCTACCATCTTACTATATTTCATATCCAACATCCCTCAACTTTTTTCTTAGAATTTCATTTTCTTGCTTCAGTCTTATAATTTCTATTCTTAAGTCAATTAATTTTTCTTCGATGTCCTCTGAGATATGTACAATACCCGCATGGGTCTTTAAAATATGTTCTTCTTTTTTTTGAGCTTGTTTGACTAATTGAGCTGCTTCTCTATTCCTGTAAAAGTAACTTCTTGAAAATCCTGTTCGCTCTGATAAAACTGTTACATTGATGCTTTCGCCCTTTTTAAGCATATTTTCACCTTCAAATTTAGCAATCCTTAAGTTTTTCTGCGCCTCCTGTTTTTTTAATTCGACTATCCTATCATACTTCACGACTTAATACCTCCTTATAATTTTTTCAACATTGCAATTTCCTTTCGATCCAACCGTTTCTTCAATGTGTCCACCTCTTTTTGAAGTATACTGCACTTTTGGAGAAGCTGCTCATTTTCAGCCTTTAACCTTTGATTCTCTGACTGGCAGCTGTTAAAATCCTTCTTCAATTCCTGAAAATTATAATCTGCAGCATTTCTTTCTTCAGATGGCTGCTGTACATCTATCCGCCGTGGCTGTTTAATAGCTTCCTCCAGTTTCTGACGGACTTGCACATTCTTATAAAAAAATCCTCTTGATAAACCTGTCCAACGAACCAATTCTGTTACAGAAATCGGCATACCTCTGGCACCCATATCATCGATTGCCCGAATCGCCTTTTTTATTTTCTGCTCACTCTCAGCTTTGTTAACAGCTATCATCTTATCATATTTCATACCCATCCCACTCCTTTACCACATCCATTAAAATCATATCGATTTTCTCTCTGACTGCCCTCGTTTCATCCGCCATTATCTTGTTCCCAATCTTTCGGTAATGATGTACACTTTGTAATGTTTTATGCCCCAAAAGCCTTGCGATCATCCAGTCGTCGATATGCATCTCTGTCAGCTTTTTCCCATAACAATGTCGGAATGTATGTGTTCCAAAATTCAACAACTCTCCATTCTCATCCCGAATATCATTTTTCCTAATCATCTGCATGACTCGATGTTGAAGCATGCTATACTGAAATGGTCTCAATGGATCCTCTTTTTTTACAAAAACATATTTTGTCTTTCCATAATGTTCCTCGGTATAATCAATTGACTTTATAATAAGCTGTGCTATTTCATCACTAATTGCTTTTTCAAATGTAATTGATTTTACCTGCTCGATTCGTATAAAATATCGATTTTCTCTTATACTCAAACAGTCTGTTTTTAGTGTAAGCGTATCCGAAATTCGTGTTCCCAGCAGCTGATGAAGGATTAACGCCCTCGCTATTTGTTCATCCATCTGAAAAATGTTTTCATTCAGCTTCTTTATGGTCTCGTCCGAGTAAAACTTAAATAGATATCTTGGCGTGCTAGGAAAATCTGTACTTATAAATAGGTTTTTAATATCCTGCCTATCATAATGATTTCCCACATCTTCAATTACCCTTCGTAGACCATATAAATCAGAGCGATAATTTTTCCTCTCCTTTGCCTCTGTCTGAAGATAGATCAAATAGCTTTCCATAATATCCCGTGTCAAATCTAGTAATGATATAATCTTAGGATACCTTAATGCCAGATATCTACAAAATCTTTTAGTCGCTACCATCTCAGCCATAATACTTCCTATTGCCATATATTTCAAATGCATAAAAATTACTGTTTTAACTTCTTTTCGGATTGTTATTTGATTAATTCCTTTAAAATTTATAGTCTTTACATTCTTTATCGGATTGCTGCGGAGAGGAAATTCAAACTTGTCCAATTCCCACACATCTCTCTCCTGTTCTAAGCACCCCTCATCCTTCTGAGAATACCTCAGAATCTTCTTCATATGCTTTATTATGCCAGGTGTTTCTGTTGCTACAATTTCATAAACGCTTCGATACTTCTTACTTGTAAGGGCATATCCCTTTTCCATCATCCAACTCTTTAGCTGCAAAATAATCTTATTCTCGTCTTCATATCTCAGGATTTTAATATTCTTTTCTATAAGAAAATTCCGGATATTATTAAAATATAATATTTCAGATGCCAAACTACTTGGAGCAAGTTTCTTTCCCCTTTCCCAGACAAAATCTTCTAGGAGCTTTCTTACTTCTTCTGACGGAAGTCCCTCCAGGTCGAAGTAACGGTCTTTCCGAACCCTCATTCTCTTTTTTTGTTCTTCAGTCGCATTCTTATAACAGTCTAATTCATAGATATGTATCTTATTTTCCAGTTTTTTCACCCCGTTTCTTTGGAATAATTCCAGTTGCAAGAAGATTTTCTGCCTGATTGAAATATTCCTTATTCGCCTGTTCGATCCGTTTAGGCATGTAGTCTATATACTGCTTTGTCATATTTTCATTGTTATGCCCTAAATAATCCCGAATCGTCTGAATGGACACTCCTTCATCATAGAAACTACTTGCCAATGTATGCCTGTAATCATGCGTCTTGAATGTTTCGCCCGAAATATGTATTCCATACTTCTTACAATTTGCTTTGAATCCCTTAACAAATGTACCAATCCTATATGCCCCGCCATCCTTTGATTTGAAAAGGAAATCAGTGGATTTGATATGATGCTTTTTTATATAAATTTTCATAATTCGATAAAGCACCAATGAAATTGGTATCATTTTCTCCGTTTTCATTTTAATTTGATAAACCTTAATCCATGCATCTTCCCCATCCCCATAATACGCACCTCCTTTTAATGTACATACCTCACTGATCCGTAGTCCTGTTGCCCATAAATTTAGGAAAATAAGTCTTTGTACTTCCGGAAAAAACTTTAGCTTTTGTAATATTTCCATATACTCATCTTCTTGAACACTTCGATCATGGTGATATGGAAAAACTTTCTGGCTGTAATAATTCGGATCAAAAATTTTTCCCTTGATGTGTCCTTTAGCATTTAAGTATACAAAAAATCGGTGAATATCAAATATCTGTCTGTTTACTGTTTCTGCTTTAATTTCCTCTTCTTGCAGGAGTTTGAAATACTCTGCTATCTGTTCTTCCGTAATTTCACATATGGATCCAAATGTGTTAAAGTAAACTAGAAATTTTTTTATGTAACACAATTGACTTCGTATATTTCCAAGTGCTAAATCACTGATACCTACTTGATATTTCATATACTCTTGCAGCAATTCCCTGTTTCCCTCATTCGTTACTTCGTAAAAACTGAGTCGCTGCACAGGATTGCTTGGGTTTACACGCTCTGGTGCGAAATTGAACCTTTCCATATACCAGACATTTGCATGCCAGTGAATTTCTTTTCCACTCATAAATAGTATTTTGCGGCTGTTATCCACAATCTGCATACTATTCTTCACATTTGCAACTTTCCTGGCTACAATTGTTTCCAATTTCTTTATTTGCTCCAGTTCAAGCCGCTCGATATCATCAATTCCTTCCTCTACGCAAAACTCATACATCCACCTTAAAGGAAGTAGATAGCGCACTCTGCGATCCTTGCTGTCTTTTATATTTCTCAAGGCATAGCATAAAATCTGAAAAATTTGTTTTTTTAAAGTTTCTGGCACCTTTTGACTAAAATCCCATACCAGTTCGCTTTTATCTTGGATATAATCAAAATCTGATGCTATGTCCTGATCCGGTATATAGGGAAGAAAAATCACTTGCCCTTCATACTTGAGCCGCTCTTTATTTCTTCCAGAAAGGGTTTCCATTTCTTTTCGGATATCAAACTGTTTGATCCGATCCAATGTCTTCAAATATTCAAGACCTTTAGAGGAAGTTTTTGTCCTGCGCAACTCACTTTCATACAGTTCTCTGATTCTATAATCAATTTCCTTTACATGATGAATTCCCTGCCGTATCAAGAAATTCCTGACATTTCCTTTCAAGCGTTCTTGCACTGTATTGCACTGCTCAATTTCATTCAACAACTCTTTATACTCTTCTTGGATGAGAGTCTTCTTCAAATTTCGCAGGAACCCAGTTCGCTCAAATACCTGTTTCTTTGTAAAGTTCCCTGTTTCACGCAAAAAGATTTTATAATTACGGAAATCCTGTTCTTCTATAAGAAAAACATCATATATCCCTACACCTTTTAGGTAGGACTCTGCACACTCCCAGTATGTACTCGGTACATTTATATCTGTTATCAACTGGTTGTGAAGATAATCCGCTTTATCCTGTGATTCCGTATTCAATAATCTTAATGCAGTCACATACTTCTCCTCCTTCCCTAAAGTAATTTGTCAATTTCATAAATGGACTGATGTTTTCTATAAAATTCATCACTGACATCCATCAACTCCTGATCCGATATATTTAAATATCTCATCGTTGTTTCTATATTTCGATGCCCAAGCGCTTGGCTGATAAGTTCCAGCTTCCATCCAGCCTTCCGGCGAGCATTTGCAAAATAATGCCGCAGCATATGTGGTGTTACTTTAATCCCAGTCTTCTTCTGCAGCCGTTCCATCAATGCATAGACGCCTGAGTCCTGCATCGGTTTTCCTGCATAATCTCCCGAAATGTTAATAATCAAGTATTCCTGCTGGAAAATAAGGTCTTTATATTCCTCTATATAAAACTGCAGAATTTCAAAGGTGGCATCGCTGATTTTTGCCTTTCTGTATTCTGCATTCTTAGCTCTGGCTCCATTTTCATTATCTTCTCTAAAATTGACATACAGCAAGTGTCTCTCATAATCAATGTCTGTCGCATACCGGACTCCCAAAAGTTCCCCGATGCGAAATCCCGTTTCTGCTAATAATAAAAGCAGGATTTGATCGCGACAATTGGCACATGCCTTTAATAAAATCACGATCTTATCCTGCTCTATGGTCTTCCCTATATGTCCTTTTTCCTGTAGATATCCATGAAATGTATTCCGATATAATGTTCTTTTTACTCCCACTGAATTATGTACAATAATTCTCATATCAGAGAGGACTTTCAATTGCTTTGTAGATTCATCCTGCTGTCCAGAAAATCTATAAAATCGGAACACCTCTTTTAAATATGCATTACAGGTCTCATTATATGGTTTCTTTTTATAACTATCTCCACTATGCAATCCTGCCTGTAACCATATCAAATAGTCTGTAAAGTGTTCCTGCTGCTTATCATATGGCATCTCCCATACATCATCTAACTGAATGCCAGTCTCATCTATATAATTCAGATAGTATGAAATGGCTCCTGCACTTCTTCTGATAGTGTTAGGTGACAATTTTGATCTTTTTTTATGCATTAGATACTTGGAGGGCAGTAACACTATGTCTTGGCTCTCCTGTTCACGAATGAAATAATATTTTTCGTGATTATCTATCTGGAAATCCACAATATACCTTGCCATATTACTTTACTCCTTTCCTCTAACGCTATACACAGTATACCGTGTTACTCTTCTCATAGCTATCACACAATGTAACAATCTTTCCTTTTCAAACGAAGCATTATCAATAAACAACGTCAATCGATTTGATAACTCCCTGCTATTCCAAATGCAATACCTGCAGTTAACAAAAATCCAATAATTCCAACTGCCGCAACAATCAATATCCCAATCATGATCGTTCTACCTCCTCAACAATCTCTATAACATCTGACATTCTGCCATCGTAACCTCTTCATCTTCCATAGCAAAATATTCATCTGCCACATTGCGTTCCACCGCCAAAATCTCTCCAGCCTCCTTCTCTCCCAGCTGGATCGGCGCCAAATACTCAATAATTCTCCCACATAATTTCTGGTCCGGACAAACATCCAGCATCCCCATACAGGTATTCACAATCAGGCGATCCAACACATCGGTAATCACTATTTTTTTAGCATCATATCCTCTCGCACCGATAAAATTTGCCAAGTTCTCCGGGGTCAGTGCCAACATATATTCTTTTCTGGCTCCCCCACCATATGGATACTCATAGGCATATCCCATCGTTTCTGTGTCCATGATCCGTTCTACCATATTCTTTTCTTCTGCTCTCATAAAATCTTCTCTCCTATTTTTTCAACTGCCAAACTCAATTTTCCCTTCCAATGGCGAATATGCATCGACATCATAGCTTTCCTGAAGGATCTGAAATCTTGCGAGCTGCATGGATGATCTGGACAGCCTGCCACGGTTTACAATCAAAAGAACATCTATCTGTTCTTTCTGAACCGCTTCTATAAAATGACGAAATCCATTTCGATTCCAAAGTGGAGTTGTCCCCACATCACTGGAACTTCCAACCAGTTCAAATCCCATCTGCTCTCCGTAATCAATCAGCTGTTTAAACTGACTTTTTAATGCACCATTTCTATCTTCCGGTGCATCAATCGCACAATAGATCCACGCACGTTTTCCCTGACCCATTCCTACCTCCTGCTCCTTTTCCAAACACCCTTTATGTTCTTCTCTGTACTGTTACACCAAAACTCACGAGAATTGCCTCATCTACTTTACGCATCATGGCTCCACTCAGACTTCCTACATACCCCCTTAATCTTATCCGGTCAATCGTCCTTACCTGCTCCAATAAAATAACAGAATCATTATGGAGTCCTCTTACATGATTTCCCAATTCGATATGCGTAGGTATCCAGTGCTTATTAGGCCGACTTGTAATTGCTGCCACAATGACAGTTGGACTGTAACAGTTACCAACATCATTCTGAATAATCAAAACCGGCCGGATTCCCCCCTGTTCAGAGCCTATTACCGGCATCAGGTCTGCATAATATATATCTCCTTTTTTTATCGTAACACTTCCCCTCCTTCCATCTACTCTGGACTACGAATGTTCCTACTCTTTATGAAAAGTCTCTATCTCTATGTAATTCTGCCGTCATATGGCAAATGCCCTTTTTCCAGCTTACGCTGATGACCTCGCCTGCCAAAAGTTCATCAGCTCGGATTCCCTTTCCCAGCTCCTTCTTGGCTGCTTCTTTCTGCCCTTCCAAAAGTATGGATTTTACCTGGTCAGAATTCAGAAATAAATATCCTTTCGATGTCATAAAATGAAAATTGCTGTCAGAATATAATTCCATAAATTCTTTGACACGCATATACATCTTCCTCCTTATCATTTTGTGATTTAGAACACAAGGATAGCGGCAGCCTTATCCAGCTGATCTATCTTTCCTTTTCCGCTGGATAAATATAAAGCTGCCGCCATAGTTTCTGTTAAAAATCACTTGTTCTTCATTTTCAAAAGTTCCTATTCGACACAACTTCCCGGAACCAGATATCGGAAATACTGATATTCCTGTTACAACCGATATCTTTGGGCGGCAACACTGACCAGCCATGGCTTAAGGCTGTCATGGGATTGTTCCCCTCCGAGGGTCTCTCCGAGCCGCCCTCATTGCGTGTTCCCGTTTTGCGGGGCTGTGACTGGACGGAAGTATCATTATAGGCTGTTCAGGTCATTGCAGGCAGTCTACCAAAACTGCTTTAAGGACAAATTTTTTTCGCTCTGCACCTTTGATGTCATCTTATTGACAGACACTCTGACTATCTGCAGGTGGTCGTGGCGGATTTTCCTTTGTGCTTTTCCTTTTGGGCTGAACAACTAAGGTATCTGTATTGCCGGATATGACTGTTTCACACAGTTTTTGCCAAAGAACAGAAAGAGAAATCAGTCCCCTTCACTTCTTTCCACGCTGGCAGAGAAGTTTGAGAACCAAAAACAGAAAAATAATTAAAATAATTTTCTCAGTTTCTCTAAAATCTTCTGTCTCCGTTTGTTTATCGCCTTCTGTGACAATCCAAGTACCGAAGCTACCTCCCGTTCCGTCCGTTCCTCAAAATAGAGTTCCTGAATCAACCACTGTTCTTCTTTCGAGAGTTCTAAAAGGAATTTATGTAACTGTTCACACTCTATTTTTTTCAGAATCTGATCCTCAACACTTCTGTTTTCTTCTGGAAATTGCACAGCCATTTCCTGCAGGCGTTCATAGGAATCCTCTCTGCTAGGAATGGTCATTTTCTCTCCTGTTTTAGGATCTACGATATTTCTTGCTCTTTTTAAGTCATATTCCTGATACTGCATTTTTCTTTCACTTGTTCTCAATACAGCGATTACTTCCTCGCTGGCTTCCGGATACATTTTTCTAAAATCCGGTATCTTATACGGTTTTGCCATGTTCCTGTCCTCCTTAGTTTTCGTTGGGTGGTGAAAACGAAGGACAAGTGGCGGACTACGACATAGGTTTCTGGCAATCCTCAAGCAAGAGCTTTTCTCCATACGCTGCTCCTTAGAAAAAAAGAAGCCAACGGGAGGATCCCGCTGGCTTTTAACAAATTTGAAATTGGATGCAGCGCACAAAACACTATAAAAAAAGACCCCATACATTTCTGTATGAGATCTTCTCGCTCAGCACACTGACCATCCAGTGTACTGACTATAACATGAGAGAAGTCGGACTTTCAGTAGGACTATTGTCGGACTTTAGTCGGACTATTTAATTGATATGAAGCGTTCTCGGTTTGCTTCCGTCACTTTCAATCAGATGTTCTTCCTTCAATTGCCGAAGATAACCATGCACAGTTGATGGGGAACGATACCCTAAACCTTTTCCGATATCCCGCACAGTAGGCGGATATCCATACCTTTTTATGTATTGCTCAACAAAATACAAAACTTCCATTTTCTTTTTGTTGCTCATAAAACCACCTCTCCTCTATTCATAAAGTAACGGTTCTTCCAAAGCCTGTTTGATTTGAGGAAGAGCACTCCCCCAAAGGGATAGACCGAATATTTTAATTGCTTCCTTTTTTCTATCATAATATGTGCTTCTTTCCATCCGAAGCGTTTCCAGTAATTCAGGCTCTGTATATCGGAACCGGCTTAAATAACACTTAAACACAATGTCAAAATAAAGCTGTGGTGAATATGGAAAATCACGCATTTTAACCATGGCCGAGTCTACCAGTTCCACAAGCCACTTGGTCTGGAACAGGCTTTTTACTGTTTCTTCAAACTTTTCCCTCTCTACAGTAGGAGCAAAATCATTCAGATATAGAAGCCCCTCCTCCAGTTCTCTGCCATAACAATATTCTGCTTCTTCACGAAGCATTGCGGCACGGTCACAGGCCGCCCAGCATACATTTCGATAAATAGATAATAACAATTTTGACCTTTCATATAAATTTTGTTCATCCAGATGCTGCATCACACACAGCATCTGAATACTGTTTTTTGCCAATGAGTTTTTCCGTCCCATAAGCCCCTCCTATCTTACCGGTTCATAACTCCCGGCATAATCAAACCATGATCTCGGTATTCCGGCATCTTTAGATTCTTCATCAAGGCCGCTGGATAGATAGCCCTTTTTCCAAATCGCCGCCGAATTTCCTCAATCGCCAGAAATAATTTTTCTTCTTTCTCAAGCCGGATTGGATCCGAAAACAAACAGATTTGCTCCGGTTCTTTTGCTGATACCAAGTTGATTGCACGAACAGTTACCGAACGCACAGGTTCCTTCCAATCATAATTTCTCTGAAATAGTTCCCTCGCCAGTTTAGCAATTTCCAAAGGCACTATCGTCGGAAGGGAAAGTTGACCTTGATACTGCCTTGTAAATAGTTCCTGACTGCGAATCGCTATCTGAACCCCCTGTGCTTTCAATCCATGAATCCTTAATCGATGTCCTATGTCCTGGCATAATTCCAGAATAACCTTCCAGACCTCCTCTTCTGTTTTAAGATCTGCTGTACAAGTAATTCCATGCCCCACACTTTTCATCGGAGACACAAAGTCCTTCTCCATTACCGGACTATCATCCAGACCATTTGCACATGACCACAGCATCAGCCCATTTTTACCAAGAAGCTGGTTCACATAATCATGATCCATTTCTGCCAGATCTCCTATCGTATAAATTCCAACTTGCTCCAGCTTCTTTGTAGTTGAGCGGCCACAGAATAATAATTCCGATACCCGAAGCGGCCAAACCTTTTGTTTCCATTCTGATTCTTCAATGCTAGTTATGGCATCCGGCTTCTTCATATCACTTCCCAGTTTTGCAAATATTTTATTGAATGAAATTCCTATACTAACAGTCAATCCCAGTTCATTCTTCATCCTGCAGCGAATCTGGTCTGCAATTTCTTTTCCAGAACCATAAAGAACCTGACTTGCTGTCACATCCAGAAAGCACTCGTCCATTCCGTAAGGCTCTACCAGGTCTGTATATTCCTGATAAATCTCTCTTGCCATATTGGAATATTTTAAATACTGTTCATACTGGGGTGGAACCAAAATCAAATCCGGACAAAGTCGTTTTGCCTCCCAGTTAACCATTCCTGTTTTTATTCCTGCTTGTTTCGCTTTCTCTGATTTTGCAAGAACAATTCCATGACGGTTTTCTGTGGACCCGCACACTGCTACTGCTTTTCCCTGTAGCTCTGGGTTCAGCATCATTTCTACAGAAGCATAAAAACAGTTCATATCACTATGAAGGATTGTCCGATTCATATTCTGTACCCTCTTCCAATTTTTCCTGGCAAGTATTAGCACACTTATTCTTGACAGCTTGCACACTTACCATTATAATGTGCATATAGTCACTGATACTTGCCAACTCTTGCTAATTCAAATATTAGCAACTACATGCACACTTGTCAATAGCACAGTTAGCAAGTTTACGCACACTAAAACGAATGGAGGTCTGACATGAAATCTTTTGGTGCTAAAGTTAAAGAACAACGCGGAAATCTTGGATTAAGTCAGAAACAATTAGCAGAAAAAGCCGGAATGGGTATCCGGACAATTACTTCTTATGAATTAGGCGAAAGAAAACCATACCAGGCACAGCTTTATAAACTGGCAAAGGCACTGGAGGTATCAACCGAGTATCTGCAGAACGATAACATAGAGGATCCATCTTACGGCTTAGACCGCATGGAATATGTAGAAGATATGAGAAAAAATAGCGGAACCAGGGAGGCGTTGGATCTACAGAAAATGCTGGCTGAGAACACAGCTCTTTTTGCAGGAGGCACTCTAAGCGAAGAAGCAAAAGATGCTTATTTTCAGGCAGTTGCCGAAGCATACTATGACTGTAAAAAAGCAGCCAGAAAAACCTTTGGCAAAAAGAAAAATCCACAATAATCTTCTCCCGTAATATAGTCCGAAAGGAGGGAGCTGTTTTGACTATTCAATCCATATCTGAAGAAGTCAGACGGATCCAGAAAAAATATGGTGAATCGGATCCATTCCGTCTGGCACAGGCAATGAAAATTATCGTGGTATTAAAACCGATGGGAAGATATAAAGGATGCTGCAAAGGATTTTATGTTCAGCACCGCAGAATCAAACATATCACAATCAACAGCGATTTACCGGAAGTGATTCAACGGGTCATACTGGCTCATGAAATTGCTCACTCCGTGCTTCATACAAACATAACAGCTGCGTTTCATGAATTTACACTATTTGACGATACAGATCGGCAGGAATATGAAGCAAATCTCTTTGCTGCCGAACTGCTGTTATCCGATGACTGCGTATTAAATGCATTAAACGAAGACCAGTTTTTCTTTCAGGCAGCCAAAGCTCTTTATGTACCAGCAGAATTACTGGACTTTAAATTTCGTGTCATGAAACGTAAAGGTTATAAACTGGAGTCTCCCATCGTATCACATGGGAATTTTCTGAAAACAATTGAATAGGAGGACTACTGATGAACGAAGATACTATCCGCGATATATACTATGTAGAACATAAATGGAACCCCCATTTTTTCTATCTTTCCCCAAAATCATTTTGTCAGGATCTTGAAAAAAATGGCTCCGATCTATACCTTGACTTGTTCCATGCCATGTATCAGGAAGAGTCTGATTATATTTGTCCATATACGGAAAACGATTTTTCCCTTAGAAAAGAACTTTGCAACAATGGGACAACTATCATCTATCAGCTTATTACTCCATCTCCTGTCCTCTCCCCTCTTACCCGGTGTGTCTATTTCTGCTGTCAATTAGATAAGCAGCAATATTTTTACTATACCTCTGAGCTAACACATACTGGTGATTATCTGCTATGCGGATGGACAAAGGATGAAGCACATCTCATTTTCCATTCAGATGCATCTACACTTGAGGAAGAACTGGAAGAAGTTAAAAAACTTTTTAAGGAGGTAGAACTATATGAGCGGTGTTCAGACAGACTGCAAGGTTTATGTAAACGTAAGAGCAGCCTTCCTTCCAGACGGAAAAATGCTTCCAGAAGAACTTACCTGGGAAGACGGAACGCCTTATACAATTGACCGCATTTTGAATGTGAAACCCTCTGTCGCAAGGAAAGCTGGAGGTCAGGGCGACTGTTATACAATTTTGGTAAACGGAAAGCAAAGCCATCTCTTTTTTGAACGCAGTACAAATTTAACGGGAGCTTATATAGGCCGGTGGTTTGTAGAACGAAAATCTTAACCAAAACCCTTATATAAAAAAGATAGCTGTCATTTTACGATATAATGTCAACTATCTTTTTTATATGGCATCATTTTATATTAACGCATTCCAGACGCACACTCTCCCATATTAATGTCCAGCACCCCTCTGGGCGGCTGGATCAGGGCGTCCTCATACTGGCACTTCCACTGGATCTCCCGACACATCTGGCCATCCGCCACGCCGTCTATGGTTTCACCATCCCCAATGGGATTATCATGCTCCAGAATATAGGACGCAACATTATAGGCGTGGTTTACCACCCAGTTTGGGTCCATGTCGTGGAAGTGGTACTGGAGGTCGGGCAGAAACAGGGTACTCATGCCCACCGTGTCGATGAGCATATCCTCAGTGCCCTCAATGTTAAAGAAGCGGACATTGACCCCAAAGCGGATGAACCGATCCGGACCCTCAATCTGGTGGGAGCGTACATCCTCTGCCAGAAACAGCTTGCCGCAGTTCTGGAAATAGAATGCCTCACAGGTGGGGTACAGCTCCGCCAGAGCCTCCAGAAAGTCGGCATCCAGGTTGGCACGCTCCAGCGCCGGAAGCGCCGCAGCCAGCATATCGGTGGCCACCACCTGATATTTGCACTCCCGGAAGATCCGGTCCCGGTCCTCCTGGCAGTCCCACATCTGGCTCATGAGGAAGGCGTCGAAGCCTTTGCCCTTGAACCTGTCGCATTTCATCACCATCAGCTGTACCGGGCATTTGCCGTCCTTGAATTCCGCGATATGCTCCTGTGCGGCAAAGCCGGCCATTTGCTTATCATAACAGAAGCACTCTGTTGATCCGATGTGTTTCTCTATCACAGCGGTCATGGTTTCTTTGTCCGGCATGTCCACCGGTTCTTTAAACAAAATCTGAATGAGATAGGGGCCTCCGGGCTGGGGACCCTTTTTATCATCCAGGTTTTGCTGGAAAAGTTGATTGCTCATTTGGTTTCCTCCTTCTTCTCCGGGAACAGCTTCCACCGGAACTCCAACTCTTTCTGGACAAACTCTTTCGGCAGGCCCCGGGGATTGGCAATGAGATACCATACCCGAAAGGTGCGTTTCTTCGGATCTGTTTCCTGCTGGTAGAGCTGATAGCCCGCCTCATCCTCCTGTGTCCACTGTCCTGTCTGCCGCTT